>ERZ1643247.127-NODE-127-length-105574-cov-18.842133_pt1 | contig 105574 bp, 102 predicted proteins | sample MGYA00579264_ERZ1643247 | MGnify/ENA primary metagenome ERZ1643247 (study PRJEB29033, sample SAMEA4952262) | chicken gut metagenome | biome: Broiler Chicken; feature: Gastrointestinal Tract; material: Caecum | place: Ireland | collected 2018 | study: Broiler... | reverse complement strand
ATTTGCAATTCTATATAAACATGTTATTTTCCTTATAATCGAGGAAACGTTATACGCCCAGTTTCCACTGTGCCGTTTTTCTTTGCATCTCCACCATACGCTTGTAAAGGCCGCCCTGTTCCATCAGTTTTTCCGGCGTGCCCTGTTGGGCTACATGCCCGTTTTCCAGCACTACGATGTGATCCGCCCCGGCAACTGTACGCATCCGGTGGGCGATAACCAGCACCGTCCTGCCTTGGAGCAGATGGGATAGAGCTTCTTGGACAGCGCTTTCGTTCTCCACATCCAGGCTGGCAGTCGCTTCATCCAGCAAAATCACCGGCGCATTTTTTAACAGGGCCCGGGCAATGGAAATCCGCTGCCGCTCCCCGCCGGAGAGGGTGGAACCATTTTCGCCGATCACCGTCTGATAGCCTTGTGGGAGCTTCCGGATAAATTCATCGCACCGGGCAGCCTTGGCTGCCGCCATCACTTCCTTATCTGTAGCTCCTCTGCGCCCCAGGCGGATGTTTTCCATCACCGTATCCCGGAACAGCACTACGTCCTGAAATACCATTGAATAATATTTTAACAGTGTTTCCGGGTCAACACTGGACACATCTACACCTCCAAGAGTTACTTTTCCCCTGGCAGCATCCCAAAAACGGGCAGCCAGTTTGCAGGCGGTGGACTTCCCGCCCCCGGAAGGGCCAATGAGCGCCGTCACTTCTCCCTGTCTGGCTGTGAAACTCACATCCTCCAGCACGCCATCCCCCTCCCGGTAGGCAAAGGAAACGTGATCAAAGGTAATGTCATAGTTTTCCGGCGTAAATTCTTCCTTGCCTTCCTGCACCGGCTGCTCCAGGATCGAGCGCATCCGCTCAATCTGCAGCTTTGTATTGAAGGTGGCAGCGATATTCTGAAGCGCCAGCCCCAGAGGGTCATACAGCCTTGCGGCAGCAAAGAGAAATCCCAGAAAGTAAAGGAAGGAAAGTTCCCCGGCTGCCAGCAGCGCCCCTCCGGTCAGGATCGTCGTTGCAAGCCCCAGACGTAAGAAAGCCTGTGCAGAGCTGACAAACACGCCGGTAGCAAGCTCTGAATGGATGGAGCCTTTCTCCATAGCCGCCAGCTTTTCCTCCAGTTTTCCCATATAAGCTTCCTGACGGCTGCACGCTTTGATGTCCCGGATGGTTTCCAGCCCCTCCTGGATGCAGTCGGCTACCGCCCGCTTGTTTAAAATATTCTTTGTCCCGAAAGAATCCTGAATCTTCTTGCTCCCAGCTGTCAGCAGAACCGCCACCGGAACCACCCACAGGATCGCCAGCGCCATCCGCCAGTCGCAAAGGAACATGGCAATGCCGATGACCAGGGTAGAAAAAATGGAAGCAAATAACTGAGGCACATAGTGGGAGAACATCTGGTCCAGGCTGGAGCAGTCTGCGATCATGGTAGAAGTCAGATCACTTAAATCCCGGTTTCCGAAAAAGCTTAACGGGAGCCGGCGTAAGGTCTCCGCCAAGCTTACACGCCGGTTGGCGCTTTCCTTATAAGTTGCCAGATACAGCGAAGCATACTGGAACCAATGAAGGACAAACAGCAAAAGCAGGATAATAACTGCAAAGCCTGTATAGGTCCAGAAGCCATCCATTAGGTTTCCCCCGTTTTCCATGGAATCCAGAAGATGCTGTGCCGTAAACAGGACAGCCCCTACCGGAAGCATCAGGCTTAAATTGCATACAAAACACCAGAGGACAGCTTTCACCAGATCCTTTGCCCCTTTTTCACTGAGCGCAAACAAATGCTGTAATTTCTTCGTCATACCCGTTTCTCCCCCTTTCCTGTTTCCTGGGCATTGTGGTATCCTCTTGTGGGGTTTCCCACTTTCCACTGGGCGCTGCGCTGGTAATCCTCCCACATGGCGGCATAAACGCCTTTCTCTGCAAGCAGACTTTCATGGCTACCCTGCTCAGAGATTTTCCCATCACTTAAGACAAGGATGTTATCCGCATCCTGTACGGTGGATAGCCGGTGGGCGATCATCAGCACCGTTTTGTTCTTTGTCAGCGTTTCAAATGCTTTCTGGATCTGATGCTCGTTCTCCGGATCAGCAAAGGCAGTTGCCTCATCCAGTACCACGATGGGTGCATCTTTTAAAATGGCACGAGCCAGAGCAATCCGCTGCTGCTCCCCTCCGGAGAGATAAACGCCTTTCGTTCCCACCACCGTATCCAGCCCATGCGGCAGCTTCTCCAGAATGTCATCGCACTGGGCGGCGTGTGCGGCAGAGAGGACTTCTTCCCTGGAAGCCTGTGGCCGGGCAGCCCGGATATTTTCCAGAAGGCTTTCTTTAAACAGCCTGGTATCTTGAAAGACAAAGGCCACCTGTTCCATCAGGTCTTTTGTATCCATCTCCCGGACATCCACCCCGCCAACGGAAACACTGCCGCTGTCCACATCCCAGAAACGGGGGATCAGGCAGGCAGCGGTGGTCTTTCCTCCACCGGAGGGTCCCACCAGGGCTGTCACCTGGCCTGGCCGGACAGAGAAGGTCACATCGTCAAGAGCTGGTCGTTTGGCCCCTGGATAAGTAAAGGTCACATGGTGAAACGATACGGCAGCGTTTATCGACCGTTTCTGCACCTTCGGTTCCTCCATTGGCTTCTGTCCGAGAATCTCATCCAGGCGGCCTACCGCCTCATTAGCTTCCATGACTGCTTCGCTCATATACATGATCCGGTTAATCATCTGACCGCAGGCCGGAGCAAACAGGGCGTAAAAAAAGAAGTTAACCAGCACTGTGCGCACATCCCCGCCAGAGGCCAGCAGCAGCGCCGCCGGGATCAGCAGGGCAAAAGTCCCGTTGATAAACGTCAGGAAACAAGTCTGCCCCACACGGCAGCTCATGGCGTACTGGCTGGCCAGATCGCTGTAATCTTTGATAGCCGCATAAAAAGCCTTGAAAGAGTATACCGTCTGCTGGAACATTTTTACCACAGGAATCCCTCGGACATATTCCACCGCCTCGCCGCTCATGCGCTCGATCTCTTTCTGATACCGATGGAAAAAACCAGCGTTCTTTCCGCCCATCATCAGGCACATGGAAAGAAGCGCCAGTGCCATAGTAAGCAGGCACAAAAGCCCCATTTTCCAATCAAAAAGGAACAGCATCACGATAGCGGCAATCGGCGTGACTATAGTCCCTGCCAGATCGGGAAGCTTGTGGGCCAGCAGGTCTTCCGTAAGTCCGGCGTTATCATCAATAAGTTTCCTTAGCCGCCCGGATTGATTTCCTGTAAAGAACCCCAGGGGGAGCTTCATCACATGGGCCATAGCAGTCCGCCGGATGTTCCGGGCTGTGCGGAAAGCTGCGATATGGGTGGACATGAGCGCTGCAAAATACAGGATAATACTGCCGATCGCCGTCCCTACCGCCATCCATCCCCAGTGAGATAGGTTCAACGCCCCGTTAAGCCCCGGCCAGTCTTCCAGCACATTCCTTGCCGCCAGCCAGACGCATACATAGGGGATCAGGCCCAGCACCGCAGACAAGGCGGAAAGGATACAGCCCAACAGGGTGAGATTTTTGTGCCCGCCCGCATAGCTTAAAATGCGGGACAGACTGCTTTGCTTTTTCTGGTTCAAAAGAATACCTCCCTTTTACTTAAAATATTTATTATTAGGTTAGAAATAACTAACTATCATACAAAAAGATAAGGCCTATTGCCCTATCAATTTCAGCCATCCGGCTGTATAAAAATCCCGCAGCTGATCCACATAGTGCAGGGCTTTATCCCTTGGCATATCATGGATCACAATCTCAAACACCCCGTTAAACATACCGCTTGCAATGATATGGCACATCTGCTCATCCAGTTCCGGAATGTCTCTTCCAAGGCGGCGGAGAACTTCCATATATCTCATGGTATATTCTACTTCCACCTCTACCATGTTGTGGACAAAATGCTCATAACTGGTACCTTCCGACCGGCAGAGCAGCAGCTTCACCGGCTCCCGGTGCTGGCAAATATAATCCACCATCCAGTGGACACAATTTGAGGATTCCACACCCATATGATCCGGCTGCTGATCCTCAGGCAGCTCGGCAAAGGAGGTCTGTGCCTCCATAAACTTTCCCATTAATGCGGCAGCATGGGGCTCCACAATGGCAGCAAACAAAGCCTCTTTGCTGGAAAAATACCCATAAAAGGCCCCGGTTGTCACCCCTGCCCTTTTTACGATCTGCCGCAGGGATGCGCCAAGAAAACCCTTATCAGAAAATTCCTCCATAGCAGCCTGCAAAATATTTTCCAAAGTAGTCGATGATTTTTCTTCCATAGCCCCTCCATATAACATTGTCATATAACAACGTTATTATAGAGCGTATGAAAAGTTTTGTCAATAGGCCGAATATCTTTTTATTCTCTGTATCTCTATTTTTCCTGCTCATTTTCTCCACTGATCCGTACACAATGGGCGTATACATGGCATAGAATGAGTAGATTAACTCCCGGCCTCTCACACCACTGTGCATACCATTTAGTATACGGCGGTTTCAATAGTTGACGTGCAGAGACTGATAAGCTGCAGCTAGGTTATAAAGAGCCCAGTTTATCAGTCTTTCTAAACATTTAACAAATTTCTAACAAATATATAACTTGAGTTTTTTCATTTCTATTGATATCATACATATAGTAATCAATCATCCATTTTGATTACTTATCCGTGTTTTGTAGCCTGTGAATTCAGGCTACTTTTTCTGTGCATATAGACACATTAACTATTTGAGCACCCATATATCTACAACCCAAATTGCAGGTCAATCTTATATATTTAATATGTCTTTTTTTCAAAATAGCTGTTGCAGGGGCAATCTCCTTACATGAACCTTACTAGTATTTATTACTGTGATCCCATGTGTTCCTGGCAAAAACCGCATTGTGAGAAGAACCATGAATACATCCGAAAAATATGTCCGAAAGGAACGTCCTTTGACGATTACTCGCAAAAGGATATCAATCATTTTAATAAAAAGCCAGAATTTTGTTTTTGCGTTTATATTATTTCATATAATATATTAGATTCCCAAGGGGCAGAAGCACTAGTGTCCGAGGAAAATACGGTTACTTTTCCTGAATATGTAGATTGTCGCATTTTTCATATTACCAATATACAGGTACAAGATTAATCCCTTGAACTGGTAATTTATATACACGTTTTGTATACGGAAAAATACGATAGTATGCGTTATCTATCTTTAGTAGTGTCTCATTTTCCAACTTAACCTCTTCTACTTTATGTCCCCGCTCTCTTATGAATCTTATCGTTTCCGCTCTCCGTTCTTTTACATTTGTACCCAAAATTACAAAGTCAATAAAAATAGCATTCCGTCTTTGTAAAAATGGAAATACTAGATTAACTCCTTCTAAATAGGGATTAGAAAATAAATTTTGCTTTACCCTTAAAAAGCGGATAGATAGTTCTCCCAATACACTATGAAATTCTGTCTTCCATATAATTTGATATATGGTATTTTTAGCAGATAATTGAATCATCCTTGACTGAACATAGTTTTGTTCTGCTGCTGAAAAACAAACATGAATACAACCACTCTCTCGAAGCAACCACAGTAAAACTGCATATTCTATACTTATCGTTCCCGTATCCAATATTTCAGTTCTTAAATCTTCTTTGATTTTACAATAAATATTTTCTTGACTTCGATATGCTTTCAACTGAAGACCTGAAGTATAATAATTCATATCACATTCAAGAAGATCTGGCACTTTACATATCATCCCTTTATTTTCTAATAAATTTATTATCTCATCTTCAACTTGCTTTTCGATTTTTTTATTCAACTTTTGGGCGGATTTTAACATTTCCATGAATTTAGCTGTAAATTCTTCTAAGTGTGTTTCTGGCATATCTATGATTTCTTCTAACCCTTTTGCCACCACAATAGAGCGTAACGCTGCAGACTTTGCCATCGACGGATGAGTACTTGTCAATCCGTCCATAGCGATAATCGCATATTTCTCAGATAAAGATAATTGGTCCATTTTGTTTTCTCCTTCCATTAAATGGATTTTATGCCAAATCATATATTATTCATTTTATTATTTAGCGAACGTGAAATCAACAAATATATATGATTTGAATAAGTTCCATAAAATTTTCTAATGTTTGTTGTTTTTTTCTTTCTATTCTTTCATATGTTTTATACCTGAGAACAACAATCAGGTCAAAAGAAATGTTTTTCAGATAAAATCTAAACTATGCTAATACAAAGAAAAAAGGGATGCTAAGAAACAGCATCCCTGTCGTCAGACAAAAAATCGTATCCCGTATTGATTTTCCTGGCATCTATTTTTCCTGACATCTTTTTTCTGAGTGTAACACCAGGAAAAGAACTGGGAAAATGTCTTTCTGGCAGGCGTCAAACTTTAAGATTTTGGAAAACTGTCGGTCATCCATGCACACGCCTGATCTGGCTATTTACAGAAAATATGATATCCGCACATAAGGCATAGACTGGAAACAATTACAATGACTACGTTTTCCGCAATCAACATTCCGATCACCATGCCGATCCCGATACAAAAAAGTATTAATCCTAAAAGTCTCCCCACATTCTCAGTCCTCTTCTCTTTTGTCTGTATTATTCTATGCCGGATTTCTTTTCTGCAATACCGGATTTAAAAAAATGTCTTTTTATAAAAAAAGAAGCAGAAATTCTATTGAGATAATGGAGCTATTGAACTATAATTTATAAAAACACGAACACGAAAGAATCTGAGCATACAGGAGGGGTATTATGAAATGGAAAGATAAATGTTTTCGTGCGCTGGATGATGAAAAAATGTTTGAAAATTCCGGCCACAGAACCCGTTTTAAAGAATTAACCGACTGCTACTGCAGCTATCCTTTTTTCACCAAAGGTCTTTGTAAATGTATGTATCTGTCAGCCTGGGACGAGGAGCATTTCTGCATTATGCTGGAAACGCTGTCGGAAATGAGTGTCGGAAAAGAAAAAAACACGAAAGAAATGAGAAATAAGGGCGAGATCATTGCGGAAGAACAGAAAAACGATGAATATTACGTCTATGAATTGTCAAATTCTTTTCTGGATAATAAGCCCTTCTCCATAGATGACCCGTCAAAAATCAGCCCGGAGATCCGTTATATTATTGAAAGAGCGCAAAAAGCCGCTGAGATTATCGATCAGATATGACTTATAAGACGATACGCATATAAAGAGACCGGCAAGAAGAATATGGAGCCTGCCGGTCTCTAAAGATTTACAGTTCTGTGCCGGTTGTCTCGGAAGAATCTTTTCCAAAACCGGAAGCAAATCTGTCTACAAAGTCCGGAACCATATCCAGTACTTTCGTAAGACCATCCTGGTTTTTGATATTTACCAGCTTCGTTGTGCCGTTCTGGATCACAAGGACAGCGCTGGGAGTCATCTTTCCCGTCATTCCGCCTGCCCCGTTATTTTTCTTTTCTCCTTCAAAAGCTCCCGCTCCTACGCCAAAGGTTACATCCACCAGAGGAAGAATAATCGTATCCCCTACATGAATTGCCTCTCCTACAACAGTTTTCGCCGAAATAAAGGCATCCAGTCCTTTAAAAAGAGAATTTACCGTATCCTTGAAATTGTTTTCGTTTGCCATGCTCAAACCTCCTTGTTCTTCCATCGGTAGACGATATATTTTATATTTTTGTCAAAATAAAGTTTTATAAAAATAACCAGAGGGAGGATTCCGTAGACTCTTCCCTGGAGACTTATATTTCCTTCCAGTAGGTTCCTGTTTTCAAAAACAGGCTGGATAACTACCCTGTTTTGGTGCAGGGGAACTGTGATCCCCAACACGGCAAGAACAGCTCCTGTCACAGAAGGATCTTCGCTTCCGAAGATGACGCGGCCCTTTATCTTTTTGGGGAAAATATGCCTGAAAAGCTTTAGCAGTTCCTTTTTTGCAAGCGTAAGGGCTGCCTGTACCCTCGGATCCTCCATAAACCGTTTCCAGTAATTTATTTTATCATAAATGCTTTCCATTGTTAATGAAATTCTTTTTAATGAATGAAGAATATTCGTAAATGATGTCCGGAGTCCTTTTAGTTTTTCCAGAATAAGCATACCTTTATTCTTTCTTTTTTCTGTTCCGGGCGCTTTTTCTTCCCGGGATTCTGTCCGGACGCTTTCCTGACTCCGGACAGGTACCGGCCTTTGACGGACTTGGCTCTGCTTCTCTCCGCTCTCCTGGGGGATGCTTCTTTCAGGAACAGTTCCGGTGCTTTTCTTTTCTGCTTTTCCCTTTTTTCCCCGTTTCTTCCATTTCTTTGCAAGCGAAAGAACCGGAATTCCGAATAAGCGGATGTTCGGTTCTTTTTGCGTCCTGCTCATAAAATAACGGAAGCTGACTCCCCCGAATAACCAGTTTACTTTGATCAGCGCCTCTGTATTCCCCGGATTTCCCTGCGTTTTTAAAGCCCGGACCTTATATCTTACGGGACAGAACAAAAGCAGACAAAGAAAAAGAACGATAAGTCCCAGGATGATCCCCAGAGTGATCAATATGATTTTTACAAGCATCCATAAAATATGTAACATGCCTTCACCTGTTTTTCAAATATTCTTTTACCTGAACATCTCCTGTTTCTTCATATACCTGTCTGATGATCTCTTCTGCAAGAGATACCGCCTCCTCCTTCCCCAAGGCAATGCCGATGATTTCAGGACACAAATCGGCGGCGGTACGCTGGAGCAAAGTAACTGCGGGAAACATTTCCATGATATTCCGGGGGTTTTCGGAAAGAACAAGAAGATAGATCCCGGGAACCAGCCGTCTGTTTTCCAGTTTCTCCTGAATGCGTTCCAGGTCTCGGACATTCTTTCCGACAAAACAATTTTTATGCCATTTCAGCATTTTGTCTCACTGCTCCTTCTTCTGAGGGATGCTTAATAAAAGGATTCCCTTTTTTGGATAAATCTAAACAGGACTGCGCAAAAAACGCAGTCCTTCAGTCTTTCAGGAATCAATCCCTGCGCTGCCGGCCCCAGAGTCCCTGGCTTCTCATTTCCAGATATTCCTGATATGCCTTCTCCACGATCTGCTTTTCGTTGGAAAAACGGAGAAGATGATAAATTTCATGAAATTTATAATATCCGGAATCGACAAAGAATTCTTCCCTTTGGGGCCTGCTATGATAATTATCAGCCGTCATCAGATACCAATGTACTTCCTTTGTGACCATATCTTCCGGAACCGTGAAATTATAATGGCTTTTTCCAATATATTTTACGATGGATGCCTTCACATCCGCTTCCTCCCTGACTTCCCGCAATGCGGTCTGTATGTGGGTCTCTCCTTTTTCTACGGTTCCCTTTGGCAATACCCAGCCTTCATACCGGTTTTTGTAAGACTTATATAATGCCAGTATCTTCCCACGATAAATTACCACACCGCCACAGCTCGTTGCTTCTATCATAATGCACGTTCCTCCTGTAATGCGTGTGAATTAATCTGAACTGAATACAGTATAACTCTTTTTGCGCAAGCTGGCAACCGTTACTTCAGACGTTCCTGCTTATCCGTAATAATAAGCGTTGAACAACTGTGAAGCGATCGGTACGGCCGCCTCGCTTCCGGTTCCGCCGCCTTCTACAATAATGGCCACAACCATGTCCGGGTCTTCCACGTTGGAATATCCTACAAACCAGGAATGACTTGAACCATACTCGTCATACTCGGCGGAACCTGTTTTGCCGGCGGCAGTATAGCCCTGTCCGTAAAGAGCCGTGGCGGTTCCGTGTTCCACAACGCCTTCCATCAGTTTGCCAAGCATGGCCGCTTCATTATTTGTCATAAGTCTTTTATAAGCTTCCGGTTCCGTAGTGCTTACAACATCTCCGGTGTTGTTGACAACCTGGTCGATGAGATAAGGCTGCATGAGAACCCCGCCGTTGGCAATGGCGCTTGTGATCAAAGCCATGTGCATAGGCGAAACAAGAGTATTGCCCTGCCCGATCGAAGTCTGCATGATCAAAGGGATTCCTGATTTTCCGTTCAGTGTAAATGAGCTTTTCCGGTAGGAATCCAGCGGAAGGCTTTTATTAAAGAGCAGATCCTCGCTTGTTTTCAGGATCGAGGATCCTCCCAGTTCCGTTCCCATTTCCGCAAAGGCACAGTTGCAGGAATTGGCAAACGCGGAATAAAAATCTTCCTGCCCGTGAACATTTCCATTGTAACACTGAATCGTATGATCTTCCAGCGTTACGCTTCCCTGACAGAGATAACTGTATCCGTCAAAGCTTCCATGCTGGCGGTAATAATCCAGCGCCATAACGATCTTAAAAGTAGAACCAGGGGGATACTGTCCCATGGTAGCCCTGTTCAGCAGGCTGCTGTTCGTTTCGTCGCTTACAAGCCAGTCCCAGTTTTCCGCAAGCGTATTGGGATCGAAATCCGGCTTGCTTACCATTGCAAGAATTTTTCCGGTGGAAGGCTCCAGGGCCACTACAGCCCCTTTTCTGTCTCCCAAAGCGTTGTAGGCAACTGTCTGCAGATCCGCTCTTAAAGTAGATACCACGGTATCTCCCATATTTTTTTCACCTAAAAATTCGTTTTTCATCTGGTTGAGAAAAAACTCATGGGAAGTAAGAAGCTGGAAATTCGCTTCTGATTCCAAACCGCTTTTTCCATTGGTATCGTATCCGATCACATGGGCAAAAATATTGGAATAAGGGTATACTCTTTCTTCGGAGCCATCGTCATAGACGTCTGTTCTGGCAAGAACTTCTCCGTCTGAAGAGACAATCTGTCCGCGTACAACGCGGTCTGAAAAAGTATCCTGTCTTGTGTTGTACGGGCTGTTGATAAAAGTTTCGCTTTTCGCTGCGTCAAAATAAACCAGATATCCGATCAGCCCAAGAAATATAACGACAAAGAAAGCGGATACAAAGGTATATTCTCTGTTCCTTGACCGCCGCCGTTTAGATTTCTCCTGATCTGCGCGCTTCCTCTCTAGCCCGGATTCGCTGTAAAGCTTCTTTTCTTCGTCTCTCAAATTCTTCGTCCTCATCTTCTCTTAAAATATACAGTCCCTGGATAATAGCCAGCATCAGTATCGTACTCATCACGGAACTTCCTCCATAGCTGACAAGAGGAAGGGTAACGCCTGTCATCGGGATAAACTTTGTAGCGCCTCCGATGGTCAGAAATACCTGGAAGGCGTACTCGGCGCCTAAGCCCAGAGCAATGAGCTTATAAAACGGATTTTTGATTCTGAGCGCAATATTCACGATCATCAGAAAGAAACTCATACAGACGAGGATCAGGCAAATCGCAAAAATCCCGCCCAGTTCTTCACAGATAGCGCTGAAAATAAAATCATTTTTCACCACAGGGATGGATTCGGGCGATCCCTGACATAAGCCCATTCCAAACCAGCCACCGGTTCCAATGGCAAAAAGAGACTGTACGATCTGGTAGCCCTCGTTCTGGTAAACCGCCATGGGATCTTTCCACGCGCTTACTCTCTGGCGGACATGTCCGAACAGATAATAGGCGACAACAGACGCCGCGCTTCCTCCGGCCAGGCCAAGCCCGAGATATCCCACATTTTTCGTTGCCACATAAACCATGATGAGATAAGCCGCAAAGAATATCACCGCACTTCCCAGATCGCGGGAAAGAACCAGTATTCCCACATGGAGCGCCGCAACCACCGTAGCCTTTACCACTGCCCGGAAGCTGGTGTCTCTGGATAAAAGCGAAGCCATGAAAAATACAAAAGTGATCTTTATGGCCTCAGAAGGCTGGATTCCCATAAGAGACAGTTTCGCTCCGTAGCTTGTCCGCGCAAGAAGGAACACCGCGGCAAGAAGCAGAACTCCCAGTCCGGCATACAGCCAGGTAAGCCTGCGCAGGAATTTCAGCTTTCGGATGATCACCGGAATGATCAGAGCGATCCCGCTGGCCGCGGAAGCGATCAGAAGCTGTCTTGTTGCGGTATCAATATCAAGACGGCACAGCATGATAAATCCAATGCTCAGAAGCATGCACATGTTATTCAAAAGCAGAAGAGACGCTTTTTTATAAAAGACACGGTACAAAATCTGCACTGCCGCAAAAAATACCAGCGTTTCAATATAAAACAGGATCACCTGAAAATCAAAGGTTTTCAGATAGATCACAAGAAAGGCGGTAAAATCCATAAAAAAGATCAAAATAAGCTGCTGCCTCAGCAGATCATTTTTTTCTTCCTCATCCTGCCGGCGCACTGTATAAAAGCAGTGAAAAGTATAAATGATCATCAGCGTCAAAATAAGATATTTGGATAATTCAACAATTACATTGATCATATGCCTATTCGGCTCCTCTTTTAAAATGTCCTTTCGTAAAAACTCTTTCAGACGGCGCTTTTCCGTAAAGATATACGCCTGTGAATTCCTCCAGAATCTTTGCGGCTTCCTCCGCGGACTCCATCGTAAACATCAGGCGCATAGATCCGGCTCCCAGTCCCTTTACCTGCCGATGTTCCTTCAAAAGCCCGTATGGAAGACTGTTATATAGAATATTATAACAATATTGTTTTTCTTTTGTATTTCCCGTTTTCCATGGGTCGCAGACACAGACAGAGGGAAATTCCTTGTCGTAGCGGTCTTTCAGGATCATGTAGCTTTCTTTTTTTTCGCAGCGGAGAAGATTTTTTCTGACGCACTGTGCAGACTGCATCAGGGGCAGATATCCGTAAACCAGAAATTCGCTGCGGGAATTGTTCCGGTGCCGGAGTTCCTTTTCGTTCAGTTCCACAGGCATGGTTGTCCGCAGGACGCCTTCATCATCCCAGAATGCAACGGCTTCATTGTTCCAGGTATATAAAGGAAAATCAATCACACATTTTTCCGCCAGGCCCCGTTCTTTCAGCGCTCCGTAGGATTCCAGATTCCGTACAAGAAAGCCTTTCATACCCATCTCCAGCCAGGATTCAGCCTGAGCCAGAAATTCTTCCGGGAATTTTCCCCTTGTCACATACGGAGTGGAAAGATACAGCTCCTTACGTCTGTAAAGCCCCTCCTCCATACAGTTCCTCATTACATGAAAAGGAAGATACAGTCCGGTCAGACCAGGACTGGCGGCAAGGGCGGACGCCTGTTTTAAGGTCTCACAGGAAACATAGAATTTCTGAGGATCTTCCGGATGCACAGGCTTTTTTTCTTCTGGAACATAGGAAGGAAGCCCAGGCTGTTTCCTCCGGTATGATGCCTGTATCTTCTCTTCCAGAGTGGAAAAGGCATTCCGCCGGAGCTCGTTGAGAGTTCCGATTGGGATAAAAATATTTCTGTCCATCTGAATGTCCAGACGATCCCAGCAGAATTCCGTGTTTCCCAGTTTTTCCATCTGCCGGCGGACCCGTGATTCTTCCATCGGCCGTTCTTTGGCAGGCTGAACTTCTCCCAGAGATACGGAAACGGAAATCTGACCGTCGTTTTGTCCGGAAACACCGCTGTTTCCTTTCCGGGGATATCCATGGGGGGAATAAGATAATTCCAGTATAGCAGGACATCCGGCAAAAAGGGTTAAATTCCCGTAAATTTTTTCTTTTCTTTTTTTTAACCCGGAAGAAACATTTCCGGTTTTCTTTTCATTGGAAAAAGCCATCATAGACGGTCCGTTCTGCTGCCGGTAATATCCCTGGCAGGATCCGCCGCGGCTGAAAATTTCAAGAAGATATTTTCTGTCTTCGTCGGAAACCTTAAAATTTTCCCTTTTATCTTCCAGTATGTCCAGATATTTCCGATACATCCCCGTAACTCCGGCCGTATATTCCGGCTGCTTCATCCGTCCCTCGATCTTCAAGGAAATAACGCCGGCGTCCAGGATTTCCGGAAGAAGATCCAGAGTGCAGATATCCTTCAGGCTTAAAGGACAGATGTTTTTTCCCTTTACCCACCGGTTATTCTCATCTTTCACACGATAGGAAAGACGGCAGGGCTGGGCGCACCGTCCGCGGTTTCCGCTCCGTCCGCCCAGGATACTGCTCATAAGGCACTGGCCGGAAATACTATAGCACAGCGCGCCGTGAATAAAGGCTTCAATCTCAATGGGACTTGCCTGATGCATGGCAAAGAGTTCTTCAAGGCTAAGCTCTCTGGCGGGAACCACACGGGTAACTCCCAGTTTTTCCAAAAAGCGCATCCCCATCGGGCCGGTAACAGCCATCTGGGTGCTGGCGTGAACAGGAAGATCCGGAAAAGTCCGGCGGATAAAGCGCAGTACGCCAAAGTCCTGTACGATCACCGCGTCCAGCCCCTCCTCATAACAGGAAAGAAGAGAATGATAAAGACGTTCCTTAAGTTCCCTGTTCTTCAGGAGTGTGTTAACGGTAAGATATAATTTTTTTCCGTGGAGGTGGGCAGTACGTATAGCGGAAATCAATTCTTCCTGGGTAAAATTTTTCGCATAGGCCCTGGCTCCGAAATCAGGCCCTCCCACATAGACGGCATCGGCTCCAGCGCCGAGAGCGGCTTCAAAAGCCTCATAGGAACCGGCGGGGGCCAGAAGCTCCGGTTTTCTTTTATTCTTCATAATCCCTCTCTTTTTGTCTAAACAGATAAAGGGGACTACCACCTGAGCAATCCCCTTCTCTTCTTTACTTTAACAGTGAATCTACTTCCTGTTCCAGCTCTTTAACTTTTCCTTCCAGAACTGTACGCTGCTGAACAGCTTCCTGCTGTTTTTTCTCCGCCTCTTCGATTTTCATGCGAAGAGAGATCAGCTCATGCTTCAGTTCATACATCTCCTGATCTTTCTGCTGAAGATCCTGTTCAAAAATTTCAGCCTGTTTTTTTGCCTTGAAATAGTCGTCTGTAATATTCAGACTGAGCAGCGTATGTTTGGTTTCCATAGGCTGCCTGGAATACCCGGGCATTTCACTTAATTCCGCAATTTTATTGTTCATATAGGATGCTACCTTCTGAAAGTATTCCTCAGACTCATAGCCGCCCAAAGTGATGATCTTTCCGCCGATCACTACCTGTGCTGTATTCTTGACTGCCATAAAAAGCCTCCTGTGTTTCTGTATATTTCCCGCACCCGTTTTTCATATAAGGGACGCAGTAAAAAAGTCATCTTTTTCTTATTATAATCGAAATTTGTAGAAAAGTATAGAATTTTTTAGGAATTCTTCTCAAAGCCCAGATGACTGTACGCCAGAGGCGACGCCATCCTGCCTCTGGGAGTACGGTTCAGGAATCCGTTCTGCAGAAGATACGGCTCATATACTTCTTCCAGCGTTCCTGTATCTTCCCCGATGGCAGCAGCCAGAGTCTCAAGTCCAACAGGACCTCCCTGAAAGTTTACGATCAGAGTTTTCAGGATCTTCCGGTCGGTTTTGTCAAGGCCGTATTGATCCACTTCCAGGAGATTCAGAGCGAAAACAGCCACTTCATATGTGATTTTTCCATCATATTTTACCTGGGCAAAATCCCGCACACGCTTCAAAAGGCGGTTAGCCAGCCGCGGCGTTCCACGGGAACGCTTGGCAATTTCCTGGGCTCCGCGTCTGTCGATCTCCACTTCCAGAACCTGGGCGGAACGGAGGATAATGGTCTCCAGTTCCTTTTGATTGTAAAATTCAAGGTGATGCATTACGCCAAAGCGGTCCCGCAGAGGCGCGGAAAGGAGACCTGCTCTTGTGGTGGCCCCCACAAGAGTAAAACGCGGCAGATCCAGCCGTATAGAACGGGCGGAGGCTCCCTTTCCGATCATGATATCAATGGCAAAGTCCTCCATTGCGGGATACAGAACTTCCTCCACCTGGCGGTTAAGCCTGTGTATTTCATCTACAAAAAGAATATCTCCCTCCTGAAGATTATTCAGAATGGCCGCCATTTCCCCGGGTTTCTCAATGGCCGGACCGGAAGTTACCTTCATATGTACCCCCATCTCATTGGCGATGATCCCGGACAGAGTTGTTTTTCCCAATCCGGGAGGGCCGTAAAAGAGAACGTGATCCAGCGGGTCATGCCGCTGCTTTGCCGCTTCTATGTAGATTTTTAATGTATTTTTTGTCTTTTCCTGACCGATGTATTCATCCAGGGTCTGTGGTCTGAGACTCCCCTCTAAGGGAAAATCCTCTTCTGTGACATCGGTAGTGATCACTCTTTTTTCCATAAATTACTCCTACAGATTTTTGAGAGCTGCCTTCAGGATTCCCTCAACATCGTCCGGAGATACGTCTGTCACCTTCCGGACCGCCCGGAGAGCCTCCGTACTGCTGTATCCAAGGGCAACCAGCGCCTCCACCGCTTCTTTGCTTCCGTCAAAGGAAGAAACTTCCGCGTCCGTATCTGCTTCCCCATGAGCAAGCTTCGCCTCAAAAGCATCCTCAAGCTTAAGCTTGTCTTTCAGCTCCAGTATCAGTTTCTGCGCCGTCTTTTTGCCGATTCCCGGAGCCCGGGATATTGTTTTTACATCATCTGACAGCACCGCAAAACGAAGCTCGTCTGCAGAAAGCGCAGCAAGAATGCCAAGAGCGGCTTTCGGGCCGATTCCATTTACCCCGAGAAGCAGACGGAATATCTGCAGATCGTCCTTTGTCAGAAAACCGTAAAGCTGCATGGCGTCTTCCCGGATATGAAAATAGGTATGTATTTTTACTTCATCTCGTTCCCGGAGAGCTTTTTCCATAGACGCGCCGGTCATAAATATTTCATATCCGATTCCTCCATTTTCGAGAATCAGAGAAGTTTCAGAGGAATCCACGATTTTTCCCCGTATAAATGAGATCATAATTATTGAAAGCTCCTGTTATTTCTATCTGAATTCAGCTAAATCGAATTTTCAGCATCACAATCATAACATACACCGGATAAAAACGCAAATGCCTGAGGAAATACTCTTCTTTTCCGTTTTGTCCTATCATGAAAAAAGCCCCGGACGGATGAGATATCCGCGCAGAGCTTTTTCTTTACACTAACGCTGTTCTTATAAAATTACATTCCGCGGGCATACTTCCCTGCAGGCGCCGCAGTTCGTACACTTCTCATAATCAATATGAGCGCAGAAATTTTCTACGGTGATCGCGCCGTTCGGACATGTCTTTTCGCATTTTTTACAGCCGATGCAGCCTGTCTCACAGGAAGAAGTTACAGCTTTCCCCTTATCCTGTGAATTGCATCCAACCATTACAGACTGCGTATAAGGAATCAGCTCGATCAAATGACGGGGACATTTTTCCACACATTTTCCGCAGGCTCTGCAGGCGTCTTTGTCTACCACGGCAACGCCGCTGATGATATGTATCGCGTCAAAGGAACATGCCTTGACGCAGCTTCCGAACCCCAGACAGCCGTATGCGCAGGCTTTTGCGCCGCCGCCGGGTACAAAAGGCATCATTTCGCAGTCCTCGGTGCCTGTATAAATATAATTTTCCTTTGTTTTATCACATGTTCCGGTACATTTTACAAAAGCCGTCCTGCGGACTGTTTCCACAGCCTCCTGGCCCATAATGCCGGCGATGATCTTTCCTACTTCGTTTCCGCCTACCGGACATTTGTTTACCGGAGCTTCTCCTTTGACGATAGCCGCGGCCAGTCCGTCGCAGCCCGGATATCCGCATCCGCCGCAGTTATTTCCCGGCAGCGCTTCCCGGACGGCAATCTCCCGTTCGTCTGTTTCCACTGCGAATTTTTTTCCGGCGACTCCGAGAAAAATACCGATAAAGAGACCTACGGCCGCAACAACAACAGTTGCTACAATAATTGCTTCAATATTCATAATCCCGCCTCCTTATATCAGTCCTGAGAATCCGCAGAAAGCGATCGCCATAAGTCCTGCTGTCAGAAGGACTGTGGGAAAACCTTTAAACGCCTCCGGGATATCGTTATATTCAATTTTCTCACGGATCCCCGCCATAACGATGATGGAAAGAGTAAAGCCTGCGGCAATGGCAAATCCGTTTACGGTTCCTTCCAGAATGTTGTAATCGTTCTGCACATTAATGAGAGCGACGCCAAGAACGGCGCAGTTGGTCGTGATCAAAGGCAGATATACACCCAGCGCCTGGTAAAGAGAGGGAATCGCTTTTTTCAGGAACATCTCCACAAACTGAACAAGAGCCGCAATGATCAGAATGAATACGATCGTCTGAAGATACTCCATATTTGTAGGCACAAGGATAAAACGATAGATCACACTTGTTACAAAAGAAGAAAGAGTGATTACAAATATGATCGCGCCGCCCATTCCGGCCGCAGTCTCTATTTTTTTTGAGACTCCCAGGAAAGGACAAAGACCAAGGAACTGGCTGAGCACTACATTATTGACAATAGCCGAGCTGACGATGATCAGAAGTAATTCTTTCATTTCTGTTTACCTCCCCTGCACATAGTATTTCCGCAGGACGCGCAGGCGCCGCCGCATTTCTCGGGATTACTGGGATCGATTCCTCTTTTGGCAGCTCCGATCTTGAATTTATTCTGCAGAGCGGAAAGCGCTGCCAGTACGAAGAAGGCGCCGGGGGCCAGTACAAAGATCGTAATGGGCTCGTAACCGATCTTGCCGGCTGCGGCATCCGCCAGCGGCAGGACCTGATGGCCAAAAAGTTGTCCCGCTCCGATAAGCTCCCGGACTGCTCCGATACAGGTAATGCTGAGAGTAAAGCCAAGTCCCATTCCAATACCGTCAAAAAGCGAAGGAATCGGAGGATTTTTGGAAGCATAAGCTTCCGCCCGTCCGAGAATGATACAGTTTACAACGATCAGAGGAATGTAAAGTCCCAGAGACGCATAAAGGCTTGGGAGGAAGCCCTCCAGAAGCATCTGTACAATGGTAACGAAGGAAGCTACCACAACGATAAAGGCCGGCATACGGACGCCGTCCGGGATAAATTTCCGAAGAAGAGAGATCATCAGATTGGACGCGGCAAGGACGGCCGTTGTCGTAAGTCCCATTCCGATTCCGTTTGTGGCTGAGGTCGTGATTGCCAGAGTAGGACACATTCCAAGCATCAGCACAAAAGTTGGATTTTCTTTGATAATGCCGTTTACCAGGCGTTCTGCAGGTGTATTTGCTTTCATTGTGCTCCTCCTTCCACATACCGGAACGCACAGAGTCCGGCGTTGATTCCATTTGTCATAGCGTTTGTCGTGATGGTGGCGCCGCTGATCGCGTCAATTTCGTCATCTGCGGCAGCACCGTTTTTCGTGTATGTAAACTTTTCCACTTTTTTGTCTTTAAACTGGTCTTTGAATTCGTCTGTATCCGCCTTCATTCCCAGTCCGGCGGTTTCCTCTATGGAAAGAATGGAAATGCCGTTCAGTGTTCCGTCATTCTGTACGCCCATGGCGAACTGAATATCTCCCCCGTATCCTTCCGAACTCGTAATCGTGAAAGCATATCCCAAAGTCTCGCCGGAAGCGTCCTTAGCGGTCATGATCTCGTCAACGGTCTGTGCGTCATAGCCGTTTTCATCAAGATATGTTACAAGATCCACCGCCTGTTTTGTTTCATCAGGGAGGAATTCTTCAAAACTGTCGGCATCCTCAAAAACTGCCTGATAAGCTTCCTGCTTGGCCTTCTCCTGCTGCTGCGCAATAGGGCCTGCGGTAATGTCCTGCACAATGCCGAGAGCTAATCCGGCCACCAGTGTAATAACTGTAATAGAAAGGGTGTCTTTTACAATAGAATTCATGCTTTTTTCCCTCCTTTTCCAAATGCCGTCGGTTTCGTCGCGCGTTCGATCAGCGGAACCAGAAGGTTGCAGAAGATGATCGCGTAGGAAACTCCCTCTGCCGATCCTCCTAAGAGACGGAAAACAGCAGTTATGACGCCCAGACAGCAGCCGTACACGATCTGTCCTTTCGGAGTGATCGGAGATGTTACATAGTCCGTAGCCATAAACCAGGCTCCAAGCATCAGTCCGCCGCCGAACAGATGGCTCAAAAGATAATTTCCATCAAAGCCCATTCCAGTGGCGAACATATAGCAGATCACAAAAACGGTGAAACTGCCGATATAAGTCAGAGGAATCTTAAGATCGATCACTTTAAACACCAGAAGGATCACAGCGCCGATCAGGATAGCTAGTGCGGAGGTTTCTCCAATGGTTCCCTGGATGTTTCCGAGAAACAGATTTTTTACCGGCACAGAACTGCCTTCTATAAATCCCTGGGCTTTCAGAGCAGCCAGAGGAGTGGCTCCGGTAACGGTATCCACTACGCCGCGGAAGCTGTCCGATACAGAAAAGTTTGTCATCTGCGACGCAAAAGAGATCATCAGAAAGCATCTGGCGCCCAGAGCCGGATTCATGAAGTTCTGTCCCAGCCCGCCGAATAACTGTTTTACAACGATGATCGCGAAAGCGCTTCCCAGAACAGGTATCCAAAGAGGAATCTGAGGCGGCATGTTCAGCGCCAGAAGAAGTCCTGTGACAACTGCGCTGAAATCTCCCACAGTATTCGGCTTATGCATAAAATGATCATAGAGCCATTCAAATATTACACTGGAAAGTACGGTTGCCGCTATCACCAGAAAAGCGTGAAGACCGAAATTCCAGATGCCGAAAAGCGTGGACGGCAAAAGGGCAATTACAACAAGCTGCATGATTCTTTCTGTTGTCATGCAGTCTCTGATATGTGGATTTGATGATACATTCAGCTTTCGTTCCATTTTTACTCTCCCCTCTATTTCTTTCTGCGGCTGGCCAGAACCATTTTCCGCATAGATTTTATACTCTGGGTCAGCGGTCTTTTAGCTGGACAGACATAACTGCAGCATCCACATTCACAGCATTCCATACCGTCCATTTTTTCAAAGCCGGCCATATCTCCCCGTTCAGCCAGAGTGGCAAGACGGGCGGGAAGCACATGTCCCGGACAGACGCGCACACACCGGCCGCAGTTGATACAGGCCGTCATTTTTGCCTCTGACACCTGGTCGCGTTCCAGACAAAGGAAGGCGGAGGTTGTCTTTACGCAGGGAACATTCAGATCATACATGGCAAATCCCATCATAGGACCTCCGGAAACAACCTTTGCCGTATCGTCCTTTAATCCTCCTGCAGCTTCTACAAGCTCCTGCATACAGGTTCCTGTAAGCACAGAAAAATTTTTCGGGTTTGCCACAGCGTTTCCGGTTACCGTGACGATCCGGCTCATAACCGGGCGTCCCGCCACCACAGCCTGATAAATATCGGTAACTGTCTCGACATTATCCACAATACAGCCCACATCGGCAGGAAGCATAGAAGAATTGATCTCCCGCCCTGTCACTGCGTAGATCAGTGTACGTTCACCGCCCTGGGGATACTTTGTCATCAGTTCCTTTACTTCCATTCTGGGGCGGTCTTTCACAAGAGCACGCATTTTCTCGATGCAATCCGGTTTATTATCTTCAATACAGATGTACCCCTTCGCCTTATCGAAAAGACGGAGGATCACTTCCAAACCGGAAATCACCTTTTCAGGTTCTTCCAGCATCCTCCTGTAATCGCTGGTAAGATACGGCTCACACTCCGCTCCGTTTACCAGAATATACTCGATCTTTTCCGGATCTTTCGGGGCAAGCTTCACATGAGCCGGAAAACCGGCTCCGCCCATTCCTACGACTCCGCCCTCCTGAATACGGGACAGTATTTCCTCTCTTGACAGGGAGGACAATTCGGCGCTGTCAAATTCTTTTTCCGTATACTGCTGGTCGTTTTCTATGATGATAGAATCTGACATGGTTCCAGTGGCGGTCAGACGCTTTTCAATCCCTTTTACTGTACCGGAAACAGAAGCGTGAAGAGGTACGGAGACAAATCCTCCTGCTTCCGCGATTTTCTGTCCGGCAAGAACGTGATCTCCTTTTTTCACGCAGGGAACCGAAGGGGCCCCGATATGCTGCGACAGCGGATACACCATCTCGCCCCTGGGGAGATATTTCTCGATTGGACTGTTTTTAGACAGATCCTTGCCGTCATAAGGATGGATTCCACCCTTAAAGGTAAGCTTTCCCATATGTATTTCCTCCTTTATCATAAGCCTTAGGAACGCTTATGTTTTTTATCTGTTTTATGACGCAGGCGATATCCGCGGTTCAAATGGGGATATGCTCTGAAAAAACGCCTGGTATTATGTCCTATCCTGTCGGTAAGATTCTTTCTGTAGGATTTCAGTTCGGTGGAAATGTCCTCCAGAATAGCCTGCCGTCTTTCGTTCATGGAACGGATAAATTCCAGATCTTCCATCCGGTCTTTCATATTATCAAAAGAAAACCCTCTGGGCAGATCCAGGGAATTCAGCCTGTCGTTAAATTTCAGCATAAGCTCCACCTGCTTCTTTTCCATCTGCTGTTCCCACTGTGGAATCCGGTCTTTCAGGTGGAAAGCGGCTGACGCGGAATAGCAGAAATCGCAGAGATAGGCCACTAAAATAATACAGATACAGATCTCGCCCACATAGACAGGATATAAATCTACCAGCCTTTCCACCACGGGATGAAGGACGCGGAACAGGATCACTGTAAAAATCCCCCATCCGATAGAAGCTCCAAGACAGATCCTTCCCTGAAAGTTAAACTTTTTATCACTGTAATCCCACCACGAAGTATGAAAAAGCATTTCCATGAGAACCGCCGTGAAATATTCCAGAGCCGTAGCCACGACAATTCCTCCGAGAAACAGTAGAATCAGGTACTGTTCCAGAGGCTTAAGGATCAGGTAAACGGCTACTGCTCCAAATCCGTAGATTGTACACAGCGGTCCGTTGATAAAGCCGCGGTTGACATATTCGCCTTCTTTCAGTGAAACATACATGGTTTCCCATGCCCAGCCAAGAAAACTATATATAAAAAACCAGCTTATAATATGATAGACATCGACACCGTTTATTGTCATCGACCACATGAAATATATCTTTCCTCCATCTCTGCAAATAACTTTCTTTCTTAATACTATAACTCTTTTTATGAAAAAATTCACTACCCATTTTTTAAAATCTTGTGTATAATTAAGTACAATGAAATAAGAATTGAGGTAACTTATGATTGTTAAAAAAATGCCGATTTTACAAGGCTTTCCGGACTTTGACACTGTTAAAAATTTGTCGAAAACCACTGTGGGATCCGAGGTTTTCCGGCCGGTTTTTTATGATATTGAAACTACCGGATTATCACGATATTCCACTTTTTTATATCTCATTGGCGCGGTAACGTATGAAAACAGCCAATGGTATCTTCAGCAGTGGATGGCGGAAGATTCCAAAGAGGAGGCTTTGATACTTTGTGAATTTTGTGATTATTTAAAGGATAAAACCTGTACGATACAATATAACGGAAACCGATTTGATCAGCCTTATCTGGAAGAAAGATACCGCTCTTGGGGATACGCGTCTCCTTTTCAGGGACTTTCTTCTCTTGATCTTTATCAAGAACTGAAACCCTGTAAAAATCTTTTGAAGCTTTCCCGTATGAAACAGCCGGATCTGGAAGCTTTTCTCGGAATGGAAAGCCGGAATTGCTGTGACGGAGGAATGTGCGTCCGCCTGTATAGGAAGTATATAAAATCAAAAGATCCAAAACCGGCGGAAATTATGCTGGGACATAACAGAGAGGATCTTCTCGGCCTTGGCGCGGTTTTTTCCATGCTGGGCTATAAATCGCTTCTGGAGGGAAATTATGAGCCCTCAGAAGCTTCTGTTCAGGACGGGCAGCTTTTGCTTACGCTGTCTCTTCCCTTTCTTCTTCCGGCAGCAGTTTCCGTCGGAAACAAAGAGTTCTATCTTACCGCTTCCGGAAATACGGCAAAATTTCTTACCGGCTTAAAAAACGGAAAGCTCCGTCAGTATTACAAAAACTTTAAAGATTACGATTATCTTCCCGGGGAGGATACGGCTGTGCCAAAAGTTCTCAGTCAGTATATGGACAAAAGCCTTCGTGTTCCGGCCACTGCCTCCACCAGCTATACCTGGTTTCCCTGCAGTAAAGAATTCCTGGACAATAAAGACAAACAGCTTCAGTATCTGCGGCATTCTCTGCCCTGCCTTCTTGCTCAGCTTGAAACAAAGAAGTGAAACGAAACAAAAAGAGACACAGGAAACGGATATTCCTGTGTCTCAAATAATTTACGAAAATTTTGGAAAGAAAAACTGAGATTATTCTTCTGCAGTTTCTTCTGCTTCTTCAGAAGCATTCTCAGCAGGAGCTGCCGCCGGGCTTTCCAGGGCTTTCATGCTCAGGCTGATCTTCTTATCTTCTCCGTTGAAATCAACAACTTTGGCACGGATCACCTGACCGATGGAAAGAACATCGGAAGGTTTCGCTACGTGTTCTCTGGAAATCTGAGAAACATGAAGCAGCGCGTCGATTCCCGGCGCCAGCTCAACAAAAGCACCGAAATCTGTCATACGTGCAACTTTTCCTTCGATCACATTGCCTACGGCAAATTTTTCAGCCGCTGTCAGCCATGGATTCTCTTCCGGGAATTTCAGGGAAAGCGCGATCTTGTCGCCGTTAATCTCCTTGATCAGAACTTTTACTTCATCGCCTACGTTAAATACTTTCTTCGGATTTTCCACTCTGCCCCAGGACATTTCGGAAATATGAAGCAGTCCGTCAGCTCCGCCCAGATCGATGAAAGCGCCGAAGTCTGTCACATTCTTTACAACGCCTGTTACAACATCTCCAGGATGGATCCTCTCCATAAGAGCTTTCTGCTTTTCTGCTTTTTCCGCAAGAAGAAGCTGCTTGCGGTTTCCGATGATACGGCGTCTTCTCGGATTAAATTCTGTAATCACAAATTCAATTTCCTGATCCGCATATTTGGAAAGATCTCTTTCGTAAGTATCAGATACAAGGCTGGCAGGAATAAATACTCTTGCCTCATCCACATTTACGCAAAGTCCGCCGTCCAGTACCTGAGTAACCGGTGCCTTCAGAACCTCCTGGGATTCAAAGGCTGCCTCCAGACGCTTGTTGCCTTTTTCTGCGGCAAGTCTCTTGTAAGTCAGGATCACCTGTCCCTCGCCGTCGTTTACTTTCAGAACCTTTGCTTCCATTGTGTCGCCTACGTGAACTGCATCGGACAGTACAAGGGAGCTGTCGTTGGTATATTCGCTCTTGGTAATAATACCGTCTGCTTTATAGCCGATATTCAGGATGATTTCATCGTCTTTTACATCGATGACAGTACCCTGTACGATCTCTCCATTTCTGATAGTTTTTACGGAATCTTCCAGCATCTGTTCAAAACTTAATTCTGACATGTTCTTGAACCTCCTCAATAATTTTCTTTGGGGTGGACGCCCCTGCTGTAATACCTACATAACTACTGCGATGGAACATTTCAGAATCCAAGTCTACAGGTGTTTGTATATAGTAAGTATTTCCACATTCCTCTTTACATATTTCAAACAGCTTTTGAGTATTGGAACTATGCCTGCCTCCGATGACCAGCATAGTGTCTACCTCTCCGGCTATGGTTTTTGCTTCTTTCTGCCGTTCTTCGGTAGCATTACAAATAGTGTTTAAAATATTGCTAATATTTAAAACATTATTATCATACCTCTTTTTCCTGAGAATTTCAACTAATTCTTTAAATTTGTTGTAATTAAATGTCGTCTGGGAGACGATACAGAGTGCTTTTCCCGGTTCCGGAGAAAAATTCTCCGCCTCTTCGCTGCTTTTCAGCACCGTGTGATTTCCTTCGCACCATCCGCAGATTCCCCGGACTTCCGGATGGCTGGGATCTCCGAAAATGACGATATGTTTCCCCGCCCTGCTTTCTCTCTCCACAATACGGTGGATCTTCAGAACAAAAGGACAGGTCACATCCACATAGGAAAGCCCGGCTGCCTCCAGCTTCTCATAAACTGCCCGGCCTACGCCGTGAGAGCGGATCACAACAGTGCCTCCCTCAATATGGTCCAGATCCGCTTCGGAGATTACTCTGACGCCTTTTTTCGCCAGATCCGACACCACTTCTTCATTATGGATGATAGGTCCAAGCGTATAAATTGGGGAAACGCCTTCCCCGATCAACTGGTAAACTTTGTCTACCGCGCGCTTTACGCCGAAACAAAATCCGGCCGTTTCCGCCACCTTTACCTTCATTATTCTGCCCTCTTTTTTGAGTTTATCACTTTTTCCCGGTATATCTGTAAAATATTTTTTACCACCTCGTCAATAGTCATATCGGAGGAATCCACCAGCACAGCGTCTTCGGCTTTTTTCAGAGGAGAGATCTCCCGGTTCATATCCCGTCTGTCCCTCTCTTCGATATCCTTTTGTATCTGAGCAAGATCACAGGAGACTCCTTTTTCCTCCAGCTCCAGGCAGCGCCTTCTGGCCCTTGTTAAAGGGCTGGCAGTAAGAAAGATCTTTACATCTGCTTCCGGCAGGATCGTAGTTCCGATATCCCGTCCGTCCATGACTACGCTCATGCTTTTTGCCAGCTTCCGCTGAAGGTCCAGCAGACGTTTCCTCACCTCCGGATTGGCGGAACTGACAGAAGCCATATTGCCTACCTCCTCTGTTCTGAGAAAGGCGTTTACATTTTCTCCATTCAGAAGAACAATCTGCTCTCCGTCTTTGTATTCAATAGATATTTCCGCTCCCCGGCAGACCCTTTCTATTTCGGCGGGATCATCTTTGTTTACTTTCTGCCGGAGAAGATAGAGAGCCATGGCGCGGTACATTGCCCCCGTATCCACATAGACAAAAGAAAGTTCCCGGGCCACTCTTCTGGCAATGGTGCTTTTTCCTGCTCCTGCCGGCCCGTCAATGGCGATATTATAGATCATCTGTAATTTCCTCCTGTTTTATACTGTACTTACAGCCATCGCTGCCAGATATGCCGTAGACCAGGCGATCTGAAGGTTATAGCCTCCGGTTACAGCGTCCAGATCCAGTACTTCTCCGATAAAATAAAGCCCCTGGATTTTTTTCGATTCCATAGTAGCGGGATTGATCTCTTTTACTGCTACGCCGCCTCTTGTGATCACGGCTTCCTTAAATTCCCCCAGTCCGGTAACGGTAAAAGGAAAAGCCTTTATGAGAGCGCCGAAACGAAGACGTTCCTCCCTGGATATCTCATGAATGGTCTTTTCTCCGGGGATCCCTCCCAGTTCCAGCATAACAGGAGTCAGAGAAGAAGGGAAAAGGACACCGATGACATTTTTAAACTGTTTGTTTTTTCCAGCCTCAAATTCTCTTAAAATACGGGCGTCAAGCTGTTCTTCTGTCAGCGCGGGTTTCAGGTCGAGATATGCTTTCAGCTTTCCTTCTTTTTGCAGAGTCTGACCGATGCGGGCGCTTGCGGAAAGAATCAGAGGACCTGTCACTCCGAAATGTGTGAACATCATTTCTCCAAAATCCTCAAACAGAACCTTTTTGTCCTTTTTTATAGTCAGACGTACATTTTTTAAGGAGAGTCCCTTCAGTCTGGGGATATACTCTTCTTCCGTATGAAGAGGAACAAGAGAGGGAGAAAGCTCCGTAACCTTATGCCCGTATTCTCTGGCAAAAATGTAACCGTCCCCGGTGGAGCCTGTAGAAGGATAAGAAAGTCCTCCGGTGGCCACAAGTACGGCGTCGCCCGGATAAAAGGTCCCGTTTTCCAGACAGATGCCGGAAACTTTTTCCTCTTCGCAGACTACTTTTTCTACCTTGCTGTTAAGGTGGATATGAACGCCGTATTTTTTCATCTGGCGTTCCAGCGCCCGGATCACGTCTGACGAGTGATCGGAAGCCGGAAAAACACGGTTTCCCCGTTCTGTTTTTAAGGGAACGCCCGCCTGTTCCAGAAAATCCATCATCTCTCTGCTTCCGAATGTATAAAAAGCGCTGTAAAGAAATTTGGGATTGCGCACAACTCCGGCCAGAAGTTCCTCAGGGCCGCAGTTATTTGTTACGTTGCATCTCCCTTTTCCGGTAATATACAGTTTTTTTCCAAGTTTTTCATTTTTTTCAAAAAGAGAAACGTCGCATCCGTTTCTGGCTGCCGCTGCGGCGGCAAACATGCCGGCCGCCCCGCCGCCCACGATTAAAACTCTGTTCATCTGTATCCTTTCTGGAAAGCAAGCCCGCCAGAAAATCTGACGGGCCTGTTATTTTCATTGTAGATCCTTCATCTGCCGTTTTAACAACAGCGCGGAGAAGAATTTTCTGTTTATACCGGATAAGCTCCGTTTTTGGTGTCTGCCGCAGTTTCATCCACCTTTGTCTCCTGCGCCTGACGATATTTAAAGAAGTCCATGGCAACCTGCGGGAACAGAGCGTAGGACAGAACGTCCTCATCCTGCTCTTTGTATGCTGCCATTTCTCCTTCCAGCTTATCCAGCTCGTTGTCCAGAAGATCTGCAGGGCGGCAGGTGATAGGCTTGGTGTCGCCGATACATTTTTTCTGAACTTCCGGATTAAACGGTTTTACGGTAGCGCCGTATTTACCGCTTAAGATATCTTTTGTTTCCTTAGTGACCATCTTGTATCTTTCGCCCATAAGAACGTTAAATACAGCCTGTGTTCCCACAATCTGGGAAGACGGAGTTACCAGAGGCGGTTCGCCCAGGTCTTTCCGTACTCTCGGAACTTCTTCCAGAACTTCATAGAATTTATCTTCCGCATGCTGTTCCTTTAACTGAGAAGTCAGGTTGGAAAGCATTCCGCCGGGTACCTGATAAAGAAGTGTCTTGATGTTGACGCCCAGGTTCTTCGGATTCAGAAGACCGCTGTCGAGAGCGTCGTCACGGATCGGACGGAAGTAATCCGCGATCTCCGCCAGAAGATTCTGGTCAAAGCCTGTGTCATAGGGGGTACCCTTGAAGGTTTCTACCATAACCTCAGTTGCAGGCTGGGATGTACCCAGGGCAAACGGGGAAATAGCGGTGTCGATAATGTCAACGCCGGCTTCAACAGCCTTCAGATAAGTCATGGAAGCCACGCCGGAAGTATAGTGCGTATGAAGATCAATGGGGATCTTGACAGCTTCTTTAAGGGCGCCTACCAGTTCTGTCGCCTGATAAGGAAGAAGAAGTCCTGCCATATCCTTGATACAGATGGAATCCGCACCCATCTCTTCGATCTCTTTCGCGATGTTTGTCCAGTATTCCAGGGTGTATGCGTCTCCCAAAGTATAGGAAAGCGCTACCTGCGCATGGGCTTTTTCCTTATTGGCTGCCTTTACGGCTGTTTTCAGGTTGCGCATGTCGTTCAGGCAGTCGAAAATACGGATAATATCAATTCCGTTTGCAACCGACTTCTGAACAAAATATTCTACCACGTCATCGGCATAAGGACGGTATCCAAGAATATTCTGTCCGCGGAACAGCATCTGAAGTTTTGTGTTTTTAAAGCCGTCACGGAATTTGCGGAGCCTTTCCCACGGATCCTCTTTCAGGAAACGGAGGGAAGCGTCGAAAGTGGCGCCGCCCCAGCATTCTACGGCATGATAACCGACCTTGTCCATTTTATCAACGATAGGAAGCATCTGTTCTGTGCTGAGTCTTGTAGCGATCAGAGACTGATGCGCGTCACGCAGAACAGTTTCCACAATTTTTACAGGTTTTTTCTCTAATTCTGCCATTGTTTATTCTCCTTATTTTACATTACGCCGAATATTGCCATGAAGGTACCGGCTGCTACTGCGGTTCCGATAACGCCTGCTACGTTTGGTCCCATAGCATGCATCAGAAGGAAGTTGGTAGGATCTGCTTCCGCTCCCACTTTCTGAGATACACGGGCGGCCATCGGCACAGCGGATACGCCTGCGGAACCGATCAGCGGGTTGATCTTGCCTCCGGACAGCTTGCACATCAGCTTGCCCAGCATAACTCCGCCGAAGGTACCGAATGCAAACGCAACCAGACCAAGGAATACGATTTTCAGAGTATCAAGATTCAAAAATGCCTCTGCACTTGTAGAAGCGCCTACAGATGTACCCAGAAGAATTACAACGATATACATCATCGCATTGGACGCGGTTTCTGTAAGCTGTTTTACTACGCCGGATTCACGGAACAGATTTCCGAGCATCAGCATACCAACCAGCGGAGCTACCGTAGGAAGGATCAGGCATATAACAATAGTGATCACGATAGGGAACAGAATCTTTTCCAGTTTGCTTACCGGACGAAGCTGCTCCATTTTGATCTTGCGTTCCTTTTCTGTAGTACACAGTTTCATAATAGGCGGCTGGATAATGGGTACCAGAGACATATAGGAATATGCCGCCACCGCAATGGGTCCCATCAAAGCAGACTGTCCAAGCTTGCCTGCGAGGAAAATGGATGTCGGGCCGTCGGCTCCTCCGATGATGGAAATAGCCGCCGCCGCTTTGTCATTGAATCCCAGGAAGATGGCCAGGAAGTATGCCACATAAATACCAAGTTGTGCGGCTGCTCCCATAAGAAAGCTCTTGGGATTTGCGATCAGAGGTCCGAAATCCGTCATGGCTCCGACACCCATGAAGATCAGAGAAGGAAGAATACTCCACTCATCCAGCAGATAGAAGTAATGAAGAAGTCCTCCCACTCCGTTTGAAGTGTCGGCCGGATCTGCCATAATGTCCGGATAAATATTTACCAGGAGCATACCAAAAGCGATAGGAACCAGAAGAAGCGGTTCAAATCCCTTTTTAATGGCAAGAAATAAGAATACACATGCCACCGCGATCATCAGATAATTGCCCCAGGTCAGATTAAAAAATGCAGTCTGATGAATCAGGTTGGACAGGGTTTCTGTAATATACGACATTTGAATACCTCCCGTCCTAGTTCATTGTTGCCAGGATATCTCCGTTTTCTACGGATGCGCCTTCTGTTGTATCGATGCTTGCCAGGGTGCCTTCCTGAGGAGCAACGATCGGGATCTCCATTTTCATGGATTCCAGGATGACAATGCTGTCACCGGGTTTCAGAGCCTGTCCGGGCGCTGCTACAATCTTTACTACTTTTCCGGGAACAGATGCCGTCACTTTTACAGCGCCGGTACCGCCGGCGGGAGCTGCCGGAGCAGGAGCAGGTGCAGGTGCCGGAGCGGGCGCCGCTGCAGGTGCGGGAGCTGCCGGAGCCGGAACAGGTGCGGCTGCAGGTGCGCTTACAGCGCCTTTTTCTTCTACAGTAACTTCGTATGCGGTTCCATTAACGGTAATTGTATAACTTTTCATTTTAAGATCCTCCTATTGTCTTTACCTTCTTTTTCGGTTGATTTTGCGGATAGAACGTACTACAAAGCCGTCGGGGGACGTTCCCTCAGACGCTGCTATGGCTGCCGCGATCACAGCCGCCAGTTCCTTATCGTCATAGGCCGGGGTCTGCACCGGTACCGGTACCGGAGCAGGAGCAGGCGCTTTTGCAGGCGCTGCCGCAGGCTCTTCTTTTTTCTTGGCTGCCGCGGAACCCGGAATATACTTAAACAGAGAGATCAGGAAGATCAGAACTGCAAGTACAACAAATACAGTGCCAAGTCCCATTACAGTGTTCAGTGCGGCGTTTTTCAGCGTAGTCGCCAGAGAATACTGAATATTTACGCTTACAGAAGACGGCGACATGGTGCTGAGATCATCGAATACATAAACGAATTCCGCGTCTTCTTTTTCAAATTCCACAGGAACTGTGGCTGTGTACTGATCGCCGGAAACTTCCACCACTGTTTCGCCGGTTTCCTTCAGCTCTCCTACTTCATCCTTTACATCATTCCAGGCGTTCATGGCATTTACGGTAAATTCATCGCCGCCTTCCAGATAAGATTCGATCTCTTCGTCACTTAAGGGAATGATCGCATCTGTAAGACCCTCCGCTACCATGATGAGCTGGCTTTTTACCGTATCGTCCATTTCAGCGGCCATTACAAACGATGTGCCGGAAACTGTCAGCGACGCGGCGCAGACAAGAGCCGCGCAGACAGAAGACACTTTTTTAAACATCTGATTCATATGCTCACCTCTTTCAGACCGCGCTGTGTTTCTTGGATGGACGGTCTTCTCTTTTTGTGAACAGCATCTCAAAGGCTCCAATCACATATTTTCTTGTTTCTTCCGGCGCGATCACCGTATCCACATAGCCTCTGGCCGCTGCGGATTCCACCCCTGACTGGAGTTCTCTGTATTCCGCCGCCTTTTCGTTAAGGACGGAAGCCTCTTCGCCGGGATACATGATCTTTGCTGCAAGGGAAGCGTCCATCATGCCGATTTCCGCATTATCCCAGGCATATACATAATCTGCTCCGATAGCCTTGCTGTTCATTGCAACATAGGCGGTTCCGTAAGCTTTTCCGATGATCACGTTCACCTTCGGAACAGTTGCGTCGGCAAAGGCGTGAACCAGTTCACCTACAGATTTCGCCATCATTTTTTCATTGCAGACAGTTGCCTTGAAGCCTGTTACATTGGTAAGAGTAAGAACAGGGATATCAAAGGCATCGCAGAATTTTACGAAGCCGGCCGCTTTTCTGGCTCCTCTTGCGGACAGAGTTCCGTCAAACTCTTCTGTTTTCGTTCCGTCCTCGCCGTAAATTTCTTTTCTGTTTGCCACGGCGCCCACAGTTGCTCCGTTCAGGCGGAGGAAGCCGGTTACAACATCTTTTCCATAGGCTGCGCCTGTTTCAAAGAAAATATTGTTGTCCGCGATCCTTGACAGAGCCAGCACTGTATCTCCTGCACAGGCTGCGATATCTCCGCATACACGGTTCAGATCGTCTGTACATTCTTCATAGGAATCGTTATCTTCAAAATTAGACGGAAGGAAGCCGATCAGCTGACGGATCCATCCGAGGATCTCGCTTTCAGAACCTGTCCGGTCAATAAGCCCTGTCTCCTCACTCTGGAAAGAAGCGGCTGAAGTATCACATTTTTCTGCATAATTGCCTTCCAGAGCATTGGGGGTATTGACAAACATTTTTCCTTTTTTCTCTTCCATAAACGTAAAGTCTGTCAGTGCGGGAACAATAGCCATACCGCCTCCGCAGGTTCCGAATACTGCTGTGATCTGCGGGATCATTCCGGATGCCAGAGTCTGTTTCAGGTAAATGGAACCGAAAGCTTCCAGAGCGTCTGTAGCTTCCTGGAGTCTCATTCCGGCACAGTCGATCAGTCCGATCACCGGAGCGCCTGTCTTCATTGCAAGATCATAAAGGGAAGAAATCTTTTTCGCATGCATTTCGCCAACAGTTCCGTTCAGAACAGAAACATCCTGGCTGTATACATACACCAGATTCCCATCGATCACGCCGTAGCCGGTGATCACACCGTCTGAAGGCGCTTTCTTTTCAGTCATGTTGAAGTCTGTGGATCTTGCGGTCACGCTTTTTCCGATTTCAACAAAACTGTTCGCATCAAGCAAAGAAGTAATTCTTGTGCCTGCTAAGCTTTGTGTTGCATTACTCATTCTCTTTTGCCCTCCATTTTATAAAAATTTAATGATAAACAAAATTTCAGCCGATTATAATTGTAACCTTTTTTCATTTTTTTTTCAATAGATTTCCAGATTTTTGTTAAAAATTTAACTCCCTGACTGCCTATTTTCCTTCCAAGCGGAAGTTCAGGAACACAGACAGAAAAGCCCTTTCTCAAAAAATACAGCGCAGCCCCTAAATATGTGAGCTGCGCTGTGAAGGTGTCATTCATGAAAAAATTTGTGGAATACCTGATCCACACACCAGAGATAGGAAATTTTTTCTACCGTATGATCTGCGGTTACGGGATAAGAGGCGATGGCTCCGCCATTTAAAAGAAAGGTGATCCTGCCGATCTCATCTCCCTTTTTCACCGGAGCTGTAAGCTTTTTTTTCAGAGTTACCCTGCATTGGATCTTTTCATCATCCCGAAGGAGAAGCTTTTGTTTTCTGACGTTGTCCGAAACAGCGACAATGCCCTGGACAGAAGCGCTTTTTTCTGTGCTTTCCTTGTCAGGAATCCCGTTCTCCACCAAAATTTCAGGAAGCTCCGGCTCCTGGAAAAAGGTTCTGTACTCATAATTCTGATCCCCGTAATTCAAAAGAGTCATCGTATCTTTCCATTTATAGCTTTTATTATTTGGCCAGCCGCAGCCCAAAAGAGAAATAACGAAAGTTTTTCCGCCTTTTTGACAAGCGCATACATAACAGTAGCCTGCATCGGCGGTAAATCCTGTTTTTCCTGACAGCACGCCGTCTGTCATATCAAGAAAAGCATTTGCGTTGCGGACTGTAAACGTGCGTTTTTTGCTGAGATCTGAAAAAGTATGCTCTCTTGTCTGTGTGATTTTCAGAAACGTCGGGCTTTTAATCGCATAGCGCATGATCAGCGCCAGATCTCTTGCTGTGGTATGATGGGTTCCCCCATCGTCTTCAGCGTCAAGTCCGTTGGGAGTTACAAAGTGAGTGTCCGTACAGCCGATCTCTTCCGCCTTTTTATTCATCATTTCGGCAAAGCCCTCCACAGATCCGCCAATATGTTCCGCAATGGCAACTGCCGTATCATTATGGCTTTGGAGCATCAGAGAATACAGGAGATCCTCCAGATAGTACTGCTCTCCTTCTCTCATATTCAACTGGACATCCGGCTGGGAAGCCGCTCTTGCGGAAACCGTTACATAGTCGTCTCCCGCTCCTTTTTCCAATGCCAGTATACAGGTCAGCACTTTTGTGGTACTTGCGTTTGCGCGGGGTGTTTCTCCGTCTTTCTCGTATAGGACTCTTCCGGAATCTCCGTCCATGAGAACAGCAGACAGAGCGTACAGCCTTTCCGGACTGCTCCCTTCTTTTGAAGCATCAGTTTCCATATGTATCTGATCTTTGTTTCCTGTTCCGGTTTTTTCAGGCACGATCTGTTTCATATGGTCAAAACTTTCTGCCGGTACTGCCGCGCATATGAAGAAAAAGACAGATACCAGCAGAAATATCAACGCAGTCCATTTGAATTTCATAGTCCACCTCTTTCCGGTTCTATAGGACTATTTTATGCGGACCTGTCCGTTTTATTCCCTGCTGTTTTCTGTCTTTTCTGATTTTTATCCGTTATAGGTATGATACCAGCGCGAGGACAATGGCAGTTCTTCTTTAGAAAGAAGATACAGTTCCTCCAGATATGCCGGCGATTCTTTCACAGCCTGGTCAAAAAGATCATGAAGTTTTCTCACAGGCACTTCGCTTCCCGGAACCGGATCCTTTCTCATAAAATGATCCATGGCGGAGGCAGACAGCTTTTTCCCTCCGATTCCTGTAAATATGCGGAGAAAAAAGCGCCGTTTTCCACGGTTGTCATATACCATAAGATTTGTAAGAAATTTCATCATGCGGAGAGAGAAAAAAATATCTTTGATCTTTATCTGCGGAAATACCCGGTGGATCACTCTTGCATAGGAGATCCTGGGAACAATGCAGTCAGAAGGATAAAAATGATGAGGATCACGATTCGTTTCCAGCATCAGGGTTCTGTCCAGTTCTTTTTCCAGAAGCGTATGAGAGATCACCTTTTTTTCGGCCATTTCATCCACATATGGATGGCAGGCGCTGTCAAGAAGATAATGACATCCAAATCCCAGAAGGTAGGCCAGAAGCTTCTCGTCCCCTCTTTCCCTTACCCGGCTCATTCCCCGCAAGAAAAAAGGGGCGGCGGGATTGTGATGCATTTCCACCCCGGCTCCGTTTACCGCCGGCTTCAGCAGATGATAAAACAAAATGTCGGGGCCGTGAAGTCCTATCCGATACAGGTCTCCGTTTTTTCGTATCACTTTTTTCATCTCATCAGAAAGCTGTCTGTATATTTTTTTTCCAAACAGATCATGCGTATATGTGGTGGGCATTTCTTCCATATCCTTTCTGTCGTTTATATGCGGCCGGCCAGCCGCCGTATTTTACGGGCGACTTTGTCAGACATCCAGTTTCAGTTGGATCTCTTCTTCCGCCTCTGCCTTAAAGTCCTCCATCTGAACCGGATCCAGGACCGGAAGCTCGTCCAGTCCCTGAACGCCGAAAGTCCGAAGAAACTCTTCTGTTGTGCCAAAGAGGATCGGTCTGCCAGGAGCGTCCAGCCTTCCCAGTTCCCGCACCAGGTCGTATTCAACAAGCTTGTTTATGGCATGATCGCATTTTACTCCCCGGATCTTTTCAATCTCAGCCTTTGTTACCGGCTGTTTATAAGCAATGATCGAAAGCGTTTCCAGCATAACGTCCGTAAGAACAGGCTTCTGGGGATGCATGGCGATCTGGATCAGATTGCTGTAATATTCTTTCTTCGTACACATCTGATAGGACTGTTCCAGTTCAATGATCTGGATGCCTCTGCCTTCTTCCTGATAGCTGTCCATCAGATGGTGGATCAGTTTTCGTGTAGTTTCTTTATCCTGGCCGATTGCCTCCGCGATCTGTGAAAGCTCCACAGATTCGCCGAGGGCAAAGAGAATTGCCTCTATCGCGGCCTCTGCTTTTTTTATTTCCATTTAAGCCCTCATTCCTGCCTATTCGTCGGCAAACTCTGTAAGATGCTTCCAGGTTTTCGGATCTGTTGTCACTTCTATCTGGATATCGTCGAACAAAGCTTCCTGTTCTACATGAATATATCCCATTTTCATCAGCTCCAGAATGGACAGAAAGGTTACAACGATCTGCGTTCTGGAAGGCTGTCCTTCAAGAAGCTGCCGGAAACTGAAGCGGCGGTGGGAGGAAGCATAGGATTTCATTTCCACCATTTTATCGGAAAGGCTGACTTCTTCCTTTTCGATCGTTCCGAATTTGCTTCGGATGGGGTCGATTTTTTCTTCCTGTTTTTTCAGTATGGATTGGTAGATTTTATTGAGCCGCTCCAGAGTAACTGAGGAAAGCAGCTCTTTCGGATCCACCGGTTCCCGGTATTTCAGGACTTCATCCGGAATCGTCGGTTTTTTGTAAAAAACTCCGTCCGCGTCGTCCATACGGTCTTTCAGTTCATAGGACATAAACTTATACATTTTATATTCCAAAAGCTTCTGTACAAGTTCTTCCCTTGGATCCTCCTCTTCCCCTTCTTCATTTTTCTCTTTCGGAAGCAGCATTTTGCATTTAATATCCAAAAGAGTCGCCGCCATCACAAGGAATTCACTCATGGCCCCCAGATCCTCCGAGGGCATGCTGTGAAGATATTCCATATATTGATCGGTGATATCTACAATAGGGATATCATAAATGTCGATCTTATTTTTTTCGATCAAATGAAGAAGAAGATCCAGAGGGCCTTCAAAAACATTAATTTTTACATCTATAGCCATAATTTATCCATAAACTTCCATAAATTCCTGATATTCCGGTCCGTCTATTCTCCTGGAAGCAATTCTGCAAAGACAAGCTCCCTGGGATTATGGATACGGACAGGAATTGTATGTTCGCCGAGACCGGCGCTGACGATCATATGACTTTTTCCTCTTCTGTACTCTCCGCAGCAAAAGCCGGGAAAAAGCTGAAAATGAGGAGAGATCAGTCCTCTGTTTTCTGTAAAGCGGACGACTCCTCCGTGGTAGTGGCCGGAAAAGATCAAATCCGCTCCCCAGGAGAAATAAGTGTTCCCATATCGTGGATTATGGGCCAGAAGCACCTGAATCCCCTCCTTGGAAGGCGAACCGATCAACGTTTCCATTTCCATGAGGCTTAAGGAAGGAGGTTTGGGCTTCCGGTAATATTCCAGGGGAAGCTCCAGTCCGTAGAAGACAAAATCCGTTCCATGGATCTTCATGGAAACATGCCGGTTGTGGAGAAAGCAGGTTCCGGCGTCTGAAAGAAGACCCTCAAATCTGAAGTATTTTTCCTGCATTGCCGGATCCGCCATCATACGGCTTTCATGGTTTCCCAACGCGTAATATACGGGGAGTTCTTTCGCCAGCCGGCAGAGAAAACCGGTGGTCATCTCCAGGGTATCCTCATTGCTGCTGTAGGCCATATCTCCCCCCACGAGCACCGCATCCGGTGCGCCAAGGATGATCCGGCGCAGCAGTTCTTCGTTTTCCTCTCCGAACATCAGTCCGTGAAGATCAGAGAGAAAAGCAAGTTTTACAGAACCTTGACCTTTCAGCTTTTTTATGGGAATATAGTAGGTTTTCGTTTTGAATGTTTTCATACATTTCCTCGGTGATTTGCTATTTGGAAAAAGCGAAAGCTACTTGCCGAAGCCGCAGTTGGGGAAAGTACAGACAGAACAGCCAAGGCACAGTCCTCCCTCTCCCAGAGCGGCGATTTCTTCCGCTTTTACGGGATCATCCGCCATGATCCTTGGAAGGATAAGGTCAAATACCGTCCGCTTTGCGTACATGACGCATCCCGGCAGTCCAAGAACAGGAACTGTTTTCTCTCCGTTCCGGTAGTATGAAAGGAGAAGCATGGCTCCCGGCAGCACAGGAGCTCCGTAGGTAACGATTTCCGCTCCTGTATCTTTGATGGCTCCCGGAGTCCTGTCATCAGGGTCTACGCTCATGCCGCCGCTGCAGATCACCATATCGGCGCCCATTTCAATAAAATGGAGAATGTCCGCCGTAATCTGCTTTCTGTCGTCTCCCGGAGTGGTCTGCCCGATGATCTCGCCGGGATATTCCGCCAGTTTATCCCTCAGTACAGGGGTGAAGGTATCTTTTATCAGACCTTTCTGAACTTCGCTTCCGGTGGTTACGATCCCTGTTTTCTTTGCTTTGAAGGGAAGAATAGAAAAAATAGGGTCTTTTCCCGCTTCTGCTTCTGCCCGATCCATTTTTTCCTTTTCGATCACAAGAGGAATGATCCTGGTCCCCGCGATCTTATCGCCTTTTTTTACAGGAAAATCTCCATGTCTGGAAGCGATCATCATTTCTCCCAGGCTGTTGACTCTTATAAGCGCGTCGCGGCGTATTTTTAAAAGGCCGTCGCAGTCGGCGATCACTTCGATTTTGCCTTCGCTGACATCCGTGCCGTGCATATAATTTCCGGCGCAGATCTTATAAAGGATTTCCGCTCCTTCATTTTCATGAAGGATGCCTTCTCTTTTTTCCCATACAAAGAGATGTTCTTTTCCTACGGAAAGCAGCGCCGGTATATCTTCTTCCCGTACAATATGCCCTTTTTTAAAAAGCACGCCTTTCTTTTTATCTTTAATGATCTGTGTGATATCATGACATAAAATATGCCCCACAGCATCTTCTGTGCGAATTTCTTTCATAGACCTTATCCTCTCAAACTACATGCATTCCGCTGTTTATTCAGAGGCTATTATACCTCTCTCCCGCAGTCTTTGTCAAAAGATTCCTTTATCTCTCGTAACAGGGGAGATTACAGCCATAAAAAGTCAAGAACTTTTTTCAGGCATTGGGAATATCCGGCTTCTGCTACGTCTTCCCCGTAAAGGATACGAAGCTTTCCAAGCTCCTGTCCATCCCGATAATAGACCAGTTCCCCGGCCTGTTGGCCTTTTTTCACCGGAGCCGTCGTCTCGGAAGGAAGAACTCTCTTTTTCGTCACCTCAGTTACCGGTCTGCCTTCGGTGTCCAGATAACGGAAGGTACCTTCATATTTCAGGGAAACCGCTGAAGAAACGCCTTTTTTTACTTTCATCTCAGGAAGGGGATCCGGATTTTCATCTGTATACAGAGAACATCTGGCAAATCCATAATCCAGCAGAGCTGCGGCATCCTTCTGTCTTGTTTTGGAATCCGGAGAGGCCATGACTACAGAGATCAGGGAAATCCCATTTCTCTCGGCTACAGCGGAAAGGCAGAATTTTGCTTTGCTGGTGCTTCCTGTCTTCAGTCCCACGCATCCCTCATAGGTACGGATCAGCTTATTCGTATTTGTAAGCCCGAATTCCTTGGTTCCCTGTCTGGTTACATGTGTAATGTTTTCCATCCAGATAGAAGAATATTCCAGCACCTGAGGATAACGGCGGATCAGCTCTCTGCTCATAAGCGCGATATCGTAGGCGGTCGTATAATGGCTGTCGGAATCTGTCAGTCCGCAGCAGTCCTCGAAATGTGTGTTTTTCATTCCAAGTTCCGCAGCTCTCTCATTCATCTCTTTGACGAATTCCTGCTCGCTGCCGGCAATATGTTCCGCCATGGCGACGCTGGCGTCGTTTCCGGAAGCGATCACAATACATTTGATCATTGTTTCTGCCGTCTGGGTCTCTCCTTCTTCCAGAAAAACCTGAGAACCGCCCATTGATTTGGCGTGGGCGCTGGTTGTCACTGTATCCGAAAGATCCAGCGTCCCGTTTTCCAGATGATCAAAGATCAAAAGAAGAGTCATGATCTTTGTTACGCTTGCCGGACTTCTCCTGGTATCCATTTCTTTCCCGCAGATCACGGTTCCTGTCTCCGGCTCCATGAGCACATAGCTGGGAGCGGCTACTTCAAGGGCAGGTTCCCCGGCAGCCAAAACAGAAACGTTTGGAAAAAGAAGACAGAACAGGAGCATCCAGATACCCAGAAGATTTTTCCGTTTCCTTAACATACAATTCCTCCGGTAAGAAGACTCTACTCTATTATAAAACCGTGAAACGGAAAATATAACTTTTTCCCTTTTCTTAAAGCATGGGAGCGAACAGACGGAGAATACTCTGGAATCCCCGTATGAAAATATTCCTGTTTTTACAGAATTCAATGCTGATCGGATCGCAGTAATTTAATGTTTCTACAAAATCCTGCAGAATATCCTGTATTACTTCGTTCTTATACATCCAGATACCGTTTTCAAAATGCAGATACAGACTGCGGTAATCCAGATTGATGGTGCCCACTACGGCAATCTCGTCATCGCACACAAAAGATTTTGCGTGGAGGAAACCAGGCTGATATTCGTAGATACGCACTCCTGCCTCAAGAAGCTGTTCGTAATAGGACTGTGTCAGAAGGAACACCATTTTTTTATCCGGTATCCCCGGCGTCATGATCCTTACGTCCACGCCGCTTTTGGCTGCAAGACACAAAGCTGTCATCATTTCGTTATCGATGATCAGATAAGGAGTACAGATATAAACATATTTTTTCGCGCGGTTGATGATATTCAGATACACGTTTTCTCCCAGGACTTCACCATCCAGAGGCGTATCGCTGTAAGGCTGCACATATCCGCTGCCTTCAAACTGCTCCGGGTGATAAGTGTGGGGAAGATACGGTTCATGCTCCAGAGAATTAGGCGTGCGGTTCACTACGCTCCACATATGGAGAAACATAACTGTCATGCTCCATACAGCCTCTCCCTTTAACATAACGGCCGTGTCTTTCCAGTGACCGAAACGTTCCTTCTGATTGATGTATTCGTCAGCCAGATTGATGCCGCCGGTAAATCCGGTCTTTCCGTCGATCACACAGATTTTCCGGTGATCCCGGTTATTCTGCACAATATTCAGCACCGGGCGGAAAGGATTGAAAACCTTGCATTGAATGCCTTTTTCCCGCAGCACTCTGTCGTATCGGTGAGGAAGCGTCGTCAGGCAGCCGAAGCCGTCATAGATCAGACGCACGTCTACCCCGGCGGCCGCTTTTCTTTCCAGAATATCAAGAATGGTCCGCCACATTACTCCGTCATTGATGATAAAATACTCAATATAAATATAATGCTCCGCCTGTTCCAGCTCCTTTACCAGAACAGGAAACATATCGTCCCCTACCTGGAAATATTCTGCGGTTGTATTTTCATAGACAGGAAAGCCGGAATACTGATGAATATATTTGGACTGAGCCGCCGCAGAAGGGTCTTTGTCTTCAATCTTATCAAAAACTGCCTTCTCCTGAGTAAGATAGGGAACGCTTTCCTGCTTCACCTGGGCGTACTGTTCCTGAATCTCCTGGGCTACTCTTGATTTTCCGAAAAGAATGTATAAAAGCAGTCCGAAAATCGGCACCGCCATAATGAGCATGGTCCATCCCAGCTTATAAGAAGGATTGATCTTCTTATTGACGATCCATAAAACAGACAGGATACTGACTACCGTGATGCCGAAGGAAATATATTTTGAATATGCCGCCAGCTGCCATACAAGGATGAAAAGCCATCCTAACTGCACAAGCAATGCAAGAGCCACATAAAAGCTCCGGTTAAACAACAGTTTTGCAATTTTTTTCAGGGGCATAATAATCAGATTCATTTTTTGTCTCCGCTCAGCGCCGGATATCTGCGCTGATTTTTCATTTCGTTTACAAATTGTTCCTATTTTGTTAATAAAGTAACAATGTGGTATTTTAAAAATCCCTGACGATATTGTCAGGGATTTTTTGTGCACAATTAATTATATTTACGTTTTCTTGCGGCTTCAGATTTTTTCTTACGACGAACGCTTGGTTTCTCGTAATGCTCTCTTTTGCGGATTTCCTGCTGGATACCTGCTTTTGCACAGCTTCTCTTGAATCTGCGAAGAGCGCTATCTAAAGTCTCGTTCTCTTTTACGATAACGTTTGACATAGACTCACACCTAACCTCCCTCCAGTTGTAGATTGTGCTAAAATACAACTGTCTGGGTATTTTTCTTGCACGTGTTATATTATATATCATCGGCTCTGCTTTCGTCAACAGCTTTTGGTTAATTTTGCAAAAACTTTTTCACAGACTCTTCACAGAATCCTTTAGTGAAGCTGTCCCTCCAGAATTTCCGCCGCCGCGTCTACCGCCTCCTGAACTTTTTCAGGATTCTTTCCGCCGGCCTGCGCCATATTCGGACGGCCGCCGCCGCCTCCTCCTACGATAGCGGCTACGCCTTTGATGAGATTTCCTGCATGAGCGCCGGCTTTCTGCGCAGCCTCAGTGGCCATTGCCAGAAGATTGACCTTACCGCCGTTGACTGCCGCCAGGACAACGACGCCTTCGCCAAGCTTGTCTTTTAACTGGTCGCCCAGATCACGGAGCGCGCCAGGTTCTACGCCTTCGACCTTTGCCGCCAGAAGCTTGATGCCTTTCACTTCTTTTACCTGATCCATTACATCTCCCAAAGCGCCCTGGGCCAGTTTATTCTTCAGAGAATCGTTTTCGCTCTGAAGGGCCTTTACCTCGGACTGAAGATGGGAAATTTTCTCTGTCAGTTCTGCAGGCTGTGCCTTTAAAGCTTTTGCCGCTTCTTTCAGCAGCTCTTCTTCTTTTTTGTAATACTCCAGGACGGCGTTTCCAGTGAGCGCCTCTATACGGCGTACTCCTGCCGCGATTCCCTGCTCGGAAATGATCTTAAAGAGCATGATGGAACTGGTATTTTTTACATGCGTACCTCCGCAGAGTTCCTTTGAGAAATCTCCCATGGAGACCACGCGTACCTTCTGCTCATACTTTTCGCCGAACAGAGCCATAGCTCCGGATTTTTTCGCGTCCTCGATATCCATGATATCAGTTACTACAGGAAGCGCGGCCTGGATTTCCTGATTTACAAGGGCCTCTGTTTTTTCCAGCTCCTCTTCTGTCATTGCCTGGAAATGGGCAAAGTCAAAGCGCAGTCTGTCCGGAGTCACAAGTGAGCCTTTCTGCTCTACGTGGGAGCCGAGAACAATCTTTAACGCTTTCTGGAGAAGATGAGTGGCGCTGTGGTTTTTCTCTGTGTCACGGCGGTCCTTCTCTGAAACGGTAAGGGTTACTTTATCGCCAACAGAGATCATGCCGGATTTCATATGGCCCACATGTCCGAATTTGCCGCCGCGGAGATTGATCGTATCCTCCACCACAAATTTGCCGTCTGCAGTTTCAATAACGCCGGTATCGCCTTCCTGTCCTCCCATGGTGGCATAGAACGGAGTCGCCTTTACGAAAACAGTACCTTTCTGTCCTTCCATCAGAGAAGAAACAATTTCGTTCTCTGTGGTAAGTACAGTCACCTCGGATTCATCTGCAAGACGGTCATAGCCTGTAAATTCTGTTGTCACAGAGGGATCGATCTGATCGTAGACCGTAGCGTCGGCTCCCATGTAGTTAGTAACCTCCCTTGCTGTACGGGCCTTTACTCTCTGCTCTTCCATAGCCTCGCCGAAGCCTTTTTCATCAACGCCGTATCCTTTTTCCTCCAGGATTTCCTTTGTAAGATCAAGAGGGAATCCGTAAGTATCGTAAAGCTTAAAGGCGTCTGCGCCGGAGAGCTCTGTTTTTCCGGAAGCTTTCATTTCCTCTTCCATATCGGCAAGAATACGGAGACCCTGGTCGATTGTTTTGTTAAACTGATTCTCTTCGTTAGTGAGCACTTTAAAGATAAACTCTTTCTTATCTTCCAGTTCCGGATATCCGTCCTTGGAGCCATTGATCACTTCTTCGCTTAATTTGGCAAGGAAAGTTCCCTGAATGCCAAGAAGACGTCCATGACGGGCTGCGCGGCGGATCAGGCGGCGCAGCACATAGCCTCTGCCTTCATTGGTAGGCATGATGCCGTCAGAGATCATAAAAGTAGCTGAGCGGATATGGTCTGTGATCAGACGGATGGAAACATCATGATCATAAACCTTTCCGTATTCCTTTCCGGAGATTTCGCTTACAAGATTGCGCAGAGAGCAGATCGTATCCACATCAAAGATAGAATCCACGTCCTGAACAACCACAGCAAGACGTTCCAGTCCCATACCGGTGTCAATGTTCTTCTGGGTCAGCTCCGTATAATTTCCGTTTCCGTCATTTTCAAACTGTGTGAATACGTCGTTCCAGACTTCCATGTAGCGGTCGCAGTCGCATCCTACTGTACAGTCCGGTTTTCCGCAGCCGTATTTTTCGCCGCGGTCATAATATATTTCCGAACATGGGCCGCAGGGACCTGCGCCGTGTTCCCAGAAATTATCTTCTTTTCCAAAACGGAAGATCCTCTCTGCCGGAATCCCGATCTCTTTGTTCCAGATATCGAAAGCCTCATCGTCATCCAGATAAACAGAAGGATACAGGCGCTCCGGATCCAGTCCCACTACCTCTGTAAGAAATTCCCAGGACCAGGTAAGCGCTTCTCTCTTAAAATAATCGCCGAAAGAGAAATTTCCCAGCATCTCAAAAAAGGTTCCGTGGCGGGCTGTTTTTCCTACATTCTCAATATCGCCTGTACGGATACACTTCTGGCAGGTAGCCATCCTTTTTCTGGGAGGGATCTCCGCTCCTGTAAAGTATGGTTTCAGAGGAGCCATACCCGCATTGATCAGCAGGAGGCTTTTGTCTCCCTGAGGTACCAGAGAATAGCTTTTGTGAACCAGATGTCCTTTGCTCTCCATGAAATCCAAAAACATCTGGCGAAGCTCATTCACACCATATTTTTTCATTATCTTGTCCTCCATTCTATTTCGTCAGTATCTTATGAAATTTCTTCTTTCCGCGTTTGAGAACAAGCCCGTTTTCCGGAATGTTCTCCTTTGCGACAGTATATTTGATATCTGTGATCTTCTCTCCGTCTACAGATACGCCTCCCTGTTCGATGGCGCGGCGTCCTTCGGAACGGGTAGGAACAAGTCCTGTTTTTACAAGCAGAGTGATCAGGTCAACAGAACCGTCCTGGAAATCCTCGTCTGCAAGCTCGGTAGAAGGCATATTCGCGGTATCGGCTCCGCCTGCAAACAGAGCTCTCGCCCCTTCCTGAGCTTTTTTTGCCTCTTCCTCTCCATGTACAAGACCGGTCAGTTCATATGCCAGGATTTCCTTGGCCTTATTTAACTGACTGCCTTCCCATGAGGCCATTTCCTCGATCTGCTCCAGAGGGAGGAAGGTAAGAAGGCGCATACATTTGATCACATCTGCGTCGTCTACATTTCTCCAGTACTGATAGAAATCAAATGGAGATGTTTTATTAGGATCAAGCCAGACAGCGCCGGACTGAGTTTTTCCCATTTTTTTGCCTTCTGAATTTAAAAGCAGAGTGATGGTCATAGCATAAGCGTCTTTTCCCAGTTTTCTGCGGATCAGTTCCGTACCGCCCAGCATATTGCTCCACTGGTCGTCTCCTCCGAACTGCATATTGCAGCCGTATTTCTGATACAGCATGTAGAAATCATAGCTCTGCATGATCATGTAGTTGAATTCCAGGAAGCTTAATCCTCTTTCCATTCTCTGTTTATAACATTCGGCGGTCAGCATGCGGTTTACGGAAAAGCATGCTCCCACGTCTCTTAAAAGCTCTACATAATTCAGATCCAGAAGCCAGTCCGCATTGTTTACCATCAGAGCCTTTCCATCGGAAAAGTCGATAAATCTTTCCATCTGTTTCTTGAAGCAGTCAATGTTATGCTGAATGGTCTCCTTTGTCATCATCTGGCGCATATCCGTTCTTCCGGACGGATCGCCGATCATGCCTGTTCCGCCTCCCAGAAGAGCGATAGGACGGTTGCCTGCCATCTGAAGACGCTTCATCAGGCAAAGGGCCATAAAGTGTCCTACATGAAGGCTGTCCGCGGTAGGGTCAAAGCCGATATAAAAGGTGGCTTTTCCTTCATTTACCATTTTTTTGATTTCATCTTCGTCTGTTACCTGGGCGATAAGGCCCCTGGCTTTCAGTTCTTCCCAAACTGTCATTTCTTCCCTCCTGCATTTTATTAAAACAGTTTTCTACAAAAAAGCCCGGTTCCTGTCCGTTTAGGACGAGAACCGGGTCCCGTGTTACCACCTAAATTCACAGAGGATCCTCCTCTGCCTCATTGAGCACGATAACGAGTGCCAGCCCGCCGCAGCCTACTTCTTTTGTTCAGTGCGGAGCTCCGGGATGTATTCACCTAAATTTCCCACGCGCCTCTCACCCTCCGGCAGCTCTCTGTGTGTTCCCTTTAAGCTACTTTTTCCCTTCATTGCTGTTTCCTTTACTTTTTCAAGTATACAAACTGCTGTTTCGTTTGTCAAGGCTTTCTCCCGAGGGCTTTAACAACTTAAAGCGGCAGAAAACCCTCAGGTCACTGGCGGGATACATCCGCGTCGGAAAGCATTACGCCTTCCCGGACCTTCTGCATCAGATCCTGCGCTTTTTCCACAGTCGTCATGTCAGGAACCATAACATAGGCATTCTGGCTCATGGAATAGGGCTTCTGATTATCTCCGGTGCCGTCTACACTGTAAGAAAGCACCTGCCAGCTTCCGCCTTCGTCAAGCTGGTCCCGCACAAGAGACGCAATGATATCATAAGGAACATTTGTCTCAAAGCAGCCTTCCAGGCTGTCCATAACCGAAAGATAATTTTTCAGAAGATCCGGAGAAGTGATCTTATCTACCACTCCCTGTATAACAGCCATCTGATTCCGTCCTCTCTGGCGGTCTCCTTCAGAAAACGAATATCTTTCCCGGCAGAACGCCAGCGCCTGTTCGCCGTTTACGTAATTTTCCCCTTTATTGAAATGATATCCGGACACATTCTTGGAATCAAAATCATAATCGGAGTTAATGGTGATGCCTCCAAGAGCGTCGATGATTTTAATAAAGCCGCCAAAGTTCAGCCGGAAATAGTAATTGATGTCAATGCCGTACAGCATTTCCAGAGTGTCCATACAGACATTCACCCCGTAAATTCCCGCGTGAGTCAGCTTATCCCTTGCTCCATTGGAAATAGAAAGAGGCACATAATAATCTCTGGGGGTGGATACCATTAAAATCTGTTTCGTCCTGGTATTAATAGTAAGAAGAATGTTCACGTCACTTAGGCTGGAAGCAGTCATATCTCCCCGCGTGTCAATACCGCTGATGTAAACAGTATATACCTCGTCCGTTACGGCGGCGTCATTTCCGCTGTTTTCCGAAGTTTGCGTGTTCTGGGGATCAACAGATACCTCCGGTTCTTTTCTTTCTACCACGGATTCAATTTTGTACGCAGCGATCTGACGGATCTGTGAAGAAAAAGCGTCATATCCGTCCATTTGCGCAAGAACATCCAGATAACCACTATTCAGAATAATAGCCTGACAGTTTTCCCTTACAAGCGCATCCGCCATCTCCGTAAGGCTTGTATATTCTACAGTGTCTGCTTCACTTCCGGTTTCATAGTAGATCTGTTCCAGGGCTGAATCCGTATTACTTCTGTCCAGCTCCGAAAGAATGCCAAAAGAATATCCTGCGGCGTCCTGCATTGTCTGGGCATTATCATCCTGCCTTACAAAAACGCCGACTTCCACAGTGTCTTTATTTACGCCTGTAATCGTATCAAGGGAGGAGACTGTCTTATAGATATAAAAACTGACTGCCCCCAAAACGATAAGCATAATCAGACCAAGTGCGGCTCCGATCCAGAAACGGACCTTTTTCCGTATCTTTAAGACAAGCAGGCGGATCAGCAGCAGCAGAACAAGCAGCCCTAAAAAGATAATTCCAATATATTTCATTGGTATAAGGTTGGTATATAACAGCAAAACTGTAAAAGCCAGAATTGCCAAAAACAGAACAAGGGAAATAATGGTTCCCGGCAGTCTGTCTCTTCGTCTGTTTATTCTCATATCTTCACTTCCTGTATTTTGACTATTCAACAATTACTTTTATCGTCGCGTGATTGGAATCATTATTCTGAGAATCAACCACATTATATGTGCATTCATATGTTCCTGCAGCAGAAGGATTCACATTGTCAACAACCTGGATTTTTCTCCACAGAGCATACATGTCATCCTGATCGTCTTCGATTTCTGATACATGATCCAACGGATTCCAGGAACTTCCTACCGGTATTTTTACGAGATATTCCGTAAGATAAATTCTGGGATTCTGAGATGGCATCGCATCTGCTAAGGCCTCCTGCTCCTGTCTCAGAGTTTCAGCTTCATCCTGTTTTGGAGCCTCTGTAGGAGACGCAGCCGTCTCCGCCGTCTCCTCGCCGCTCTGTTCAGCTTTATCCTCAGTATTTTCAGATGTTTCTTCAGAAGATCCTTCATCCTTAGCCGGGGAGTCTTCATCCTCTTCGTCTTCTTTTGTATTCTCCGCTTTCAGAGTCCTTTTATATTTTGTAATATTATTGTCATTGTCTTTGGCGGCATAAGAAACCACAACAGAAGAATCATCTATCTCGTATACAGATTCCACCGTCAGAGTATCGGACACATCTCCGTCCTTGTCATCTATCGCGCTTATACCTTCCAGCAATTCTGTCTCGGACATGTCCGGAGAATAGATCAGATCCGCAGACCCATCATCAATGATTTCCGGCCCCGTGTGATCCTCCTGTCCTTCTATATAGAGAGTCGCGCCGGCAAGTATGACGCACAAAAAAATCATAATCCCAATAATTTTTTTTGCCATAATTCAATAGCTCCTTACTGTTATGATTTTTTCTTTTCCTTTCCGTAATACTTTCCATAGTATTTCCCGTAATATCCCTGCTTACTCATATCTACCTTGTTCAAGATGACGCCCAGAATCGGACAATTACATTTCTGGAGCTGCTCCTTTACCTCCTGGGCAAAGCGATAGCTGATCACGCCGGATTCCAGAACAATGATAGAGCCGTCGCATTCATCGGCGATAACCGCCGCATCAATAACGCTTCCGAGAGGAGGCGTATCAATGATCACGTAATCATATACTTTCCGGACCGCCTGCAGAAACCGTTTAAAATATTTTCCTCCAAGAAGCTCTGCAGGATTTGGAGGCATTGTTCCGGCATAAATAATATGAAAGCTTGGATAATTAGTGGCGTAAATAATATCTTCTACCGTTTCCTGGTGAGAAAGAAGGTGGGACAAGCCCTTGATCTCCCCGTCTACCTCTGTTCTTCCAAGAAGAACAGATTTTCGAAGATCCGCGTCAATAAACAGTACCTTTTTGCCTGAATCGGCCAAAGACAGGGCAAGATTCAGGGAAACAGTACTTTTTCCTTCATTTGGCGTACAACTTGTAATTGCAATAACCTTTTTTTCCTCTCCGCAAAAAAGAAGATTGGTACGAAGAGACTTATATGACTCGTTTGCACTATAGTCTAATTCCGGACGATATATATTTACTTCTTTCATGATCATCTTCTCCCCCTGCCGCGTTTCTGTTTCTTTTTCCTGGTTTTTTTACCGGTTTCTGTCAATGGAATCGTTCCGAGTATACTTAAGCCAAGATAGCGTTCTACATCTTCCTGTGTCTTGATCGTATCATTTATCATATAACTGATCAAAATCACAGCTACAGAAACGAATACGCCCAACAGTCCTCCGATGATCCCGTTTTTACTGATGCTGGGGCTGGCTTTTTCTTCAGGTATATTAGCCGTCTCCACCACATTGACCGCATTGATATCCATAACATTTTTTATGTGATTGGCGGCAACGTCACGGATGGCATTAGCAATCTCACAGGCTTCATACGGATCCTCATCCTTAACTGAGATAGAAAGGATTCGTGTATCTGTCGCTGAATCCACTGTCATTTTGTCAAGAAGCCCTTCATGTGTCATATCCAGTCCGAGCTGTGTGATAACTCCTTCTGTAACCGTACGGCTCTTGATAAGCTCCGCGTAGTCCTTCGTCAGTGACAAACTGGTCTGCATATCCTGCTGCGTGAGCGTGTTGCTGTCCTGTTTGCTCAGCACATACATCTTTGTTGTGGAGACATACTGCGGAGTAATAAAAAGAACGGTGACTGCGATGAATACCAGACCGCCGAGAATCCCGGACAGAATAATGATCCACCATTTATTCAGCAGTATATGGAATAGCTCCACTAAATCAATTTCAATATCATCCGTAGCGTCTTGTATATTTTGGTGTTCCATCTTATCTTTCCTTCCTGTATTTTGCATTTTCTAAAATTTTCTGCGGATTTTTTATAAATATCTGATCTGCATATGGACTTCCCCATTTTTTTTCAATATAATCATAAGCTTCGCCGATTCTCGAAACGCGACGCGCACTTCCGTGGCAGTCGGAACCGACAAAATGAACAAGCTCTGACTTTAAAAGCTTTTTGCAGTATCTTTTTGTCCCAAACCCCTCCTTTCCCAGAATACTATCTGCATTTACCTGGATAAAAGCACCCATATCGGCAACTTCTTCTGCCAGGGAAACGTCTTTCCGCATACTCTCATATCGTTCAATATGGGCTATGATCGGACGGTATCCGTGTGAAAGCAGAGAATACAGGCGTTCTTTAATATACGCCGCTTCCACGCTTCCTGAAAATTCTGTCAAGACATACCGGGAACCGGCCATAGAGACTACCTGCCCTGTTTTCAACAGCTCCACCATTTCCATATTCGCATGGAATTCACATCCCAGATACACTTTAAACTCATCGCTGATTTCAAAAGCGCATTCTCTGAGAACCTGGAATTGTTCTTTTACTGTTTCCAGAGGAGTTTCAAACATTCTTTTTCTGAAATGCGGAGTTGCAATAATATTTCTTACTCCCTGAGTATATTCCATACGGAGCATTTTCATGGTTTCTTCTCTGCTGTCAGATCCATCATCCACAGAAGGGACTATATGGCAGTGTATATCAAACAATCCTTTCTTTGGCATTTCTTTGACTCCTTGTTGTTGAATAATTGCACTGTTAGCATTATATCCCAGCGATATGTGATTTGCAACTGTATTTTTATTTTATAGGATCAAAGACATTTTTGGACTGAAATGGGACGCTTTTGTCAATCCACCTCTTTCCATATGCCGGTTTTCTCAAAATCCGCCGCCGCCTGAGCGGCGTCCTTCACAATCCCGTCATCGTAACCCAGAACGCCAAGAAGCCGGATGGCGTTCCTTGTAGTCGTTCTTCCGCGCTGCAGGAGATAATTGAAAACCACCTGGTCATCCTGGATCTCCTCTTCAAAATGATAGTTTTCATATTTTTTGCTAAGGATATAGGAAAGCTCAATATCATGGGTGGCCGCTGCCGGAAGTATCCAGGGACGGTCCAGGACACTCAGGATCCGGGAAGAAGCGGCAATCCGTTCAATGGTATTGGTTCCCCGGAGCACTTCGTCGATTATGCAGAGAAACGGTTCTTCTTTCCTGCTCTCATCTAAGATACGTTTCAAAGATCTGATTTCCACGATAAAGTAGCTTTCGCCGCCGGAGAGATCGTCCCTGAGCGCCATGGATGTCATAACTTTTAAGAACGGCGCCTGATAAGAAGCGCAGGTACAGGTGAGAACTGTCTGCGCGAGAATGCTGTTGACCGCTAAATTTTTCAGAAAGGTAGACTTTCCCGAGGCATTGGAACCTGTTATCAGAATTCCTCTTTCCATTTGAATACTGTTGGCAACAGGAGTCTGGATGAGAGGATGATACATATCTTCTGCCAGAAGCCGGACATGTCCCGTTTCCCATTCTGTAAATTCCGGGCGGCTCCAAAGAGGAAGCATTTCCCGAAAAGACGCGATGGAGATGGCGGCGTCCAGTTCTCCAAATGCATCCAGAAGCTCCGTGATCTCTCCTGTTTTTCCTTTTACATCTTTCAAAATGGAATTGTAAACAAGAATGTCCAGGTGGAAAACCATTCTCAGATAATCAAGAAGAAGCTGGGACGGATCTCCTGTAGCGCTGTTCTTTCCGGTGAGAAAAATAGTCCGTTTTTTCAGAGAACGAAAAGCCTGTCTTCCCTGCCGTATTTTTTCCATGTATGTTTTTGTTTCCGGCCAGTCGACTGTTCCTGTTTCTTTAGCCAGGGAAAGCATTTTCAGGAGACTGGAAAAGCAGTCCAAATATGCTTCAATTCTTATTCTGTCCTTTCCGGTGTAATAGATCACTATATTTACGGTGCTGAGGATAATAAAGGTCAGAAAACCAGGCACTGCGGTAAAAGGCAGAGCCGCCAGGTTCAAAATAAGAAGAACAAACATGACCCAGTGCAGTTTTGTATTTACCTGAGGCGCGTCCTCAAGGGCAAGGATCGTGTCTGAAAGAGAACCGTGCCACGTTTTTCCTATGCGGGAAAGAAGAAGCTGCATTGTCTCCCGTTTTTGAGGATTCTCCTCAAAAAAACAGATCAGTTTTTCCCGCTCTTCTACTCTTTTTCTGTCAAACAAAGGAATCCTCAGTATAGAATACAGAACGTCTTCCCCGGGGGATGATACCGTCTGGTTCACCAGCATAAAAATCCGGTCCATATCCAGATCATTCCACGTAATATCGTCTATATAAAAATCTTTTCCGGCTTTTCTCCGGAAATAATGAGAAATCGCTTCGATGTCCCCCGGAGAATATTCTCTTTCAGGAACCTTCCCGTATAATCTGCGTATTTTTTTGAGAATGATACGGCGCTGCTTTCTGTTTCTGTATAAGATCCACAAAAAGACAAGAAAAACAATTCCAAAAGCCATCAGCAAAACAACCGAGTACGGATGCATATTCTCTCCTCCCTTCTTCCGGTACCGCTGTTTGGTTATGAGGAAAGTATACTGAACAGACTCTTGTCTGTCAACGAAATCCCTTCTGTAACCGGGGACATGCAGAAAGCATAGTATGAAGTGTAAACTAATTTCTGGAGGATTTTACAATGAGTGATTTAGCTGCTGCAAACTGCGGGTGCGGTGAAGAAAGATGTGGATGCGGATGTGGCAATTCTTCAGGTTTCGGTCCTTTCGGCGGAAGTTCCTGCAGCTGTATCCTGTGGCTCATTATTTTGATGTGCTGCTGCGGAAATAACGGATTCGGCTTTGGCGGAAGCAATGGGGACTGCTGCTGGATCATCATCATTCTGCTGCTTCTCTGCGGAGGCTGCTGCGGAAACAATGGCTGCGGCTGCTGATATCTTTTTTGTTCCGGCAAAACAGGGGGACTGTCAAAAGGCAGCCCCCTGTTTATTGTAAACATTTATACCATGACGATGGTATACACTTATCGCTCTCTTTTGATATTTTCGTCCGTCTTTCCGGAATCAGATCTGTTTTTTTGTTCATTTTCCTTTGCCTTTTTCTCTCTGAGGCAGGAAAGATCTATTTCATAAAAAGCATTTCCGTCTAATATCAGTCTTTCTTTTTCCGAATCCATTTTTTCTCCTTTCCGCTTTTGCTCCTTTCTCTATATCATATGAAAAATATCTTTTTAAGACAGTACATCACGGCAGACAGATATGGACTGTCCGGAACCAAAAAACGGAACAGGAATATAATAGAAACAAAAACATAGACTCATAAAAAAGGAGTTTCTGACTTATGGAACAGGATATGTTCTCACAGACAGCGTTGGATCAGATGGTATCCAATGATCAGACACAGATGCTGAAGGCCGCTGTTCCCTACTTTCCGCCGGCCGGACAGAGGATCCTGTCTGTTTACGCAAAAATGCAGGAGCTTATCAATACCTTTTCTCTTTTTTCTCCAGCGAATCAGGAAATGCAGATATGTGCGGCGGAAAGCACTGATCCCATAGACATGATACAGGATATCCGAAAATACAGCAGCGGAAAAAGCCGGCAGCAGCTTGACCAGATCACAAATATGCTGGCGATCATCCAGATGATCCAGATTATGAACGAATGACGGATATTCCATATTAAAAAAGCCGCCGGAAGGCAGCAGAAAAATCAATGTGTATAGAAAGGGGAATCCCAATGGATACAAACTGGCAAAATGATCCCAAGCTGTCCGGCATGGACAAAAATAAACTGAAAATGCTCCAGAGCCTTGCAGAACAGGGCAGCGGGAAAAGTCCCGCCGACCTTCTTCCGTTTCTGATGAGCGCAGCCGCCCAGGGAAAAAACAATGGCCTGAATTTTTCCTCCGAGGAAATCTCGGCAGTGCTGGAGGTTCTGAAAATGGGGAAATCTCCGGAAGAAACGGCGAAGATCGACCGTATTGTAAATCTTATGAAAATGATACGTTAGAATCCTTTTTAACCGTTTTCCAGGATGCAGGAACGAAGAAACGCAAGACCATGAGCCACTGTCTGTTCTCTCACTCTCGCCCTGCTGCCGATAAAGTGGTATTCTCTGACTACTGTTTTGCCTTTTACGCAGCATCCCATAAAAACCGTACCCACCGGTTTTTGCGGAGTTCCTCCGCCCGGTCCCGCAATGCCGGTGACAGAAAGACAGACATCGGTCCCTGCAAAAGAACAGCCTCCCTGAGCCATTTCCCGGGCGCACTCTTCGGATACCGCGCCGTACAGTTTCAGAGTTTCCTCTTTCACGCCCAGCGTATTTTGTTTCGCGCGGTTGCTGTAGGTGACCATTCCCTGCATCAATACCTCCGAAGCTCCCGGCACATTTACGATTCTGGCGGCAATGGCTCCTCCTGTACAGGATTCCGCTGTAGAAAGAGTCAGATTACGTTCCCACAAAAGAACTGTCACCGCCTCTTCCAGAGTCATATTCTCTGACTCGGCAAAAATGTTTTTCCCAAAGCGGCGCTCCAGTTCACGGACTACAGGCTGGATCAGCTCCTCACATTCCTTCTGGCTGTTTCCCCGGGCAGTGACCCTAAGATGAACTTCACCTGTTTTCGCGTAGGGGGCGATCGTCGGATTTGTCTGAGCTTCAATAAGATCCTGGATCTCCTCCGCAACCTGGCTCTCCCCGATGGAGCAGATCTTTACCATCTTGGAAAATATCATTTCCGGCTGTTTCCTTCGGAGCCAGGGAAATACATATTCTTCAAACATGGCCTTCATTTCTCCGGGAGGACCGGGAAGCAGAATCGCTGTTTTTCCGTCCTTTTCCATGATCAGACCCGGAGCTGTACCATTGTGATTGTCCAATACAACAGCGCCCTCCGGCACCATTGCCTGCTTATAATTATTCAGCGTGATTCTTCGCTGAGCGTCGTTTTTCTGATACTGCTGCAGATAAGCGTCCAGAAGTTCGCGGCTGTGAGGATCTTCTTTCAGAGGAAGCCCCATTACCTCTGCCGTCACTTCTTTTGTAAGATCATCCTCTGTGGGTCCCAGCCCGCCTGTAAGGATAAGAATATCCGAACGGCTGAGTGCCGTTTTTATGGTATCTCTCATACGCTCTTCATTATCGCCGACTACTGTCTGGTAATAAAGAGAAAGTCCAAGCTGCGCGCATTTTTCCGCCAAATAAGCGCTGTTGGTATTTACAATATTTCCCAGCAGGATTTCTGTTCCTACTGAAATCAGTTCTGCTGTCATCAGGAAAACCTCCTTCTCTCCTTTTTTGTCCGTTGATTTCATCTGCGGCGGTTCCGCGTATCCGGCTATTCCTGCATGGACAAAACAGATCTGTTCTGCCAGATATAGGTGATCAGAGAGATCACTGTCAGCGCAAGAGACAGCCAGATAAAGATTTCTCCCAGGATGTCAAAGGCTCCGCCCAGATCAAGCAGCAGAAGGATGATCATGATCATCTGAGATACCGTCTTAAATTTTCCCCAGTAATTTGCCGCGATCACAATTCCGTTTTCCGCGGCGATCAGACGGAAGCCGCTGATAATAAATTCCCGGGCAATGATCACAATGACGATCCATGCAGGCAGACGATCCAGCTCGATCAGACAGATCATAGCGGAGCATACAAGAAGCTTGTCGGCCAGCGGATCCATAAATTTTCCAAAATTCGTTACAAGATGATTCTTTCTTGCCAGATACCCGTCAAACCAGTCGGTAACACTGGCGATCACAAAAATAGCCACAGATATATAACGGTTTGCCTCTCCGCCCCATCCTGTCAAAAGAAACAGGACGAGGAAAGGAACCATGATCATTCTTCCTACAGTCAGTTTATTCGGTGTATTCATCAGCCAACTCTCCTATCAAATCGTATTCCATTGCCCCTGTGACACGGACCTTCGCAAAATCTCCTGTCATCAGAAGTTCTCCTGTCTGAACGAACAGATAGCCGTCTACATTCGGGGCGTCTCCATATGTCCGTCCAATATAAGCGCTTTCTCCAGATACTTTTCCTTCGATCATTACCAGAAGCTCCTGCCCGATTCTCTCATTTCCCTTTTCCAGAGAAATTTCCTGCTGAAGCTCCATAAGTTCATCTCTCCGAGCCTCCTTCAGTTCTTCCGGTATCTGTCCGTCCATGGATGCGGCCGGAGTTCCCTCTTCCGCAGAATAGGTAAATACGCCAAGTCTGTCAAATTCCATTTCGTCTACAAATTCCATCAGTTCCTGATGGTCTTCCTCTGTTTCGCCGGGGAATCCTGTGATCAGCGTGGTCCGCAGAATGATATCGGGAATTTCTCTCCGAAGCTTCCCAATAATCTCCACAAGCTGTTCTTTGCTGGTGCGTCTTCCCATTCTTTTCAGAATACGGTCGCTTGCGTGCTGGATCGGAAGATCCAGATAGTGGCAGATTTTTTTCTCTTCCTTCATAACCTGGATCAGTTCATCATAAATCTCCTCCGGATAACAGTAAAGAACACGGATCCAGCGTATGCCTTTAATGCCGCACAGCTTTTTCAGAAGAAGATGAAGCGTTTTCTTTCCGTAAATATCTGTTCCGTATACTGTGGTTTCCTGCGCCACCAGGATCAGTTCCTTCACTCCCTGAGAAGCCATATACTCCGCCTGCTGTATGAGACGTTCTTCCGGAATGCTGCGGAACCGTCCTCGCAGCGAAGGGATGATGCAGTATGTGCAGTGCTTATCACATCCCTCTGCAATTTTAAGATATCCAAAATGTCCTCCGGTAGTAAGGACCCGGCTGGCGGAAACCGCAGGAAGCTCGTTGATATCCCGGAATTCCTGAAAGCTTTTTCCCTTCAGCACTTCATCCAGTGCTTTTACGATATCGCCGTAGGAAGTGGTTCCCAGCACAGCGTCCACTTCAGGGATCTCCTGTATGATCTCTTCTTTATACCTCTGAGCCATACATCCGGTAACGATAAGCGCCTTTAAAGAGCCGGCTTTCTTATACTCTGCCATCTCCAGGATGTTTTCCACACTTTCTTCTTTTGCATCGTGAATAAAACAGCAGGTATTAATGACAATGGCGTCCGCTTCCTCCTCGCTGTTTACGATGTTGTGTCCTTTTTCTGTCAGAAGTCCCAGCATCTCCTCAGAATCCGACAGATTTTTGTCACAGCCAAGTGAAATAAATAGTATGTTCATAAATTCTCCTGATATATGCAAAGTGCTGCACAATACAAAAATGAATCTTTTGACCTTCTGTATCGTACAGCGCCTGTGCATTTATGATTATTCTTCTGTTTCCGCAGTCTCCTGAGCCGTTTCTTCTGCAGAAGTCTCCGCCTCTTCGGAAGCCGCCTCTGTCACAGCCGGCGCCGCATCTTCTTCCTTGGGCGTATCGGCAATGATTTTTACTTTTCCCTCATAAAATTCTTCAATAGCTACGGAAAGAGGTTTTTTTCCGGCAGCGCCCTTTACAAGAGGCTCCGCTCCGGCGATCAGCTGGCGGGCGCGCTTGCTGGTAGCCAGTACCAGAGAATAGCGGCTGTTCAGCATCATTGTATTGTCGTCTTCCTCTGCGTTGTTATTAATAGCCTGAATCAGTTCTGAATATGACGGATGTATCATGATATCTCATTCTCCTTTCTTGAATATACGGGATTCATCCTGGATTTTACAGATAAAATCCATATTCCGCTGTGAGCGGAGATGTTCGCTTGATATAAGATGGTGGAGAGTCTCCACACAGTCGTCAACTTTATCATTGACAAGAATATAATCATATTTATCTATGCTTTCGGCTTCTTCAGAAGCTCTGGCAAGTCTGGAGTCGATCACCTCCCGGCTTTCTGTTCCCCTTTCTGTAAGACGCCTTTTCAATTCCTCCATAGAGGGCGGCGTAATAAAGACAAGCACTGCCTCCGGAACCTTTTTCTTGATCTGAAGAGCTCCCTGGATCTCAATTTCCAGGATAACATCTTTTCCCTCCGCCAGTTTGTCCTCTACATATTTTCTCGGAGTGCCGTAATAATGGTCTACGTATTTCGCGTACTCCAAAAGCTGATCTTCCCGGATCATTTTTTCCACTTCTTCCTTGGTACGGAAGAAATATTCCCGGCCGTCAGCTTCCCCTTTCCGGGGTTCTCTGGTGGTAACAGAAATAGAAAGAGCATAATTGCCTTTGCTTTCCAGAAGGCGCTTCATCACCGTTCCCTTGCCGGCTCCGGAAAAGCCTGATACAACTGTAAGTATTCCTTTACTCATGTTCCTCTCCCCTGTCTTCATAATCATAAGCTTCCGCAAATCTTTTCGCTATCGTTTCGGGCTGCAGAGCGGAAAGGATCAGATAATCATCAGACGTAACGATCACCGCTTTCGTCTTTCTGCCCTGAGTAGCGTCTATCAGCGAGCGGGTTCCCTTGACGCTCTGAACCATACGCTTCACCGGCGCGGCATCCGGGCTTACTACAGCCACGATTTTCTGGGAGTTTACCGCATTCCCAAATCCCACATTGATCAATTTTGACACCGGTGCTTTCTGCCTCCGTTATTCTATATTCTGGATCTGCTCACGGATCTTTTCAATTTCAGTTTTAAGATCAATGGCAATATCCGACACTTCCAGATCGCTGGACTTTGACAGAATCGTGTTGGCTTCCCGGTTCATCTCCTGAGCCATGAAATCCAGCTTCCGGCCAATGCCTTCTTTTTCCATAAGGATTTTCTTCATTCCGCGGATATGACTCAAAAGCCGGACAGTTTCCTCATCATTGCAGATCTTATCAGAAAAGAGAATGACTTCCGCTGCGATCCTGCTTTCATCAATCTGCGCGTCCTCCAAAAGCTCATGGACTTTCGCTTCCAGTTTTTCCCGATATGCCTTCACAACCTCCGGCGAACGCTGCTGTACTTTTATCACCATATTCTCCAGACCGTCCAGTTTGGCGAGAAGATCGTTTTTTAAGTTTTCCCCTTCTCTTTCCCTGGTCTTTACAAACTTTCTGCACGCCTCGTTAAGAGGGCCTTCCAGTGAGTTCCAGGTTTCTTCTTCATTGATGGACTGTTCTTCCATGGTCAGTACTTCCGGATACCGGGACAGGGCGGATACTTTCATATCGTTTTCCAGAGAGAACTCTTCCTCCATCTGCTTTAAATATTTCAGGTATTCCGCGGCAATCTCTCTGTTATATTTTACAGATACGCTTCCGGCTGTATAATCTTCATAGGTAATAAACACGTCCACCTTGCCGCGCTGCATGTAATGTTTCATCAGATTCCTGATCTGCCCCTCAAATACATTCAGCTTCCGGGGCATCTTGATACTCAGATCAAGATATCTGTGATTTACTGATTTCAGTTCTACGGTAATCTTCCGTTCTTTTGTCACTGCCTCGGCATGACCGAAGCCTGTCATACTTTTTATCATGGATTTTTCTCTCTTTGTTGCTTGTTTTTGTACATACAGATTTATTATAGTGCATCAGAGATATGGAGTCAAATTCTTTTTACCCCAATTTTACAAAAAATCTCCAAATGGTCATCTTTTTCCCGGCGTCCACCAGGGAAACTCACGCGAAAGCCACTTTGCCGCAAGAGCGCTCCAGCAGTCGGCGCAGGGTGCGATACCGCTTCCGTCTTCACCGGCCGTCAGATTGTTCCCAAGCCCGACTCCGTGTTTTCCATATGGAAACAGGTGGTATTCCGCCGGAACGCCGTTTTGCCGCAGCGCCTGCAAAAACAACAGAGAATTTTCCATAGGAACTGTAGCGTCCTCCATCGTATGCCACAGGAAGGTCCGGGGCGTATCGGAAGAAACCTGCTTTTCCAGAGAAAGCATATCTTTCATTTCTTCATAGCGTTCCCCAAGAAGATTTCTGAAACTTTCCTGATGTCCATATTCTCCCGAGGTGATCACCGGATAGGACAGGATCATTCCAGCAGGACGGATCTGCTCCGGAAGCAGATCAGGCTTTTCAAAAAGTTCCGGACGGTTCCAGAACACGCCTAAAGAAGCCGCCAGATGGCCTCCTGCCGAAAATCCCATAACGATCACAGACTCCTTTTCGATCAGCCAGCGGCTGCTGTTTTCCTTCAGGATACTTACTGCTTTCGCAAGCTGGCACAATGCCGCCGGATATCTGGCGGGAGCCGTACTGTATCTTAAAACAGCGGTATGGTATCCCTCCGCCATAAAACGGACAGCGACTGCCTCCGCCTCTCTGTCAGAAGTCATCCGGTAAGCGCCTCCGGGGCAGATAAGGATCACCGGCCGTTTCTGTCCAGGATAGAGTTCCCTGGATTCCTCCCAGAAGTATGTGGTCATATACGCTTCCTCAAACTGATCTGTTTTTTCCTGTATAATGATTTTTTCATGGATCATTAGATGTGCGCTCCTTTTCTTATCTGATAGCCGTTTTTCTGAAAGGAAACGGCGTTTTTCTTATTATAACAGGGAACGGCTGCCCGCACAATCGCCGCAGATTTTTTTTGCGCTTCTATTTATTCCATGCTATACTGTTACAAAAAAAGGAGTAAACGACATGGCTTTTGACGGAATTACGATTGCGGCAATGGTCCGGGAACTTCATCAGAACCTGGACGGAGGCCGTTTCAACAAAATCGCCCAGCCGGAACCGGACGCTTTAGTGATCACGGCGAAAGGAGCAAACGGCCAATGCAGGCTGCTTCTCTCCGCCAGCGCCTCTCTCCCGCTGATTTATTTTATAGACAAAAACAAACCAAGTCCCCTTACGGCGCCGAATTTTTGTATGCTTCTTCGCAAACACATCGGCAGCGCAAGGATCAGCGGCATACGTCAGCCGGGACTGGAAAGAGCGATTGAATTTGAACTGGAACATTTAAACGAAATGGGGGATCCCTGCAGAAAAATTCTGATCCTGGAACTGATGGGCAAGCACAGCAACATTATTTTCTGCGATGAAGACGGGAATATTCTGGACAGCATCAAACACGTCTCTTCCCATATGAGTTCTGTCCGGGAAGTTCTCCCGGGAAGGAAATATTTTCTTCCGCAAACGCAGGAGAAGCTGGATCCTCTTACTGTCAGCGAAGAGGAATTTATAGAAAAAGTATGTAAAAAGCCCTGCAATATATCCAAGGCACTCTACACCTCACTGACAGGACTTAGCCCGCTGATTTCGGAAGAAATCTGCTACAGAGCCTCCATTGACGGAAACGACGGGGCTCTTTCGCTGAATGAAACCGCCTGCATCCATCTTTATCATACCTTCCAGAGACTGATAGAGCAGGTAAAAGAGGGCGATTTTACCCCGAATATCATCTACCGGGGGCAGGAACCTGTGGAATATGCCGTTCTGCCTCTGACTCAGTTCGGTCCGGAATACCACAGTCAGGAATTTCCTACGGTTTCCGCTATGCTGGACACTTATTATTCCTCGAAGGATACCCTTAACAGGATTCGCCAGAAATCTTCTGACCTTCGAAGGATCGTCCAGACTGCGCTTGAAAGGAACAGAAAGAAATACGCGCTTCAGCAGAAACAGATGAAGGATACGGCAAAAAAGGATAAATATAAAGTATATGGAGAACTGATCAATACTTACGGTTACGGCCTGGAAGAAGGAACCCGTTCCTTTCAGGCACTGAACTATTATACAAACGAGGAGATCACGGTTCCGCTTGATCCGGCTTTGACGCCTTCGGAAAACGCGAAAAAATACTTTGACCGTTATGGCAAGCTGAAACGGACGGAAGAGGCGCTTATTGAGCAACTGGCGGAAACAGAGTCGGAGATCGAACATCTGGAATCCATCTCCAACGCTCTGGACATTGCCAGAGCCGAAAGCGATCTCAGCCAGATCAAAGAAGAGCTGACTGAATACGGCTTTATCAAAAAACACTCTTTTTCCAGGAAAGGTCAGAAAATGCAGGCGAAATCAAAGCCTCTTCACTATATATCCAGCGACGGCTACGATATTTTCGTGGGAAAAAACAATTATCAGAACGACGAACTGACTTTCAAAACGGCCACAGGAAACGACTGGTGGTTTCATGCGAAAAAGATGGCCGGTTCTCATGTGATCGTAAAGACTCCCGACGGAGAGCTTCCGGATCGTACCTTTGAGGAAGCGGGACGGCTTGCCGCCTATTATTCCAAAGGACGTACCGCTCCTAAAGTAGAGATCGACTATATTCAAAAGAAACATGTGAAAAAACCGGGAGGAGCTAAGCCGGGATTTGTGGTATACTATACCAACTATTCTCTTATGGCGGAACCGGATATTTCCGGTATTAAAGAAGAACATTAAAAAAATCCCCGGCCGAAAAGCCGGGGACCTTCGATAGATTTATTCCTGTTCCATAGCCTTATTGATCTGTGCCTCGCAGGAACGCATAGCTTCCAGAGTTTTCTCAAAAAGTTCCGTAAGCTCCCATCCCAGCATGTCCGCTCCCTTCTGGATGATCTCGCGGGAGCATCCTGCCGCAAAGCGTTTGTCCTTAAATTTCTTCTTGATACTTTTCACTTCCATATCCATAACACTTTTGGACGGACGCATTAAAGCCGCCGCCCAGATCAAACCTGTCAGCTCGTCTGCGGCAAACATGATCTTTTCCATAAGGAGCTCAGGTTCAACGTCAGAACAGATTCCGTATCCATGGCTGCATACTGCATGGACCAGCTCCTCGGAAGTTCCGATCTCCGCCAGCAGTTCCGGCGCCTTTTTGCAGTGCTGATCCGGCCATTTCTCAAAATCCACGTCATGAAGCAGTCCTGCGATCCCCCAGAATTCTTCGTCCTCCTGGTTTTCTTTTGCGGACCATCTCATGACGCCTTCTACTGTTAACGCATGCTGGATGTGAAAAGGTTCCTGATTATACTTTTTCAGAAGAGCCATAGCTTCCTCTCTTGTAACATTGGCATTCATAATATTTACTGTTCGTATACTGGAAGAAACGTCTTGTCCCTTTGTATATGAACGCTGCCTCCTCTCTAGCATAAATTCTGCATTTTTTATTGTACTCGCAATTTTGCACATTATCAAGTTAAAGTTTTTCGGACACCTGTCTCTTCCTGTACGCTGCAGGCGTCATGCCGTAAAAGCGCCGGAAGGAGGCGATAAAGGCGCTTGGAGATGGAAACTGCAGTTGACAGGCAATATCCGTAACTGTTTTATCAGAAGATTTTAAAAGCGCCTCTCCCGCCTGCAGGCGGTATCTTAATAAATATTGATATGGAGAATAACCTGTATACTTCCGGAAGCACCGGAGACACTCCGTTTTACTCACATTTCCGGCAGCAGCGATATCTTCCAGACTCAGCGGATTTTGATAATTTTCATGGACAAAGGCCAGAAGCGCGCAGATCCGGTCGTGATCCTTTTTGCGTATATGCGGCAAATGATCCTTTTCCATCAGAATATGGACTGTTTCCAGCCAGAGCGCGGCAATAGAGAGGGACAGTTCATATTCCCGGAAATCGTCTTCCTTCTTTTCAAAGTAAAGCACGTCCAGTTCTTTCAGTTTCTTCAGAGCCTTCTCTGCTCCATTATTTCCCGGAGACAGAGGCAGGTACGTCACCGCCGGATTTTTAATGATCCGCTCTACCTGCTTTTCCTCCATGGCGCTTCCTGAAAAAAATCCCAGCATTTTGGGCGGTATCAGAAAACTGTGGTAATGGCAGTCCTCTTTTTCCGTGATCCGGTGCAGCACGCCGGAATTAAGAAACATACAGCTTCCGGCAGACAGATCGCATTCCTCTTCCCATATTTTAAAATGCACAGCTCCTTTTTTGATATATACAAACTGCACTTCGTCATGCCAGTGAAGGACACGGAAACCTTCGTTATAAGGTTCACAGCGTTCTCTTCTCACATCCAGCACAAGAAGAGGAAACTTTGTGCTGTGATAAGGATTATGAGAATAAACAGGTCCGGACGGCTGTTCCCTGTAATTCACTTCATCTTCCTCCTCGAATTCATTTACGGTTTTTAATTTGGTTATTTTCATATACATATTACCACTTTATCCGCTATCATACCAGAAAATCTTGTGATAATATGATACTCGCAGCAGAGAATCAGCCACGGGTTGTCCGGAAAGAAAAATCATATAAACATAATTTTTCAACCGGGCAGCCATGAATAAGACCAGGGAGGAAAATATATGATAATTGACGGAAATGAAATTGAAAAAAGAGCTATGGAAGAATTCCATAAAGGAAACCGGAAAGAAGGCCTGCGCATCCAGGAGGAATTCGCCGCCGCTTTCCGGACAGAGTACGCGCAGAAAGATCACTGTTCCTGCACAAAAGCATGCCGCTATCATGGAAACTGCAAAGAATGCGTCGCCATCCACAGAGCTCATCAGGAACATGTGCCAAACTGTATGCGTCTTATGATCAATAAAAAAATAGCGGTACTTTCGGAACTTACCGAGCACACTTTTACAACGGAAAAATAATTTCTCCGACACCCCGGGGATCCGCTCGCACAGTAAACAGGATCTGTCGATTTCATCGCGTTTCCAGATCCAGTAATACCGCCGGAAAATACGGCTTCAGGGCAGACAGGATTCTTTCACGATCCTGCGCCGCCTGTTCAAACTGACCCTTTGAAAGCTGTATCCTGGCGGCGTTATGAAACACCCGGACGCGAAAATCAGAAAAACCAAGAGCCGATAAAGCGTCTTCGCTCCTTTCAATCCTTTTCAGGAGCTCTCCACTGACCGGTTCTCCTGTGGGGATTCTTGTGGCGAGACAGGCGTAGGACGGCTTCTCCCAGGTGAAAAGCCCTGCTTCTCTGGACAGTATCCGGATCTCGTCTTTTGTTAGCCCGCATTCTCTTAAAGGAGACAGCACCTTCATCTCCCGGATAGCTTTCATACCCGGACGATCCGAAGCGTCGTCAGAGGCGTTTGTCCCGTCAAGAAGGATTTCGTATCCGTCCTTTAAAGCCTGCTGTTTCAAAGCGCCGAACAGAGCGGATTTGCAGTAATAACAGCGGTTCGGGGGATTTTGGGCCACCTGGGTTTCCGCCAGAATATCATACTCCACAACAGTAAGCTCTATTCCAAGTTCCTCTGTCAGCCGATGTGCGTCCCGCAGCTCAAATTCCGGCTGAAAAGCAGTCTTTATGAAGTAGGGGCGGATATCCGCCCCGTATTTCTTTCCCGCGTATAAAAGATATGCAGAGTCTACGCCGCCGGAAAATCCTAGGGCAACACGGGGATACTTCTCAAAAAATTCTTTTAACTTCATTGATTTTTATTTCATAACGATATTGATGATCTTCTTCGGAACGTAGATTTCCTTGATCACATTTCCGGTAAGCTTATCTGCAATGGCTTCTTTTCCTTTTGCGATGGCGTCCTCTTTGGAAATCTCCGCCGGGATGCTGATCACGGCGCGGGTTTTTCCATTGATCTGAACAGGGATTTCAATCTCGTCGTCCTTCATCGCCTCTTCATCGTGAGCCGGCCACTTGGCATGGAAGACGGAATCTGTATTTCCAAGATGCTCCCAGATCTCCTCCGCCACGTGGGGAGCAAAAGGCGCAAGAAGGATCGTCGCGGTGCGGATCGTTTCTTTATCCATTCCGCCTGTCTTTTTCGCAAGGTCGATCATCTTATTGGTGTATTCCATAAATCCGGAAATTACTGTGTTCAGACTGAAGGATTCCAGACGCTGGGTAATATCATACACCATCCTGTGACGGATCTTTACCATTTCCTTCGTCTCGGCCACATCTGCGTCAATACTGTCAAGCGCAAGATTCCAGAAGCGCTTCAGGAAGCGGGAAACGCCGTCGATTCCTCTGTCGTCCCATTCCGCGTCCAGTTCCGGCGGACCTACAAACAGCTCGTACATTCTCAGAGAATCACAGCCGTAGTCACGTACCAGATCGTCAGGAGAAACAACGTTTCCTTTAGACTTACTCATCTTGATACCGTTCTTTCCGGTGATCATACCCTGATTAAACAGCTTGATAAACGGCTCGTCAAAATCGATCACGCCGATATCATAAAGGAATTTTGTATAAAATCTGGAATACAGAAGGTGAAGAACCGCATGTTCCACGCCGCCGATATACATATCCACAGGCAGATATTTGTCCGCCTTTTCTCTGGAAACCAGTTCTTTGTCGTTCTTATTGTCCACATAGCGCAGGAAATACCAGGAGGAACCGGCCCACTGGGGCATGGTGTTCGTCTCTCTCTTTGCGGGGCCTCCGCAGCAGGGACAGGTGGTATTTACCCATTCATCAATCGCAGCCAGCGGGGATTCTCCTGTTCCGGTAGGCTGATAGCTTTCTACTTCCGGAAGGGTAAGAGGAAGCTGATCCTCCGGCACAGGCACGGCGCCGCACTTCGGACAGTGAACAATGGGAATAGGCTCGCCCCAGTAACGCTGACGGGAGAATACCCAGTCGCGCAGCTTATAATTCACTGTTTTTCTTCCGATTCCCATTTTCTCGATCATCAGTGGGGCTTCCTTTTTCAGGACGGCCGATTCCATGCCGTTCCAGTCGCCGGAGTTGATCATGGTTCCGGAAGCGTCGGTATAAGCTTCCGTCATGTTTTCAATTTCTTTTCCATCCTTGGCGATAACCTGGATGATGGGAATGTTAAATTTCGTAGCGAACTCGAAGTCCCTGTCGTCATGGGCGGGTACGCACATGATAGCTCCTGTACCGTAGTCGGCCAGTACGTAATCGGAAAGCCAGATGGGGATCTTCTTTCCATTCAGCGGGTTAATGGCATAGGAGCCGGTAAATACGCCTGTTTTCTCCTTGTCCTGAAGACGGTCCACATTAGATTTCATGGAAGCGTCGTAGATATATTTGTCAACTGCTTCTTTTGTTTCCGGAGTCGCCAGAGATGCCGCCAGGGCATGCTCCGGAGCCAGAACCATAAAGGTCGCGCCGTGAAGGGTATCCGGTCTTGTGGTGTAGACAGTGATCCTCTCTTCTCTTCCGTCAACCGGGAAGTCCACCTCTGCTCCGTAAGACTTTCCGATCCAGTCTGTCTGCATCTTTTTAACTTTTTCCGGCCAGTCAAGTTTGTCCAGATCGTTCAGAAGGCGGTCCGCATACTTGGTGATGCGCAGCATCCACTGACGGAGATTCTTCTTGGTTACCGGGGAACCGCAGCGCTCGCAGCAGCCGTTTACCACTTCCTCGTTGGCAAGTCCGGTCTTGCAGGACGGACACCAGTTGATCGGAAATTCTTTTTCGTAAGCCAATCCCTCTTTAAACATTTTTACAAAGATCCACTGGGTCCATTTGTAGAAATTCGGATCTGTCGTGTTGACTTCCATATCCCAGTCGTAGATCGCCGCGATATCGTTAATCTGCTTCTTGATATTTTTTACATTTTCCGCAGTGGAGATAGCAGGGTGAACGCCCATCTTAATCGCGTAATTCTCCGCAGGAAGTCCGAACGCGTCCCATCCCATGGGGTGGATCAGATAATACCCCTGCAGCATTTTATAACGGCTCCATACGTCGGAGATCACATATCCTCTCCAGTGTCCTACATGAAGTCCGTTTCCTGACGGATATGGGAACATATCCAGACAATAATATTTCGGTTTTTTGCCATCGTTGACGTTTACCGGATGTTTCTCCCAGTTGGCACGCCACTTTGCTTCGATTGCCTTATGATTATAAGGTACTGCCATCGCTTCTTTCCTCCTGTTGTCTATTTCAAAATTCTCCCGTAATATTTGAAGAATGATGCATATTTATTCCTTTTGTCATTCTACCCACTTGTAGGGATTTTGTCAAGATAAGTTGAGCTCCGCTTTAGCTTTCAAGTCTACTCTCCCAAATCTGATGCTGTCATCCGCATAACTTATTCAAGCCACAAGAGCGCGATTATATTCTGGAACCAAAAAAACACACGTACACAAAATCCAGATAAAACCCGACTCATTATTCTTGCTCACTGTATTTTGTATATTAAGAATTATATTCGGATCAATTCTTTCAAAATTATCCCTATATTTTTCTTTGTCTGTAATTTCTATATTATATTGTAGTTTAACAGCCTTAAAAACATTATGTAAAATAATCTGTTTAAAAATATTTCTCATACATCTCCAGTAAGTCTGGCCGGACTTTGCATACTTCACTCTTTTTATCATATATGCAAGTTGATATTTTGCTGTATCTGCATACTCTGCTTTTATTATACCTGACAAAATAGTATGAATTTGTTCATGCAAATTCTCCTCAGATTTAAGAGCAAATATTTTTTCGCAGCATTCTCTTCTCTTTTCATCATCCGCTATTTTAAAATGCTCTTTCAAAAGCTCATCTATCCGTTTTGGGAATTCTATAAACTTTTCAATCACAGATTCTTCTCTTACAAGGGATTTGTATTTTCGCCCTGGCCGTAATGAAACCGGAATTTTTCTATCAAAATAATCTCTATCTGGCAATGAACATAAATGTTGGTATGATTCAATCATCGGATAATTAATATACAATTTTCCCGTATTTGTAGCGTCCATAAAATAATTTTGCATACAGATAATCTTATCTTCTGAAAAATTTGTATCTTGCCTTTCATAGTCAAATACCAAAATGATATTTGTAAAATCCTCTTTATAACGAAGAGGAACTCTGCCCTGCTTTTTGCTTATAACAAAAGGAAGGTCTATATCATCCTTTTCCCATTGTTCCCCATATTCTTTCACAATATCTTCATACAACATATAGATATTCGTACCATAAATCCAAATATCATGCATCGAAATCTTCATTTCCGGAAAACAGCGAAACAGCAGTTTGAACAATTCATCTTTTTCATGTTTGCCTTCAACGATCAGAAGATTTTGACTACGTTTCCTTACTTCTTCAATGTAATTATTCATATTGTTCAAACTCTCCGCTTATATACATTTTTTCAAGATTATGTCCTTCCCGCAATTCTCGTTCTGTCGCATTGCAGAGTGCTGTTAACGTACCTGATCTTGAAAGAATAAACAGACAATCCGGACGCATCAATCGATTTGTCATTAAATTTGTATTATGAGATGTCATAATCACCTGGCATCTGGGATACTTCTTTTTAAAAAACTTAATCACATTTTCTGCCATTTCATAGTGGTAAAATGCGTCAAATTCATCTAAGTATATAAAAGATGGTTCCCTTACTGAAGGCATTAACCTGCGATATAAGTCAAACAACGCCAATGTACCACTGGAAGCAGTATCAAAAAATGGAACAAGTTTTTCATGAGAAAAATATAATACCCGATCACCATCCGGCAATTTTTCCAGTATTAAGTTGCATTCTATTCCCATTGTATTAAAGAAATCTTCTAAATCTCTTAGTTTATCATCATTTTCCAAAGTTTCAAAAAATCCATCATATATTCTTCTGGAGCGAAACCTCATAGCATTGCCTGCTGAAATAACCGTCATTCTCCCTACATAGTGCGAAAGCTTTATCAATACAGAATCGTTTTTCAAAGCACTATTACTGACAAGCCATCGTAAAAAGGGTAATTTAGACTCAACTATACCCTCTGCGTCTTCCCCTGCTTCCAGAGACTGTATATACCTGTCCGCATTGACAGTTTCTGCATGAACATATTCCAAATTATCAAAATCATATCTTTTCAATGCGAAATCACAATCAAAAATTTTTATATCATCAATAAGGAGTTTTTCCCATTGCAGTTCCCGGGTAGAAAATCTTGCATATTCGTAGACCAGTTTTTGTCCTTCAAAATCGAATTCATAAGAAAATACTGCAGATTCTTCTTTCGAATCAGCATTAAGAAAAACATTATCACTTATAAATCCCGGCACATTAAACATCGTATAGCGAATATCTGTCAAAGCTCTCCCTAAATTAGTTTTTCCGGTTGCATTTCTGCCATAAATCAACATTTTGCTAATTAAACCATCATAGATACAATCTGTACTAAACTGATATGCAGCCGTATTGCTAAAATCTATTGTTACCTCATTTTTAAAATTTTTATAATTTCTTACAGTGAATCTCTTTAACATGCCGCTGTCATCCTTTCAACCGAACCGTCACGATAATCTTTTCAAGAAATAGTATATCCAATCTTTCCTGTATGCGCAACATCTTCCGTAAAAAAATTCCGGCAAATTATTTCCTCTTATTTACGAAAGAGCCCCGCCCGGATCCGGGCGGGGCTGTCTCTCACAATATGTTTTTTAAGAAGCTTTCCTGCTTCTCTCAGGCTTCTACGCAACGCTCTTTACGGAGCTGTCACGTCTGTATCTGTTTCTGCTTCCTCTTCCGGAAGTTCACGGTAGATCAGAGCTACCGGGGACGCAGAGTGAAAAGTGGCTGTTACCTGATTGTCGCTGATCTTTTCTGTTTCCAGCATTTCCCACTTATGTTCTTCACAGTAATGAAGAATAAATACTTCAATCTGATCCGTCATGTTATTGGCGGTAAATGTAACGTCCACAGGCTCTTCCGTTGTCGGTTCTGTTTCAAGGTTCAGTTCCATGACAGGGGATAAAAATTTAAATTCGCTTAAATCCATATCCTCCTGGCTTAATTCACCCGCATTGTAAAGGTCTACCTGGGGAAGTTCTGTTTCTTCAAAGACAGTAAGAAAAGCATCTTTTACAGTAGATTCCGCAGGCGCATTATTCAGGGCGTCCACCTGTGTCTGAAGCTCTTCTTCATATGTGTCCTCTTTTACAGCAGAAAGCGTAACGCCTACTGTCTCGGTAGAAACTTCTTCATTTCCTCCCACCAGAGCGTCCTGTGCGGCCCCGTCCGTTTCAGTCTCTTCTCCTGATTCTGTTGTCGCAGTAACATTGTTGTAGTCCACCGCGCCGGAAATACTTCCGGAAGCCACAGCGTTCACAGGCATTGCAAGTACTGCCACGGCAGCCATCAATATTGCCAACTGTTTTCTTCTCATTGATTTTTACCTCCATTTTGTTTTTGTTTATGTGATCATCCTGTATCCGCTGCCGGCAAAATATCTGTCCGTTTTGGATATCATCCGGATGAAAACAATCATTCTTCTACAAGGCACGCCTGTACCAGATAGCGGTATTCTTCCCCTGCGTCGTCATGGGTAGAAAGGGTCAGTATACGCGATTCCGTATTTACCTGCACAGATGTGTCGATCTGGACGCCCATAACGCGATTGTCATAAATACTGTCCAGATATGCTTTCCGGTTTCCCTCGCTTCTGCCGGACTGAAAACGCTCCATGATATGACGGTCATCAGAACGGTAGGCGGCAAACACACGGTACTTCAGCGTGGTTTCTCCGTTGTCCGTAGATATGTAAATATACGGATGCTCCTCCATATACCTGCCGTCCGAATACCTGTCCAGTTCCCCGAACATAGAGCCGTCCTCCATGTTATTTCCATAAATCACAGTAATGGGATCCTGAAAATCTTTGTTATTGTAATCTTCCGTAAACAGAGCTCCGGATGGATTTTCTTTCCCATCCTGATCATGTGTGAGATAATAACTGTTATCCTTTTCGCTCTGAAGAACCGGATAATCTATTTTCGTATCCGGAATCGTGATCCATGCGTAAATATCAGGATTCTCTTTTGCCGCTTCTTTCTGATAAAAGCTCCAGCCCGCAAAAATCCCTCCAGCTAAAAATACAAGCCCCAGGATCAGTATCAGGATTATAACGCTCCGTTTTTTCATTCCACTGTCACCTCAGTATAAAAGGTATCCAGGATGAGCTGATAAAGAGCGTCCTCGTCTACATAAAATTCATCGTATACGTCCCCGGCTTTTGCCTCGCCCTGGACAATCATCAGATTATCATCGTCAAAGGACATTTTGGACGCTTCCGAGATCAGATACACCGCGTTATCCAGGCCGATATTCGTCACCATTTCACCGGAAAAATCCTGATAAAGAGTAACAGGAAGCGACACATCCTTTTGGATCGCATCTACAGCCTGCCGGAAAAATGCCGTCAGGAACTGCTTCTGCCTTGCAATACGCATGTTATTACTTCCATGAACAGTATTATCCCTGTATCTGACAAAAGACTCCGCCATATCTCCGGTCAGAGTCACAACAGACCCCGGTTCCATTTTTTCACCGGCCAGAGTCAGTTCTTCATTTTCCGGTATAGTTACCGTGACGCCTCCTACTGCGTCGTTTAACGCCGCGATGGTTTCCATGTTAAAGGCCGCGTATCCGTTCACCGGGATTCCATAAAACAGTCTGGAAACCGCGTCCACCATATACTGGCAGCTCGTATCCTTTCCATTTCCATAGGCGTAAGCAAGACCAAGATGGTTCACCGATTCTCCGATATAATTTCCTTTGTAGTCAAAAGACGGGATCTCTGTCATGGTATCCCTGGAAACCGCAATAACCTTCAACTGATTTTTCACAGGATCCATTACCACAAGAAAGATGCTGTCCGCCTGCCCGCTCTGTCCGGAAACCTGATCGTTTTCCTGGATCTCTTCGCTGCTCTGGTCGATTCCCATACAGAGGATCGTGATCGCCTGATCGTTAAACGTATAAGCCTTTCCCTCGTGCCAGACCAGATCGGAACCGCCTTTTTCTCCCTGTTCTTCCTCTGAATCCATCTGTAAAGAAACGGAACTGATATTCTGACGCATCCCCTGTTCCCCTTTCAGCCGGAGCACATGATAGGTTCCAAAGGCGGCCGCGCCAAAGAAAACAAAAGCGACGCAGAGCCCAAAACAGGTTCGCAGAACGATCCCGCCTGCATTCTTCCTTCCCCTGGTCTGAATCCAGGAAAAAGCAAGCAGAGCGCCCAAGGTGCCTCCGAGCGTCTGAATGATCATATCCTCAATAGAGAATGTTCCCATCTTTCCCACATACTGCAAAAATTCTGTAAGCAGGCTCATTCCCAAAGAAAACATCATACTCTTTATTACAGGCTGGGAACCGTCTGTCTGACAGAAAAACAATATTCCTACAGGAAGAAAAAGGAGCAGTCCTCCTATATCACGGAGCAGTGTCCCCTCTGTCAGGGGAGAAACCAACAGCCGGTCAAAAGGAAGGATATCGATCTGATACCCGGCTCCGCTGTCTCTGATCAGCCACATTACCAGCACATACGTCAACAGATAAACTGCCAAAGCCACAATGATCCCGCATTTCTGAAAAAGTCTTTTCTTTCTTTCACGCCATTTTGTTCTGGGGATCCACAGCCACCCGGCAAACAATGCGAGGATGACAAGAACGGCAATCGCCAGAAAAATTCTTCCATATATCGTAGAAAATCCGTCCGACAGTTTTCCCAGTCCGCTGAATATTCTGTTTATACTTTCCACCTGTACACCTCTTCTCTATTTGACAGTCAATGTCAAAGTCTTTGGAACGGACTGGTTTCCGTCACTGTCTGTCACCGTATACTGGAGCGTATACTGTCCCGGCGTCTGGGTACTGTAATCGCCGGATACGCGTATCCTACGGAATAAATAACTTCTGTCGTCCTTGTCGTCCGTGATATCCGTTACCGGAGAGATCACGGAAAAATTCGTTCCCGCCGCAATTTCTATTGTCTCCGCCGAAAGAGTCAGGACAGGAACCGCCGGATCCGCAGGCTCAGGCGTTACAGTCGGCTCCGGCGCTTCTGTAGGTTCCGGCGTGGGAGTCGGCGTGACAGCCAGGGCCTCTTCCCGCTCCGTCTGGATCTCTCTTGCTGTTTCCAGCCTGTTGTTCACATTGTCGTAAGATTTCAACGCGACAGTTACAGCCCCTGCGCAGAGAATCAGAAGTAAAAAGGTGATCAATAGTCTGTTTCTCATGCTGTCTCCTCCGTTTACAGAGTGTCTTCCGTATTCATGGAAGACTCCTCCGCTTTTATATATCGTTTATACTTTCCATAGCGGCCGTATTTTGAATATCCGTATTTTCCGTAACGTCCGTAGGAAGACAGACTTCCTCTGCTCCGGTTGATCACATAACCGGCAAGCGTTCCGCCGTCGGAAAAAGGAGCGATCCCTTCCCGGATCTCCCGGATATCCGCCGTATCATAGCGCACCACATAAAGCACCTGGTCCCCATATCCCGCCAGGATGGACGCGTCGGAAAAAAGTCCGGAAGGCGGCGTATCGATAACAATAAAATCGTATTTTTTTCTCAGATAAACCATCAGCTCACGCATCATCTCATCTGAAAGAATACCGGAAACGCCTCCGCTGACCGTTCCCGCCGATATGAAAGAAAACTCTCCGCTGGTAACGATGATCTCGTCTGCATCCGCTTTTCCGCTGAAATAATCGCTCAGTCCGGGATTCTTTTCTTCCAGCCCCAGCATCGGACCTACGGATGGATTACGCATGTCCCCGTCGATGATCAGCGTCTTCTTCCCGCTCTGCACGGCCGCAAGAGCCAGATTCACCGAAAGCAGGGTTTTTCCCTCCTGGGGAAGAGTACTTGTTACAGCCAGCACCTTCTGATCATTCTTTGACATCTGCAGGTCGATTCTGGACTGTACCGTGAGAACAGACTGTTTGAATCCCCAGTCCACTCTCTTATTGCTGATCAGAAGCTGATGTCTGTGATTTTTGCTCCGTTTCTTCATCCTGGTTTCAGGGATCAGGGCGATACAGCCGGCAGCGGTGACGGACTTCATGTCTTTTTCCCGTCTCACTGTATGAAGAGTCTGTACATAAAATACGCCCAGGCACGCCACAAGCACAAGACCTGCCAATGCGCCCTTCAGCGCGAAATCTGTCAGAGAATAAGGATTATCAGGCTCCTCCGACGCATGGATCTGGTCTACCGTCTCCAGTTCCACAAAACCAGTGATCTGATCCGCCCAGGACGGAAATACTTCCATCAGTCCGGAAAGAACAGCGTCTACATATTCAAAGCTGTCCGAATTCACCTTTATGGTAAAAAAGTTGGCGCCCTCCGTATACTGGGAGGTAAACCAGAAATTTTCTCCCTCTGCGTCCTCTCCCGCAGCCTGAAAGACTTCATCAAGAAATTCCGCCGTCTCAGAGAGAACTCCCACGGAGCTGCTCAATCTTCTTGCCAGAGCCGCGTCTGTCGCCGTATCTCCCGTGCGGTTGACCGCGTAAGTAACTCTGGCGGAATAAACCGGCTGATAAGTAAAATTAAAATATGTGACTGCCGCCGCCGTTACGACAATTATGATCAGAAGAAACTGGATCCAGTATCTTTTCAGACATCTCAGGGAATCATCCAGAAGCTCTGTAAGATCGATCTGACCCTGTCCGTCATAGGTTGCTCTTTCCGTTCTTGTCTCTGCCTGCATTATACTTTCACCTGCCCCTTATCGTTTATTTCCATATCCATAATAATATTTCCCGTATCCTCTGCGGCTGTGGGAGCTTCCCCGGTTTCCTTTTTCCATGTTGAGAACGCCGCCAAGAACAGCAACCCCCGTATCGTCCAGAACATCCACTACGTCGTTCACTTCAGCCGCGCGGACGCCGTCCTGGCGGATCACCAGAAGAACCGCGTCCGCCGCCGCAGCGATAATCTCCGCGTCCCGGACAGCCCCGATGGGAGCCGTGTCCAGGATCACATAGTCCATATGGGAAGCCACACGCCTGAGAAGTTCGGAAAATTCTCTGCTTTCCAGAAGCCTGTCCGCCTCTCCCACAGCAGAATCCTGAAAAATGTATCTCAGATTCTTCTGCTTCGGATCTACACACATCACTTTCTGCAGGGAACACTCCCCTTTCAGGTAATCGGAAAGGCTGGTTCCCTTATCCACCGTATGGTCAAAAATCTTCGCTACTGCCGGACGTCTCATATCCGCGTCGATAAGTATCACCTTTTTCCCCCTGCGCACATAATTCAGGGCGAGATTGACCGCGATACTGGACTTTCCCTCGTTCTCCTGTATGGAGTTTACCATCAGGATCTTCCGTCCCTCCTTCGCCATCTTCTCCTGCACCCGGGTAGCCAGTTTGTCAATATCTTCCACATAGAGCCCGTCGGCAAGAGGCGAAGAGACTAAAAGGGCTTTCTGTTTCCGCTTCTTTCTGGAAAAGCGGACAGAACCGATTACAGGAATATCAAGAACCGCCTCTGCCTGATCGCGGCTGTGGATCCTTTCTGTAGAAATGCAGAAAAATACGGTAAGTCCCACTCCCGCAGCCAGCACCAGAAGCAGGCCAAGAGCCGCGTAATAAGCGGTACGGGGCTGCGCTTCATTAATATTATCCACCGAAAGCCCGGTAAGGTTGCGCAGCATATATCCGGATTCAAAATATCCGGACAGCGTTGGATAACTGCTCAGAGCAGATTTCAGAAGGCGCATGGCGTTTTCCGCAGAATCTGCCGACGCGGTAAGGGCGATCAGATTCGTACCCGTGACCTGGGAAGCGCTCACACTTCCCGAAATATCCGCGATATCCTCATCCTTATCCATCTGTTCGGCAAGCATTTCACTGTTCAGCACATTCAGATTCCTGGTCATGGCTGAATTCAGACTTCCATCGCTTAACAGGTTCGCCGAATTATCCCTGGCGATCATCGCCATTTCCATGGTGGCGGTATAACTGCTTCCCATGAAATGATCCAGACACACGTATGCCGTTACTCCCGTGATGCAGGCGCACATCAGGATCACAAAAATATTTCTCCATAAACGCCGGAAAATAAAAGAAACATCAATAGCGGTATTTCTCTGTTCCCGGACTGTATTCTGACTCATTTTTTCTCCTCCCGGTGTTTATTCCACGACTACCGTAAGACGGGTGCTGCCCTCGTAGCCGCTCTCCAGCGACGTATAAGTATAAATCACAGTATATACGCCTTCCTGATTGATATCCACATTGGAATTAATGGAAATCTGGGAAATATTTACCCATTTTTCCTTGGAGCCGTTGGCGATCTGCTCCGTTACCTGTACCGCTTCGCCGCCTTCGTACTCCGTTACCATTGGACCGTAATCGATCTTGTTATAGCCCTGATCCTCCACATGAGCGATCAGCGTGTTAAGATTCAATTCCTGCCCCTTTGGATGATAAAGCAGATAATCTGTAAGCACCACATAAGGCCGGAAAGACCTCTCCTCATAATTATCCTCGTAAATCTCTACCTGCAGAGGAAGCTGCGCCGTATCTCCCACACTGTTCGTTACCTTAAGAGTACAGTCATATATACCGGCCGCAGGCTCTCCCTGAAGCTCGTCCGCCCCCTCCACTGTGATAAAAGGAGTTACGTCTCCGTCTATACAGTCGTCCGCTTTTACATAATCAAGAAGAGAAACCGCCTGGTTGGCCGGAAATCTCAGCTCCTGCGATAAAGAAAAATGGGGCTTCCGGTAATCCGTATAAATCAGATTCCGTGTAAGCTTCCCGGAGTTATTGGAGCTGTCAAAAGCCACATAAGTGATCTCAAATTCATTTGCTGCCCCATCCTCTTTCTTGGCGATCTCTTCTATAATGATACTGTCGGAAACATTTCCGTCCCGGTCGTCGTTGGCCGCAACATCCTGAAGCAGCGTCTCTTCCGGATCTTCAATACTTACCTCGATCGTATCCGAAGCCGCCTCCAGCTTTGGGCCTTCCGTATCCACATCCGCTTTGCTCTCCCGGACATAATAAGCGCCTCCGGCAAAACAGAGCACACACAGAATCCCGAGAATAATTCTGAAAATCTTCATGACACAAAATCCTTTCTGTATTCGATTAAAATCCGTCTTTTTAACGGCAGATTTCGCACTGTTACTGCATAATCATATTTATAACATATTTCGTACCGGCGTACAAGAGACTGCACGGCGTTTCTCTTCCCTACTATTCACATTATTATTTACAGTCGCCTTACCCACATGCGCGCATGCCGCCTCTTCTATAACTTCCGAAGATCAAGGGTCGGCAACCCCTTCAGGATGCGGCTGGGATTCTCCGACATCCACAGCTTTACCGCGGCAGGTTCATAAAAACTTTCCAGGAACTGGCAGACCCTTTCCGCAGAGGGGGTACGATACTCCGTATCATGAGCGTCGGAAGCAATCGCCCCCACAATACCGTCTTCCAGAAAACGGAGAGCCGCCTGCTGGCATGTTCTTCCAAAATCTCCCAGAAGGCTGCCGCCGTTCACTTGGAGGACACAGCCCAGATCCGTCAGATCATATGCCAGCTCCGGTTCCCGTTGGATAAACTGATAACGTTCCGGATGGGCAAATACGATCTGCCAGCCTTTTTCCCTCAGCCGACCGATCCTGTCCACAACCTTCCCCGGCTGTTCCTCAAAGTCAAACTCTACCAGGAGATAATCGGTGTTGTTCAATGACAGCAGTTCCTTTTTTTCCAATAAAAAAAAAGCATCCTCATCGAGAAAAATCTCCATGCCAGGATACAGTTTCAATGGAATGTGTTCAGTCGTAAACGCTTCCTGCGTTTTCCGGAAGACCGTCCAGTAGTCTTCCAGCGTATAATCATAAAAATTCCCATGGCTGGTGGCGGCCATGTGGCGGATTCCGGAGGAAACCGCCTGACTTGCCATCCGGAGAGATTCCTCCAGAGAGCGGGAGCCGTCGTCCAGAGACGGGAGAATGTGTGAATGAATGTCTACCATGGGTGGGCCTTTCTGAATTATTTTTATGGATTAATATTTACAGCAGCAGGCAACTGTCACATACAAGAGAAAAATGTCCATATTCTTTTTTGTCTCTGACTATATGCAGATCGTCAATATCAGATTCACAACCACAATAATCACACAAAAAACCTGGACGGTCCAGAAAAAACAGCATTCCGATATCTCCAGGATATATTTTTGAATATCCAGACTCTTCTCTCAATCTTTTTACTAGTTCGCGCCTTACATCACCTCTGCCGGCCCAGAACTCTGAAATTATGTATCTTGGTAGGTGGGTCTCATCTTTTTCTTTATTACAATTACGGACTAAATTCAAGCATCCAAAGTATCCCAGGTGTTTTTCTTTCTCAACTCTCTTTTCATAATCATCCTTACCCGGTTCACTCATATTGGCAATAATATAATCACAATCTTCCATAAAATCACATAACTCCGGAAAAAATTTAGTATCGGATGTGATTCCGATTCTATGTTTTAATTCCGAACGATCATATAAACTGAGTTTTATTGCAAAGGACATATCATCCTCATACTCTGTTGTATTTTCATTCGTAATAATATGTCTGGTTGAGATAAAATCCAGTTGAATATCATGATTATACCCGATTTTATATCCTGATTGTATCTTAGAGTCCAATGTATGCCTGTATTTTTTTAAACATTTATATTCCTCTGATTTTAAATAAGATTTCGGATCCAGATACAGCTCTATGCTATGTCCAAAAGAGTATGACATATCATCTATAACCTGAAGATCTCCATTATGGTCGATATGATCGTGGGTTACTATGACGGTATCTATATCACTGATAGACAAACCATTCTGATGCATATTATCCATAAAGTTAATTCCCGGATCGATTGCAATCCCATGGTCATTCCATTTTATATAAATTCCGCCGCCTTTAATAGGACTATGATAGAATCGGTTCTCCAGAGCCGAATAAAAAAATGGGGTTGAAGAACTGAAGCCCTTTAAAATCATCAGATAACTACGCGTCTGGAGGCGATGATCCCGCTCTGAAAAGCGCAGTTCATAAGCATCTTTCATTGTCATTTGCCTGTCAAGCTGCTGCTGTATTTTGTAATCTTCCCTGCTAAAATAATTACGGATCATCTCCACATCCGATTTTTCTTTATCCGACAGCTTATCAAATGCCTCTTCTGACAGTTCTTTATTTTTTAAGGCTTCCCTCATATCCGGATAAATATAGGTATAACTTAAAAATAACACCTGATGATAGCACCAGGTGTCAAGAGCATTTTTAGTCAGATCGGCGAATTCCCCGGACATTTTGATAAAATCCTTTCTGTGTTCGTCTCTGTCCATAATGTCCGCGTTACACATGATATTAAAAAGATAAATCAGGATATTATCTTCGGTCTGGTCTATAATCTTCTTCTGCTGAGTCAGAAGTTTACGGTCTTCTTCATTTCCACTTAAACAGTAAAAATAGAAGTTTTTGTATATTTTTTTAAAAAAGGATGAAAAAGATAATGGTTTCATTTGACACCCCCGTTAAAACAAATGTACGCCGTGTTTATGGCAAATATCATTTATAATCTCTGTCTGCCTCATAATACTACACCATGCATCCCTGACAGAAATTCCGGGTTTTTCTTTTACATGCATTCCATCTGTTCGCATATCCATAAAAATATTTTTAATCATATGAGTACTCTGGCGAAACACAGCTATATCTTCTTCTTCAAAACAATTGTCCAAATCACTCATCTGGATCAGATCAAAAACTGCATCTGCAACAGATTTTCCGAAACTGATCACCGCGTCTTTCTCGCCTCGCGTCAGATGTTCCTTTAGACTGTAAAAGTGTCTTACAACCTCATCTTCTTCCATACAGTCGCACATTGCTTTAAAATGAAATATCGCATCTCGAATATTACGAAACAGGGATGCGGACAGAGTTGTACCTGTATCTGCCGCATTAACACTGACAATATTAGCAAACTCGACCGCCTCTATGATCTGTTCAGCCGCCGTTTCCTTCATTTTTTCCTTATCCTTCATAACAATTCTGCTCCGATCAGACAAAGTATTTTTTTCTCTTTAATTTTCTTCTATGAGGAACAAATCCACCTATTTGAGAATCATTACGAAAATAATCGGCTACCGGTTTTCCTATATATATTCTCATAATATCTTCTAGGCTGCAATTCGTCTTATTCATACGATTTCTAAACGCAATGCCCACTTTAACAATATCCGGTTCCCTTAACCCTACCATTATTATCACCCCATTTTTTTCTTAAAATTTTCTTCCTTTACTCTTATATTCTTTAACAGTTTTACCGGTTCTTCTAAAAGTTCACCATAGTCACTGTCAAATACATAGTCCATATATGCTTCTATCGTATCCAGATATTCCTTATTCGCTGATTTACCTGACAGATGTTTCTTTTGAATCTGCTGTTCTGCATACTCGATTGCCTGCTGGGTCATCTGCCTTTTCATAAAAAGATCAAACTGCAGCAAAGTGCCACGTTTTTTTTCGGCTAATGCCTCCTTCAGTTCTTCCAATTCCATATCAGGATTATCTTTTTCTGCCAGCAGCAAAACAGAAAAAAATTTCATGAACTCATCTAAAAAATCGTTATCATCAGCCATTAAATAGTTTTCTTTACAAATAGAACATTCCATTGCTATCTGAAGATATACATCTGCAAAATGATAAATCAGATCGGCATGTGAAATCATTACCTCTCACCTCCCACGTATTCCTGTTTGTTTACAGTCTCCTATTTCTATTAATATTGTTTCTATTTTACACATAAAAACAAAGACCGTCAACAGGTCAGGGTGTATACAATATTATTTTTTTAAATTTCTTTTGTAAAATTTAGCAGATACCATGTCATTTGAAAAAAGGATAAATCCAACTAAAATGCACCACCTTTTCTTACAAAACAACGACACATTTTCGTATACAGTTCTTCATAGGAACATAATTTTTTATACGGATGATTGCAATTTTTACAAATTTGAGAAGTATTTTTATTATATTGCCTACATTCCAAATAAGTCATAGTATCTCACCACTTATATTTCTTATCTGTCCAACATTAAATCCATAACCTCAAAATTTCCACATCCATTTAAAATATATTCTGGCTCATCAAAAACGGTAAAACATACTTCCTCCACATCTTTCCATTTAGAAGCTTCTTTATCTAACAGAAATTCCCATGCTTCAAAGCTATCTCTGATCTGAATATATTTATCTATCAGTTTTTGTTTTCTTCTGTTTTTTACTTCTAGCTGTATCCCTTTTATATTACCGCGTATTTTAAATTTAAGGCTGTAACCACATTCGGCATAGTAACTCCAATCAATATACGGGGTATATTTCAACAGGGCCATTACAAAGATCCTGTCTATATTGAGGGAGGATTTCCCTTCCAAATTAATGTCCGCTCTCAGCAGATATATTCCATTATTAATTAACGGACTGATTTCTATTGCATGGCTATCACCAAACGAGACTATGGGAATCGCTTTTTTCTCATCGCATGATTCAAATATATTCTGAGGATGAAGTTTCCTTTTTACTTTTTCTCGCTTCATTTTCTTACATATAGAATGCAGTTTGTTGTAAGCAATCGTTCCGACTATACCAGTAATAACTCCTAATATAAAATTAATTATTTCTTTTTGGAAAAGCTCTATCATATTCTCTTTCCTACATTTTGATTGTAGTATCTTAGTTTTTCCGCGTTGGTTTTACTCTTCAGGATCCACTTATATCCTTACTGAAATATTCCATTGAGGGCTTATTTCATAATACAACATATGGTCCTTACTACTTTCTCAAATAGTAAAGACCATACCCCGCCATCACACACCCCACCATACAACCAACTCCATTATGGATCATATCATCCCACTCAAACAATCCCCTGCAAGTTACCAACTGCGATACCTCAATCACAGCAGACAAAAGAACTCCTATCAACAGAGCCTGCCACCATCGTATTCTTCTATGTAGCAGCACAGGTATCAGAATTCCTATGGGAATAAACAGTATAACGTTTAACACAATCTCTGTCAGCATATAGGTATTGCCAATAAGTACTTCTCGCCAGGACCAGAACGGAATCAATTCATAATGCCAGATTCCATCCGGAGTTCTTGTAAAAACGGTGGAAGCAAACACTACTCCAAGATAAACAGTCATCAATAGCCCGGAAATCATCTGTGACAAAATTATTTTCTTTTTTCTCCATAAAAAAAACAGTATTGTCCCTATCATTATGAACAATGTGGCAAAAAAAATTATTTCGAAAGATGACCACTTACGATTATGGGTAAGTATAATCTGGTAGATATCCATTAATTAATCACTCTTCTAATTCTACTTATTTAGGACTCATAATAAGATATATTCTCACTCTTTTTGTTACACATACATCATATCAGTGAAAAATACTGCATTCATCCCGATTTATTTCTTCCCTTAACTCCTGAACCTTTCTGCTTTGCATAATTTCCTCCAGATCATTTTCCAATAAATTTCCGAGATAAAACGGATTATCATCCAGGGAATAATCCAGATAACCTGCCCAGCAACATGCAAAAACATTTCCGGCACAATCTATACCTATTTTATTATTAACCATAGTACATTTTTCTTTTGAATCCTGATAGAGGCATCTTAAAGAACAATGAATATGTATTGGTATTTGAGGATTTAAATATTTACGAAATTCATCAATGAACTTAAGCGGATCATAATCTGTTGGATAAAGATTGCTAATTTGCTTTCCAACTGGCATTAATCTAAGCAAAGAAACTTCGTCCGGTTTAATTTTATTAATAATCTGAGCAAAGTTATGCATTGTTTCTTCGGTAAGATCTGTTTGTAAAATTGGAATATTAATTCTCAATTTTGTCATATATTCTCGATCACGTCTGCCGACCTGGGCATTTCTCTTATTATAAACCAAACTGTTACGGACTCCCTCTTCATTGAAATGCACCGGATCAATTGACAACACACAATTATTTAAAAAAATCATTTTTTCGTTTTCAGTTAATTGATCAACCCCTACGCCTGTAGTGGTAATTGAAATTTTGTTTTTATCAAATATGTTCATCGCATATTTGATCAATTTTTTACTATCGTCACTGCATAATGGATCTCCACCGGCAAAATTCAATTCTCGAATTGAATCCTTCATATTTACAAGTGACAATAGTACTCTTGCTTTTTCACTCTCCGTAAGTTCCTTCTTATTTTCAGAATATGTAGCACAAATTTTGCATTGAAACATGCATTTATCCGTTATATTCCACAAAATTTTCAGCATGTTTTCTGAACGACTGTCAGAGTGAAATGAATCAATGATTTTGTTTTTTAATCTGCTAAGATTATCTATAACATCACTATTTGTCCTTACAATATTAACATCATTTTCCAGATCATCAATATTACGCCATTTCTGATTCTTTCGTAAGATATTTTCTAAATTTGAATTTATACTGACTGTATAAAATTCATGATAGTAAAGATTATCTTTACCGGTAGGAATTGTTTTTTTTATTCGCGAACACCCTTCACCTTCCAAATGAAAAATACGAACAGATTGACTGCGTATATTTAACCTACTTGCCAAACCATCCCGCAAAATTTCTTTCTGCTCTTCCAACGTGCGTTCTTTATCAAGTTCCCAGTATGGTAAAAAATCACAATTCCATGATTCTTTATTTTGAACTAACACCTCAATTTTCTGTCTGTTATCTTGATCAGTTCGTATTCTGGCAATAATAAACACAGCCGTATAAGCAGCATCCTTATATGCATTTTCCCGAATTTGCTCGGCGATTGTTTTGGTATTGATTTTTTTTGATTTGATTCTATATAAATATATTGTATAAACTATTATACACGCAAAGACAGAAGTATACACTGTCTCTGTCCATCCCCACGTTTTATAATTAAATATATCTAGTACGATTGATATCACAGCAGGAATAACTAAGCCTAAAAACAAATCAAACTTTTTCTCTAAAGAATTTTTTTCAAAGGCTTCTTTACAAATCATATCAATATCTTGATTGGAAACCAATATTTTATCCGGTAATTCAAGCATAAAAACACTCCCTTATACTTTTGGCCAGTTAACTTATATCACACTTATTGCGAACATAATCCACTACATTTTTATTCTTTTTCACAATCCTTTTATCAGCATACATCTGATCCATTGTTTTCCAACAATATTTTCTCCCATTGAGTTTAAAGCAGGTTCTTTTTATATATTTAAATCTTCTCTTTTTCAAAGAATGAAAATCACTATCTATTACTACGAAGAAGTGAAAGTTATATTTCTTTTGCACTTTATCACTGGCAGAAAATTTGGGATCCAATATGTTCCCCATATATATAAGATTTATTTTTTCTGAATTACATAAATCCAAATCCCGTTTAAGGTATTTTTTTATATTGAAAGCTTCATTTTCTTTATTAAATCTTCCTTGTGAACAACGATAATTTGGAAAAAGCCAGCATTTCCATCTTTTGCTCCAAAATACCAGGTATTTGCCTGTTTCACGGATATCTCTTAGCACAATTATATCAAATGGATGTTCCATTTCAGGATCAATATCTGATATTTCACTATATAATTGCTTAATAGAATATGGCGCAATAATACTTTTTATAAATATATAAATTCCATATACTAACACAGCAATTGAAACGCCCCAGACAACTATTTCCAAATAAAAAGGATTAAAAAGTGTCAAGTCACTGAAATCCGAAAGGATTAAAGTGATCATCATAGAAATACCCGAAATAATTTCGCCTAAACCTTCATATCTGGGGCGCTCAAGAAATTTTTTCCTCTCTTCTAATAACAGCCGTAATTGTTTTTCATCAATATGCAACATAAAAATTCCTCTCCCGGAAAAATATAGTGTACTATAATAATTTTTTTACTCAATAAACACTTCTTAACAGTTGGGAACACAATTAAAAAGCAGTGTACTGAGTAAAACTATATCGTACTCCTCCCAAATATATATCCAAAAGAAAGAACCATAATTAAATCTCATCCATCAGCAAAATAAATTATTCTGCAATCATCAGAAAATTTGTATCAACCCTTTCGCCACACTATTTTATCTACCACTCCGGTATAGCTCTGGATGATCTTCACAACCTTCGTACTTACGTTCTCTTCCACATAATCCGGTACTGGGATTCCGTAATCGCCATCCAGATTCATCTGAACCGCCGTATCCACGGCCTGAAGCAGTGATTTCTCATCAATTCCCGCCAGTATGAAGCAGGCCTTGTCCAAAGCTTCCGGACGTTCCGTACTGGTGCGGATGCATACCGCCGGGAAAGGATGTCCCACAGAGGTAAAAAAACTGCTTTCCTCCGGGAGTGTTCCAGAATCTGAAACAACAGCAAAGGCATTCATCTGCAGACAGTTATAATCATGAAATCCCAGTGGTTCATGACGGATCACACGGGAATCCAATTGAAAGCCGGATTCTTCCAGTCTTTTACGGCTTCGGGGATGGCAGGAATAGAGAATCGGCATATCGTACTTCTCCGCCATACTGTTTACGGCATTAAAAAGGGAAAGAAAATTTTTCTCAGTGTCAATGTTTTCTTCCCTGTGAGCAGACAGGAGGATATATTTCCCGGGCTCCAGCTCAAGCTTTTTCAGAATATCAGACTGCTCTATTTCGTTGAGATTCTGATGAAGCACCTCCGACATGGGCGAACCGGTTACATAGACTCTTTCTTTTGGCAGACCGCATTCATGGAGGTATTTCCGTGCATGTTCGGAATAGGCAAGATTCACATCGGAAATAATGTCAACAATCCGACGGTTTGTTTCCTCCGGAAGACATTCGTCCTTGCAGCGGTTTCCGGCTTCCATATGGAAAATTGGAATATGAAGTCGCTTCGCCGCGATAGCGGAAAGACAGGAATTCGTATCTCCCAGGATCAGCAGCGCGTCCGGACGGATCTGACACATCAGTTTATAAGAACAATTGATAATGTTCCCAATCGTAGCTCCCAGATCGTCTCCTACAGCATCCATATAAACTTCCGGGTCGTCAATTTTCAGATCCCTGAAAAAAATCCCGTTCAATGTATAATCATAATTCTGGCCGGTATGGGCCAGTACCACGTCAAAATACTTTCGGCATTTGGTGATAACTGCCGCCAGACGGATGATTTCCGGTCTGGTTCCGACAATAATAAGTAATTTCAGCTTTCCGTTGTCTTTAAAATGAACTTTTGTATAATCTGTTCTAATCTCTGACATGAAATTCTTCCTTTCGAATATTGCAATTTTCAAATAATATCAGATTGCGGACAGGCAATGTAAACAATACTTTCAGGCTTTTCACTCCGGTATCTATAAGATTTCGCTACTGCAAACTCAAACCGGCTCAAAAAACGTATCCGGTTTCTCCGGATTAAAGATCTCATTGCATGTCATCACTGTCACAAGATTTTCCGTATTGGACAGATTGATGATATTATGAGTCCATCCCGGAATCATGTAAACAGCTTCTATCTTACCTCCGCTTACTTCAAATTCCACTGTTTCTCCGGTATGGATATTCCTTTCCTGTATTAGTCCATGTCCGGCAACCACAATAAAAATCTCCCACTTGGAATTATGCCAGTGCTGCCCTTTGGTAATCCCCGGTTTGCTGATATTGATACTCACCTGCCCGCAGTCTACTGTATGAACCAATTCTGTAAAACTCCCTCTGTCGTCACAGTTCATCTTCAGGGCATACTTGAATTTTTCTGCTGGAAGATATGTCAGGTACAGGCTGAAAAGCTTCTTGGCAAAGCTTCCCTCCGGCATCCGGGGCATCAGAAGGGTAGAGGGCTGCTCTTTAAATTCCATCAGCAGATCCACAATTTCTCCCAATGTAACTTTATGCGTAATCGGGACAAAACAATAGCGTCCTGTCGGCGTCTCTCTTGGAGTTACTCCGTCATAACAAATTCCGTTAATCTCCTGGCCTGCAGGGGGATATTCGCAATGTTTTTCCGCTCCCTCCAGCAAGTCAAACATTCCATCGATCAGATCGTCGATATAGAGAAGCTCCAGCTCCGTGCTTCGGTCGTTCACTGCAAATTCCTCATCGTTGGCCACGGCCCAGCAGAAAGTAGACACTGCGGAATTATACTTCGGCCTGGAATGCCCCATCAGATTTGGAAAACGATAAACTGCCACTTTAGCTCCGGTTTCTCCGGCATATGCAAAAAACAGCTCTTCCCCGGCCTTTTTGGAACGTCCATATTCGGAATCACCGAAACGCCCCGCCAACGTGGCCTGTATAGAAGAACTGAGCATAACTGTCGCGTTATTATGATGTTTCTTCAGATTATCCAGAAGCTGTGAAGCAAATCCAAAATTTCCATTCATAAAATCTTCCGGATTTTCCGGCCGGTTTACCCCTGCCAGGTTAAACACAAAATCCACCTTTTCACAGTAACGATCCAGCTCATCCGGTGAAGAATCCACATCGTATTCATATATTTCATCAATACAGATATTCGGGCGGGTACGATTTTTATGATCCTTTATATTTTTCAGATTAGAAACAAGGGCTGTTCCTACCATTCCCTTCGCTCCGGTTACTAGAATATTCATATAAACTCCATCCTCAACGATTTTCCCATTTTTCCAGTTCTTCCTGAATGTAGCTTAATTCCAGAAGTTTTTCCTTTACCTGCTCTACATTAAGAAGTTCTGTGTTGTTTGAATTAAACTCCGTCAGGGTATTCCGTTTCACATCACCGACTTTAAAATACTTGTCATAATTCAGATCCCTTTTATCACATGGTACACGGTAAAAGTTACCCATGTCAATGGCATTGGCACATTCTTCATTAGTTAAAAGGGTTTCATACATTTTCTCACCGTGGCGGATACCGATAATTTTGATTTTCTCTTCCGAATGGAACAATTCTTTCACCGCTCTGGCAAGGACTTCAATGGTACATGCAGGAGCCTTCTGCACCATGATATCTCCTGACTCCGCATTTTGGAAAGCAAAAATGACCAGTTCCACAGCCTCTTCCAGGCTCATAATGAAACGGGTCATTTTCGGTTCTGTAATGGTAATTGGATTTCCATTTTTTATCTGCTCAATCCACAGCGGGATGACAGATCCTCGGGAACACATCACATTTCCATATCGTGTACAGCAGATGCCTGTCCTATCCGGCGATACTGTCCTCGACTTCGCTACGATAACTTTCTCCATCATCGCCTTGGAAGTTCCCATGGCATTCACCGGATAAGCCGCTTTATCTGTAGACAGACAGATCACTTTCTTTACTTCTGCCTCTATAGCGGCAGTCAAAACATTTTCCGTTCCCAGTACATTGGTTTTCACCGCTTCAATGGGAAAGAACTCACAGGATGGAACCTGCTTCAAAGCTGCAGCATGGAAAATATAGTCCACTCCATGCATGGCATTCTTCACTGACTGAAGATCCCGGACATCTCCGATGTAAAATTTAATTTTGTTACTTGCCTCCGGATATTTCGCCTGGTACTCATGACGCATATCGTCCTGCTTCTTCTCATCACGGGAGAAAATACGGATTTCTCCGATGTCTGTGTCAAGAAAACGATTCAGGACGGCATTGCCAAAAGAACCAGTGCCGCCGGTGATTAATAATATTTTGTTTTTAAACGTAGTCATTTTTATATCTCCTTTTTCTATTCATTCAAAATTACTCGCAAAGAATTTTGGGCATTATATGCCTTCTGACAATACTCTGGCATAATATGTTCCAGTGAACTTTTGAGTTCTCTCTCTTGCTCAACAAATTTTTCATACATATATATCAAATCATTATCGCTTTTAAAATTCCTAACATCAACTAAAAGTCCATCTTCACGACCAAAAATATCATTACAAATTCCTCTTGCTTTAATAGAATACCCTACAACCAATGTAGGTATCTCTGATGAATACGCTGCAATTGTTGAATGAGTCCTGCATCCAATAAATAAACGACATTTCGCTATAATATCCTTTAACTGCATACAATTATACGATTGATCTACTATTAAAATTCTTTCATTATTTAACTCTGCTGCTAGTTTTTTTATAGGTTCTAAATCATCATTTCCGCTTTGACAAACGTGAGGAATCAGCGTAATATAATTATCGGTTGTTTTTAAAATATGACGTAGCAAATTATAAAAATTATTATACGTTGCATTAGGATACGCATTATAATATTTCATAAAATCACTTACATTCACACCTATTACATTATTTGAATCAAAAATGTCCTTATTCCAATTCACCATTACTCGTGGTAAAATAAATGCTGGATCCGAGCATAAAACTAAATTGTTCCTAATGCCGATTCCTTGTAACACTTCTTCGGACAATGATTCTCTTACTGTAATTAAAGTATACTTTTTCAAATCTTCTATTGTTGTCTTATCGAGATAATCTCTATCTACAGAGCATCCCCATAAAATCATTGGAATATTTTTAAGTTTAAATGCATTCAATTTATCACGCATAGAATGTATAATCCCCGCATAACAGTAATTATCTCCACCTATAGAAAGTGCTACTGAATCCTTAATTAACAATTCATGGTTTCTTATCAAACTTTCTCTATCGTCATAACCAATAGCCGGATTTAATTTGCTTTGTACTCTCATTAAAATGCCCTGCAACGATTTCGGAGATACTGTTTTATTTTTTAATTCTATCAAGTGTGTTATAGCATCTAAACCAAATTTAATATCCTCTTCTATATTATTGCTTTGAAGATAATATTCATTATCCCCTAGTATATCAACGGTTGAACGAACAATAGCTTCACATCCATGATTTCCCGATCCTGCATGTTCAAATAATACATATTTCATATATCAACCACACCATTCCTTTAATTGATTTCTCTCCATCTTTTTAACATTCCAAATTTAATAATAGTATCTGCAACACATTGCCATACATCTAATTGCCCAATTGAAATAGATTTTTCTAATAATTTAAACATAAAAGGAAGTTTACAAGCCCTATAAGGCTCTATCATTGTAAGTTGTTTTCGCATTCTCAAAAAATATTTAGATTTTACACTTTCATTTTGATTTTTTAGAGTGATATAATTTAATAAACCAATATGATTTAAAGCCAATATATAAAACACATCATCTAACGGAATCTCCTCTTGTTGGCATAAAAGCATAATATATGGAAAGACTCTTATTGAGTCCAATAATTTAAATTTATCGTTCCCACGCGTAGAAGAATTCAAATTTTGTCTATATCCATATATTGATTCTCCAAGAAATACAACTTTATTTGCCTTTCTTCTCAATATAAACTTTGTAATAACATCCTCAAAAATATAACCTTCTGGAAATCTCAATGTTTTCCATAACTCAAATCTGTACACTTTTGCTACCGAATATCCATTGCATGTCAAAACAAAATAGGGATTTGTTTGATTTGATTCAACATGATACTTTGTTTCACTTTCTTTTACCATTTCTTCATTAATATTATCCTGAAAATTAACAACACTTCCTTCTACTAGATCTGCATTTTTTTCATATGCTTCATTCATCATATTTTCAATTGCATTTGGAAGTAACACATCATCTCCATCAACAAACATAATATATTTCCCTTGTGATAAAGAAATCGCCTTATTACGAGCTGCAGACTGCCCTGCGTTTTTTTGTTGGAACAATTTTATTTTTTCATTATTAAATTTTTTAATAATAGTAGTTACAGTTTTGTCCGTTGACCCATCATCAACGATAATTATTTCAAAACAATATTTCGTTTTTTGATTTATAATCGACATCAAACATTCTTCTATATATGCTTCCACATTGTATACTGGAATAATAATAGTCAAATCATATATCCTCTCTTGAAATAACCTACTATCAGAATTATTTCCACAAAAGGCTTCTATTTCTCTATCAAATGGATTTGTCTTTTCACTTTCTCTATGTTTCCTTACATACACTAAATAGATACATGTTACTATCTTAAAGTACTTATTAATAGTCTCAAAAACTTTTTTCTTAATTTTTTTCCAAAATACAAACATTAAATTCAAACCACACCGAAAATAATGTAATACTTTTTTCATTGCATTTCCTCATTACTACAATTTAATTACGAACCAATTTATTTTTCAAATAAATCCAATACTCAATTGAAGCTATTCTTCTTTTATATCTCTTAATTTCTTGTCTACTTAAATCATGATATTTTTTCAAATATATATAATTTTGCTTTGCCAATTCAAAATCATATTCTCCCATCGCCCAAGCAAAAAATCTATGTGCATATCGCAAATTAACTCTATTTAAGTACTTATTTTTTTCAGGAATATTCAATTTATCAATTGTGTTAAGTAATATATTTTGATACTCCTTAATTTGTTTTAACTTTTTTTCATATGTAGTTGCACGGCGTGACACACTATCACTATGCTCTATTACATAATATAATGGCTCATCAATAAATCCTGCTTTATAATAATAAAAAACGGGTAATAGAAGTTGCCAATTTTGCCCCTCCTTAGACACATAAATATTTCGTCCACCATTTGCATTATCAAAACATTTCGTCCGTACCACGGAATACCCAAAATGAAAATTTTTTTCATCTATAGCATTTTCAAACATATATGGGTTAAATTTATCGTGATTATTTTCAGCAAATAGACCTAAGATATTATTTAAATCATTTTCATCAACTAAATATCCATCAAAGCGTACTACACCAACATCTAAATGTTCACTTAGATATTCAATTGCACGTTGCATATATGTAGCCGCAGGCCAATCATCTATTCCAAACCAGGTAAAAAACTCCCCTTCTACCATGCTTAATGCTTTCTGTATTGCACGACCTAACCCCGCATTATTCTGACTTACATATTTAACAGAAACTCCCTCATTATTTAACTTCGGAATATATTCTTTAATCAATTGTTCACTCTTATCTGTAGAACCATCATTGATAATAACTAATTCTAATTTTTTATATGTTTGTTTCAAAACAGCATTCATAAACCGTTTGATATGCTTTTCTCCATTGTAGCATGGCACAATAACACTAATTATACCCTCTTTATACATCTTTGACTTTCCCTTTCCAATCAGCATTGAATTCTATACAAATATCTTCATACTTATGATATCCCCATTGTTTTATACCCCACTCTATGTTATTACAATATCTTTCAGCAGGTATTATAGAAAAATCTAACACCCCCTCTACCACATCTAATCGTTCAACTGTTCCAAAACCATCTGTTTGTGATACAATAATATTAAACATATAATTAAATGGGGGAATTCCTTCCATTTTAAAAGTGCATACCATATCATTAAGTCCACTCTTTAAAGAGAAATCCTTTGAAAATGCAATTCCGACAACTGTATCATCTAACATTTTAAGAATTAATCTGAAATGAACATTATTTATCTCTTTCGCAGAAAATATCTTTAGTCCAAACTTCATTTTCTCATCTGTCTGAAAAATACACTTTTCATTATCAATAAAATATGCTTCACATACTTTAGCAGTTTCGTTATGAATCGTAGATAAATCTTCTACAAATACATGTCTACTCTGCTTTCTTTGATGTATATCTGAATAAAACCCAATCGCAGTTTCAACATCCCCATCGTAGATTTTTTTCCCATGTTCTAATACAATACATCTATCACATAGAGTTCTAATTGTATTCATGTTATGGCTTACATATAAAACTGTTTTCCCTTCTGTTTTAGATACATCACTCATTTTTTCAAGGCACTTCTGTTGAAATTTCATGTCTCCAACTGCGAGTACCTCATCCATGATTAATATTTCGCTATCTAAATGTGCTGCGACAGAGAATGCCAACTTCACATACATTCCAGAAGAATATCTTTTTACTGGTGTATCAATAAATTGTCCACACTCTGAAAATTCTATAATTTCATCAATTTTAGAGTCTACTTCCGCTTTTGACATACCAAGTATAGCACCATTTAAATATATATTCTCTCGGCCTGTCAGTTCTGGGTTAAATCCTGTTCCTACTTCTAGCATAGATGATATGCGACCATCAATACATATTCTCCCCTTTGTTGGTGCAGTTACTCTCGAAAGAAGTTTTAATAGAGTGGATTTCCCCGCACCATTATGTCCGATAATTCCTAATCGCTCTCCTTTACAGACTACAAGATCAATTCCGTCTATTGCCATAAATGTTTCATTTTTACCATACCCTTTCTGTCCAATTTTCAAATTGGGATCTTCTTTGCCTCTTTTTTTAGCCCACCAACTCTGAATATCACCTTGAAGTGTTCCCCCTCCAATAACGCCAAGGCGATACTTCTTTTTTAAATTGGTTATTTGAACTGCCACATCTCTATTATCATTCATATTGTTTACCTCCCTTTTTGTCTGGTCATGAAAACTCATATCCGTTGAATTTCCTAACTTTTCTCAATTTTTTTAAATCATTTGACAAATCGTCTAAAATATGCTGCAACTAGCCCATGCGCCATATACTTTGACGACAACTATGATCCCTATAAAACCACTTACTGTTCCATGCTCTCTTAATTGATGGCTATTTTGCTATGCTTATAAATTTGGCATTGCCACAAACGACTTGGGCATTGTTCGTCCCATCAACCTTTACAATAAAGATTTTTTCGATAAACACCAGGAGATTATGACAAACAAAAATTCCCGGTCAAGTCTGGGAAATACGGATTATACCATCAATCAGGACGGTATTCCCTGCTGTCCCAATGATTCTTGTCCCCATAAATCCAGAGGGAACAAGTGAACTTTACAACGGCGTAATACGCTATAAGTTCACCTACCCGAAAGTCAGATGGGAAAAGAACTCAGATATTGAAAAATACCGGCCTATCTGCCATTGCGAACATTCCATATTTCTTCTTGCGGAAGGCTGATCTACATCTATCCTGAAAAAGATTTTCAGTCATATCCCGGTATCCTGCGTGGAACGAGAGAATAAGACGATATTTATAAAATCCAGACAACAATGGAACACCAATCCATCAATCTCTTTAGAGACAGATTCGCCCATGCAGGCTACAAAACTCAAAATGAAAAAAATTTCATGCAAATCTGTTACTAACAGGAATCACACAATTGATTAGGGTCGTCCTTACTGACCGAGTCAAACAGCATCAGTATCTCTAACGTTTAAAGCCACTCATTACTTAGAACTTACTATTTCAAACAAGATTTTCTGTTTCCTTCTATCATTATGTCTGTTTTTTTATTACTCACCCATATTTTTCTCTTTATATTAGTTCTAACTGGAAATTTCAATCACTTTCGATAAAATTTGCGTCTCTGACCGTCTATACGCCTATAATTACTACTACATTTTTATACTGTATCCATAAATGTTTTTTCTACTCTGTTAAAGATGATAATTCCAACAAAAACAACTACCATTGTCATAACCCAACTTATTCCCCAATACAAAAGCGATACTTTTCCAGCACCAAGCCAACCATAACGCATAATTTCAATAATTGGTGCAATCGGATTAAACATTAAAATTCTATAAGCTTTTTGTGATAAGGATGAAGATGCGTAAACAATAGGTGTTGCATACATCCAAAGCGATACTCCAAAACTTACCAAAACCTGTAAATCTCGATATTTTGTAGTCAGTGAAGAAATAATAATACCAAATCCCAAGCCCAAAAGTGCCATTTGTATAACAAGAACAGGTGTAAGTAAAACATACCAGTTAATATGTATGTTGGCTCCAATAATCAAATAATATAATTCAAAAATTAAAAACATAGCAAATTGAATAAAAAAATTGAGCATAGATGTTATAACCGTAGAAATTGGCGTTGTAAGTCTCGGAAAATATACCTTACCAAAAACACCTGCGTTTCCTGCAAATGTATTTGACGTAGTCGTTAAACAGGTAGAAAAATACAGCCATGAAACATTGCCAGCCATATAAAACAGAAATTGCGGTAGTCCATCTGTTGAAAGTCCTGCTAAATTTCCAAACACCAACGTGTAAATTATCGTTGTAAACAAAGGTTGTATAATAAACCAAAGTGGTCCTAAGATCGTTTGCTTATATTTTGTTTTAAAATCTCGTTGCACAAATAAAAATATTAAATCCCTATATTTCCATACCTCATTCAACTTCAGCTCTAAAAGCTTATTTTTCGGTTCTATAATAGTTGTCCATTTTTTCGCCATAATATTACTCCCATTCAATTGTGTTTTTTATTATCCTTGCTGGCACCCCCCCACTAGAGAATTGGGTGGAACATTTTTTGTTACAACTGCTCCAGCAGATATTACTGCTCCATCTCCAATTGTAACACCTTTTAAAATTGTAGCTCTCGCACCTATCCATACATGATTTCCTATAGTAATAGGAGCAGTTTTTATATAACCAGATCTAACAATCATGTGGTTATCTGAATCTCTAATAAGCACATCTTCTGAAATTTTCACATCGTCACCAATGGTTATTTTTTCAAAACAACTAATCTTGACGTTTGAGTTAACAAATCCTTTTCCTAGACTTAATACAGCATTATCTGCCACAGAGATATATACCCCACTATATGCTCTAAATGCTTTCACATTTAAAATCGCATTATCTCCAAGAATTAAACTGGCTGATTGATTTTGTTTTCCATCCCAACATAGGTTTAATGTAAAATAGTCGTTTATGTTAATTCGAGATGTTCTCTTTACAAGTATTTTGGTTTTAGGGGCAACAATAAATAATCCATTTGTTTTCACACTCCATTTAATTGATTTAAACTTTGCATTATAATCTGCTTCCCAGCATCCTAGAAATAATGAAAGTTTATATCTATACTTTTTCAGCCAAAAACTATTATCCATCTGGTATAACGTGAAAATCGTCGCCAAGTGGTATCTTTTTCTACAAAGCAAATAAATCAGTCTAATATCCTGATGATCAAGTTTATCCGTTTTTTCATATTCTAAAAAAGAACACAAATTTCCCACAATTTGTTGCACCATTTTATTTTCATAAACATTTCTTATCATTGATATTTTTTTTGATTCATTTTCGATAATTCCTCTAATATATTGCATTATATAACCATAATACTTTATTGAAAGAGGGAAAAGTTCTACAATTCCTTTAAGATTTAATTGAGATATCAAAAAACGGTAACATTTCATAACATCACTCAACAAGTTTCTCCGATATCTAGAAAATAATCCAGTTTCCATCATTTCATAATAATATAACGGTTCTTCTATAAAAATAATTTTATTACAAATTTCCATACACTTCATTACAAACAACATATCTTCGCCAAAAGATATCTCTGTATCCAAGAAAATACAATTTTCTTTTATAAAGTTATATCTATAAATTTTATTCCACAAACTAAAATATCCAGTTGTACAATCATTCTCTTGTATATGTTTATAAAAGACACTTTTTATTTCAGCTTGCTCTAATATACAGCCATCGCTATATCCATGTTTCATACAAACATCATCTTCATTCAAAAACACCATATAATAATTGCACATTGCAATATCTGCATTACAGGAAATAATAGCATCATAAAGACAATAAAGATAATCTCTATTTACATAATCGTCACTATCTACAAAGGTTATATATTTTCCATTCGCAATACTAATTCCTGCATTCCGCGCAACTGATACTCCTTGATTTTTTTGATTAATTACTTTAAATCTCTCATCTGCGGATACATATTTCTCACAAATTTCCCCCGATTTATCCGAGGAACCATCATTAACTAAAATCACTTCAAAATCAGCAAAGTTTTGATTTCGTAATGAATCAAGACATCTTTCAATTTTTTCTTCCACATTATACACTGGAACTATAACACTAACTTCCGGCATGTTTTTTCTACTTTCCTATAAATACTTTTGTTATCTCATCCAATATTTTTTTTTCATCAAAAAAATTTCTTCTCTCAATTGCTTTTTTCTTATACTCTAATAGCAATTCAGGATTTTCTACAATTTTTTTTAATCCTTCAAATAATCCTTCCGTACTATTCTCAACAATCATACCATATTTTCCATAGCCTAATATTTCTTTGGGGCCTGTGCAATCTGTACTTAATACAGGTGTACCTAAAATTAGTGCTTCTGCAACGGTCAAATTATATCCTTCATAATAAGAGGCACATATAAGTAAGTCCGCTTCTTTTATATACGGATAAGGATTCATCTGATTTCCACACACACTAATATAAGAATCAGCGTTTTTTTTGTTAATTTCTTCTCTAATCATTTTTTCATCAGCGCCGCCCCCTATTAAAGCAAGTGAAATTTTATATTCCATTTTATGCAATTTTACGACAACTTCGACTAGTCTTTTTTGCCCTTTTACACTATCTATCATCCTGCCAATCAACACAACATGAATTTTTTCTTTATTGATTTGAACTTCTGGCTTCTGTTCTGCTTTTAACAGAATATCCTCAACTGGTAGCAAATTGTAAATACTGCACAAATTACCCGTATCACCAATAATTTCTTTAAATCCTATTAGTGCTTCCTGAGACACACATATAATTTTATCAAACTTCCTATAAGCCTCTCGAAGATTTTCCATTGACCTAAAATTACTCTTATATCCTTCAGCCTTTCTAAAATCACTGTGAACCCAACCAAAATACTTTGTCACGTTCCTATTATTCATTCCACCTGAAATGATTTTTATGGGTAATCCCCTAAAAAAGCCAATCTCTACATCATAATGTTCATCACCAACATAATATTGATGTAATTTTTTTGCTGATGTTCTAGTCTCCCACATTCCATCATCATAAAACTTATGACGAATATATGGTATTTTTTCTCCTATATGTTTTTTATATTTTTTATACTTAACTTTAACACTAGAATTTAACTGACATTGAAGATCAAAGACTGGTTCTAATAGAAGGATCGTTATATCATTTCCCATCTCTGACAGTCTATTTGCCAATGTCACCTGTACTTTTTCTAATCCACCCATTGCTAATGAGGGAATAACAAATAGTATTTTTTTCATATTCATCGTATATATCCTGAGCCATTGATTACTAAGCTCTTTTTTATCTTTTCATTATTCAAAATATTTCTTAGAGATAAGTCAATTACCAGTTTTTTACATATTACCTTTTTTCCAATAAATCATTTTACGATTTTAAATATTTGTTTAATCATATCACAACCTCCAATATAAAAAACCTTGTTTTTTTAATTCCTCAATTGTATATATTCCCTTTACATCAATCAGAACTTTTTCTTTATCTTTACCATACAATTTTTTGATATTATTTAATGGTATTTTCTTAAAGATATCATGCGCAACCGCTACAATGATACAGTCTACATTCTCTACATCCTCTATGTGTGTCAAATGTACTCCGTATTCTCTGATTGCATCCTGCTCATTCGCCCATGGATCAACAATTATTGGAGTAATCCCATATTCATTTAATCGTTTAATAATATCCTCTACCTTACTATTTCTACTGTCAGGACAATCTTCTTTAAATGTCAGGCCGAAAATGGCAACTTTGGATTTCTTAGGTGCCTGTCCGGCTTCCACCATTTTTTTTATTGCTGCATCTGCAACATATGTTCCCATACTATCATTAACGATCCGCCCATTAAGAATAATCTGGCTATGATACCCTAATTTTTCTGCTTCATATGTAAAATAGTAAGGATCGACACCTATGCAATGACCTCCAACAAGTCCAGGGCGAAATCCTAAAGCGTTCCATTTAGTATTCATTCCATCAACTACTTCATTTGTATCTATGTCCATACGATCAAATACCATAGCCAACTCATTCATAAAAGCTATATTAATATCTCTTTGGCTATTTTCTACGACTTTAACCGCTTCTGCTGTTCTTATATTTGAAACGGGATGTGTTCCAACTTCAATAACAATATCATAAACATTTTTAATTTCTTCAAGAGCTTCTGCATCACTTCCAGATACAATTTTATGAATATTTTCCAGACGATGTACTTTATCTCCCGGATTAATTCTTTCCGGTGAGTATCCAACTTTAAAATCTATACCGAATTTCAAACCGGAAGTCCTTTCTAATACTGGAATACATTCATCTTCTGTACACCCCGGATATACAGTCGATTCATATACTACAATACTCCCCTTTGTCAGATTACGGCCTACAATTTCCGATGCCCCTATAACCGGTGAAAGGTCTGGAGTATGATCAATATTTACTGGTGTCGGAACTGCAATAATATGAAATTTAGCCTCCTTTAACCGATTTTCATCAGCTGTAAAATCTACTGTTGTAGAAGATATGGCTTCATTTCCGACCTCTTGTGTCGGATCAATTCCTTTCTTATATGTCTCTATTTTATTTTTATTTACATCGAATCCAATGACTGAAACTCCTTTTTTGGCAAAAGCTATTGCAATTGGCATACCAACATAACCTAAACCGACAAGGGAAATTTTAGTTTTACCATTTTTTACTTCTTCATACATACTGTTAATCTCCTTTTTTTGCTCTGAAGTACAATTCTATCGCCAAAAGCAAATTCCATTTACGCATCATAGCAACTTCTCGTTTTCTCAATTTTTTTAATTTATTATATTCACAATAAAAACTATGAATATATTCATTTGTGTTAATTTTCTTAATATGCCTCCATATTTCCTGAAAAGTCGGCTTTTCAGACGGAAAGTAATCCATTTCGGCTGTTATTATTGTTTCCGAAAATGCCTCATAAAAAAAAAGTACATCCTGCACATTATATAATCCCCATCTTTTTAACATTTCCTCTAACGTTCTATGATGTGCAATCGAGCAATCTACAAAATTAATAGGCATTTTTTTTCTCTGAAATTCTTTTTCGTGCCACGTTCGCACAAAATAATTTTGGCTTATGGATTTAAAAGATGTTATTTTATCATAATAATACATATTGAAAACACCATCCTGCATCCTCCGTAGATTTGGAAATCTCAATTTATATTTATCTATTATACTTTTTCTATATATTTTATTACAAGGAGATCCCATATCCATATTCTTATATAACCATGTCCAATTATTTCGAAATTCCTCCGCTGTTTGATATTCTCGTTCAGGTATCTCATCCAGAACTATATGCTCCACTTGATTCAGACTATCGGTATACACTTCTGTCTTCATACCAAACACTAATAAATCTACATTTGAATCTTCAATAATTTCTATGCATCTTTCATATGCATCTAATTCCATTCGATCATCTGAGTCTGGAAAAGCAAGATACTCTCCACTAGCAACCTCAATTCCCATATTCCTTGTTGGACCAGCGCCTTCATTTTTTTTATCTATAACTTTTATTCTTCCATCTTTCCCTGCATATTCTCTGCATATAGTCAAACTATTATCTGTAGATCCGTCGTTCACTAATATAATTTCCATATTTAGAAAAGTCTGATTAATAATGGATTCAATACAGCGTGATAAGAATTTCTCCGTATTATAAATTGGTATAATAACACTTAATTTTGGCACTCCTCTATTCCTCCGATAATACGTTCAACATGATCCATAATTTTTTCTTCACTCAAATAATCTTTTCTGACTTCCGCCATTTTTTTATAATGAAAATATAAATCTTTATCTGAAAGAATCTTTTTCAATCCGTTGTATAAACCATCTTCACTATTGTCAACAATCATTCCATATTTTCCATCATCCAACATCTCTCCCGCTCCCGGCACATCTGTACTAATCATTGGTGTAGCTAAAATTACTGTCTCCATCATTACCATGCTAAAGCCTTCCGAATATGAAAAGCAAACATACATATCAGCATTTTTAATATACTTATATGGATTTGATTGCTTCCCAAGGAAAATTATGTTATTAAGGTGATTTTGTTTTACCACATCAGTAATCTTTTCATAATCAATTCCATCTCCAACCAACCAAAAATCAAAATCGTATCCCTCATCTACCAGCTGCTTACAGACTTTCAGCATACGAGTGTATCCTTTTTGCTTATCATCAAACCTAGATGCATTTACAAAAGTAAATTTCCTCTTTGGTGGTACAGTTGCTTCTTGTGATAAAGCACGTATTTTTTTGGCATCATTTGGATTGTTAACAACAAACAAGTTGTTTGTTCGTTGATAAACCCGTGGAACAGTATCCATTGCCCTTTTTGAAACACAAATCACTTTATCAATCTTGTCTAAGCATTTGACTGCCTCCTCGTATTTAGACAAAGGAGCATAATCATTTTCTTTTTGTTCTCCATGAATCCAAGCTAATGTTAATACCGACGTATCTCTACATCCACTTACAATTTTTATTGATTCCATTCCAAAAAAAGCAACTTCAATGTCAAAATGTTCCTTTATATATTGATCATGCAGATACTCTGCACTCTTTTTATTAATCCATTTTTGCCATGAAGTCAATCTATATTTTCTTCGCAACACATTTCCTATACCGGCATGACATATATTTTTAACTGGCGAATATGACTCATAATAATGAACCTCGTCGTTAAAATATTGTGTAATTGCTTCATCTCCTGATGTTAGATTGTAGACTGTAACATCATAATTCCTATTGAAAAATAAATTGGCATAATTAACCAATACCCGTTCCATACCTCCCATACCAAGTGAGGGAACAATAAATAGAATTTTCTTCTTACTTTTCATTTTGTATCAACCTCTTTAATTTATTTAACTTTGTCTTATGTGCAAATCTAGTGAAAAAATTTCTTTCTCTTTTTAATTCCGGATTCGTCCATAATACCATACTGTATGTATCTTTTCCTTTACAATCTTTGACTGTATCGGGCAACATACTAAGAGGACAAAAATAGGACATTGGATAAATTATTATATTCTTCACAATCTGTTTTTTCCCATTTTGTTTGAATCCATAATTTTTAAGTATTTTGGTCATCCGCAGATTAATAGACCAAAGTTTTAATGTCCCATCTTCATTGATAAAGCAATCTTTTTCGTAACTATTCAAACATTCTTTAATAAAAGGATCTCGTGGCTCAAAAGCCAATGTACACGCAGCAAGTTCTTCATTATCTCCGCCAAATCCCGTGAATGCATGGCAATTTAATAGTGAGTCAAACGATTTTAATACTTTACAGTCCACATCTAAATAAACTCCACCATACTCATATAATGCTTTTAATCGTGCAACATCTGCAACATATGCATATTTTTTTTTTGAATATGCTTCTTTAACATATCGATTGTAATTTATATCAAAATTGTCTTCGTTCCAACAAATCACTTCATAATCACTAAAAATTTTTTTCCATTTATTAACACATTTCAATTCTGTTTTTGACATTTTGCCTTTGCCAAACCAACAGTAATGCAATATTTTAGGAATCGCCATTATTTCTTTTATCCTCCCTATTTAGTCAAGTGTTTATTTCCTTAAAATCAAGGGTTTTCTAAGTTTCTATCTCAGATGAATGAGCCTCGATCATGAGCATTTTTCTGTATCTGGTACGAAAATAGATGGTTATGAGTATACGAAATAATACGTCTCTGTTTTCCGTTTTACATGGCCTTGTATATCCCCTTCCATCTATGGCAGCACACCTTCCGTGTCTACCAGGATCTCTGCACATTTCTTTACTGATCCTCACTTCCTTCGTTCCGCCTGCCTATAACCAGGGTGTCAGCTTAGCTCCTTGCCAGGGTCTTGCCCTATGGAAATTATTCCTGCCGACTACTGGCTCATTCTTTGTAAATATAACATTTACTGACCGCCTTCCCGTGACAGCACTGTTCCCAGAGGACGTTCCCCTCCCACGTTCTGTCTTTTCCTCTGCTTCACAGCAGTTCTTTCAGTCATCCGTTTTCCCGGCGTGGCTGAGGGCAACAGACAGTTCTCTTTGTATCTGTATGGACATTTCTCTCCTAACTCCTACTGCATGGGCCCTCAGAATAAAGTGTATCCCTTCCTTTTTTTAAACACTCAATCAATTTTATCAATCTTTCCGATGCAGAATCGGCGTTCCACGTATTTAGCATTGTTTCATATGCATTTTGCTGCATTGAATATCTCAATTCATTGCAATCTAATAGTTTTTTTACTTTAATAAATAAATCATTCCTCTTTCTTTGACTATATGTGTAACCATTCACACCATTTTCTATCAAATATGGTACAGAACCGATTTTTCTATTTGCAACAACTGCACATGCGGAATTTAATGACTCATTTAACACAGCCCCCCATCCTTCATGCTGATCAGATGTAAATAGATAAATCTCTGTACGTTCCATCCATCCCCGCACCCGTTCAGGAGACATAAATCCATGTAAATGGACACAATCCTCCAGGTTTTTCTCATTAATCATTTTCTGTAAATCAATCTCTTTTTCTCCTTCTCCAATCATATTTAACTCAAACTTGTATCCATTCCTCTTTAAATGCTCGGCAACTTGTATCGCTACCTCTGGATGTTTCAATTCTATCAGTCTACCAACCCATAGTATGGAAGCTGGATGTTTCAATTTTATGATTTTTTTAATATCAGAGTATTGCTTTACTTCTGGAAAATATCCCCATTTATATGTTTTATTAGGGTATGCATGTATTAATCTACAATCGCGAGCAGTATATGCACTTGCACAAAGCATATACAAATTTTTGTGACGATATCTTATATCATTTCGGTATCTAACTAAAAGAACACGTGGATCTATCAATGTCCAATAGCCTTCTTTAAAAAGTCTTTCACTATAACGAAATGTTAATTTTCCATCTTTAAGTCGTTGCTCTATATATTCATTACCCGCATCACCCAAGATTACAACGTCACTTTCACATCCTAATTTTAATGCCTCTAAATATTTTTCTTTATTTTCAAAAGCTTTTAATACAAAAGGAAATTTGCTACTTTGATCTTCAAACCCCATAGATAACCTTTCTGCTGACATAGGCTGAGTTGCAACAAATTTAAATTTACCATTTGTTTTTTTATACATTGCCTTACAAAATGGTATCTGGTGTTCATTAATGAAGTTTGAATAAAATACTATCATCTTTATATCCATTCCTTTCGTTTCACTCAGTCACAAAACGTTATGAAAATGTTTCCCTGAGCATATTTTTTCTTTATAATTCTTCTTGTAGGGTACTCGGTATACTACAAATCACGGAGCAGTGAGAGGGCTGTCCGGCTTACCAAGGTACGCCTTCGGCGTGCCGAATAACCGAATCTTTATATGTGTAATCTGCCTTTTCAAGCACAAATAAGTGTGAATTTAAGCAGGTAATCTTATCTTTGTATAAACAATCTTGTTTATGGCTTAGGCGTTCAGTCAATGCCGTCTCTCCCTATAATTTTTAGCGAACCTTCTGGTTCTGAAAGGAGTCCCTATGGCTTTAAAAATCGTGTAC
>ERZ1643247.126-NODE-126-length-105740-cov-22.853811_pt1 | contig 105740 bp, 101 predicted proteins | sample MGYA00579264_ERZ1643247 | MGnify/ENA primary metagenome ERZ1643247 (study PRJEB29033, sample SAMEA4952262) | chicken gut metagenome | biome: Broiler Chicken; feature: Gastrointestinal Tract; material: Caecum | place: Ireland | collected 2018 | study: Broiler... | reverse complement strand
TGGTACTTGGAGAGGACATATCTATCTTTTCAATGCAGTTTGCGGAAACTCAAGACCTGAAAAATCCCGAGAAAAATTTAATACCAGAAAAAACTCATGCAGAGAGATTGGCTCCAAGGTATTCTTCTAAACAAAGTCCCTGTTTGTACATTTCCGTTGCCGCTTCTACGCCAACATACCGGTAGTGCCATACTTCTTCGGCCGTACCGGTAATATTGGTCTTGCCGCCCGGGTAGCGAAAGATAAAGCCATATTTATAGCTGTTTTCCTGAAGCCAGAAATAGAGATCATAGGTAGCTCCGTTGATATCAACTGCGATTCCTAACTGATGTTCGCTGCATCCGGGAACGGCAACCCACTGTTCAGCTTGTTTTACCGCTTCGTCTTTGGAATATCCCTGTGTCCTGTATTCAGCAATTTTTTCATCATAGAGTTCCTGCTGTTTTTTCTGTGTGCGATAACCAGATACTACCACAGGAAGCTGATTCCAATTCCCTTCTTTGGCTGCTTCCAACATCTCCATGAGCGGCTCATAAATACGTTTGTCAACCTTCTCGCCTCCGGGAACTTCGACGAGATCAATATCATAGTTCTCTGGAAGAGGGTTCCATCTATTTACTAATGTCAGGTTCCAATCGGCATCTTCAGACACCAAATCTTCGCTTCCTGTGGCGGATTCTGGCTTATGTCTGCCGGTTGCCGTGTTTAGCTGCCCGTCAACAGAACCGGCAATAATGTTTTCTTTAGAATTATCCTGGCGGAAAAAGAAAGACAGTGCCATAACAGTTACTACAACCAAAAGAAATGGAATGAAAATTTTATAGACCCGCCTTTTTCGTCTGAGTCTTGTCTGTTTCGTATAATGCGTATTTTTTCTATTCATAAATCAATCCTCGCTCCTTTCGCCGGACATATAAGAAATGCCCTTTTGCAGTAATGATTGTACTGCAAAAAGGCATTTTAAACTTTATTACCGGATTGCTTAATTCTTAAAATAATCTTAAGATATAGGTAATTTTACAGTGAAAGTAACAGTTTCATGTTCGCTGTGTGCTTCAATAGTACCTTCGTGCAAAAGAACGATTTCTCTGGCAATCGCCAGCCCAAGGCCTGTGCCCCCTGTGTCGGAAATACGGGCTTCATCCAAACGGTAAAATTTATCGAACAGGGAAGAAAGATTTTCCGCAGGAATTGTTTTACCTTTGTTTTGGAATATAATGGCAATAAACTGTTCTTCCCGCGCGGCAGACACTGTAATTTCCGTATCCGGGTAGCTATACGCCGCCGTATTTTTCAGTATATTGCCAAATACACGGGCTATTTTTTCCGGGTCTGCATAGATTTTTATATTTTCGTCAAGCTTCAGTGAAACGACATTATTACGCATGGAAAATGTGGGCAAAAACTCATCCCGTAACTGTATCAGCATATAATACAGATCAACCGTCTGTTTTTTCAGCTTGATCTGTTTGGAGTGGTAACGCGTAATTTCAAAAAACTCGTTTACCATTTTATTTAACCGGTATGCCTTATCCAATGCGATCTGGATATTTCTCTCCCGGTCTTTTTCTGTCATTTCTGTTTCTTTCAGCAGGCTTAAATAACCGATGACAGATGTAAGGGGAGTGCGGATATCATGAGCAAGATACATCACCAGCTCATCTTTACGCCGCTCGGCAAGAGCAGTAGCTTCTTTTTGCTGCTTAAGATTTTGTTTCACTGTGTTCAGTTTATCTTCAAATGGAAGCATTTCCGGTGATAAGCGGATTTTCTTATTGTCTTCGGACAAAAGACTGCCGATTCCCGTATTTATTTCCCGAAAGTATTTTGTCAGCCACCGGAACAGAAGTAACAGTAAAACCAGGAAGATTATAACGATGGCTACCGCAAAAAAAATCTCCCTATATTCTCTGAAAACAGAATGATATATTGAAAAGGCTTTTTCATGATCCATTTTTCCGGCAACCTCTAAAAAGAGTACGATCCAATCGCCCAGCCGTTCTTTCCAAAGAAAAAAATATAGTGAAATAACAACCGCTACCGACATAAGGGCGCTGTACAAAAAATGTACGGCGATTTTCCGCTGAAATATAGTGAAATCGTCTTGTTTAGTTTTCATCAATTTTATACCCAACTCCCCAAATTGTTTTAATATACTTTGGATTTTCCAAAGTGTCATTCAGTTTCTCGCGCAGCCGCCTGATATGGACGGTGATCGTATTGTTTGATTTCGTATAATATTCGTCCTTCCATATTCTGCGGAATAACTCCTCCCCGCTGAGAACGTTGCTCTTGTTCTCTAAAAGTATTTGTAAAATAGAAAATTCTGTGGGTGTCAACGATACAGGCTTATTATTCTGAAGGCATTCATGTTTTTTCGTATCCACAATTAAATCGGAACAGTACAAAATATGATCTGTTTTCTCTGTCTGAGGATGATTGTATTTTTTGTAGCGCCGTAATTGCGATTTTACACGCGCAACCATTTCAAGCGGCTGGAATGGTTTTGTGATATAGTCGTCTGCACCAAGTGTAAGACCGGTGATTTTATCCGTCTCCGCGTCTTTTGCAGTGAGCATAATGACAGGATAAGTGTGCTTTTCCCTGATTTTACGGCATATTGTAAAGCCGTCTATATCTGGCAGCATGACGTCTAAGATCGCAAGGTCAAGCTCCGTTTCATTGATACAGGCAAGGGCGTCTTCTGCGGAATAAAATTTATATACAGCATAATTTTCATTCTTCAGATAGGTTTCTATCAAATCTGCAATTTCCACTTCATCATCTACAATCAATATTTTATCAGACATAAATTCCGCTCCTTTCCAGAATGCATATATTTATATTTTATCAAAGCGGCAGGTTCATTTCTTTGTTCCTGGATAAGAAAAGATTAAGATTTTCCTAAGATAAGTTGACCTGCCCTTCCGCTCAAAGTCTGTCATGATAGATTATATATGATCAGGCGGATAATAACAATAAAGGAAGAGAAGCGGTCTGTAGGTTGCACTGCTTCGGCGGTTGTGCTAAACTGTGAATGTGAAAAAGAGGAAAGAAGGAAAGTATGGAGACACTTGTTACACTGCAGATTACGATTTTTCTTCTGGTAGCGGTGGGATTTGTTTTAAAAAGAATTCATATAGTAGGTCCCCAGGGACAGAAAAATATAAATGATATGGTGATTTATGTGATTCTGCCCTGTAACATTCTGCGGGCTTTTCTGGACAGCCCAGCTGAAAATGGATTTTTATCTTATCTGGAAGTTCTGATCATTTCTGTATTTATCCAGGCATTTTGCGTAATATATGGGAAAATAGCATTTCGTAAGGAACCGGAAGGAAGGCAGAAATGTCTTAGATACGGAACGATATGCTCTAATGCGGGTTTTCTGGGAAATCCAATAGCAGAAGGCGTTTACGGAGCGGAGGGGCTTATGCTGGCAAGCATCTATCTGATCCCTCAGAGGATCATGATGTGGTCCTCCGGACTGGCGGTCTTTTCCGGTACCAGCGACAAAAAACAGACGATAAAAAAAGTCCTGACCCATCCTTGTATCCTGGCCTGTATTCTGGGCATTATGTTTATGCTTGCAGACATCCAGCTTCCGCCGGGACTGGACGGTATGGTGACTGCTGTGGGAAACTGTAATACCGCTATGTCCATGATGGTGATCGGGATGATACTTGCGGATATCAATATAAGAGACTTCTGGGACAAAACAGTAGTGAAATATACGATTCACCGTCTGATCATCATACCTGCGGCAGTTTACGCTGTCTGCCGTTTTCTTCCTCTGGACAGAACCGCCTTTGGGATCTGTGTTCTTCTGGCGGCAATGCCGGCGGGAGCTACGACAAGTATCCTGGCGGAAAAATATGAGATGGAACCGGCTTTTGCCACGAAGATGGTGATTTTTTCCACGCTGCTGTCCCTGCCTACAATCTGCATCTGGAGCCTGCTTTTATAATCTGACGCGGCAGATATACGAAATAACGGGATACATGGATACAATTAGAAATGATTTGCACAGGAGTTGTTTAAAATGATGAAATATGGATATGATTTTTATATCGTCGCGGGATTTTTGGCAGGAAGTATCCTTTTCGGCAGACTGATCCCGATGCTGCTGTATGGGAAGGACGTGGAAAAAGAGTCGGAGGACGGGAATCCGGGAACTTTCAACGCTTTTGTATGCGGAGGCGTGTTCTGCGGGATTCTTGTTCTTCTGGCGGATATCGGAAAGGGGCTGATACCGGTGGCGGCCTGCGCCAGACGGCTGGGAATGGATTCCTGGAAATTTGCCCTTGTCATGGCGGCACCTGTTTTTGGACACGCACACTCGATTTTCCGGAAAGGCCACGGAGGAAAAGCAATCGCGGTTTCTTTCGGCGTGCTGATCGGACTGTATCCGGCAAGCCGTCCGCTGCTGCTTCTGATTGGCTGCTATCTTCTTTTTGCGGTTGTGATTCCTGTAAAATCAAATACAAGAAAAAGCGTATATGCTTTTTTGCTGTTCACAGTCCTTTCTATATTCACAATACCCCACAGAACAATTCTGCTGGGATGTATCCTGATGTCGGCAATCGTAGTTCACAAGCACTGTCTGAAGGCAAACGAGGCCTTCCGGCGGGGAGAAGAATGGAGGCTTGAATGAAGGCGCTGATTTTATCATGTAATACAGGAGGCGGCCACAATTCCGCCGCCCGGGCCATTGCGGAAGAAATGCAGGACAGAGGCGATGAAGCCTATGTTCTTGATTATCTCTGTCTGGCAGGAGAAGGCGTTTCCAAATTGGTGGGAGACGGCTATGTTCAGATTGTAAAAAAGACTCCCAGACTGTTTGGTGCCGCTTATAAGCTGGGAATGGGAGTCAGCAAACTTGCGAAAAAATCCCCGGTTTATTATCTTAACGGAAGAATGGCGAAATATCTGGATCAATATTTGAAGGAGCATCCGGTGGATGTGCTGGTGATGCCCCATCTTTATCCTGCGGAAACCATTACCTACATGAAAAGAAAGGGAATGAAGCTGCCGCTTACAGTGGCGGTTATGACAGACTATACCTGTATTCCTTTCTGGGAGGAAACAGACTGCGACTATTACGTTATGTCCCATGAAGCCCTGCGGAAATCCTGTGTGAAACGTGGGATCCCTGAGGAAAAGCTGCTTCCTTTCGGTATTCCTGTATCAAGAGCCTGCAGAAAAAACACATCCAGGGCAGAAGCCAGGAAAAAACTGGGACTGAAGCAGGACGAAAAATATTTTCTGGCGGCAGGCGGCAGTATGGGAGCCGGAGACCTGGACGAGCTGATAGAAGAACTTCTTACAAGGACAGAGGAAGAAAGAATAATCGTTGTCTGCGGAAGCAATCAGAAGGCAGAACAGAAGCTGAAGAAAAAATATTCCGGGGAAGAGAGAATGGAAATCCTTGGGTTTACCACTCAGATGCCCTTATACCTGAGAGCCTGCGACGTGCTCTTTACAAAGCCGGGCGGCCTTACATCCACTGAGGCGGCGGTTGTCGGCGTACCCATGATCCATACCGCGCCCATCCCGGGATGCGAGACAGTCAACCGTAAATTCTTTGTCCGGGCCGGGATGAGCTGGTCCGCCGATACCGTGAAAGGACAGGCAGAAAAGGGAATCGCTCTGATGCGGGACGCGGAGGCCGCTGAGAAAATGGTGAAATGCCAGAGAGAGCAGATCCATGGGGACGCGGTGGTAAAGCTGTATGAGTTTATCAGAGATCAAATAGAAAAGGAAAACGGCGGCTTTTGTTAGGGACAGTTTGCAGGACAAATCAGCGTTCTTCCGTATTTTTGGAACGTTTTCTTTCGGAAATAAACAGCCCCGCCAGGGTCAAAACAGTTCCGGTTCCTGTTATCCATGTAAAAGGTTCGTGAATGATCAGAACGGAAGCCGCTACAGTTATGACAGGAACAAGATAAATATAGATACTTGTCTTAACTGCGCCTAATACTTTTACAGCGAAATTCCATGTGACAAAGCAGAGAGCAGACGCTCCCAGTCCCAGAAACAGAATGTTCAGCAGATAAACAGGGTTCACGAATCTGGACAGATCAAGCTTGAAATCAAATAGAAACAGCGCCGGTATCATAAACAAAAGTCCATAAAAAAATATGCGTCTTGTTGTCAGAATCGTATTGTATCCATAATCACTGATCTTTCTTGTGAGAATGGAATAACAGGCCCATAAAAAAGCCGCCAGCAGCGCTAATAAGTCTCCTATAGGATTAAGCTGCAGGGAAGCGCCGTTAAAGCTGATCAGCCCGATTCCGAACATTGCCGCAAAAAATCCGATAAAGAAATTTGCCCGCAGCTTTTCCTCTCTCTTCAAAAACAAGTGGGACAGGATTGCCGTGAAAAAGGGAGCCACTGAAATGATCACGCCTACATTTGAAGCCATTGTGTAGGTAAGGGCGATATTTTCCAGCAGATAATACAGGCAGACTCCGCACAATCCTGCCGCTATAAAGACGATTTCCCGCCGGAATCCCGTCTGCTTCAAACGGCGCGGATAAATGATCACCAAAGCCAGTAATCCCATTAAAAACCGGAAAAACAATATTTCTATCGGCTGGAAATCCGCCAATAATACTTTTGTGGAAATGAAGGTTGTTCCCCAAATTATGACAGTAAGTAATGCCGCTAAATGTCCTTTCGCTGTATTATTCTCCATGCTGCTCACCTTCCGTTCTGTTATTTTTCATAAAGATTTCCCGATACGCACCGGGAGTTAAACCGATGAAACGATTTCATAGACTGCCGTCTTTATTTCTTTCTTCATGGACTCTTCCTCCCTGCTGACACTTATTGTACCACTTAATTTTTCAAAAGGCTTGTAAAATATCTTCAAATTCTACAATTTTGGAGTTGTGAAACTATCCCCCCGGGAGGCTTGCCCCGGGGATTCCTTTTTTTTATAATGAATATCGTTAGTGCTCTTGTACACTAACGCAGCAGAAAAGACAGAATACCAGAGGAGAGCAATGAAGATATTACAGAACAATGAGCTTGGAGAGGAAATCCGTTCCTACTGGACGGAACGGGCGAAAGGCTATTCAGAATATAATCAGCAGGAGATGGCGGACGCCAGAAGAATCATGTGGAAAAGGAAGCTTCTTTCCTTACTGGAAGAAAAATTTCCAGGCAGGAAACCTTCAGAGATAAGAATACTGGACGCAGGCACAGGTCCCGGCTTTTTTGCCATTTTGCTTGCGGAGTCAGGGTATCAGGTAACAGCAGTGGATGCAACTGAGGAAATGCTCAAGGAAGCGAAACGCAATGCAGGAGAGCTTGCCGGTGGAATTGTGTGGAAAACAGAAGATGTTCAGAAACTTCATGTGGATAATGATTCCTTTGACGCGGTAGTTACCAGAAACGTTACCTGGAATCTTCCGGATCCGGAAGCAGCATACCGGGAATGGTACCGTGTTCTGAAAAAAGGAGGCGTCCTCTATAATTTTGACGCGGACTGGTACGGCCATCTTTTTGATAAGGAAAAAAGGAGCGGCTACGAACAGGACCGCCGCCAGGTAGAGGAAAAAGAGTTTGAAGATTATTACGAAGGAACAGATATCGAGCGCATGGAAAATATCGCCAGACAGGTTCCTTTAAGCAGGCTTGAGCGTCCGCGGTGGGATATAGAGGCAATGAAAAAAACGGGATTCCAGAATGTGGTCTGTGACGAAGCGGTCTGGAAGGAAGTCTGGACAGAAGAGGAAATCGCCAATAACGGCTCCACCCCGGTATTTCTGCTGTCTGGGGAAAAATAAAAGGAAAGCGATAAAAACTTACAAAAAGAGAAGAGGCAGAGAAGCTATATGGAAAAAAATAAGATATTCCGTTTAAATAATATAGAAGTACAGCCGGGGCAGAGGTGGAACGGATACCTTGAGCTGGACGGAGGAAATATCCGTCTCCCCGCCGCCGTCCTCCATGGCGAAAGACCGGGAAAGACTATGCTGATCACCGCGGGAGTCCATGCGGAAGAATATGTGGGTATCCAGGCGGCCATAGAGCTTTCCCAGAAACTGAAGATCGAGAAGGTGGAGGGAACCGTAGTCATTGTAAAGGTTATGAGCCGTCATGCCTTTGAACGCCGGAGCGGCAGCCTGGGCCATGAGGATAAAAAGGATCTGAACAGAGAATTTCCGGGAAGTCCGGAAGGAACGGAAACGGAAAGACTTGCCTGGGCTGCGGCGCATGAGCTGCAGCCGATCGCGGATTATTATATAGACCTTCACAGCGGGGACGATTACGAACAGCTTACCCCCTATGTCTATTATGCGGGAAAAGCGGACAAAGAGGTGGTCTCCATGTCCAGAAGAATGGCAGAGCAGGTAGACGTGCCCTATATGGTAAGGTCGGACGTTTCCTCCGGAGGAGCCTATAATTACGCTGCTTCCCGGGGAATTCCAAGCATTCTTATAGAAAGAGGCGGCATGGGCGGCTGGACCAGCGAGGAGGTACGTTCTACCAGAAGGGATGTGCGGAACATTCTCTGCCATCTTGGAATCTACAGAGGACAGAAGGACTACCGGACTTACTATCCGCTGGAGGTGACGGACGTCTGTTATCAGGACGCTTCCCAGGACGGACTCTGGTATCCCTGCCGCAAGCCGGGAGATATGATCCACAGAGGAGAGAAGCTGGGGGAAGTCCGGGACTATGACGGCAGGATAAAAGAGGTCAGCGTGGCGGAATTCGGCGGCGTGATCCTTTATCAGACAGGATCCCTTCAGGTGGTGGGAGACGGTCCTATGATCGCCTACGGAAAGGTAGCCAATCCCTACGACGAGCGGAAAGAGCGTATTGTACATTACTGGGAAAAACGCAGCAGCGACTTTCTGACTCACAAAAGGGAGGAGCTTCACAGCTCCATGGCGGAGCGCTGGATGAAAGAAATACGTGCTCAGCTTCCTTCGGAAAGAAAGCTCCGGATCCTGGATGTAGGCTGCGGCGCGGGATTCTTTTCTGTGCTTTTGGCAAAGGAAGGCCATCAGGTGACGGGAGTGGATCTGACGCCGGATATGATAGAAAATGCAGGAATACTGGCCGCCGAGGAGAAGGCGGACTGTAAATTTCTGATCATGGATGCTGAGAAGCTGGATTTTCCTGATGAAACCTTTGACGCAGTGATCTCCAGAAATCTTACCTGGACACTTCCCCATGTACGCCATGCCTATGGAGAATGGGTGCGGGTGCTGAAAAAAGGAGGCGTGCTTTTGAATTTTGACGCCAATTACGGGCTGAGTGATTTTACAGACGTTTCCGCTCTTCCTGAAAATCATGCGCACCAGACTATCGGAGATGAGATGATGCGGGAATGTGAGGAGATCAAACGTCAGCTTCCAATCAGCTCCTACAGCCGTCCGGCCTGGGATCTGGAGACCCTGGGCGCCATGAAACTGCAGGAATTTGCGGTGGATCTCGGCATCAGCAGCCGGATTTATCTGGAAAAAGACGCCTTTTATAATCCGACGCCCATGTTTATGATCCGGACGCGGAAGCCGGAGTGATCTTTTTTTAGCCGCAGGGAAATGAATTGACTGCCGGACGCTTTTAAGAACGGCAGTATGTACTCTTATATGGAATGGATGAACAAAATGGATATCAGACAGCTTGAATATTTTATGGCCTGCGCGGAAACAGGTTCTGTAAGCGAAGCGGCGAAAATTTTATATTCCACCCAGCCCAGTGTGAGCAAGGTTCTTAAGTCTCTGGAAGACTCATTGGGGATCTGGCTGTTTGAACGGCTTCCCAGAGGGATCCGGCTGACGCCGGACGGAAAGAAATTTTACCGGCGTGCCTGCAGGATCGTAAACGAAGTGAAGGCCCTGGAAGGAATGGCAAAACATGGTATGACAAAGTGGATCCGGATATCGCTGAATCCCAGTTCCTGGTTTGCAGATCAGTTTGTGGATTTTTATAATGAAAACTATAATCAGAATTATCACTTTCAGATCTATACGGCCGGTATCCGTACAGTAATGGAAAGGGTAAGAGATTATCTGGATGACGTTGGATTTGTATATATCCCACAGCAGCAGAAAGAAGATTTTCTGTACGAGCTGTCCAGAAACGGACTGGAGTTTATACCCATGCATGAGACAGAACTGATGCTGTATCCGGGAGGCAAAAGCAGCCTGTCCGGCGGGAAAAGAGATTCCATAAAACCGGAGGAGCTGAAGAATTTCCGTTTTATCCAAAATTATCAGGATGAATTTTTTAATCTGGGACAGCCTGACGAAAAACCGCAGTTTTCCTGGAGCGGGCTGGATATCTCTGTGGTGACGAACAGCGATTATATTATGGAAAGAATGCTGAAACAGACGGATACAGCCAATATAAGCGGGAGCTATCTTTCTGAAAAACAGAAGGGAGCCTCCAGGGGTATTCCTCTGGACATGCCGGAAAATAAAGTTATCTTCGGTTATATCAGACACAAAGGAGATACGCCTGATGATGCGGTGGAGGAGCTGATCCTGTTTCTGGATAAAAGACTGCACAGGGAATCGTGAAAGAAAGCGGCGAAGGTTTTTTGAAAGTACGAAAGATTTCTATTATTCTATAAAACAGCAAAAATATGAAAAATAAGAATACCATATAACCCCGGCGGAGGGTTGTATGGTATTTTTGTTTCTGATAGAATTTGGACGATGAAAAAAGTCCGCCTAAGGAGATTCTGAAATGCTGAAATATATTGTGAAACGGCTGCTTCAGTTAATTCCGGTCCTGATCGGGATTACTTTTTTATCCTTTGCCATGATGCGGCTGGCAGGGGGAGATGCAGTTACCTATATGTACGAAAACGCCGGAACGTCGGTTTCCCAGGAGGTTATCGACGAGGCAAAAAAAGAATACGGGCTTGACCAGCCTTTTCTGGTACAGTACGGACGGTGGTTCGCCGGAATGATCACCGGGGATATGGGCGTCAGCTATGTGTCGGACCGGGACGTGTATGACACGTTTGTGGAAAAGCTTCCGGCTACAATCCTTCTGATGCTTTCCTCGGTAGCCTTGACAATGCTGATCTCCGTTCCGCTGGGAATCATCTCTGCAGTCAGACATAACCGTTGGGCGGATTATCTGATCCGCTTTCTGAGTTTTATCGGAAATTCCATGCCTAATTTTTTTGCGGCTCTTGTGCTGATGTATTTTCTTTCCGTAAAGCTGGGATGGCTTCCGGTGATCACTTCAGAAAATCTGGCGCTGAGCCTTATCCTTCCCACACTGACCCTTGCGGTTTCCATGGCGGCAAAATACACCAGGCAGGTGAGGGCAACGGTTCTCGAGGAATTAAATAAAGATTACGTTGCAGGCGCTATGGCAAGAGGAGTAAAGGGGAGCGTGATCATATGGAGGAATGTAATGAAAGCGTCTATGCTGACGATCATTACTCTTCTGGCGCTTTCTGTAGGCAGCCTGCTGGGAGGAACCACTATTGTAGAAACGATTTTTATGTGGGATGGAGTGGGAAAGATGGCGGTAGACGCTATTACCATGAGGGACTATCCCATTGTGCAGGCATATGTGGCGTGGATGGCAGTGATCTATGTGCTGGTGAACCTGGTGACAGACATTATTTATCACTATCTTGACCCGCGGGTGCGTCTGGCCCGCTGAGAATAAGGTGAGAGGAAAAGAAACGGGAGCTGGGTATTATGACCAATGAAAAGATAACTGTACGAAAACAGAAAATAAAAAGGAACCATACAAAGGGAAAGATGATATTTTTTTCCGCGGTCACTGTGCTTCTCCTTCTGACGGCGGCTTTTGCCGGATACCTTTGTCCATATGATCCGGATGAACAGAATCTTCTGCTGGCGCAGCAGCCGCCAAGCCTGTCCCATCTTCTCGGGACCGACCGGTTTGGCAGGGATATGTTCTCGCGGGTTCTGGCGGGAAGTACGATCAGTATCTATGCCACTCTTATACTTGTGGCGGTCGTGACGGCAGTGGGAACACTGGTGGGGATGATCTGCGGCTGGTTTGGAAAAGGCGCCGATACGGTGCTGATGAGAGTTTCCGATCTGTTTCTGGCTTTTCCAAGCCTGGTATTCGCTCTTGCGGTAGCGGGCGTGCTGGGCGGAGGAATTCAGAACGCCGTTATCGCTCTCGCTGTTATCGGCTGGCCGAAATTTGCCCGTCTGGCAAGAGGACTGACGATGGCTCAGAAAGACTCTCCCTATATTATGGCGGCAAGATTGTCCGGGTGCAGTACTCCGGGAATCCTTATAAAGCATGTGCTGCCCAATATTGCGGGGCCTGTTCTTGTAACGGCGGTGCTGGATATCGGAACGATGATGATGGAGCTCGCGGGCCTTTCTTTTCTGGGCCTGGGCGTACAGCCTCCGGCGGCAGAATGGGGAAGCATGATCAACGATGGAAGAAGTATGCTGCAGATATCTCCGTGGATGGCTCTTGCGCCGGGAGCGGCTATTTTTATTACGGTGATGATCTTTAATCTGCTGGGAGATACCCTGCGGGACTACATAGATCCGAAGCGGCGGGGATAGCAAAAAGCGGCTCTGTCCCTGCTATATAAGAGATAAATAAAAAAGGAAAAGGAGTACGGCATGAGAAAAAAAATAATCGCGGCGGTTCTTGCGGTAGCGGTGCTGGCGTCAGGCCTGACGGTTCAGACGTTTGCGAAAGAAGAGGAAAAAACTTTTGTATACGGAACTACCGGATACAGCGAGGAAATGGGGGACGCAGGACTGAACCCTCATGACAATTATTCCGGATGGAGCACAGTGCGCTACGGAGTAGGCGAAACATTGTTCAAATACAATGACAACATGGAAGTGGAGCCATGGCTTGCCACGGGCTATGAGTTTGTGGACGATACGACCGTAAAGATCACGCTGCGGGACGGAGTGAAATTTTCCAGCGGCCGGACCATGGACGCCCAGGCGGTGAAGGAGTGTCTGGATGATCTGATCGCAGTACACGACAGAGCGCCGTCGGATCTGAAGATCGATCATATTGAGGCGGAGGGGCTGACTCTTACGATCTACACTGCCGAACCCTGTCCTGCGCTCATTAACTATCTGGGAGATCCCTACGGAGCCATTATCGACATGGAATATGGAATCCAGGGAGAGGGCGGCTCCGCCAACGTGGCGGGAACCGGACCGTATATTGCAACGGAGGTAACGCCTACGCAGATCACTCTTGTAAAAAATGAGGATTACTGGGGCGGAGATGTTAAAGTGGATAAGGTTACGGTGAAATCTTTTTCTGACGGAAGCGCCCTTACTGCAGCTCTCCAGACGGGAGACGTTCAGGGTACCTACGGCCTTCAGTACGACAATTATGTGCTGTTTGACGGAAATCCCGACTATACGATCAATTCCTGCGCCACAAGCAGGTGTTTTTTCGGACAGTTCAATTTTGATTCAGAGATCATGCAGGATGAAAATGTAAGAAAAGCAGTGGCGATGGGAATCGACAAGGAAGGTTTCTGTTCCGTGATCATGGAAGGGAGAGGGCTCCCGGCATCGGCGGCCTTTCCGGACAGTTTTTCCTATGGAAATAAAGCGGTGACAACAGTATCCTATGATCCTGAAGGGGCAAGAGAACTTCTGGAGGAATCCGGATGGACAGATACAGACGGAGACGGTTATTTAGACAAGGACGGAAAGAAGCTGTCCATCAACTGGCTGACTTATCCTACACGGCTGGAGCAGCCGAAACTGGCAGAATACGCCCAGTCTACTTTAAAAGAAATCGGCATTGATGTGACTGTCAATAACACTTCCGATCATATGACCTACGCTCAGAAGGGAGACTTTGACGTGTATGTAAGCTCTCTGACAACAGCGCCTACAGGAGATCCGGAATATTTCTTTACCAGTACGGTAACAGGACCGAAAAACTATGGAAATTACCAGAACGAGGAAGTAACGGAGCTTACGGAAAAGCTTCATCAGACTTTTGATATTCAGGAAAGAAGCAGTCTGGCGGTAGAGCTTCAGCAGAAGCTTCTGGATGACAACGCAATGTTCTTTGTATCTCATCTGAATATGGGGATCGTTACAAAATCAAATGTTACAGGAATGGCGGCCCATCCCTGTGATTATTACGAGATTACGGCGGAACTGGATGTGGAATAAGCGGCGGTTCTGCAGCGGCAGAGATGTACAGGAGACGGGCCGCATCAGAAAGGATGGAAAAGGTTATGGAACCCTTGCTTTGCGCGGAACATATCACAGTCTGTTATAATGGGATTCCTGTTGTAAAGGATGTCAGCTTTCAGGTGGATCAGGGAGAGATCCTCGGGATCGTAGGAGAGTCGGGAAGCGGGAAAAGTACCATTATCAAAGCTGTGCTGGGGCTTCTTGGAGAAAGCGGAATGGTGACCAGGGGAGATATCTGGTACAAAGGTGAAAATCTGACAGATATGCCGGAAAAACGCAGGAGAAAGTATCTGGGACCGGAGATCGGTACAGTATTTCAGGACAGCAAAGCTGCCTTTTGTCCCGTGAGGACGGTAGGCGCCCAGATTCACGAGGCTGTATCTGCTCACGAAAAGATAAAAAAAGAAGAGACAAAGAGGCGGGCGGCGGAAATCATGGAAAAGATCGGGCTGACGGATCATGAACGTATATGGAACAGTTATCCTTTTGAACTGTCCGGCGGCATGAACCAGAGAGTGGGGATCTGTACTGCCATGATCATGAATCCCGGACTGCTGCTGGCGGACGAACCTACCAGCGCTCTTGACGTTACCGTACAGAAACAGGTGGCGGAGGAGCTTCTCATGATGCGCAGAGAGTATCATACGGCAGTGATCCTTGTGACGCATAATATCGGTCTTGTTAAAAAAATGGCGGATAAGATACTGGTTCTGAAGGACGGGCAGGTAAGAGACTACGGCGGCGCCGGGGAGGTGCTGGAAGCTTCCGGAGACGCCTATACAAGAGAGCTGATGGATTCCGTTCTGACACTGAAGAAAAAATAAGGGCGGGATACCGGGCAAAGAGAATAAAGACAAGGGAACAGAATATGACAGAAACAATATTAAAGGCAGAGCATCTGACAAAGATATTTTCAACCGAAAAAGGCAGCTTTCCCGCTGTCCGGGATATAAGTTTTGCGGTGAAGAAGGGAGAAGCCCTTGGGATCGTAGGAGAATCCGGTTCCGGAAAGACCACGGCAGCGCGGCTGGTCACGGGTCTGATCCGCCCTACGGAGGGAAAAATCTTTCTGATGGGACAGGAGATCACAAAAGCGAAAGGCAGAGAACTGAGAAAGGCATACAGACATATGCAGATGATCTTTCAGATGCCGGCAGAATCTTTTGATCCCAGATACACCCTTGGGAGCGGAATCGGGGAAAGTCTGAGAAACGCCGGGATGAGCAGAAAGGAAACGGAGCAGAGAGTAAGAGAACTGCTGGTCCAGTGCGGTCTTACGCCGGAATTTACCGGAAAATATCCTCATCAGGTCAGCGGCGGGGAATGTCAGAGAGCAGCTATTGCGAGAGCCCTTGCCATCCGGCCGGAACTTCTGATCTGCGACGAGCCTACCAGCGCTTTGGATGTTACCGTCCAGAAACAGATCCTGGATCTGCTCCTGAAACTGAAAAGAGAAGGCGCGGGAAGCTTCCTTTTTATCTGTCATGACCTTGCTCTGGTACAGGCTTTCTGTGACCGCGTTCTGGTGATGCATGAGGGAAGGATCGTGGAAAACGGAACTCCGGATGAGATCATTTCCAGCCCCCGGGAGGAATATACCCGGAGGCTGGTGGAATCCGTACTGTAAAAATATAGTGCGGAACCTGCAGTTTTCCATAAGCAGACCTATCTGGACGAAACCTCCGGATAATCCTCCCGGCGGAAAGGAATGCGGAAGGTTCCGGCGGCGTCTGAAAGATCTTCTGCGTTTCTGGGACCGTAAAGGGGCAGACAGGTGAAATCCTGACAGGTCAGAAATCCCAGAACAGCCTGGGTAATGGAAACTCCATATTCCTCGGTGATCTGATGAATGGCCTCCGCAGTTTTCAGATTGCCCGGCGTATAATATTCGGAATCACGGACCGCATCCTTTCCTTTTGCAAAAAGCTTATGGAAAAAGCCGCTGCAGTTCGCCATATAAGGCATGGCAAGATTGTTGGGATTTTCCCGGTGATACTGCTGCATTTCCGCGTCCATCAGGGCCAGCGTATCGTCGGCAGGAGGATTCATGGCGGCAAGACCTACATTAAAGAGGGCCTGATTGGCGGCAAAGCCCCGGTATCCGTGAGCCGCTGCATAGGCGTCTGCTTCTTTCATTCTTTCCGTACTCCAGTTGGAGCAGCCATAGAAACGGATCTTTCCTTCTTTCCGGAATTCCTCCATGATCTCTACAAGATCCCCTGCTGGAATCTCCTCATTATCTCTGTGATAAAAATAAATATCAATATAGTCTGTTCGGAGAGTTTTGAGAGAAAGCTCCAGATCTCTGCGCATATTCTCCGCGGTGACTCTTGTTTTGTGCATATCAGGAGAAGGACAGGTCATATCCGGATGTCCCCCTTTTGTGATCAGGATCACATCATGGCGTTTGCCGCTCCGTGAAAGCCAGTCGCCGATAACACGTTCGCTTCTTCCGATTTCCGGCGGAATCCAGTCAGAGTAAACTCTCGCGGTATCGTAAACATTTCCTCCTAAATCAAAATAAGCATCGAAAATTCTGTCGGCGTCAGTTCCGTCCCATTTCAGACCGGCGTTGACACAGCCAAGTCCCATGGCGGAAAGTTCCAGATCTGTTTCTGGCAAATGTATTTTTTTCATTTCCAGGCAATCCCCTTTCTATTATAATTCAATACAAAAAAAGTTCAGCTTTTATTATCTATGGAGATTTTACAGATGTCAATAAGATTCAGGTGAAAAGGCGGTTCTTATATAATTTTTCTCTTGACAAGGCTTCTGTACAGGATTATACTTTGATAATCAAAATATTTTAATTTCAAAAGTAATAAATTCAAAGGAAACTATCTTGTGAGAGGAGAGCAGACCATGACAGGTGTGATTTGCGGAACCGGGGCGTGTGTGCCGGACCGTATCCTGGACAACAATGAAATAGCAGAGTTTGTGGATACCAGTGACCAGTGGATACAGGAGCGGACAGGAGTGGCCCGGAGACGGATCGCTGTGGAGGAAACAACGTCGTCCATGGCGGCCGAGGCCGGCAGACAGGCGATGGAGGAGGCCGGGATAGGGCCGGAAGAAATTGATTTAATACTGGCTGCCACGGCAACGCCTGATCACATTTTTCCCTGTGCAGCCTGCGAGATACAGGAAAGGCTTCAGGCGGTAAACGCCGTCTGCTTTGACCTGAACGCTGCCTGCAGCGGATTTTTGTTTGCCTATCAGACAGCTCAGGCATATATTGCTTCGGGAGTGTACCGGACAGTGCTGGTCGTAGGCAGCGAGAGCCTCTCCAGGATCGTAAACTGGGAGGACCGTGGAACCTGTATTCTTTTCGGAGACGGTTCCGGTGCCGCAGTGCTGAGAGCGCAGGAAGGAAAAAACTGGATTCCTGCGGCCCATTCCAACGGCAAAGGAGGTCCGGCGCTTCTCTGTACAGGGCCTAACGCTGCAAAGGCCGGAGAGAAAGGAAATCTTCCCGGTCAGTCAGAGGACTGGAACAAAGGCGCAGAGATGGAGATCACCATGGACGGGAAGGCAGTATTTCAGTTTGCGGTCCGGAAAGTTCCGGAGGTGATCCATGAAGTGCTGGATTCCAACGGACTGACGGCAGAGGATATCGACTGGTTCATTCTTCACCAGGCAAACAAAAGGATCGTAGAATCCGTGGCGAAGAGACTGAAAACAGATATCTCCAGATTTCCTATGAACCTTCAGGAATACGGCAATACATCATCGGCCAGCATTCCCATTCTTTTAAACGAGATGAACCGCAAAGGACTCATGAAAAAGGGCCAGAAGATTGTTATGGCAGGCTTTGGCGCGGGACTTTCCTGGGGAGCCGCGGTACTGGAGTGGGGAATCTGATCCGGAAAGAAACAATTACAGTGAAAAACAAAATTAAAATAAATAAACTATAAAAAACAAAAAGGAGAACAGACATGTTAGAAAGAGTAATCGAACTTACCGCAGAAACTTTAGGAGCAGAGGCATCCTCCATTACAGAGGCAACCTCTTTTACAGAGGATCTTCACGCAGATTCCCTGGATCTTTTTGAGCTGGCAATGGCTCTTGAGGAAGAATTTTCCGTAGAGATCCCAAGCGAGGATCTGGAAAAGATCACAACGGTAGGCGACGTTATCGCATACATCGAAGAGCATAAATAATGATGCCGGATCAGGATCGCGAAATATGGAACGATCCGCAGGTATCATAGCAGATTATAACAGCAGAAGTATATGGAATGAGAGGGTTTCAGATGAAGACAGAAATCACAGAATTACTAGGAATCGAGTATCCCGTTATTCAGGGAGGTATGGCATGGGTGGCAGAATGTCATCTGGCATCTGCAGTATCCAACGCAGGCGGCCTTGGTCTGATCGCGGCTGCGGCAGCTCCGGCAGAATGGGTGAGAGAACAGATCCGTGAGGCAAAGAAAATGACAGATAAGCCTTTCGGCGTGAATATCATGCTGATGAGCCCGGAAGCCGACGCAGTGGCTAAGGTTGTGATCGAAGAGGGCGTGCAGGTAGTTACTACAGGCGCGGGAAGCCCGGAAAAATATATGGCGGACTGGAAGGCGGCAGGAGTGAAAGTAATTCCTGTGGTTGCGTCTTCAGCCCTTGCAAAGCGTATGGAGCGCTGCGGCGCCGACGCGGTGGTGGCAGAAGGAACAGAGGCCGGAGGACATATCGGCGAGATCACTACTATGGCGCTTGTGCCTCAGGTGGTGGACGCGGTAAGTATTCCGGTGATCGCGGCAGGCGGAATCGCTGACGGAAGAGGAATGGCAGCGGCTTTCATGCTGGGAGCAAAAGGCGTACAGGTAGGAACCGCTTTCGCGGCATCCAAAGAATCTGTTATCCATGAAAACTATAAAAACAGCATCCTGAGAGCAAAAGACATTGACACCCGTGTTACCGGAAGATCTACAGGCCATCCCATCCGTGTGCTCCGCAACGATATGGCGAGAAAATATCTGGAACTGGAACAGGCGGGAGCGCCGTTTGAGGAGCTGGAGTCTCTGACACTGGGAAGCCTGAGAAGAGCTGTGCAGGACGGAGATGTAAAGGGCGGAAGCCTGATGGCAGGACAGAGCGCAGGGCTTGTAAAAGAAAGCTTATCCTGCAGCGATCTGATCCGTACAATGGTAACAAAGGCGGAAAGCCTGATGAATGGAGCGTTATAAGATGAGTAAGATTGCATTTATATATCCGGGACAGGGAGCCCAGACAGCAGGAATGGGTAAGGATTTTTACGAAAACGGCGCTCTGGCGAAGGAGATTTTTGATAAAGGTTCAGAGATTCTTGATCTGGATCTCAGGGAACTGTGCTTTGAAAAAAACGACCGTCTTGATAAGACAGAATATACACAGGCAGCTATGGTAACTGCCTGTCTTGCCATGACGAGAGAGGTGGAAGCAAAGGGCCTGAAGCCTGACATGACGGCAGGACTGAGCCTTGGAGAATACTGCGCTATCGCGGCGGCCGGAGGAATGAGTGATCTGGACGCTATCCGTACTGTACGGGCCCGGGGCATTTACATGGAAAACGCGGCGCCGGAGGGATCCGGAGCTATGGCTGCGGTACTTGGAATGGAAGCCTCTGTGATCGAGGACGCTATCCGGGACATTGAGGGCGTATCCATTGCCAATTATAACTGCCCGGGACAGATCGTGATCACCGGAGAGGCGGAAGCAGTCAGGAAGGCTTCCGACGTTCTGAAGGAAGCGGGAGCGAGAAGGGTGCTGCCTTTAAATGTCAGCGGTCCTTTCCATTCTCCTATGATGGTTCCGGCAGGAGAGAAGCTGAAGGAAGTTCTGGACAGTGTAGTGATCACTCCTCTTGCTATTCCTTATGTGGCGAATGTCAACGCGGAGGCAGTGAGGGATTCCGGACAGGTGAAAGAACTCCTTGTAAAACAGGTAAGTTCTTCTGTTCGCTGGGAACAGAGCATGGAAACAATGATCAAAGAAGGAGTGGACACCTTCGTAGAGATCGGTCCGGGAAAAACACTGACCGGATTTATGAGAAAGATCAATAAAGATGTAAAAATGTATCATATCGGAAGCTGGGAAGAAGCTGCAAAAGTCTGCGAAGAGCTGGCGGGAAGCAACTGATCACTGACCAGTCAGATTCCGGAGAGGAGATAACAATAAATGGCAGAACAGCAGAATAAGACAAAAACAGCCGTTGTCACAGGTGCTTCCAGGGGAATCGGAAGAGCCATTGCTCTGGAGCTTGCATCAAGAGGCGTACGGGTGATCATCAATTATAACGGCTCTGCTGACAGAGCAAAGGAAGTACAGAAGGAAATTCAGGAAAACGGCGGACAGGCTGAGGTGCGCCAGTGGAACGTGGCGGATCACGGAGCATGTGAGGCTGCTGTCCGTGAGATCGTAAAAGAATTCGGAAGCATTGATATTCTTGTAAATAATGCGGGAATCACCAAGGACGGCCTTCTTATGGCTATGTCCGAGGAGAATTTTGACAGCGTGATCGATGTAAATCTCAAAGGTACCTTCAATATGATGAGATTTGTATCACGCCAGATGCTGAAACAGAAAAGCGGCAGGATCATCAGTATGGCCTCCGTTGTGGGAATCGCCGGAAACGCGGGACAGGCCAACTATGCGGCGTCCAAGGCAGGCGTGATCGGGCTCACCAAATCTGCGGCAAGAGAGCTTGCTTCCAGAGGCATTACAGTCAATGCGGTGGCTCCCGGATTTATCGAGACGGAAATGACTGCCGTTCTGCCGGATAAAGTAAAAGAAGCTTCTGTAGCCCAGATTCCTCTCGGACATTTCGGAAAGCCGGAGGATATCGCGAAAACAGTGGCGTTTCTGGCATCGGACGACGCTGCGTATATTACCGGACAGGTAATTCAGGTTGACGGAGGAATGGTGATATGAGTAAGAGAAGAGTCGTTGTCACAGGTCTTGGAGCAGTTACTCCCCTTGGAAACAATGTGAAAGATTTCTGGGCGGGCATCCGCGAGGGTAAAGTAGGAATCGGCCCCATCACCAAATTTGACACAACAGAATATAAGGTAAAGCTTGCGGCAGAGGTAAAGGATTTCAAGGCAAAAGACTATATGGATCCGAAAGCGGCCAGACGTATGGAGCCTTTCTCCCAGTATGCGGTAGCCGCGGCCAAAGAAGCATATGAGGATTCCGGACTGAATATTGAAGAGGAAGATCCTTTCCGCGCAGGCGTGATCGTAGGATCCGGCATCGGAAGCCTTCAGGAACTGGAACTGAGCTACGGAAAGATCTTAAGCCAGGGTCCCAATAAGGTTCCGCCGCTGATGGTTCCCCTTATGATCTCCAATATGGCTGCGGGAAATATTTCCATCCAGCTTGGATTCCGCGGAAAATGTACAGATGTGGTAACTGCCTGTGCGTCCGGAACCCACAGTATCGGAGACGCTTTTCGTGCGATCCAGTACGGAGACGCGGACATCATGGCTGCAGGCGGTACGGAGAGCAGCATCTGTCCTACGGGAGTGGCAGGATTTACCGCTCTTACCGCTCTTACAAAGTCTGAGGATCCTATGAGAGCTTCTATTCCTTTTGATAAAGAAAGAAGCGGCTTTGTCCTGGGAGAAGGCGCAGGTGTAGTTATCCTGGAAGAGCTGGAACACGCAAAGGCAAGAGGAGCCAGAATCTACGCCGAAGTGGTAGGCTACGGCGCTACGGCAGATGCTTACCATATCACTTCTCCTATTGAAGACGGAAGCGGCGCGGCAAAAGCCATGAGCCTTGCTATGGAGGAAGCGGGAGTAAGTCCGGAAGAAGTAGAGTATATCAACGCTCACGGAACCAGCACCCATCACAACGATCTTTTTGAGACAAGAGCCATCCATGCGGCCTTCGGTCCGGCAGCGGAAAAAGTTATCGTCAATTCCACCAAATCTATGATCGGCCACCTTTTAGGCGCAGCCGGCGGCGTGGAATTCATTACCTGCGTGAAGTCCATTGAGGACGGCTTTATCCATCAGACAGTAGGAACAACGGAAACAGACGAAGAGTGCGACCTGAACTATGCGATCGGCGCTCCGGTGGAAAAAGAAATCCGCTATGCCATGAGCAATTCTCTTGGCTTTGGAGGCCACAACGCCACTCTTCTGGTGAAGAAATACGAGGAGTGATCACTATGGAATTTGAAAACCTTCTTACATTGATCAAAGCGGTGTCTGATTCCGAACTGACAGAGTTCCATTACGAGGAAAACGGCACGAATATACATTTTGTAAAAGAGCAGCCCCAGCAGATTCCTGTACAGGTACAGACTGTCGCCGCTGCGGCGCCTCAGGCGGCAGCCGCGGAAACAGGAAACGCAGGCAGTGAAACGGCGGCAGAGCCGGAAGGAATGATCGTAAAAGCTCCCCTTGTGGGAACCTTCTACGCAGCTCCTTCTGAGGACGCGGATCCTTTTGTATCTCTTGGAGATACAGTGAAAAAGGGACAGACTCTTGCTATTGTGGAAGCTATGAAGCTTATGAACGAGATCGAAAGCGATTACAGCGGAAAGATCGCTGAGATCTATGTGGAAAACGGACAGGCGGTAGAGTATGGACAGCCTTTGTTCCGCATTGTAAATCAGTAGGGGGCGGAAATATGAAAAAACTGGGTATTAAAGAAATCGAACAGATCATTCCGCACAGACATCCTTTTTTGCTGATAGACTATATTGAGGACTATGAGCCGGGACAGTATGCGGTAGGATATAAATGCGTGACTTTCCACGAGGACTTTTTCCGGGGGCATTTCCCTCAGGAGCCGGTAATGCCGGGAGTCCTTACAGTAGAAGCTCTGGCGCAGACAGGAGCTGTGGCGATCCTGAGCAAAGAAGAAAACAAAGGGAAGACCGCTTACTTCGGCGGTATTAAGAACTGCCGGTTCCGCGGCAAGATCAGCCCTGGAGATAAGGTGAAGCTGGAAACAACGATCATCAAGGCGAAAGGTCCTCTGGGAATCGGCCATGCGGTAGCCAGTGTGGATGGAAAAGTCGTGGTAGACGCGGAACTGACCTTTATGATTGGATAGGTGGAAGAACATGATAAAAAAGGTACTGATAGCAAACCGCGGCGAGATCGCCGTACGTATTATCCGGGCATGCCGGGAAATGGGGATCGAGACGGTAGCCGTATATTCTGAGGCTGACAGAGAAGCTCTTCACACACAGCTTGCGGATCAGGCGATCTGTATCGGTCCGGCTCCCTCTACCCAGAGCTATCTGAGCATGGAAAATATCATCAGCGCGACGATCGTATCCGGCGCGGACGCCATTCATCCGGGATTTGGCTTTCTGTCTGAGAACAGCAAGTTTGCCGAACTCTGCGAGCAGTGCAACATTACCTTCATCGGGCCGCCTTCCAGTGTGATCGCAAGTCTGGGAAACAAGCAGGCGGCGAAAAACACCATGGCTGCGGCGGGAGTTCCCGTTATCCCAGGCGGATCCAATCCGGTGTACACAGCAGAGGACGGAGCGAAAGAGGCGGCGGAGATCGGATATCCTGTGATCATCAAGGCGGCTCTTGGTGGCGGCGGAAAAGGCATGAGAGTTGCGGATACGCCGGAAGAGTTTACAGAAAGCTTTCAGACCGCCCAGAAGGAAGCGCAGATGGCCTTTGGCGACGGCACCATGTATATCGAACATTTTGTGCGTCATCCGAGACACATTGAATTTCAGATCATGGCGGATAAATTCGGCAATGTGATCCATCTTGGAGAGAGAGACTGCTCCATTCAGAGAAGTCACCAGAAAATGATCGAAGAGTCCCCAAGTATCGCCATTTCCGACGAGCTCCGCAAGAAAATGGGAGACGCGGCGGTAAGAGCGGCGAAGGCTGCGGGATATGTCAATGCGGGAACCATAGAGTTTCTTCTTGAAAAAGATGAGAAATTCTATTTTATGGAAATGAATACGAGAATCCAGGTGGAGCATCCGGTAACTGAATGGGTGACGGGAGTAGACCTGGTAAAAGAACAGATCCGCATCGCGTCAGGAAAGCCGCTGTCCTATAAGCAGGAAGACATCCACCTTACAGGACATGCCATTGAATGCCGTATAAACGCGGAAAACCCGTCAAAAGGCTTTATGCCTTCTCCGGGAACGATCACTGACATGTACTTCCCGGGAGGAAAGGGGATCCGTATTGATTCCGCAGTTTACAGCGGATATACAGTCCAGCCCTACTATGATTCTATGATCGCAAAGCTGATCGTATGGGCAAAGAACCGGAACGAGGCGATCCGTAAAATGCAGAGCGCTCTGGGAGAGGTGATCATAGAAGGGATCGACACCAATGTGGATTATCAGTATGAAATTCTGAATCATCCGGATTTTCTGTCCGGCAACATAGACGTAGAGTTTATTGAACGTATGGAGAAAGAGAACGAGTCTTGACGGGATACAGGAGTGACAGGTTATGAAGTTGGAAAATATGTTTAAAAAAACAAAAATCTCTTCCAGAGGCCAGAGTCATGGATTCGGCAGAAGCATCCGTCCGGAGGTTCCGGAGGGGCTTCTGAGAAAATGCAATAAATGCGGAGGAGCCATTATTGCGGAGGATGTAAAAGCCGGATACTATATCTGCCCCAAATGCGGAGGCTACTTCCGTGTTCACGCATACCGCAGGATCCAGATGCTCATCGACGAGGGAAGCTTTGAAGAGTGGGATAAGGAGCTGGTAGGCGAAAATCCCATGCATTACCGGGGATATAATGAAAAGCTTGCCGCAGCGCGGGAAAAAACAAACCTCCGTGAAGCGGTGGTGACTGGAAAAGGGAAGATCAACGGGATAGAAACGGTGATCGGCGTCTGCGACGGACGGTTCCTGATGGCAAGTATGGGATGGGCCGTAGGTGAAAAGATCACCAGAGCAGTGGAACGGGCCACAGAAGAAAAGCTTCCTGTCATTCTTTATGCCTGTTCCGGAGGAGCCAGGATGCAGGAGGGAATCACTTCTCTTATGCAGATGGCAAAAACTTCCGCAGCCCTGAAACGGCACAGCGACGCCGGACTTCTGTATATTTCTGTTCTTACGGAGCCTACGACAGGCGGGGTAACTGCAAGCTTTGCCATGTTGGGGGATGTGATCCTGGCGGAGCCGGGAGCGCTGATCGGATTTGCCGGTCCCCGTGTGATCGAGCAGACGATCCGCCAGAAGCTTCCAAAGGGATTCCAGAGAGCGGAATTTCTGGAAGAACATGGTTTTGTGGACGCTATTGTGAAGCGTGAGGAGCAGAGAAGTGTTCTGACACAGATTCTGAAGCTTCATGGATATGGAGAGACGGAAAAAACAGCGCAGTTTTCCAAGAGCGGTCTGGGGACGGACGATCCGGACGGGAACTCTGAAGCTTCGGAGATCCTTACTCATCCGCATCTCAGCGCCTGGGAACGGGTGCAGCTTTCCCGCAGACTTGACCGTCCGTCCGGCAGCGACTATATCCGGGAAATGTTTACTGATTTTATTGAGTTCCATGGCGACCGGAATTACGGGGACGATCAGGCGGTGATCGGCGGCATTGCCAGATTTCACGGAATGCCGGTGACAGTCATCGCCCAGGAAAAAGGAACCAGCACAAAGGAAAATATCAAGAGAAACTTCGGAATGCCTATGCCGGAGGGATACCGTAAGGCTCTCCGTCTTATGAAACAGGCGGAGAAATTCGGACGTCCGGTGATCTGTTTTGTTGACACGCCGGGGGCGTTCTGCGGCATTGAGGCCGAGGAACGTGGCCAGGGAGAGGCTATTGCGAAAAATCTCTGGGAAATGGCGGGCCTTACGGTTCCGGTTCTCTCTATTGTGATCGGAGAGGGCGGAAGCGGCGGAGCCCTTGCCCTTGCCGCAGGCGACGAAGTCTGGATGCTGGAAAACTCCGTATATTCGATCCTGTCTCCGGAGGGCTTTGCCAGCATTCTCTGGAAGGACAGCTCCAAGGCCCATGAAGCGGCAGAGGTTATGAAGCTGACAGCGGCAGACCTTTACCGCAGAGAAATCATTGAACAGATCATTCCTGAGCCGGAGGGATTCTGCCAGGATAATCTGAACCAGGTAACAGAACGTCTGGAACCGCAGATCGAGTGTTTCCTTCAGACATACACGCAGTTATCGAAGGAAGAGCTTCTTGACAGACGCTATCAGCGGTTCCGGAAGTTTTGATAAAATAGTACAAAAGAGAAAATCACTGAGATTGGCCGGAAGCCGCAGCGGAAACGCTGGCTTCCGGTTTTTCTTTGCAGAGCGTATTTTTTAGGGACAAAAAATTTTCAAGTCTTGAAAAGAAATTTTTATCTGTGTAATATATACATACAGGTATGGATAGACGCCGGAAGGGGGCGTCCTCTAAATTTTTATGTAAAACGGGAGAGGAACAGTTATGCTAAAAGATCTGATGAAGTGTATCCGAGAGTACAAAAAGGCATCTTTGCAGGCGCCGGTTCTCGTATCCCTGGAAGTGGTAATGGAATGCATCATACCTTTTATCATTTCCAAACTGGTCAATGAGATCAAAGCGGGATGTGAGCTTTCAGTGATCCTTAAGTACGGCGCTCTGCTGGTGGTGATGGCCACCCTGTCCCTGATGTTTGGAATCGGAGCGGGAAATGCCTGTTCCACAGCTTCCTGCGGATTTGCCAAAAACATCCGCAAGGACATGTTCTATAACATTCAGGAATTTTCTTTCGCAAACATTGACAAGTTTTCCGCTTCTTCACTTGTGACAAGACTTACGACAGACGTATCCAATGTGCAGCTTGCCTATATGATGATCGTCAGAACGGCGATCCGCTGTCCGCTGATGCTGATATTTGCCTTTGTGATGGCTTTTGTAATGGGAGGAAAGATGGCTGTGATCTTCCTTCTGGTGATTCCTGTTCTGGCAGTGGGGCTGGGGCTTGTGATCAGCCGCGCCATGCCGCTGTTTAAAAAAGTGTTCCGCAAGTACGACCGGCTGAACGCTTCCATTCAGGAGAATATCAAGGGCATGCGCGTGGTGAAATCCTATGTCCGCGAAGATTTTGAACAGCAGAAATTCGCGGCGGCGGCGGAGGACGTATGCATGGACTTCACAAAGGCGGAGAAGATCCTGGCTTTTAACAATCCCCTGATGCAGTTCTGTCTGTATTCAGTTATGATTTTTGTGCTTTACTTCGGATCCTATACCATTATCACTTCGAAAGGGCTTGACCTGGATGTGGGACAGTTTTCCGCGCTTCTTACCTATAATTTCCAGATCCTCAGCAGCCTGATGATGCTTTCCATGGTGTTTGTTATGATCACCATGGCCAGCGAGTCGGCAAGGCGAATCGTGGAAGTGCTGGATGAAAAAAGTACCCTCAGTAATCCGGAAAACCCGGTGTACGACGTAAAAGACGGTTCCATTGACTTTGACAATGTAAGCTTTAAGTACTCGGAAAAAGCAGACAAAATGGCTCTTGCAGATATCGACCTGCACATTCAGTCAGGCCAGACAATCGGCATCATAGGAGGAACAGGATCCTCAAAATCCTCTCTTATCCAGCTTATCTCCAGACTTTACGACGCTACAGAAGGCACAGTAAAAGTAGGAGGCCGCGATGTGCGGGAGTATGATCTGGATACACTTAGAAACCAGGTGGCTGTCGTTCTTCAGAAGAACGTTCTGTTTTCCGGCACTATCAAGGAGAATCTCCGGTGGGGAAATAAAAACGCCACAGACGAGGAAATGAAGGCTGCCTGCGAGCTGGCCCAGGCAGATGAATTTATCATGCGCCTTCCCAATCAGTATGATACTTACATAGAACAGGGCGGTTCCAACGTTTCCGGCGGCCAGAAACAGCGTCTCTGTATTGCGAGAGCGCTTTTGAAAAAGCCGAAAGTCCTGATTCTTGATGATTCTACCAGCGCGGTGGATACAAGAACCGATTCTCTGATCCGCAAGGGCTTTAAAGAATATATTCCGGAGACCACCAAGATCATTATCGCCCAGAGAATCTCCTCTGTACAGGAGGCGGACAGGATCATTGTCATGGACGGCGGAAAGATCGTGGACTGCGGAACTCATGAGGAGCTTATGAAAACATCCGAGATATATCAGGAAGTTTACGAATCCCAGAATAAGGCAGGTGATCAGGATGAAGAATAAAAAAACAGCAAAAAAAGGAACCGCATGGCGTCTGATCAAAACTGTATTTGAATTTTATCCTGTGATGATGCCGATTGTTCTTGTCTGCGTAGTGATCAATGCGGTGGTATCCTCTATTCCGGCGGTGTTCCAGCAGAATATTATCGCGCTTATGGAAAAATCCTGGAAGTCAGGAGACTGGGGAGCCGTATCAGGAACCATTACAAAATGGGTTCTGACTCTTCTGATCCTTTATGTGATCTCTCTTGTGGCGTCCTTCTCCTTCAACCGCCTGATGGCTACTGTTACGCAGGGATCTCTGATGAAATTCAGGGAGAAGATGTTCAATAAGATGCAGACGCTTCCGGTAAAATATTTTGACACCCATAATCACGGCGATATCATGAGCCATTATACAAATGATATTGATACGCTTCGCCAGATGATCTCCCAGAGCTTTATCCAGCTTCTGGTATCCGGGATCATGGTAACAACGGTATTCTGCATCATGATCTATTACTGCTTCTGGATGACGCTGGTAGTTGTGGCGGGAGTAGTGTGCATGTTCTTTATCACGAAGAGAGTAGGCGGAAGATCTACCCGCTATTTCATCCGTCAGCAGGAGGCTCTCGGTAATGTAGAGGGATATGTGGAAGAAATGATGAACGGACAGAAGGTGGTAAAGGTCTTCTGCCATGAGGAAGAGACAAAGCAGGATTTCGATAAAATCAATGAGGAACTTTTCCACGAGGCGGAAACCGCCAACAAATATGCCAACACTCTGGGACCTATTTTAAATAATGTAGGCAATATCCTGTACGTGGTTGTGGCTGTGGCGGGAGGAATCCTTCTGCTTTTGAATGTACCTAACGTAAGTCTTTCCGGAAAGGTTCTGGGGATCAGCATTGTTGTTCCCTTCCTGAATATGACGAAGCAGTTTGCGGGAAACATCAACCAGGTATCCCAGCAGATCAATGCGGTAGTCATGGGTCTGGCAGGAGCTTCCCGTATTTTTGAGCTTCTGGATCAGGAACCGGAGCCGGACAACGGCTATGTGACTCTTGTAAACGCCAGGGAAGAAAAAGACGGTACTCTGACCGAAAGCAAAGAGCGTACAGGAATCTGGGCGTGGAAGCATCCCCATACGGCGGACGGTACGGTTACATACCAGAGACTTGAGGGGGAGGTTCAGCTTTTTGACGTAGATTTCGGCTATGTGCCGGAGAAGACGGTTCTCCATGATATTTCCCTGGTGGCGGAGCCTGGACAGAAATTTGCTTTTGTGGGAGCCACGGGAGCAGGAAAGACTACGATCACCAACCTGATCAACCGTTTTTATGATATTGCGGACGGCAAGATCCGATATGACGGCATCAATATCAACAAGATCAAAAAAGCAGATCTGAGAAGGTCTCTGGGAATCGTTCTTCAGGACACCAATCTGTTTACGGGAACGGTTATGGACAATATCCGGTACGGAAGACTGGAGGCTACGGACGAAGAGTGTATAAGCGCGGCGAAACTGGCCGGAGCGGACAGCTTTATTACCCGCCTGCCGGAAGGATATAATACTATGCTGACCGGGAACGGAAGCAATCTTTCCCAGGGACAGAGGCAGCTTCTGGCGATTGCCAGGGCAGCGGTGGCGGATCCTCCGGTAATGATCCTGGATGAAGCCACAGCGTCTATCGATACCCGTACAGAGGCTATCGTGCAGAAAGGTATGGACGCTCTGATGAAGGGAAGAACAGTCTTTGTGATCGCCCATAGACTTTCAACAGTACGGAATTCCGATATGATCATCGTTCTGGAACAGGGAAGGATCATTGAGAAGGGAAGCCATGACGAGCTGATCGCGAAGAGAGGAAAATATTATCAGCTTTATACAGGAGCATTTGAGCTGGAGTAAAAAGTCAGGGCGGAAAACCGGCTGAATTACAGAACTGCGGAATTTTAACCGGAGCATGGAGAGACTGATCCATGCTCCGGTTTGTCAGTGGAAAAAGCAAAGGGAATCTGTGGAAATTCTGTGAAGTATCTCTGTGTTCAAAGTTACAACACATCTGCCTGTTACAATGGATACTGGCTTCCGATAAATCAAGCTTTGCAAACAGACGAAAAGAGAGGCCGGAAAGGATGATAGAATGCGAAAAAAATATGCGGCGGTGGTCCTCGGACTGACTTTGAGCATTTCTCAGGCAGGAATCTTCGGGGCAGGACTTACAGTGAACGCAGCCTCGGAAGCAGCTGAGGATACAGAAGAATCAACGGACACAGAAACACAGACAGATGAGGAAAAGACACCTGGAGATGAAGATAAAAAAGAACAGGGGCCTCCGGAAAAAGGAGATCAACAAGGCGAGCCCCCGGAAAAGCCAGATGGCGAGCCTCCGGAAAAGCCGGACGGCGAGCCTCCCCAGGGGAATCCTGGAGGGCAGTCTTCCGGGGTGGACAGCTATTCGGCTGTGAAAGATTATACAGAAGATGCTGAGTCGGAAAAAGAAACTTTTGCCTCCACCGGAAAAGACGAAAACAGCGTCCACATTTCTGAAGGGGCGAAAGTAGTTCTGGATGAAGCTGAGATTTCCAGAAAGTCAGAGGAGAGTACCGGGGGAGACAATTCCAGCTTTTATGGAGTTGGAGCTGCGGTTCTGGATACAGAGATCACAACAAAGAAGGACACTTCCGGAGGAATTCATGTGGCAGGCGGAGGAACTCTCTATGCCTGGGATATGGATATAGAGACGGAAGGGGAATCTTCGGCTGCGGTCAGAAGCGACCGGGGAGGAGGAACCATGGTGATTGACGGTGGAAGCTATACTTCCAACGGGGTTGGCTCTCCGGCTGTGTACAGTACGGCGGATATTTCTATAAACAACGCAGAGCTGACAGCCAATGGGTCCGAGGCAGTCTGTATTGAAGGAATGAATACTGTCCGCCTGTTTGACTCGGATCTTACAGGAAATATGAGCGACCTGGAACAGAATGACTGCACCTGGAATGTGATCCTTTACCAGAGTATGTCCGGAGATTCAGAAATCGGAAACAGTACTTTTGAGATGACAGGAGGATCGGTCACAGCCGGAAACGGAGGAATGTTTTACACAACAAATACCGAATCCACAATTACGCTGTCGGGGGTGGACATTGTCAACGCGGACGACAGCGAGTTTTTCCTCCGATGCACAGGAAACAGCAACGAAAGAGGCTGGGGAACAGCCGGAGAAAACGGTGCGGATTGCCTGTTCACCGGCATACAGCAGCAGATGCAGGGAGATGTGATCTGGGACAGTATCAGCAATCTTGATTTTTATATGACGGAAGGAAGCACCCTGGAAGGCGCTGTTGTAGATGATGAAAGCAAAGCGGATGATGGAGGAGACGGTTACTGCAATTTCTATATCGGTGAGGACTGTACCTGGACTGTTACAGGAGACAGTACTCTGAGCAGGCTTTTCAATGCAGGAAATATCGTGGACAAAAATGGCGAAACCGTAACGGTGAAAGGAACAGACGGAACTGTCTATCAGGAGGGAAGCGGCAGCTGTACGATAACGGTGGATTCTTATTCGGAAGATGCAGATCTCTCCGGTGCGGCAAAGGCAGGGCAGTGGTCAGATTACCAGGTGGAAAAACCGGAAGAACTGATATAAGATGAGAAAACGAAACAGCCGGCAGGAATCATTCCTGCCGGCTGTTCTTGCATATTAAAGGATGTCATCCCGACGAATGTAACCGGGATGCTGAGGATCAGCGATGATTTCTCTTCCGCGGGTGATCTTCGCCCACTTGTCAACAACCTGATTTTCCAGGTGAACGTCTTCACAGATAGTAGTGTTGGCCAGAATCACGCTGTTTTTCACAACGGCGCCTTTTTTGATCTGGCATCCTCTGCCGATAACGCAGTTTTCTACAGTGCCTTCAATAAGACATCCGTTGGATACGATAGAGTTTTTGATCTCTGCTCCCTTAAAATACTGGGTCGGGCAGGAATCGTTGGTCCTTGTATAAATAGGCCATTCCGGATTGAAAAGACTCTGAGCCGTCTTGATATCGATCAGAGAAATGTTCGCATCGTAATAGCTCTTGAAATCAGTGATGCTTGCGAAATATCCTCTGTGGGCAACTCCGCGGATGTCAAGCTCTCCGCAGGAAGCGTTGACGATCTGCGGAAGAGTGATCATGGAGGACATTTTTCTTGCCTTATGTATCAGCTCGATAAAGAGATCTTTTTTCATTACATAAGTATCCATGAAAATATTGCGGTTCTTTGCGCTTCCGCGGTTCTTTTCGATGGATTCCACACCCTTCTGTTTGTTCAGGTTCAGAATATCGCAGTTCAGGAAAGCTTCCTTGGCGTTGTCGACAGAGTGATAGAGAAGAGTGATATCAGCTCCGGACTCAATATGTGTTTCAAGGAGGTCAGCGTAATCCGCAGCGTAAACCATATAGTTCGGCGCGATTACCACATATGGAAAATGTGATCTTTCGATCAGTTCGATATTTTCCATAAAGTATGCGATATCTGTATTGTAAATATCGTTTTCAGAACTGTGCTCAGCGAAAAGAAGCTGAAGCTTGCCTCTCTTGGAGTTGATATTGTAATGACGGCCGGTGCCCAGATGCTCTGCAAGAGAGCGCGGTTTGCGTCTTACATATACCTGAATGCGGTCGATCCCGCTGTTGCTCATATTGGAAATCGGAAAGTCTATAACACGATATCTTCCAAGGAAAGAAAATGCTCCAATGGGACGGTATTTCTGCATACCTTCCACCCTGATATGAGTTCCGGAAGATGTGATAATTCCTAATGCTTTAGCCATCTTATTCTACCCCCTTAACACGTTTTGACACAAGCTCGATATGTTCGCTGTCAGCGCTGCCTACAACGGCCTCTTTGCCAATCTTTACGCCGTCGGCTACAAGAGCTCTCTGTACAACGGCTCCGGCTTCCACTTCCACACCGGGCATCAGAACGCTGTCAATGATCTTAGCGCCCTCTCCTACTTTGGAACCGGTAAACAGGACGGAATTCTTTACTTCTCCTTCTACGATGCAGCCCTGTGTGATAAACGCTTTGTTGATCTTTGCGTTTGGTCCGATATACTGCGGAAGAGCAGGCGTATCTTCTGTGTAGATCTTCCAGGTAGGATCGTTCAGGTCAAGCTCGTTGTTGCTGTCCAGAAGATCCATGTTTGCCTCCCAGAGGGAATCGATGGTTCCCACATCTTTCCAGTATCCTTTGTATTTGTACGCGACAAGTGTCTTGCCGTCGGCAAGAAGGTCGGGAATGATGTCTTTTCCGAAATCGTGATGAGAATCCGGATTTTTCATATCAGCCAGAAGCATTTTGCGGAGAAGCTTCCAGTCAAAGATATAGATACCCATGGACGCAAGGTTGCTCTTCGGATGTTCCGGTTTCTCCTCAAACTCTACAATGTGACCCTGTTCGTCTGTATTCATAATACCGAAACGGCTTGCTTCCTTCATGGGAACCTCAATAACCGCGATGGTGGCATCGGCGTTCATTTCTTTATGATAAGCAAGCATTTTTGCGTAATTCATCTTATAGATATGGTCGCCGGAAAGGATCAGGACATATTCCGGAGAATACTGATCAATAAAATCGATATTCTGCGCAATAGCGTCTGCCGTACCCCGGTATACGTCAAGGTCGGAGTCTGCTTTCTCACGGGGCGGAAGTACGAAAACCCCGCTTTCTCTTGCGTCAAGACCCCAGCGTCCGCCTGCAGCCACATAACTGTTCAGAAGCACAGATTCATACTGGGTAAGTACGCCTACGATGTCGATCCCACTGTTGGCACAGTTGCTCAAAGGGAAGTCAACGATGCGGTATTTGCCGCCGTATGAAACTGCAGGCTTGGCCACTTTATTGGTAAGCTCGTGGAGACGGCTTCCGCGTCCGCCAGCCAAAATCATCGCTAACATGTTGTTCTGTTTCATAGTGAACCCTCACTTTCCTTTTATATGCTGATATATATTACATTATACAATTTTTGTTCTTAAATTTCCATAATTTTGAGAAAAAAAGTGTAATTATATTCTGCAAAATTTTACGGGTATTGTTAAAACTATATTAAATTAATGCAAAAAAATGAAAAAATATGTTAATAATTATAGAGAAATGACGAAAAATGTAAAAATCATAAAAATAATGGGCGCCGCAGACCGAAACCATTTGGAATGACTGGACGGGATGAAGGTTTTACGTTATAATAACAAAGTTAAGAGGAAATGATAAAAATAAAAAAACGTCGGAAAACACGGGCGTTTGATACAGATTCGAGGGATACTGTGAAGAATAAATTAGAAGATTTTAAAAGATTTATTATATTTTGTCTGGCGAGCCTTGCGGTGATCGCCCAGACAGCAGTTTTCGCCTATGTCTGGTACGACTTTTACAGAGGGCTTATCTTTGCTCCCTTCTGGCGAAAAGGAAACTGGGTCCTGATTGCCATCTATGCCCTGATCAATGTGCTGTTTTCCACCTTTTATGGAGGACTCAGGGTAGGATATCTGAAGCGGATAGATGTATTTTATTCAATGATCCTTGCCGCTATATGCACCAATGTGGTGACGTATTTCCAGATCACCCTGATCAACCGCTGGTTTCTGGATCCGTGGCCTATGGTGGAGATGACGCTGGTTCAGTTTGTTGTCATTGTAATATGGATATTCGGCTCCAGATTCATCTATTCCCGGCTGTATCAGGCCAGGAAACTGCTGGTGATCTATGGGGACAGGGATCCCGGCGATCTGATACAGAAGATGAATTCCCGCCGGGATAAATATAACATCAGCGGAAAAGTACACATTGACATAGGAGAAAAAGAGATTCACAAGATGATGAGGAATTATGACGGCGTTATTATCTGGGATCTGCCTTCCAATATCCGGAACAAATATCTGAAATACTGCTTCGCGCACTCCATACGCTGTTATCTGAGCCCGAAGATCTCTGACGTGATCCTGATGGGAAGCGAAAGAATCCATCTTTTTGATACGCCTCTTCTTGTGGCGAAAAATATGGGCCTGTCCATTGAGCAGAGGGCGGCGAAAAGGCTCCTTGATATCGTGGTGTCCGGTATCGGTATTATTGTTTCATCGCCTTTGATGCTGATAATTTCTCTCTGCGTGAAACTATACGACGGAGGCCCGGTGTTTTATTTCCAGGACCGGCTGACTCTGGGAGGAAAACCTTTCAAAATATGCAAATTCCGGAGCATGAGGGTGGATTCTGAGAAGAACGGCGCCCGTCTGGCATCCAAACATGATTCCAGGATCACTCCGGTGGGAAGAGTTCTCAGGGATCTTCATCTGGACGAACTTCCCCAGCTTTTCAATGTGTTTATCGGGGACATGTCTCTGGTAGGCCCCCGTCCGGAACGCCAGACGATCATGCGGGAATACAGAAGAGAGCTTCCGGAATTTTACTATCGCTTAAAGGTAAAGGCGGGGCTGACAGGATACGCCCAGGTATATGGAAAATACAACACAACGCCTTATGATAAGCTGAAACTGGATCTGTTCTATATAGAAAATTATTCCTTCTTCCTGGATCTGAAGCTTCTTTTAATGACTGTGAAAATTTTCTTCCAGAAAGAGGTGTCCGAGGGTGTGGATGATAATCAGAGAAACGCACTGAAGGATTCTGTGGAGGATCTGACTGCAGAAACAGAAAAGGAAAAATAATGACAGGCCCGCCGGAAAGACTGCAGGCGGGGAAAGCCGATAACGATAAAAACGCTTCGATATCCCAATATAACGGATGCCGAAGCGTTTTTTGAATCTGTTAATTATTTTCCATGAAGTTTACATATTCATCCAGAACAGGTCCGGGCTCGCCGATGCGCTTGATCTGGCCGTCGTGCATCCACATTACTGTATCGCAGAGCTCTTTAAGAGTTTCGATACTGTGAGATACGATGACAACCGTCCGGTCTTCATTGGAAATAAGACTTTTCATTTTATTGTAGCTTTTTTTCTTGAACTTCTGATCGCCTACGCTTAATACTTCATCGATCAGCATAATATCTGTTTCCAGAATGGCGGTAATGGAAAAAGCAAGTTTGGAATACATACCGCTGGAATATGTCCGCACAGGCATGTCGATGAATTCGCCCAGTTCTGCAAATTCCACGATCTCCGGCTCCTTCGCCCGAACTTCTTCTTCGGAGAAGCCAAGAAGCATACCGGAGAGAATGATGTTTTCCCGTCCTGTCATTTCCCTCTGGAAGCCTACGCCGATGGACAGAAGAGAAATACTGTGGCCCTTCAGGTCGATGGTGCCGCTGTCAGGTGAGAAAATCCCGGCCAGGGCATTCAGTGTTGTGGACTTGCCGCTGCCGTTCTTTCCGATAATCCCGAGAATTTCTCCCTGCCTCACATAGAAGGAGATCCCTTTTACCGCAACGAACCGGTCTACAGACCGCCGTTTGAAACTCAAAAGACTTTTCTTAATAGAAGTTTTTTTCAGATTCTGGTAACTGATGACAAGATCCGTTACCTCGATCGCATGTTTTTCTTCCATATATTATAATCCTCCTTATTGCCCGTTTTGCGGGCCTTCAGGCATTTTCCTGATACATCAGATCACTTTGACATAGCTGTTTTCGTTTTTGTAGATCTTGCGGACGCCCAGGATACTGATAACAAGTCCCACCAGGAACCAGATCAGAAGCAGAGGCAGGTCCGGCGTTTTTTCATAGATCACGCAGTCCCTCATAGCAGTAAGAAGGAAAGCGATGGGATTTCCCTTTCCGATATAACTGTTGTATGGGGCAGGCAGGCGGTCCATAACGCTCCAGAACACACCGGTCAGATAAAACAAAAGCCGGAGAGCGATATTCAGCACATTGGACAGATCTTCCACAAACACGCCGTAATGCAGCAGAAAGCATCCCAGTCCGAAAACCACTACAAAAAGAGTGATCAGGATCGGAATAAAAAATAAGATGTTCCAGGTGATCGGCACTCTCCATACGATCAGCATGGCAACGACGATCAGAAGAGAAATGAACATCTTAAAACCGTTGACTCCCATTTTGATGATCAGAAGGATAAATTTCGGTATATAAACCTTGGAGACAATGGCCTTGTTGTTTTTGATGACACGTACGCTCTGCATCAGACATTTGTTAAAGAAGTCCCACAGCGTAATTCCGATAAAGACGAAAATTGCGAAATACTGTTCGGTGGACTTGAACACATAACCGAACATAAATACATAAATCAACATGAAACAAAGCGGGTCCAGTATCCACCACAGCCAGTTCAGGTAAGAATTGGCAATTTCGGATTTTAACTGCGCCTTGGAAGAATAAATGGCATACTTCCAGTACTTCTTCATGTCATCCATGAATCTTTTTAACATAAAATCCGCTCCTGTATTCATTATTCATATAATTAACATTTCTTATAATACACTACCCATTCTGGGTTGACAAGGGAAATTTGCGGATTTGCAGGAAGTATTTTGGCGGAGTGTGGAAGAATGCCGTGATTTAGGAAGGAAAGCGGCGGTGCAGACGCGGAAAACACAATGTTCCGGGTTTCCAGAGAAACCGGCGTAAAACGCCGCCGATAACAGGAGAATTTCGCGGAAAAGGCTTGACTTATCCGGGGGTTCTGTGCTAAACTGGACAAGCGACATGGAAGTTGGGTCTTTTTTTTATGCCCGAAATCAGGCGGAAGAAGACCATGCAAATGAAAACACTGGAGGTGGAAGTTGTGCGCGTTAAGATTACATTGGCTTGTACGGAGTGCAAACAGCGTAACTACAATATGACCAAGGAAAAGAAAAACCATCCTGAGCGTATGGAGACCAAGAAATATTGTAAGTTCTGCCATAGACACACTCTGCACAAGGAAACGAAGTAATCACAGAGATTGTGAGGTTTAGACTATGCAGGAGAAAGTAAAATCTACTGGCAAACGTCAGAAGAAAAACTGGTTTCAGGGACTTCGATCGGAATTCAAGAAGATTGTATGGACTGACAGGCCAACCCTGGCAAAACAGACAGTAGCTGTGACAGTGATTACAATTATTCTGGCTGTGATGATCAGCATTATGGATTCAGCTATTCTGGAAGGTATTAATCTTTTAATGAAATAAGGATAACGGTGATTGTATGTCAGAAGCGAAATGGTATGTTGTTCATACTTATTCCGGGTATGAAAACAAAGTAAAAGCCAACATTGAAAAAACAATCGAGAACAGACACCTGGAAGACCAGATCCTTGAAGTTCGTGTTCCTCTGCAGGAAGTCGTGGAAATGAAGAACGGTGCTGCAAAGCAGGTTCAGAAAAAAATGTTTCCGGGATATGTGCTGATCAACATGATCATGAATGATGACACCTGGTATGTTGTCCGCAACACCAGAGGCGTTACAGGATTTGTAGGACCGGGTTCCAAACCTGTACCCCTTACGGAAGAGGAAATGAAACCTCTTGGAATCAGGGAAGAAACCGTTCAGGTGGATTTTGCAGAAGGCGATATGGTAGTTGTCACAGGCGGAGCCTGGAAGGACACTGCCGGAGTTGTTACTGCAATTAATACTCAGAAACAGATGGTTACCATCAATGTTGAATTGTTTGGCCGCGAAACGCCGGTAGAAATAAGTTTCGCAGAAATCAAGAAGGCGTAACACATTCAAGTGGGAGGGAAAAACCCCCGCCAATACCACATAGGAGGTGCCGAAAAATGGCAAAAAAAGTAACAGGTTATATCAAATTACAGATTCCGGCTGGCAAGGCAACCCCAGCACCGCCGGTAGGTCCGGCTCTTGGACAGCACGGAGTAAATATCGTACAGTTTACAAAAGAGTTTAATGCCAGAACAGCAGATCAGGGCGATCTGATCATTCCGGTTGTGATCACTGTTTATGCAGACAGAAGTTTCAGCTTCATAACCAAAACTCCGCCGGCAGCAGTTCTTCTGAAGAAGGCAGCAAATATCAAATCCGGTTCCGGCGTTCCGAACAAGACGAAGGTTGCAAAGGTTACAAAAGCACAGATCCAGGAGATCGCAGAGCTGAAGATGAAAGACCTGAACGCAGCTTCTCTTGAGGCAGCTATGAGCATGATTGCAGGTACTGCAAGAAGCATGGGAATCGAAGTAACAGACTAAGTAAGTTACGATAGAAACTACAGAATGAAGTGGGAGGGAAATTCCCGCAATTACCACAGGAGGTTATAGAAATGAAACGAGGAAAAAGATACGTGGAAGCTGCAAAAGCAGTGGACCGCGCAACATTATATGATACCGCAGAGGCTATCAGCCTTGTAAAAAAATCAGCAGTTGCCAAATTCGACGAGACCATTGAGGCTCACATCCGTACAGGCTGTGACGGACGTCATGCTGACCAGCAAATCCGTGGAGCAGTTGTTCTTCCTCACGGAACAGGTAAAAAGGTACGTGTGCTTGTATTCGCAAAGGACGCTAAGGCAGAAGAGGCAAAGGCTGCAGGCGCTGAGTATGTAGGCGCTGAGGAACTGATCCCGAGAATCCAGAACGAAGGATGGCTGGATTTCGACGTTGTTGTGGCTACACCGGACATGATGGGCGTTGTAGGACGTCTGGGCCGTGTACTTGGACCGAAAGGTCTCATGCCGAACCCGAAAGCCGGAACTGTAACTATGGACGTTACCAAAGCGGTTCATGATATTAAAGCAGGTAAGATCGAGTATCGTCTTGACAAGACCAATATCATCCATGTTCCGGTAGGTAAAGCTTCCTTTACTGAGGAACAGTTAAGCGACAACTTCCAGACGCTTATTGAGGCTATTCTGAAGGCAAGACCCAGTACCTTAAAGGGTCAGTATCTGAAGAGCGTAACCCTGACTTCTACAATGGGACCTGGCGTAAAGATCAACCCGATGAAATTAGCTTAAATAGATGTGAAAGAAAAAGGTATCCGCTAAGGGTACCTTTTTGCGTTACTGGCAATATGGAAAGAGGTCTCATATGAAAGCAGACACGGGATTAAAGAGAATATTCCGGAAGCTGTATGCGCTTCTGGACAGAAAACAGAAAAGAAATTTTGTGATCATTCTTATTATCATGATGGTCTCCGCAGCGCTGTCCCAGATGACGCCCAAGGCTGTAGGATGGCTTACTGACGATATCCTTCAGCAGGATCAGGTGCAGTTTCTGAAAGTGATCCCTCTTCTTGTGCTGATCCTGTTTATTAACGTGGCAAACGAACTGATCAAAATTCTGCGAAGGATCCTGGTGGAGGACACCGCTACAAAGACAGAGAAAAAAGGACGGGGTATGGTGATCCTGTCCCTTCTGAAAGCTCCCCTTTCCTACTTTAAGAATAATATGACGGGAAACATCCACGGCAGACTGAACCGGTGCCTGGAGGGGACGGTAAAGCTGGAAAAATTGATGTTTATGGACTTTGCGCCTGCTATTTTTAACAGTATCGCGGCCATAGCGGTGATTTTCACCACACTTCCCGTAATTCTGGCGCTGCCTATGATGCTGGTCATTCCCATCGGTACGGCTATTGTTTTCCGGCAGATCAGCACACAGCGGGGAATCCGTGTAGAGCTTCTGGAAACAAAGGCCGCCATGGACGGAACGATCGTAGAGCTTTTGAACGGCATTGAAGTGATCCGTATCACAGACAGCATTTCCATAGAAGAGGAACGGTTTGGGCGCAAATCAGAATTTCTCCGGAAAAAAGAGATGAAGCATCATCTTCAGATGGCGAAATACGATAGTCTGAAATTTATCAACGAGGCTGTATTTACCGTTCTGATGATCGGAATCTCTACATATCTGGCGTTTAAAAAAGTGATCACCATCGGAGATGTCCTGACGGCTTATCTGTGTTTTGCCCAGCTTATCAAGCCCCTGGAGGAGCTCCACAGGATCCTGGACGAACTTTCGGAATGTATGGTGCTGGCGGAAGACTTCTTTAAAATGGTGGAAATCCCTCATGATTTTTCATATCTTCCGTATGCGCCGGAAAGCGATGAGAACAAAAAGGCAGAAAGGGGACAAAAACGGGAAGCGGATGAAAGCTCCCGCGCAATGATAGATATCCGGAACCTTAAGTTTTCCTACGAGGACGGGGAAACAGTGATAGACAATATCAGCATCCAGATACCGAAGGGAAAATTCTTCGGTATCGCCGGACCCAGCGGATGCGGAAAATCTTCACTTATTAAGGCGGTATGCCGGCTGGAAAAATGCGAAGGAGATATTTTTGTTGACGGAAAGGATCTTCGTACCTTATCAAGAAAGGACATTTCCGGAATCATCGCTCTTGTGCCCCAGAACCCGTTCCTGGTGGCAGGTACCATATATGATAATATCTGCTACGGCCTGGACAGAGAGGTGTTTGAAAGCGAAGTCTGGGAGGCGGTAAGAAAAGCCTGTCTTTCCGACTTTATCGGCAGTCTTCCGGATAAGCTGGACACTGTCCTGGCGGAAGGCGGAAACAATCTGTCAGGAGGACAGAAACAAAGGATCGCCATTGCCAGGATCTTTTTGCGGAAGCCCCGGATTCTGATCCTGGACGAGGCCACCTCCGCGCTGGATAATACTTCGGAAAAGTACATCCAGACAGAGATCGAAAAACTCAAGAAGGAAAATCAGACGACGGTTATCTCCATAGCCCACAGACTCACCACTCTGCAGAACTGCGACAGGATCCTTGTAATGGACCATGGAAAGATCTCCCAGACAGGGAACTTCCGGGAACTCATAGAGCAGGAAGGCATTTTCAGCGATATGTATTATGGGCGGCTGAAGTAGAACGCTTTAAAGATACTTTACAGAAAACAGCAGTAGTATAGTATAATAAGAAAAATAAAATCTGCCGCAAGGCTCATTTGCGGAAGAACATGGGAGAAAAATCTGCCGTCCGGCACTCCGGACGGAAAAGGAGAAGATCACATGCCGGATAACAGAAGGCGAAAACGCAGAAGAAAAAACAGAAAAGGAACGTTATTTCTCTGCATAGCGGTGGAAATAGCGGCGGTTCTTGCGCTGGTGATAATGCTGGGCTGGAAATATGATTTTGGAAGCTGGCTCTCCCAGCTTGGAAAGCCGGTGGTGCAGGAGCTGGACATCAGCGGGATCAACAGTTCCTGCGCAGTGCTGATGCAGGCAAGAGGCGGTAAGATCATCGGAGAGATCAATGGAGAGCAGACCATGTATCCGGCTTCTATGACAAAGATCATGACAGCTATTGTAGCTATTGAAGAACTGGACAGTCTGGATCGGGAAATCACTCTGACAGACGAAACCTTTGCAGGGCTCTATGAGCGGGACGCCACCCAGGCGGGATTCCAGCCCGGCGAGACAGTGCAGGCCATTGATCTGCTGTACGGCGTTATGCTGCCTTCCGGAGCGGAGTGCTGTATTGCCCTGGCGGATGATATCGCCGGATCAGAAGAGGGATTTGTGGAACTGATGAATCAGAAAGCGGAAAAGCTGGGAATGGATGGAACGCATTTCTGCGACAGCACAGGACTTCACGATCCGGATCATTACAGTACGGCGAAGGATATCGCGGTCCTTCTGAAATATGCTATCCGCAACGATACTTTCCGGGAGATCATTGAAAGTCCTTACCATTCCACTGCGGCCACGAATATCCATCCGGACGGGATTACTTTTTACAGCAGCATGTTTAACAATCTGCCGGATCCCTCTGTAACAGGCGGGAAGATCCTGGGCGGAAAAACGGGCTTTACCAATGATGCGGGGCTGTGTCTTGCCAGCTTTGCGGAAATCGACGGTACAGAGTACATACTGGTAACAGCCGGAGCGTTTTCAGCAGGCACTCCTCATATCACAGATGCGGTGACGATCTACAACCGTCTGGGCGAGGCGGCGCTGGCTTTACATGATGAATGACTGGAGAATACTAAAAATCAGAAAATAATAGCGTATAAGGGGCAAGAACAATGGAACCACAGAAACTGGTGGAAATTATGAATGTGGCGGAGCGGCTGAAAGATACAGTACGCCACTGTTATACTTCCGGCGGGCGGAGAGAAAGTGTGGCAGAGCATTCCTGGAGGACGGCTCTGATGGCGTACTTCGTCAGTGCTGAATTTCCGGAAGCGGATCTGGAAAAGCTTCTGAAAATGTGCCTGATCCATGATCTGGGAGAAGCATTTACGGGAGATATTCCTACTTTTGAAAAAACAGAGGAAGACGAGAAAAAAGAAGAAAAGATTTTGGAAAAATGGCTCATGTCCTTACCGGAACCATTTAACCGGGAGATGACAGAACTTTTCCAGGAGATGGCGGAAAGAAAATCTCTGGAGGCTAAAATTTTTAAGGCGCTCGATAATCTGGAGGCATTAATACAGCATAATGAATCAGATATTCATACATGGCTTCCGCTGGAGTATTCTCTGCAGATGACTTACGGAAACGATAAAGCAGAGTTTTCGGATTATATGAAAAATCTGAGAGATGAGGTACGAAGGGATAGTATGCGGAAAATCAGAAAAGAGGGTAGCCGGGATATTTGAATTGATTTATACAGACGCAGCAGAACATATATTTTATATCAATCCGCCGGAAAACCGGCGGATTTTGTAATCTTAGTAATTTTCTACTTTGCGCTCAAAATATGCTCTTGGATGGGCGCATACCGGACACACTTCCGGAGCTTCATCAGCCATATGTACATAGCCGCAGTTTCTGCACTTCCATCCCAGAGGAGCGTCTCCTTTGAAGGTCTTGTCGTTTTTGTAGGATTCAAGAAGCTTTTTATAGCGTTTTTCGTGAGCGGCTTCTACTCTTGCAACACCTTCAAATTTCAGAGCAAGTTCTTCAAAACCTTCTTCCCTTGCCTCTCTTGCCATGCGTGCATACATATCCGTCCACTCAAAATTTTCGCCTGCAGCCGCATCCTCCAGGTTTTCCGCTACATCATGGATTCCGTGAAATTCCTTGAACCACATTTTCGCATGTTCCTTTTCCTGATCCGCCGTCTCCAGATAGAGGGCAGCAAGCTGCTCATAACCGGCTTTTTTTGCTGCGGAAGCGTAGTAGGTATATTTGTTTCTTGCCTGGGATTCTCCTGCAAAAGCTTCCATAAGATTCTTTTCTGTTTTTGTTCCTGCATATTTAGACATATAAATACCTCCATTTTGCAAAAAGGAACTTGCGATACTGCCGATGCCTTATGAAATAATGACACTGGTGATGTCTCAAGTCCCTTTTCAAATATCCTATTTTACGTGAACCGGACATTAGCTGCCGGTTCTGTTCCTGAAGTTTATTTTCGGATTAGCCGAAGTATCTCTTAAGAAGACCTGCGAATGCTTTTCCGTGGCGAGCTTCGTCTCTTGCCATTTCATGAACAGTGTCATGGATAGCGTCAAGGTTTGCTGCTTTCGCACGTTTTGCAAGGTCGAATTTACCAGCGGTTGCGCCGTTTTCTGCAGCTACACGCATTTCAAGGTTTTTCTTGGTGCTGTCTGTTACAACTTCGCCCAGCAGTTCAGCAAATTTTGCTGCATGTTCTGCTTCTTCATAAGCTGCTTTCTCCCAGTATAAGCCGATCTCCGGATAGCCTTCTCTGTGAGCTACTCTAGCCATTGCAAGATACATACCAACTTCAGAGCACTCGCCCTCGAAGTTTGCTCTCAGGTCTGCGAGGATATCTTCGCTAACGCCCTTTGCAACGCCTACAACATGCTCAGCAGCCCATGTCATTTCAGAATCCTGCTTTGTGAATTTCTCAGCCGGAGCCTTGCAGATCGGACATACTTCCGGAGCTGTCTCGCCTTCATAAACATAACCACATACACTGCATACCCATTTTGCCATAGTAATAATCTCCTTTTCTAAATTTGTTTTAATTGATAATAGTAATTGTTACTGTTTTGCTATGCCTTTAATTTATCACAAAGGTTTTTAATTGTCAAGAGGAAATCTCAACATTTTTCTTTTTTCAAACAATTTTCACAGAGTCCGGAAAATCTTGCAGTACATTCTGTAATTTTCCCCTTAAAATCTTTTTCTGCCCTATGGATGATGTCCTGAAGATCCTCCATTTCCAGATCCTGCACGCACCCGCAGCCGGTGCAGATAAAGTGACAGTGGGGATCGGTCCTGCCGTCGAAACGGTCGGCTCCGCCAAAGCTTTCAAGCTTCTGGATTTCTCCAATATCGGACAGGAGAGAGAGATTGCGGTAAACAGTTCCAAGACTGATATTGGGATATATGATCTTCATATTTTCATATACCGTATCTGCGGTCGGATGATCCGTACGGGTCATAAGAAATTCCTTGATGGATTCTCGCTGACGGCTGTATTTCAATGCGGCCATAAACTCACTCCCTTCTTTCCTAATTATACTTTTGCAGTTCCATTATTGATAACAATAATGGTTACTGATATTATAGAGAAACTGGAGCAGGTTTGTCAAGTCAAAATCAAAAAAACTCGAATGGCGGCAAGGATATTATTTTATGAATTCTCTGGACTTTTTCCGAAAGAATTCTTTTCCGGAAATCCCCGGTTCCGTCATATTGACCGGATTCAGGATAAGATCCAACTGGTCCTTATCTATAAGATTTTCCTTCAGGATCAGACTGCGGACAGATTCCCCGGTCTTCATTGCCTGTTTGGCAATATCCGCCGCTTTCTGATAGCCTACATAAGGACAGAGCGCGGTAATAACGCCCACGCTGTTTTCCACCAGGTAACGGCATCTGTCCTCGTTGGCGGTAATGCCGGTGATACAATTATCCACAAAGGTACGGACGGCATAGGCAAGGGTGTCGATAGACTGGAACATACAGTAGAAGATAATTGGTTCAAAAGCGTTCAGCTCCAGTTGTCCTGCTTCTGCAGCCATGGTAATGGTAACGTCATTTCCAATTACATTAAACGCCACCTGATTTACCACTTCCGGGATAACAGGATTTATTTTTCCCGGCATGATAGAGGAACCGTTCTGGCGGGCAGGAAGATTGATCTCTCCAAGTCCGGTCCTTGGGCCGGAGGACATCAGCCGGAGATCGTTGGCTATTTTTGACAAAGTTACGGCGCAGGCTTTGACGGCGCCGGAAACAGCCACAAAGGGATCGAGATTCTGGGTGGCGTCGATCAGATCGAAAGCCTGGACGAATTCCATATCGGAGACTTCCACCAGATTGGGCACGATACGTTCCAGATATGCGCTGTCGGCGTTGATCCCCGTTCCGATGGCGGTACCGCCCATATTCAGCGTGCGCATTTCATCCATTGCCTTTTCCATGCGGTTGATATCACGTTTTACAGCTACGGAATAAGCCTGGAATTCCTGGCCTAAGCGGATGGGAACCGCATCCTGGAGCTGAGTTCTTCCCATTTTGATGATATGGTCAAACTCGGCCGCTTTGTCGCAGAACGCCTTGTGCAGCCGGAACAGCTCTTTTTTCAGATTCTTCAGGAGACGGAGAGAAGTCATCTTTCCGGCTGTGGGGATCACATCGTTGGTGGACTGGCCGCAGTTGACATGATCGTTGGGATTTACCAGGTCATAATCTCCCTTCCTGCCTCCGAGGATCTCAATGGCTCTGTTGGCGATCACCTCATTGGCGTTCATGTTCAGAGAAGTGCCGGCTCCGCCCTGAATGGGATCTACAATAAAATCTTCATGAAATTTTCCCGCGATAATTTCGTCGCAGGCCTGTACGATGGCAGAAGCGCGTTTCTTATCCAGGATTCCGATCTCGCAGTTGGTGATCGCAGCGGCCTTTTTGATATACGCCAGACTGTTGATGATCTCCGGGTGCATGTTCAGTCCGGTGATCGGGAAGTTTTCGGCAGCCCGGAGAGACTGTACTCCATAATAAACGTCTTCCGGAACATTTTTTACTCCGATAGAGTCTTTTTCTTTGCGGTAATCTGTTGTGTGTGCGGCGTCCATAGTGATCCTCCTTAGATTGTATCTTACATTTTCTGTATTTTTGTCTGAGTTTTTGTTGTTTTTAGTATAAGGTCAGGTTAAAATATAATCAAATACATATATTTATATAGAATATATAGTATTAAAGCTATAAGATCTGACGCTTGTCAAAGGCGGCGGGGAAGTTGTTTTGAAAGGAGGGCGAAAGGATGTTTGACGATGACGCTAGAATGTTCCAGGGCCGGGAATACGTTTATGAGGTATATAAAGAGAAGAGTTTTTCAAAGGCGGCCCAGAAGCTTTTTATTTCCCAGCCGTCTCTGAGCGCGGCGGTGAAGCGGACGGAACAGAAGATCGGGTATGCTGTCTTTGACAGAAGCACGAAGCCGTTAAAACTGACAGAATGCGGAGAAAAGTATATTGCCGCAGTGGAAAAAATGATGGCGGCGGAAAATGAATTTACCCATTATATCAACGATCTGGAGGGACTGCGCACAGGAAGCCTGACTCTTGGAGGAAGCAGCCTTTTTTCTTCCTGGATACTTCCTCAGATCATGGGAAAATTCACAAGAAAATATCCTCTGGTAAAGATCGCGCTGGTGGAAGAAAATACTTCCAAGCTGGAAGAACTTCTGCAGAGCGGAGGCGTCGATCTTTTGATGGACAACTGTATATTGGACAGTTCCGTGTTTAAAAGCTGCGTATATCAGAAGGAACATCTTCTTCTGGCGGTGCCGGGGGCATTTTCCATCAACGAAAAGCTGAGAGGCTATGCAGTACCTGTGGAAAAGATCAGAGAAAGAGCGCTGGCGGATCCTGAAATCCCGGCGGTGCCCCTGGAATATTTCCGGGAAGAGCCCTTTGTCCTTCTGAAGCCGGATAACGATACCAGAAAAAGAGCGATGAATCTCTGCCAGCTTCATGGTTTTCTGCCGAGGGTTATTTTTGAACTTGACCAGCAGCAGACAGCGTACCATGTGACCTGTTCCGGACTGGGGATATCCTTTGTCAGCGATACGCTGATCATCTATGGAACAGAAAGCCCCAATGTGGTCTACTATAAACTGAAGGGCGGGGACAGCAGCCGCAATCTGTTTTTTTACTGGAAAAAAGGCAGGTACTTCAGCAGAGCTATGGGAGAGTTCCTGAAGATCGCAGGATGCTCTGTATGACGCAATCTTAAGAATATATTAATAAATTACCCCTTTCATCTTAAAAACAGACTGATATTCTTAGGATAACAGATCACAGAGGGGCCGGGGCGATCCGGGATTTATCTGATATGAAACGACACATATAAACAGGAGGTAGAAAAAGTGGCGGAAATACTTGTTTGCGACGACGACAAAGCCATTGTGGAGGCGATTGAAATTTATCTGACCCAGGAGGGACATCATGTTTTGAAGGCATACGACGGGGAGGAAGCGCTGCGGATCCTCGGAAACAGCCATGTGGATCTTCTGGTGATCGATGTAATGATGCCGAAGCTGGACGGGATCAGGGCCACATTGAAGATCCGGGAAGAAATGTCTCTTCCCATAATCATCCTTTCCGCGAAATCCGAGGATGCGGACAAGATACTGGGACTGAACGTGGGAGCGGACGATTATGTGACAAAGCCGTTTAACCCTCTGGAACTGGTAGCGCGGGTGAGATCACAGCTCAGGAGATATACGCAGCTTGGAGCCGCCGCAGGAATCCAGAAGGCGAACGTGTATGAGACAGGCGGCCTGTCTGTAGACGATGACAAAAAGGAAGTACGGGTGGACGGCGAGCTGGTAAAGCTGACGCCTATCGAATACAGGATCCTTCTTTTCCTGGTAAAGAACAAAGGAAGAGTCTTTTCGATCAATCAGATTTATGAAAATATCTGGAACGAGGAAGCCATTGCAGCAGACAATACGGTGGCGGTCCATATCCGGCACATCCGGGAGAAAATTGAGATCAATCCAAGAGAGCCGCGGTATCTGAAAGTGGTCTGGGGTCTGGGCTATAAAGTGGAAAAGTTATAGGGATATGCAGAAAGGGGTAAAAATGATGAAAAAGAGATGGTATAGAGGAAGATGGGCAAAAGGACTGTGGCTTGTGCTGGGGATTGTTTCTGTAGAAGCGGCGGCAGTGAGCGCAGGGGCGGCCGTCGGAATAAGAAGTATGGGCATACAGCCCTTTGACAGTGAGGTCTATGTGGACTCCAGAAGCTTTACAGAAGATCTGTATACAAACACGCTGACTTTGCTGAATGCTCTTGATCAGCAGGATTTTCTGGGAGACGGCTCCGGAGTCATCGATCTGAAAGAGGTAGCCGACGGCAGTCCGCTTACTTACCGGAATACCTCCGGACTTGCCTACAGCGCAGAAGATTTAAAAAACTGGGTGCAGGAAGACTGGCTGGGCGGGGATACGGAAAACGTTCTGATCTGCAAAAAGGAAAACGGAGAGGAAGAATATCTGTATTATGACGAGTTTGAAGAAAAAATCGAGGATGGGGAACTGAAATTCCAGTTTTCCGTGGACTCTGGAGCAGAATATGGATATGATCCGGAGGAGAACGCCTATGACGGAGAGCAGGAGCTTCTGGATTGGCTGAGAACACGGAGCTTCACTTATGGAACAGGAATCAACGACAGTTTTTACGGGGCTACGGTAACGGATAAAGAAGGAGAACTGCTCTACACGGATGTTTATAATTTCGCGGATTATGCCATTCCGGAAAAGTATGCCCCGGAGGGGGAGGACAGTATCCTGGAAGTATTGAACGAAAATCCCCGCTGGCAGGGAAAGATCCAGGAAGCGTACGCCGCCCTTTCCCAGACACTCAACGATGCTGCTGCTGCCGTAGAATCGAAAGACACGCTGGAGCAGATGTTTGCTCCGGGAAAGACGAACTTTAACTATGTGTTTGCGGATAAAGATAAGGACAAGGTATATACCAATGTGGAAGAACTGAAAGACCCTTCCGATTATAAGGCCGTTTCAAAGCTGGCGGAAAAAGGCGGAAACCGGTATGTCGTGCTTTCGCCGGAAGAGGGAGGAATAAACCTCAGAGAAACGATATCGGCAAATCTGGATAAATGGAAACATCTGGCAGATAATTACAGCACAGACTATACCTTTGCCGTATGGACGGACAGAGAACTTGACATACCTGACTTTCTGTCTGAAAACAGAAATAAGTATGAAACATATTCCAAATGGATGACCCCGTCTCTGGCTTCCTGCGGGGCGGCTCTCGTGCTGCTGGCGGTGAGCCTGGGATTTCTGACGGCAGGAGCAGGACGGAATAATAAGGACGAGGAAATCCATCTGAACTTCTTTGACCGCTGGTTTACAGAAATAGCCGCTGTTCTGGTAGCGGGGATCTGGATCGCAGGGCTTACAGGAATCCTGAACTTTGCCTCCTGGAATCTGGAACTCAGCGAAGCTGTCGGTTACGTGCTGCTCTTTAATGTCCTGGGCCTGTGGACGGCGCTGTGGTTCTTTATAGGATGGATGAGCCTGGTCAGAAGGATAAAGGCAAAAACTCTCTGGAGCAGCAGTTTTACCAGATGGTTCCTTATGTTTGTGAAAAAGATCCTGCAAAAGGGATGGGAACTGATGAAGGATGTTGCGGAACTCTTTGCCGTTAATACGTCCAGCAGGGTGAAGATGACACTGATCTTCGGAGGCTTCTGCTTTTTCCAGTTTGTGGTATGCGCGATGATCTTTGGCGCCAATGCCGTAATACTGCTCATTCCGCTTCTGGCGGCCGACGCGGCGGGGCTTATATACCTGCTCAGGAAAGCCAGGGGACGGGAAGAGATCCTGAAAGGTCTGAAAAAGATCACAGACGGAGATCTCCAGTATAAGATTCCGCTGGAAAAAATGACGGGGGAACAGAAAACTATAGCGGAATATATCAACCGCATTGGCGACGGCCTTGACTCCGCGGTGGAGAACAGCCTGAAAAATGAAAGAATGAAGACGGAACTGATCACGAATGTGTCTCATGATATTAAGACGCCTCTGACTTCCATCATCAATTACATTGATCTTCTGAAAAGGGAGAACCCGACAGATCCCAAGATCTGCGGCTACCTGGATATTCTGGAGGAGAAGGCCCAGAGACTGAAACATCTTACCGAAGACGTTGTGGAGGCGTCTAAGGCAAGTACGGGAAACATTTCCCTGGAGATGGCGGACCTGAATTTTGTGGAGCTGGTACATCAGGTGATCGGTGAATTTGAAGAAAAATTCCAGGAAAAGAATCTGACGCTGATGGTACACTTTGAAGAGGACGAGGCTATTATCTGCGCCGACGGACGCAGAATGTGGAGAGTGCTGGAAAATGTTTTCGGAAACGTGTCGAAGTACGCCATGGAAAATACAAGGGTATATGCGGAGATCAAGGTGAAAAAGCCGAAGGTGATATTTTCCCTGAAAAATGTTTCCGCCCAGCCTTTGAATATTTCTGCAGACGAACTGACAGAGCGATTTATCCGCGGAGATGTTTCGAGAAATACAGAAGGAAGCGGCCTGGGGCTTTCTATAGCGAAAAGCCTTACCGAACTCCAGGGCGGAGAATTCAGGCTTTATCTGGACGGAGATCTGTTTAAGGTGACGATCGTATTTCAGGTAGAGGAAAAATAGTCCGCTGAAAAGAAAAACACATAAGAATGCCCCGCCTGGGACGGCATACCTGCCGTCCCGGGCGGGGCGTTTTGTCTGAGCTATGATGCGAAGTTGCCGGTATAAAGCTGATAATATTTTCCTTTGGCTTCTATCAGTTCATCATGGGTACCGCGCTCAATAATGCGGCCCTGTTCCATAACCATGATACAGTTGGAGTTTTTAACAGTGGAGAGCCGGTGGGCGATAACAAAGGTGGTCCGTCCTTTCATCAGTGCGTCCATACCTGCCTGCACCAGTTTTTCCGTACGGGTATCAATGGAAGAAGTAGCTTCGTCCAGGATCAGCGCCGGCGGATCAGCAACAGCCGCTCTTGCAATAGCAAGAAGCTGTCTCTGACCCTGGCTTAAATTCGCTCCGTCTCCGGTGAGCATGGTGTTGTATCCGTCCGGAAGACGGCGGATAAACCCGTCTGCGTTAGCCAGCTTTGCGGCTTTGATGCATTCCTCGTCTGTAGCGTCCAGCTTTCCGTAGCGGATATTGTCCATTACCGTACCTGTAAACAGGTGGGTGTCCTGAAGAACCATTCCCAGAGAACGTCTGAGATCCGGCTTTTTGATCTTGTTGATATTGATGCCGTCGTAGCGGATCTTGCCGTCCGCGATATCATAAAAACGGTTGATCAGGTTTGTGATGGTGGTCTTGCCTGCGCCTGTGGCGCCTACAAAGGCTATTTTCTGTCCTGGTTTTGCGTAAAGGCTGATGTTGTGCAGAACGATCTTGTCCTCATTGTAGCCGAAATCCACATCGTCAAAAACAACGCCGCCTTCCTGCTTTGTATAGGTGATGGTCCCGTCCGCCTTGTGGGGATGCTTCCACGCCCAGAGATTTGTTCTTACAGGAGACTCTGTAAGATTGCCGTTTTCGTCCTCCACTGCGTTGACAAGCTCTACATAGCCTTCGTCGGTCTCAGGAGTCTGATCCATCAGATCAAATACCCTCTGGGCTCCGGCGGCAGCATTGACAACAAAGTTGATCTGCTGGCTTACCTGAGTAATGGGGTTTGTAAAGCTCTTGTTCAGACCGACAAAAGTAACTACTGTACCGATCGTCACGCCTGCCAGACTGTTGATGCCGAGGATGGCTCCTACGATAGCTACAAGAGCGTAGCTGATCCAGCCGATATTGGCGTTGATAGGCATCAGCAGGTTGGCGTAGCGGTTTGCTTTATTGGTACTGTTCCTCAGTCTTTCGTTTACCTCATGGAAATCTCTCTTTGCAGCCTCCTCGTGGCAGAAGACTTTGACGACTTTCTGTCCGTCCAGCATTTCTTCAATAAATCCATCCACAGCGCCCAGATCGATCTGCTGGCGGATATAGTATTTTCCGGACAGCTTTGAGAAGTTGGAAGTTACCAGGAGCATGACGAAGGCTGTCAGGATGGAAATAACCGTCAGCGCGGGATTCAGGATGATCATAGTCACCAGCGTCGCGATCATAGTGATAGCAGAGTTGATGATCTGCGGGACACTCTGGCTCAAGAGCTGCCGGAGGGTATCTACATCGTTGGTATATACGGACATGATATCACCGTGAGCGTGAGTGTCAAAATATTTGATCGGCAGAGATTCCATCCGGCTGAACAGATCGTCCCTCAGATTACGCATGGTTCCCTGGCTTACGTTTACCATGATACGGTTGTAGGAGAAGGATGCCACAACGCCGATCCCCATAACGCATACCAGGCGCATGATATCGGAAGCAAGCCCGCTGAAGTCCCGGGAACCGTTCTGGAGCATAGGGGTAATATAATTGTCCACCAGTTTCTGCGGAAATGTGGCGCCTACTACTGTGGCAACGGCAGAGACCAGGGTACAGGCAATTACGATGATAAATGGTACTTTATAGTAATGGAGCATATACCGGATCACCCGGTTGATCAGTTTTGTAGCTGTATTTACACGGCCGCCCGGTTTTTTCTCATTTACCTTTTCATTCATAGGTCAATTTTCCTCCTTTCTGACGAATCAGGCCGGCTGGTCGAAATCGCCGCTGCCTTCCAGCTGTGAATTGTAAATGTCCTGATAAATGGCATTGGTTTTCAGAAGATTATCGTGCGTATCGAAGGCGTTGATATTTCCGTCATCCAGGACAAGGATCCTGTCTGCGGACTCCACGCTGGATACACGCTGAGCAATAATGATCTTGGTGGTTCCAGGTATCTTTTTGGCAAAAGCCGCCCGGATGCTTGCGTCAGTTGCCGTATCCACCGCGCTGGTGGAGTCGTCCAGGATCAGAACCTTCGGTTTTTTCAGCAGAGCTCTGGCAATACACAGTCTCTGTTTCTGACCGCCGGAAACATTGGCGCCGCCGCGCTCGATCTTTGTCTGATAACCGGCGGGCATCCTGTCGATAAATTCATCGGCGCAGGCTGCCTGACAGGCTTCTTTGCATTCTTCTTCCGTCGCGTCCGGATTTCCCCAGCGCAGATTGTCAAGAATCGTTCCGGAAAACAGAGTATTTTTCTGAAGGACTACAGAGACCTGATTTCTCAGAACCTCCGTATCGTATTTGCGGACGTCCACGCCGCCTACGCAGACGGAACCGGAGTCCACATCATAAAGACGGCAGATCAGATTGACCAGGCTGCTTTTGCCTGAACCGGTTCCTCCGATCACGCCGATGGTTTCTCCGCTCTTGATGTGAAGATCAATATCACTCAGAGCGTTCTTTCCGCTTCCTTTTTTATAGGAAAAGTTTACGTGATTGAAGTCAATACTTCCGTCTTTTACATCCATAACAGGATTTTCAGGATCTGTCAGATCCGCCTGTTCATTCAGGACTTCGCTGATACGGCGGATACTTGCCATGGACATACTGATCATAACGACTACCATAGAGAGCATCATCAGGCTCATGAGGAGGGCCATTATGTAGCTGAAAAGGCTTGTCAGATCACCGGTAGTCAGAGAACCGCCTACAATGAACTGCGCGCCGAACCAGGAAACAGAAATGATGCAGAAATAAACTGCCACCATCATTGCCGGGTTGTTGAACGCCAGAAGCCCCTCCGCCTTAACAGAAAGATCGTAGAGCATTTTTGACGCTTTGGAGAACTTTTTGTTTTCATAGTCCTCCCGCACGAAAGCCTTTACCACACGGATAGCGGTTACATTTTCCTGTACACTGGCATTCAGATCGTCGTATCTGCGGAATACCTGGCGGAAGATCTTCAGTGTCACGACCATAATGGAACCGATAACTGCCACAAGGAATACAACGGCGATCAGGAACATAAGACTCAGCCGTGGACTGATGATCAGACACATGGCATAGCTGAAGACCAGGTTCAGCGGAGCCCGGACTGCTACACGGATGATCATCATGTAGGCGTTCTGTACGTTGGTGATATCTGTGGTCATTCGTGTGACAAGACCCGGCACACTGAATTTGTCAATATTGGAAAAAGAAAAAGTCTGGATGTTGGCGTAAATCGCTTCACGCAGATTTGCCGACAGACCAGAAGCGGCGCTGGCCGCGTTCTTTCCTGCCAGAGCGCCGAAAGTAAGGCTCAAAAAGGACATGAGCACCATAAGCGCGCCGTACCGGTAAACAACCGGCAGATTACCGGCTTCCAGCCCCCGGTCGATAATGATGGCTGTTACAAAGGGCATCAGTATTTCCATAATAACTTCTAGGGCGGTGAGACCGATACAGAGAAAGGTATCCCGCTTATACCTGCCCAGCTGCTGCAATACTTTTTTCACTGTAGATATACCTCCTGTCTGTTTTTTTCATTTTGTTCCATGTCTGATAACTGCCGGATCAGTTTCCTTTCCAGATTCCTGAGCTGGATCTTTTCCTGCTGATCCAGTACGCTTAAGATCTGTGCTTCCATCTGCCCGGCTTCCCGGAGAAAACCGTTTCCTTCTGTAAGCAGCTTCTTTGTTGGAAGTATTTTCTTCTTTCGGATATCGTGGGGATTCTCATGAAAATAAAGATAATTTTTCACCTTCATCTTTTTGACAAGCGCCGACAGCGTTGCCTTGGAGATCCCGATCTCGTGAGACAGCTCCGTGAGATATGTGCCCTCCGGATGATGTCTTAACAGATAGACAAGAAAATAGACCTGTACGCCGGTCAGATCCTTGCTTTTTAAACTCAGCTCCAGCCGGGCCGACAGATTCAGTCCGATTTTTTTGATCAGAAAAATCAACTCCTCTGTTTCGGAACTTTCTGTCATTGTTCTGTCCACCTCCTCTGTAAAAACTGCAAATAGTTTTGGAACAAACAGTTTGCATACTTATTTCCTGTCCAGCAGAAATTTTAGCGCGATTTTTTTAAAATGTGAAATTGATTTTTTTTATTTCCTATAAAAAAAATTTATAGTTGACAGAATCTCCGGGTTTACAAACAACTGCAAATATGCTAGTATTTTCTTTAAAGCAAGAAAAACCCGTTGAGGCTTCCGGCCGCAAGGCGGAAGTGAAAAGAAGTGGTGACACGGGCAGGACTCGTCTTCTCATTGGGATTTGAGAAGGCGTTTTTTATTTCACAGGAAAACAGATTCAGGAGGAAATCAATATGGAAAAGCAGAAGTATTATATTACAACGGCGATCGCCTATACGTCCGGCAAGCCCCATATCGGAAATACCTATGAGGCGGTTCTTGCGGACGCCATTGCGCGGTACAAGAGACTGGAAGGCTACGACGTATTCTTTCAGACAGGAACGGACGAACATGGACAGAAGATCGAGCTGAAGGCAGAGGAAGCCGGGATCACTCCCAAGGAGTTTGTGGACAATGTTTCCGGTGAGATCAAAAATATCTGGGATCTGATGAATACTTCCTATGATAAATTCATCCGCACCACAGACGCGGATCATGAAAAACAGGTGCAGAAGATCTTTAAGAAGATGTATGCCAAGGGAGATATCTACAAAGGATATTACGAGGGAATGTACTGTACTCCCTGCGAATCCTTTTTTACAGAATCACAGCTTGTAGACGGAAAGTGCCCGGACTGCGGCCGTCCCTGCGTTCCGGCAAAAGAAGAGGCTTATTTCTTTAAGATGAGCAAATACGCAGACCGTCTGATCCAGCATATCAAGGATCATCCGGAATTTATCCAGCCGGAATCCCGCAAAAATGAAATGATGAACAACTTCCTTCTGCCGGGGCTTCAGGATCTCTGTGTATCAAGAACCTCTTTCAAATGGGGAATCCCGGTGGACTTTGACCCGAAACATGTGGTTTATGTGTGGCTGGACGCTCTCACGAACTATATCACAGGAATCGGCTATGACTGCGACGGAGACAGCACAGAGCAGTTCAAAAAGTTCTGGCCTGCGGATCTTCATCTGATCGGAAAGGATATCATCCGTTTCCATACGATCTACTGGCCTATTTTCCTGATGTCTCTGGATCTTCCGCTGCCTAAGCAGGTGTTCGGACATCCGTGGCTTCTCCAGGGAGACGGCAAGATGAGCAAATCCAAGGGAAATGTAATTTACGCGGACGAGCTGGTGGATTTCTTCGGCGTAGATGCGGTGAGATATTTTGTGCTTCATGAGATGCCTTTTGAAAACGACGGCGTGATCACCTGGGAGCTGATGGTGGAAAGACTGAATTCCGAACTTGCCAATACCCTGGGCAATCTTGTAAACCGCACCATTTCCATGTCAAACAAATACTTTGGCGGAGTAGTGGAAAACAGAGGCGCCGCAGAGCCTGTAGACGAAGACCTGAAGGCGTTCGCCCTGGAAGTGCCGGGCCGGGTAGCCGCAAAAATGGAAAAGCTCCGTGTGGCGGACGCCATCACAGAGGTATTTTCTCTGTTTAAGCGTCTGAACAAATATATTGACGAGACAATGCCCTGGGCGCTTGCGAAGGACGAGACGAAGCAGGACCGTCTTGCTACAGTTCTTTATAATCTGGTAGAGGGAATCTCCATGGGCGCCGTTCTTCTGGAAGCATTCATGCCGGATACCACAGACCGTATCCTGGCGCAGCTTAACGCGGAAAAACGCAGCTTTGAATCACTGAATGTATTTGGACTTTATCCTTCTGGAAATAAGGTTACAGAAAAGCCGGAGATTCTTTTTGCACGCCTTGACCTGAAAGAGGTAATGGAAAAAGTAGAAAAGCTCCATCCCCATGTTGAGGAGAAAAAGGAAGAGGAGACAGGGATCGATCTTGAACCCAAGCCGGAGATCACCTTTGAGGACTTTGAAAAAATGCAGTTCCAGGTAGGAGAGATCATTGCCTGCGAGGCGGTAAAGAAGTCAAAGAAGCTTCTCTGCTCTCAGGTGAAGATCGGAAGCCAGGTGCGTCAGATCGTATCCGGAATCAAGGCCCATTACACTCCGGAAGAGATGGTGGGCAAAAAAGTAATGGTACTTACAAACTTAAAGCCTGCGAAACTGGCCGGAGTACTCAGCGAGGGAATGATCCTCTGCGCGGAGGACGCAGAGGGCAATCTGTCTCTTGTCACACCGGAGAGGGAGATGCCGGCAGGAGCGGAGATCTGCTGACAGGCAGGTATATACAGGAGAAATTTTATGGGAGAGGGATTTACACATTTTGACGAAAAGGGAAACGCGGTAATGGTGGATGTTTCCGGAAAACAGCCTACCTTCCGGACAGCGGTGGCAGAAGGCTATATCGCCGTAGGGCCGGAGATCATGAAGGCGGTTTCCTCAGGAAACGTGAAAAAAGGCGATGTGTTAGGCGTGGCCAGAGTGGCGGGGATCATGGGAGTCAAGAAAACCTCCTCCCTGATTCCTCTCTGCCATCCTCTTCCTATTCAGAAATGTTCTGTGGATTTTGAGCTGGATCAGGAGAAAAGCAGGATCTATGTATACTGTACCGTAAAGACAGAGGGAAAAACCGGGGTGGAAATGGAGGCTCTTACAGGAGTCCAGACAGCTCTTCTTACCATCTACGACATGTGTAAGGCGATCGACAAGCATATGGTGATGTCGGATATCCATCTGGTAGAAAAGACAGGAGGAAAAAGCGGAGATTTCCGTTTTGAGGAATCATGATAGACCGTATGGGAAGAAAAATTGATTATCTGAGGATCTCTGTGACGGACCGGTGCAATCTTCGCTGTATCTACTGTATGCCGGAAGATGGGGTGAAGCTGGTGGACCGTTCCCTGCTTCTCAGAGAGGAGGAGATCCTGAGGATCGTAAGAGTAATGGCCGGGCTTGGCATTTCCAAGATCAAGCTTACAGGAGGAGAGCCTCTTCTGTACTGCCGTCTTCCGGAACTGGCCGGAGAGATAAAAAAGATTCCGGGGATCCGGAAAGTAACGGTTACCACAAACGGAACTCTTCTGCGGGAGCAGATGGAGCGTCTGGCCGCCGCGGGAGTGGACGGGATCAACGTCAGTCTCGACACTCTTGACAGAGAAGGTTTCCGCAATATCACAAGACGGGATTTTTTGGAAAAATCCCTGGAGGGCATTGAGGAAGCGCTGAAGTATCCCGAAATCTCTGTAAAGATCAACTGCGTTCCTCTGGGAACGGAAAAGCAGGACGTATGCGCTGTGGCGGAGCTTGCCAGGGAGAATCCTGTCCATGTGCGGTTTATTGAGATGATGCCTATTGGCTGCGGATCGGAATTTCCGGGCATAACAGAAAGCAGGCTGAAGGAGCTTCTGGAGGAACGTTTCGGCAGGCTGATCCCCTATGAGGGCGAGACTCTTGGAAACGGACCATGCCGGTATTTTGAGGCGGAAGGATTTCAGGGAAAAATCGGCTTTATCAGTGCGGTGAGCCATAAATTCTGCCGTGAATGCAACCGTATCCGGCTGACTTCCCAGGGATACCTGAAAACCTGTCTGCAGTATACGGCAGGGCGGGATCTGCGGGAGATCATCCGAAACGGCGGTACAGACAATGAGCTGAAGGATGTGATCAGAGCGGCGCTTGATGAGAAGCCTGACGGTCATCATTTTCTGGAAAAGGCCAGAGGCGATGACACAGAAAAGCTCTGTATGTCTCAGATAGGAGGATGAAGATGAAACGAGCGGCAATTATTACAGCAAGCGATTCCGGATACCGGGGCGAACGTGAGGATAAAAGCGGTCCGGCGATCCGGGAAATTCTGGAAAAAGAGGGATATGAGGTAGTTGCTATGGAGCTTCTGCCGGACGACAGGGCTATGCTGGCCGGAAAAATGCAGGAGATCGCGGATTCCGGAAAGGCGGATCTGATCCTGACTACAGGAGGCACCGGATTTTCCCAGAGAGATGTGACTCCGGAGGCTACAGAGGAAGTGATCGAGAGGCGTGTTCCTGGGATTCCGGAGGCTATGAGAGCCTACAGCATGACGATCACCAAAAGAGCCATGCTCAGCCGCGCCACCGCGGGAATCAGGGGAACTACCCTGATCATCAATCTGCCCGGCAGTCCCAAAGCTGTAAGGGAAAGCCTGGAATATATTATCGGAGCGCTTGACCATGGGCTGGAGATCCTAAGCGGAGAAGCTGTGGACTGTGCGGCAAAGTAAGGGCGAGAGAAAGCCGGAAGACGAAAATGGAGGAGAAAAATGGGGAAAGTGATCGCAGTCTGCGTAAGCGAGGAAAAAGGCACGCAGAAGCATAAGGTAAAAGAAGCGGAGTTTGTTGAGGACTGGGGGATCAAAGGTGACGCTCATGCGGGAAAGTGGCACAGGCAGGTGAGCCTTTTGTCCTATGATAAAATTGAGGAATTCCGAAAACGGGGAGCGGAAGTGGAGGACGGAGCTTTCGGTGAAAACCTTGTGATAGAAGGCTTTGATTTTGCCTCTCTTCCGGTGGGAACCCGCTTCTCCTGCGGGGACGTACTCCTGGAAATGACTCAGATCGGAAAGAAATGTCATCACGGATGCGCTATTTTCCAGAAAATGGGCGACTGCATCATGCCCAGAGAGGGAGTTTTTACCAGGGTGATCCACGGCGGGATCATCCGAGAGGGAGACGAATTTAAGATCTGTGAAGATAAATGATCGGAATCCGGAAGAGATTCCGTTGTACAGGAGTGAAAAACAGATGGACAGACCTATGATATTTGACACTCACGCGCATTATGACGACGAGGCGTTTGATCCGGACAGGGAGGAACTTCTGGATTCCATGGAAGCCGGCGGAGTCGGTACGATCGTTAATGTAGGCGCCTCTATAGAGGGCATGGGAAAACTTGTGGAGATTGTGGAAAAGTATCCGTTTATTTACGGAGCTGTGGGGATACATCCTGACGATGCCTCAAAAATGACAGAGGAAACATTAAAGGAGATCCGCAGCATCTCCCGAATGGAGAAAATGCTTGCCATAGGAGAGATCGGCCTTGATTATTACTGGCACAAAGAAGACAGGGAACATGAGATCCAGAAAAAAATGTTCCGCGCCCAGATGGACATTGCAGAAGAGGAAAAGCTTCCTTTTATGATCCACAGCCGGGAGGCGGCAAAGGATACCCTGGATATTGTAAAGGAGTATATGCAGGGAGGAATGTACGGAGGCGTTATCCATTGTTTCTCTTATGGAAAAGAGATGGCCAGAGAGTATCTTGATATGGGACTTTATCTGGGTATCGGAGGCGTCGTAACTTTCAAAAACGCAAGAAAGCTGAAGGAAGTGGCGGAGTATGCGCCTCTTTCTCAGATCGTTCTGGAAACAGACTGTCCGTATCTGAGCCCCGAGCCAAACAGGGGAAAAAGAAACAGCTCATTGAATCTGCCCTATGTGGCGCGGGCTATAGCGGAGATCAAAGGGATCACTCCGGAAGAAGTGATCGAAACTACGGAGAAAAATGCAAGAAAACTGCTGGGTATCAGCCTTTAAGCTGACCAGCAGTTTTTTATAAAAATATTTTTTTAAATCTGAAATGCTGCAGCCAGATAAAATGAGTTTAGTATGGAGAGCAGGGTGGATCCGGAGCAGGCTGGATATGGAGGTGGAAAACATGAGAGAAATTTACTATGCGGAAGATGACAGAGATATAGCGGAAGGGGTAAAAGCTTATCTGGAGGCCAGAGGTTTCCTTGTCCGCATTTTGAATTCCGCCGGAGAAATGAAGAAGGTAATGTGCAGCCGCAGCCCGGAGGCCGTGTTGGTGGACTGGAACCTGCCGGATGGAACCGGAGAAAACCTCTGCAGATGGATACGAAGACAGTTTGGAGAACAGATACCTATATTGCTTTTGACAGTTAGGGGAGAGACAAAGGATGTGGTAAAGGGGTTTGAAAACGGAGCAGACGATTATCTGGTCAAGCCGTTTGATCTTGACATCTTGTATTCACGGCTTCTGGCTGTACTGCGGCGTGCTGAAGCTGCAGGAATATCTGCCGGGAAACAAAAGAAGCTGTACTGTGGAAAACTATGTCTTGACCCGGAGAAACAGGATGTATATGAAGATGGAGAGCCGCTGGTCTTTACTCCGACAGAATACCGGGTTCTCCTGTATCTTATGAAACACAAGGGAAAAACGATAGGAAGAGAAAGGCTGTTGGAAGCAATATGGGATATCAGCGGAAATTATGTAAATGACAATACTTTGACCGTAACGGTCAAGCGCATACGGGAAAAGCTGAAAAATCCTTTTTATCTGAAAACTGTCCGCAGTTTTGGGTACCGCATGGAGGACACAGTATGACAAAGAGCAGACACTGGAAAATATATGTGATTTTTGTCTTTGCGGTATGGCTGGCCGGTACGGCGGCAGCCGAAATCTTTCTGGAAAATCATGTTTACCGGGAGGAAAGTTTTACCGCTTTCGGGCAGATGGATTTTTATGTTCTGCCTGCGGTGGTTCTTGGGACAGGATGCCTTTTGCTCCTTGGAGGATTTGGGATTCTGGAAATGGGAAAAAAGAAAAGAATCGAAGAATTGACACAGTATCTGGAGCAGGTAAACATAAAAGGAACAGGAATAATGGCCGGACGGCGGGAGGATGAATTTTCTATACTGCAGGACGAAATATATAAGACAGTAACGTCTCTGTACCAGACAAGGGAACAGGCTATGAAGGCAAAAAGAAATTATGCGGACAATCTTGTAAATATCGCCCATCAGCTAAAAACGCCGTTGACGGCTGCTTCCATGTCCGTACAGCTCTTTAAGGAATCAGGGTCCTTTTCATATATTGATAAGATACAGAAGCAGATTAACCGTCTGACTGTTTTGGAAGAGGCTCTTTTGAAAATTTCCCGTATAGACTCCGGGACTTTGGAACTGGATTCTGCTCCGGTGGATATATATACGGCTTTAAACCTGGCCGCCGACAGTCTGGAAGAGCTGGCTGAGGAAAAAAGGGTGAAAATAAATATTTTGGAAAACGGCTGTGTGGAGTTTACTGGGGATATGGAATGGACAGTGGAAGCTCTGATGAATCTTATGAAAAACTGTATTGAACATACGCCGGAAAATAAAGCTGTATATTGTGAATATTCCTGGAATCCTCTTTACGCAGAAATCCGGATACGGGATGAGGGAGAGGGATTTGATGAAGAAGAGCTTCCCCATGTATTTGAGCGGTTCTACCATGGGAAAAAACATATGTCAGGCGGCGTCGGCATTGGCCTGCCCCTTGCAAAAGCAGTTTTTGAGATGGAAAATGGAATACTTACCGCAGGGAACCTGCCGGAAAAAGGTGCTTTTTATGAGATCAGAATCTATTGTCACTGAACTGTCACTTTGCTGTGGTACGATATAAGGAGACAACGATCAAGGAGGATCCTGTATGGAAATTTTAAGCTGCTGCGGTGTTACGAAGATTTATGGCTCAGGAGAAAGTCAGGTGAAGGCACTTAACGGAATTGATCTTTCTGTAGAAAAGGGAGAGTTTGTTGCAGTGGTGGGAGCTTCCGGTTCAGGGAAATCCACGCTGCTGCATATTCTGGGTGGTGTAGACAGACCGACAGAGGGTAAGGTGACGGTGGAAGGAACAGATATTTCATCCATGAACCGGACGCAGGCGGCGATCTTCAGAAGAAGAAAGGTCGGTCTGGTGTATCAGTTCTATAACCTGATCCCGACTCTTACTGTACGGAAAAATATCCTTATGCCTCTTCTGCTGGATAAAAGAAAGCCCAATGAAGAATATTTCAGTCAGGTAGTAAACGCTCTTGGAATCCAGGATAAGCTGGAGGCTCTTCCGGTACATCTGTCCGGAGGCCAGCAGCAGAGAACGGCCATTGCAAGAGCTCTTCTCTATCGTCCGGCGCTTCTTCTGGCAGATGAGCCAACTGGAAATCTGGATCAGAAAAATTCAAAAGAGGTGATCGATATGCTGAAGCTATCCAACCGAAATCTGAATCAGACGATTCTTCTCATTACACATAACGAAAAAATCGCCTTGGAGGCGGACCGCATTGTAACTCTGGAGGACGGAAGAATTATTTCCGACAAAAGGAGAGATTAAGTGCCGGAATCGAATATGTATTGAGGAAAGGAGAAGAACCGGCTGTTTCAGATACAGGCGGGTTGCAGATATTTATGTGGAAAGAATATTCGGTCAACTATATAAAGAGAAACAAAGCGTCAGGTGTTTCCATCATGGCGGCGGCTTTTATCTCCGCTCTTTTTCTGTCGCTGTTATGCTGTCTGGCATACAATTTCTGGACGTATGATATTGAACAGATCCGCCTGGAGGAGGGAAGCTGGGAAGGACGGATTTCCGGCTGTTTAGAAGAAGAGGATCTGGAAAAAATAAGGACTTCCGCCAATGTGAAAAAGGCGGAAATCAATGAGAAGATGACAGAGGGAAAATGTACGGCGGTGGATATCTGGTTTTTTAATCCAAGAACGATCTACAGGGATCTTCCGGCACTGACAGAACTTCTGGGGCTGGACGAGGAGGCGGCCAGTTATCACGAACTGCTTTTATCACGTTATCTGATCTATGATCCTCAGGACGGCAGCCCGCCGCTTCTGTTGCCCATGTATCTTGCTGTGCTGATCCTGATGTCGGCGGCCCTGATCCTGATCATTCATAATTCTTTTGCCGTGTCTATGAATGCGAGAGTCCGGCAGCTTGGAGTACTTTCCAGTATCGGAGCCACGCCGGGACAGATCCGTACCTGTCTTATCCAGGAAGCTTCGGCTCTCTGTATTCTGCCTGTTCTTCTCGGAAATGTACTGGGAATCCTTTTAAGCGCAGGAATCCTTCAGGGGATCAACCGGATAGGAGAAGATATCGCAGGCCGCCATGAGGCTGTTTTTCAATATCATTCTCTGGTCTTTGCAGTTACTTTTTTATCTACAGCCGTAACTGTGTTCATTTCTGCATGGATTCCGGCTTTCCGGCTGAGCAGGCTGTCGCCTCTCCAGGCGGCGAAAGGAAGCGACGAGATAATTCTTTACAGAAAAAAACGTTCACGGATCCTGTCTTTTCTTTTTGGAGTGGAGGGCGAACTGGCCGGAAACGCGCTGAAGGCTCAGAGGAAAGCGCTGCGTACATCTACGCTGTCTCTGACGCTTTCCTTCCTGGGATTTACGATCATGCTGTGCTTCTTTACCCTTTCAGGAATCAGTACGAGACATACTTATTTTGAGCGGTATCAGGATTCCTGGGATATCATGGCAGAGGTGAAAGACACGGAAATCGGGGATTTTTCCGAAACAGGGGAGCTGAAAGCGATTCCGGGAGTCCGGGACTGTGTCGTATATCAAAAGGCAGAGACAGAGGCGGAAATCCCTGTGGACAGTATTTCCGGGGAAGTGAAAGCTCTGGGAGGTCTTGAAACACTGGCAGGAAATGAAGCGAATACGGACAGCGGCACTTATCTGGTGAAAGCGCCGCTGGTGGTGATGGATGATGAAAGCTTTGCCGCGTACTGCCGCCGGATCGGACTGGAGCCGGGGCAGGGAAGTGTTGTCCTGAACCGTATCTGGGACAGTGTGAACAGCAATTTCCGTTACAAAGAGTATATTCCCTTTTTGGATGAGGAGAAAAAGGAAGAGATCCTTTCCGGCATTCCTGTTCTGGGATATACGCAGGAAACTCCGGTTCTGAGAGAAGAGTATGACAATTATTCTCTGGTGCAGTTTATTCCTGTATCTCTGTGGGAGGAGACGCAGGAGAGGACCGGACAGGCAGAAGCGGACGTATATATCCGGATCCTTGGAGAGGAACAGGCAGGGCTTGAAGAACTGGATGCTCTGGAATCCAGCGTAAAAGAAATCCTTGGCGGAAACTATATTGTGGAAACAGAAAACCGTATTCAGGAGAAAACAGACGATGAAGAGATGAGAAAGGGTTATATGATGATCCTGGGCGGCTTCTGCGTCCTTCTGGCGCTGATCGGAATTGCAAATGTGTTTTCCAATACACTGGGATTTCTGCGCCAGAGAAAACGTGAATTTGCCAGATATATGTCTGTGGGAATGACGCCGGGAGAAATGCGGAAGATGTTTGTTGTGGAGGCCATAGTGATCGCCGGCCGTCCGGTTCTGATCACCCTGCCTGCAGCGGCAGTATTCCTTTGGTTTATGATCACTGCCAGTTATCTGAACCCGGCGGAATTTTTTGCAGAAGCGCCAGTGGTTCCTGTCGCCGCCTTTTTCATGATGATTTTTTGTTCTGTGGCTGCGGCGTATTATATCGGCGGCAGAAAAATATTAAAATGTAATCTTTCAGAAGCGCTGCGGGATGAAACACAGATGTAAGAAAGGCAGGGCGGGCGCGATGATAAAAATTGCGATATGTGACGATGAAGAGAATATGGTCATTTTGCAGGAGAAAATCGTCAGGGACTGCCTGAAGGAGCTCGGCATCGGCTGCGAGATCGCTTCCTACACGGCAAGCGCCAACCTTCTTTATGATATCTGTTTCAGTCTCGGCGTTTTACAGACGCAGGCGCCTGGGAGCATCTGGCGGGAGTTTTTCTTGTGCGCGGGATCATGGGCGCTTATGTCTGGATGGAGCGGAAGAAAAACAGAAATAATAAGAGAAATGTTCCGGAGATCCCGGGAACAGACCGTCTGGTTTCAGCAGTTTCTCTTCTTGGCCTTTTCGGAGCGGTCACTTTGTCCCAGCAGCATATCCTTACGCTGGATGAAGATCAGGTAGGGACATGGAGACGGAGATTGCGCAGCTGAAGCAGGAACAGGCGGAGATCCTGGAGCGAGACTACCGGACTCTCAGCAGAACCTACGCAGATAATGCAAAGCTGTACCACGATCTTCACAATCATATTGAAGCAATCTACCAGTGTCTTGTTCAGGGTGATACAGAGGAAGCAGTGAAATACTGCCGGGAATTAAGAGAACCTGTTCAGGAGATCGTCCAGACGATCTGGACGGGGGACAGAGCGGTGGATTATCTTATCAGCAGCAAAATATCTATGGCAGAGCAAAAAGGCATCCGGACAGAAATCAATATCGAATTCCCCCGAAACGCCAATATACGCAGCGTGGATCTTACAGCTATTCTGGGGAATCTTCTGGATAATGCGCTGGAGGCGGCGGAAACCGCAGAAGGCAGGATGCGCTTTTTGAAGCTTACGATCCGGCGGATCAATGCCATGCTCATTATAAAGGCGGAAAACGGCTGCGGCCGGGAGCCTGTGTCCATTAAGGGAGAATGGCAGACAGGAAAGAAAGACATGGGTTTTCACGGATGGGGTCTGAAAAGCGCCGAGACGGCTGCGGAGCGGTATGAAGGAACCGTCTGTACAGATTATAAAAACGGCGTGTTCCGGGCGGCGGCCCAGGGGTTCGTTTTTATGGAAAACGGCGATCTTTCTGTGCTGGATGGAACAAAGCTGAAAATGGAGGTGCCCTCTGAATTGATTCCTTACTGTCCCTATTGTCATAAACCCATGAGCATGAACCTGCGGGCCGATGAAACCTTTGTGGAAGATGAGGGCTGGCACAAGGCAGCCCGGCGCTACGAGGAGTTTCTCCGTCAGCACGCAGGGCAGCATATCCTGTATCTGGAACCGGGAGTAGGGGGAAACACCCCGGGAATTATCAAGTATCCTTTTTGGCGGATGACGTATCAGAATCCCAAGGCGGTGTATGCCTGCGTCAATCTGGGGGAAGCCTTTGCTCCGGAGGAGATTGCGGAACGGTCTGTCTGTATCAATGGGGATATTGGAGAGGTGTTAAAACAAGTATAAAACAGCGAATAAGACAATAACTAATCACGTAACTGTTGGCAAGTATATCAGGTATTTGTGTAACGCTTTTGTCTTTTACGATATCGAACGATATGATATTCGCGGAAAGAAATATCTGGGAAGCTCTGAAAAATTTCATCTGTGTGATACAGGTATCTGGTATGCTGTTCCCGGGAGCAGGAATAAGAATGAATGGTGCACGATCCAAAGTTTAGGGATCATCGGGAATTCAGCCGATTGAGTAATTCAATCGGCTGTTTGCTGTAAAGCAGGCGCGGTTTTATTCATACCCGGAATCATCGTAATCTTCCGATCCGTCAGTATCGTCCTCATAAGAATCCCCGGAACTGTCAGAGTTTTCTTCTCCTCCGGCGCTGTTCTGGCTGTTTTCCGCCTGTTCCTGGAAGTACTGATCCGCAGTAACGGACCAGACATCTTCCACGATATTTCCACTGGAATCATACATATTCATTTCATAGTCAAAGCTTACATCCAGAAGATCTGTATTTGTAGAAGGTTCCACATTTATAGACATGATCTCCTTAAACTTTGCCTGAAGATTGGCAAGGGTGAATTCATCGCCGATGATCTCTCGCACACTGTGCTGGGAGGCCAGCTCTTCCGTATAGTCTTCCAGCATGTAGGGCCCGTATTCGCCGGTATCGTGATTATAATGCATAACAAGAGGCTTTATTTCGGGATCCAGGATCTGAACGGTGGATTCTCCCTTCAGAGTGGATTTCTGGATGGTAAACCCGGCCATGCCGCCAAGGAGCCCGGTAAGAGATTCCTGAGTGGAGACGAAGTTTCCAACAGAATAGAAAATCAGCATTTCATTTCCGTTATCGTCCGACAGCCAGCCGTAGGGCTGAAGGATATGGGGATGTCCGCCGATCACTACGTCTACGCCCTGCTCCATAAGGAAAACGGCCCATTCTTTTTCGTATTCGGTAGGCATGGCCTCATCTTCGCGGCCCCACTGCGCCACAAAGACTACGCAGTCGCTGATTTCCTTCGCCTTGGCTACCATGGAAGCTATCTTTTCGCGGTCAAAAATGTCGATCATGTATTCCCGGCCTTCTCCGGCACCGGAATTATTTGTTCCGTATACATAATTAAGAAACGCGATGGTAATTCCATTGACTTCCAGGGTCTTTACTGTGTCCGCATCTTCCTGAGTGGGATGGATTCCGAGAACGGGAATCTCCGGATAATTGGTTTCCCAGAAGTTCAGAGTCTGCGCCATATAATCATAGCCATAATCGTCAACGTGGTTGGTGGCGGATTCGATCACATCAAACCCGGCTTTGACCAGAGCGTCTCCTACTTCTGTAGGCGTTGCAAAGGCAGGATAGCCGCTTACCGCATCGTGGTCGGTGGTAAGGACGGTTTCCTGATCGACCATAGCTACGTCCGCAGCCTGGATCTCATCCAGGACGTTGGTATAAATATGATCGTAATTCCATTCTCCGGAATCGTTTTCCCCGCTTAAGATCAGATTGTCATGGTAAAGGTTGTCGCCTACGGCAATAACAGAGGCGGTAGTTACCTCCGGCGTATTGGCTGCAAGCTCCGCCGCGGCCTTTTCTTCCTCCTGTTTTCTGGCGGCTTCCTCCTGGGGTTTTTGGATCAGGATAGTGTCAAGCTGCTGAAAAAAGAGAACAAGAAGAACAAGTACTGCCACAGAACAGAGAAGGGCGATCCTGGAATTGTTTTTCTCTTTATAGTTTAACGGTATATTCTGATTTTTTTTCATAATATAGTCCTTTGGCTGTATTTCCGGTTCTTTCCTTTGGGACGGGAAGCACCGGAAGAGATGTATACTAACGCTGTGTTCTGTACTATTATAGCAAATTGGATTGTTTATGCAAAGAATTTGTTAAAAAAAATACTTTGATTTTCAAAGTAATTAGGAGTATAATCTCAGTATCAGATAAACAGGAAGGAGGATAGCCATGAATTCATATGAGACAATAAACGACGTACTGGTAAAACTGTTCAAGGAAATTATGGGAATTGAAGAAAAAGCGCTGATCACCTCTGAGTATAAAGACATTTCTGTGAATGATATGCATGTAATCGAAGCCATAGGCATAGATGAGAAAAAAAATATGTCGGCTGTGGCCCGTGAGCTTTCCGTAACGGTAGGCACCGTTACTATCGCGATCAATAATCTTGTAAAAAAGGGTTATGTAAAGCGTGTGCGCAGCGAAAAAGACAGGAGGATCGTTCTGGTTTCTCTTTCAGAGAAGGGAGAGAAGGCATACAACCATCACTGCATGTTCCATGATAGAATGGTTCTGGCAGTGCTGGAGGGTCTTGACAAAGAGGAAACGGAAGTTCTGATGAAGGTACTGGAAAACCTGCAGAACTTTTTCCGGAGCTATGAGGACGGCCGGGGGCAATGAAGCGCCTCCGGCTGTCTGGCTTTAGGCATATTGTCAGCTCATATATTTTTCCAATACAGGAAACTGTACAGGTCCGATTTCCAGTATTTGTCTGTGAAATTCCTTCAGGTCAAAATCATCTCCCAGTGTACTTTCCTGTTCTTTTTTCAGATCGAGAAAATTCAGATATCCCCAATAGTATTTCAGATAGTTGGCAGGTGTTTCCACAATGTACTGGTATATTTCAGCGGTAACGGAAGCGTCGGTGATACCCATGGAGTTCAGCAGGCGTTCCGTGGCAGTCTGCGTCCAGCCCTGATAGTGGATGCCGATATCCATAAGAGAATAGAGACACAAATTGACGCTGCGGTTCAGCCACGCAAGGCTGGTGAGATCCGCCGCGGCGCTGTCATTCATAAAATCCGCCGCGTACCGATAGGCATAAGATTCAATATAGGTAGCCCAGCCTTCTACATAGCCGCTTGAGGAGAAAAGGTATCTTATGTCGTCAGGACGGCAGGAGGCGAAATAGACAGTCTGGTACAGATGTCCCGGGAATCCCTCATGGGCAAGAGTGGTAAAAAGTTCCAGGTTGGAGCCGGAGCTGGAACGGTTGATATAGATCACATTGGGACTTCCGGTATCCAGAGGCGGGGTAAGGTAAAAAGCAGGACTTAAATAATCCTCCATGGATTCATGTACATAACGCACCTCGTAGTCGGTTTCCCCAAGCGCGGGAAAATCCTTTCGGATACTCTGGCTGAGGGTTTCCAGGGCGTTCTGAGGAGAAATGGAGGAAAGATCCGTTCCGTCAGTCAGCTTCCGGAGAAGGGAAGGCTGTTCTTTCAGCATAAGCTGAATAGTTTTCAGATCTTCTTCCAATTGGGAAACAAGACGCCGGCGGAGCCGGTCTACAGAAACATAGGATCCCACCTGACTTTTCAGAAGGTATTCATAATATTCCTGCCCTCCCGGAAAATGTGCCAGTCCCCGGCTGGACACTCCGGATCCTTTCAGGGACTCCAGTCCGGCTATAAGCTTCTGGTAGGCGGGGATCACCTTATTCAAAAGAATATTTTTATGCTGTTCTTTCAGCTCCTTTTGATCTTCCGGAGAAAATTTTCCGTAGTCTTTAAGTTTTTCGCTGAAAACCTCCAGCATGTAATTGGATTCCGGATCCTGGATAAAGGCCCTGCACTGTTCCAGAATCCTTTCCAGCGTTTTGTCGCTCATAAAAAGACCTGCCGCGGCTTTTTCTTCCTCAAACTGGAGAATGCTGTCAAAATAAGGTTCAATGGAGGTGAGAAGGTTCAGATAATCGGAAATATCCTGATCCTCATAAAAGGCATACTCAGCCAGAAGGACAGGAAGCTGGGCCTGGATCCCAAGGCTGGGGGAAAGCATTTCCTCCAGAAGCTCCTGGCCCTTGAGAGAAAGCCGGGTGTCAAAACAGAGCAGGAGCATGTCAAGGGTAAGCTGGTTTTCGCGGGAAAGTCTGGAACAAGAAAATGATTTCAGTTTACTGATATAGTCCCGGCAAAGCCGGTATGTATCCGTCATATCAGAAGTTACCGTTCCAAGAGTGGGAGCGGGACGGTCGATATTTTTCTCCTCCGGATGGGCGAGGGAATAGTGAAATGAAAGCAGACTGCCGGATACTTCTTCCTGAAAAATTTTCCGGGTAAAGGAACGGAATTTTCCATCCTCGGACCAGACGTGATTTGTAAAGTAACCGATCCCGGTTCCTGCCAGAAGGGTCAGACATAAAAGAAGGGTTATGAGTATAGGCTTCCTGCATTTACGGAATGATAAAGACATACAGACCTCAGAAGCTGGTGTTTATATAATCATATTGGAAAAGGGAGAGTTCTATGCTAAACTGATAAAAGAGAAAAGATGATTTTATGTGCAAAATAATAAAAACGAAACAAAAGCGGAAAAGGAGGAACTATGGCGGAAATATATGATTTAGTCATTCTGGGCGCCGGACCGGCCGGTATCTGTGCCGCTGTTTACGCTGCTAGAGGAAAGCTGGAGACGCTCTGGCTGGAGAAAAAATTCGTGCAGGGAGGTCAGATCGTCAATACCTATGAGGTGGACAATTATCCGGGGATGCCGGGAATAAACGGTATGGAACTTGGAGAAGCTATGGCAGCCCATGCGGAAAAGCTGGGTCTTGCTCCCGTAAGAGAGACAGTTGTCTCTTTAAAGGATGAGGGGAAAGTAAAGGTCATCCGCACAGAAGACAATGAATACAGGGCAAAAACGGTGATCCTGGCTATGGGAGCGGAGCACAGAACTCTGGGGATCCCGGGAGAAGAAGAGCTGAGCGGTATGGGCGTATCCTACTGCGCTACCTGTGACGGAGCTTTTTTCCAGGGCGGAACTGTTGCCGTGGTAGGAGGCGGAAATGTAGCGGCCGAGGATGCTATTCTGCTTGCCAGGTCCTGCAAAAAGGTATATGTGATCCACCGAAGAGATCAGCTCCGGGCGGAAAAGATCCTTCAGGAGCGGCTGTTTGCCTGCGAAAATGTGGAAATCATATGGGATACGGTCCCTGTTTCTGTGGAAGGAAAGGATCGGGTGGAGTCCTTACGGATACGCCAGGTGAAGACAGGAGAGGAGAGAATCCTTCCTCTGGACGGAGTATTTATTGCGGTGGGAATTACCCCGAACTCTGAACTGATAAGAGGCGTAACAGAGCTGGACGAAGGGGGATACATCAAAGCAGGAGAAGACGGAGTTACCAGTGCGCCCGGCTTTTTTGCCGCAGGGGACATACGGACAAAACAACTCCGCCAGATAGTTACTGCGGTATCTGACGGAGCAAACGCTGTGGCTTCGGTACAGAGATATCTGATGGAAACAGAGGCGCAGAATCTTTCCGGGCAGTTTTAGTGCCCGGACGTAGCTTTGAGGCCGATAATGCCGATCAGCAAAAGAGCTGCGAAAACAAGGCGGGCAGGCGAAAGTGATTCCTTAAAAAGAACAATGCCTACGATGACGGCTCCCAGCGCTCCTATGCCGGTCCAGACGGCGTAGGAGGTTCCAAGCGGGAGCTGTTTTGTGGCCTGAGCAAGAAACAGAAAACTTAAGATCATGCCTCCTACTGTAAGAACAGAGAACTTAAGCACACTGAAGCCCTCGGAGAGCTTCAGACAGGTAGACCAGAACACTTCCAGAAGTCCTGCGAAAAATAAAAAAATCCATTCCATTTTAATACACATCCTTTCTGCCGTCCAAAAGAAAAAGCGTTAATTTGTATCTACAAAGGCCTAATGATACAAAATCAACGCTTATTTACCCGGCGGCAAGTTCTGATATTTTTTTCGGTTCTAAATCTATCAGCTTTTTTTGAAGGTGTCAAGTATCTTTTGACGAATCCCTTTACTTTAGACGGAAATACGGAAAAGAGGAACGAAGGCTTCCATTAAGTACCTCCGGATCTTTGAAAATTCATATGACTGATTTGACAGCAAGAGGCGGCTGTGCTAAGATAGGCAACTGCATGTAAAAAAATTGCCGGCATTTCGGCATATGAAGGAAAAGAAAAGGAGATATATGAAGAAAAAATTAAGTTTGATCATATTATTATGTATCGGTATTGGCGCTCCGGCCCAGGCGGGAGCAGAAGCGGCAGACTTAGGCGGCGGCATCCGGAAAGAGGCTCTTTTTGCGGAAAAAGAAACAGAGACTGACGGCGAAAATACAAAGATCAGCGAGATTGCCGGCAGGATCCTGGAACATGCCACAGAACAGGCGCAGGAATATCAGGAGATGAAGGACGAGGCGCAGAAAGCGGAAGTCCAGAAAAGAGCCATGGAAATAAAAAAGGAAACAGATCAGATCCGCAGAAAGGCGAAAACGGAGGCGGCCCGTCAAAAAGAAGAGAAGCGTATGGCGCTGCGGAATAAAGTTGTGGATTTCGCACTGCAGTTTGAGGGAAATCCCTATGTGTACGGAGGAACCAGCCTTACGAAAGGCGCCGACTGTTCGGGCTTTGTGATGTCGGTGTTCAAAGAATTCGGCTACAGCCTTCCGAGAGTCGCAGGCGCTCAGTATGAGGCTTCACGAAAAAAGGATATCAGTCAGATAGAGACAGGGGATCTGGTATTTTACGGCTCAGGCGCTATCAGCCATGTGGCCCTGTATATCGGGGACGGAAAAATCATCCATGCCAGCACCTCTGCATCGGGAATCAAAATCTCGGATTATGATTACGAAAGGCCGACTGGTGTCGGAACTTATCTGAAATAATCGAAGTTTAGGCAGATTGCACAAAGCCTGTCGGAATATGTGGATTGTACAGATTTTTATACAAGAGTTTTCCACATTCAAAAAACGTGGAAAACCTTATAGAATCAAGTTATGCACAAAGTTATCCACATTATCCACATGAAAAGGATGTGGATGAATGGATTTACATAAAAAATTAAAAAACGAATGTTTTGGTGAAAAATCATAAAATTGCATAATGCGACAAAAAATCCGAAAAATCTATTGACATTTTAGAAGTGAAAATATTGTATAATATTTCCCCTATAAGAACAAATTTGATGTTTGAAAATGAAATTATCAGATAATATTGCAAGGTGTCGAAGGCGCGCAGAAGATTGCTGATGTAAAGAAAAAAAATTCCCGACAGACGCCGGAATCATAACTGATCCGGCAGCATGCGGGAAGTTTCTTTTTTGGAAATATGTCAGGAGGAGCCAAGTTTCATCCTCTTGATCACCTTCAGTCTTGTAAACTCTTCGCGCTCTTTCTCTTCCAGAGCATTTTGGATCTCTTTTGTGAGCGCCTCATATTTGGGTATAGTGATATTTTTCAGAGCATTGGCCCGCTTCTGGGTTTTTTTGATATTGGCAGCCAGACGTATGGCTGCGTTTTCGATCATAGAAAGCCGTATGGAAAGCTCTTTCACTTTTTCAAACGCCGCCTTTGCCTGATCCAGCGACATTTTTGTACTGTAGTAGGCATAGGTGGGCACGTTGCTTTTGGCGTCATATTCCACAAGAGGGATCTCCGTTCCCATGACGCTGCGGGTTTTGATCCGGATGGAGTTTTCCACCGGGACAGTATAGGCGATCTGCTGTACAAAAGCAATGCCGATCTCCATGTTGGCTTTCTGGAGAGCTGCGTAGGCAGTGCGGAAAGTCTGATCGATCTGGGCCTGGATATCCTTTGCCTGGTCGATCAGTTCCATCATTTCCCGTATCAGGATGTTCCGTTTCTTGTCCATCAGCTCAAAGCCCTGGCGGGAAAGAGCCAGAGAATTTTTCGCCAGTATTAAATTTCCTTTTGTAGGGAAGGTATTCGGATCCATGAAATCACCTCCTGGATATCTGCGGCCTACCGTACCGTTTCTTTATAATATTTGTTGAGAATTTTTGTATCAATACGGTCGAGTTCTTCTTTGGGAAGCAGTCCCAGGAGCTCCCAGCCTTTGTCCAGCGTCTCCGTAATGCTGCGGTTTTCTGTCTCGGACTGCCCGATAAATTCTTCCTCAAAAGCTTTTCCGAACACCAGATAGCGCTTATCCATAGGAGAAAGCTCATCCTCGCCGATAACGGAAGCCAGCGCTCTTGCGTCGCCGACCTTGGCATAGCAGGAAAAAAGCTGATTTGCCACATCCTGATGATCTTCTCTGGTAAAGCCTTCTCCGATACCGTCCTTCATCAGACGGGAAAGAGACGGAAGCACGCTTACCGGGGGATAAATAGCCTGCCCGTGAAGCTGACGGTCAAGTACGATCTGCCCCTCGGTAATATATCCGGTAAGGTCGGGGATGGGATGTGTGATATCGTCGTTGGGCATGGTCAGGATCGGGATCTGCGTTACCGAACCGGTACCGCCCCGGACAATGCCCGCCCGCTCATAAAGAGTGGCAAGTTCACTGTAAAGATATCCCGGATAGCCTTTACGGGAGGGAATTTCGCCTTTGGAGGAGGAAACCTCGCGCATGGCCTCGCAGAAGGAAGTGATATCCGTCAGGATGACCAGGATGTGCATCCCTTTTTCAAAAGCAAGGTATTCCGCCGCGGTAAGGGCGATCTTAGGCGTCAGAAGACGTTCTACCACAGGATCGTTGGCCAGATTCAGAAACATGACGACATGGTCGGAAGCGCCGCTTTCTTCAAAGGTGCGGCGGAAAAATTCCGCAACGTCATATTTTACGCCCATAGCTGCAAAAACGATAGCGAAGTTCTCGTCAGAATCGCCTCCCAGGGAAGCCTGCTGCACGATCTGGGCGGCCAGCTTATCGTGAGGAAGACCGTTTCCGGAGAAAATAGGGAGCTTCTGCCCGCGGATCAGAGTGGTGAGTCCGTCGATGGCGGAAATTCCGGTATTGATATAATTTCGGGGATATTCTCTTGTAACGGGATTCAGAGGAAGGCCGTTGATATTCAGGCTGACCTCCGGCGTAATGTCTCCAAGCCCGTCTATAGGCTGACCGATACCGTTAAAAGTACGGCCCAGGATTTCCGGAGAGAGTCCGATCTCCATGGGATGTCCTGTAAGTCTTGTATGAGTATTGCTTAAAGACATGCCGTCGGTTCCCTCAAACACCTGGATCACAGCCTTGTCTTCATAAATCTCGATGATACGGCCGATCTTCTGGGTTCCGTCGTTCATGTGAAACTCAACGATTTCTTCAAAGGAAGCGTTTTTCACTCCTTCCAGAACCACCAGAGGGCCGTTTATTTCGCTTAATCCCAAATATTCGATTGCCATATAAACCATTCCTCCTGTCAGCCGTTTTTCTCTAATACTTTGTCATAAAATTCGTCAATGTCTTTGCGGTACTGTTCAAAGCGGTCCAGTTCTTTATTTGGAACATCATATTTAATAGAAATGATACGCTCAAAAATATTGTCCTCTTTCAGAACGGAAACCGGCATTCCGCGGTTTACCAGCGCCCGGGACTTCTCATAGAGATACAAAATGATCTCCATCATCTGGAACTGCTTTTCCATGGGAACACAGGTGTCCTCCTCGTGGAAAGCGTTCTGCTGCAGAAAGCCGAGGCGGATCACTCTGGCGATCTCCAGCGTAAGCTTCTGATCGTCAGGCAGCACGTCGCTTCCGATAAGCTTTACGATTTCCATAAGAGAACTTTCCTGATTCAGGATCGCCATGATCTGATTCCTGTCCGATACAAATTTAGGCGATACATTTTTGCGGTACCAGGGGGAGAGATCCTCCAGATATTCGCTGTAGCTGGTCAGCCAGTGGATCGCCGGGAAGTGGCGGGCATAGGCCAGAGATTTATCCAGTCCCCAGAAACAACGGACAAAACGTTTTGTATTCTGGGTGACAGGCTCTGAGAAATCGCCGCCCTGAGGAGAAACCGCGCCGATGATGGTGACGGATCCCTCTGTACCGTTCAGGTTCTGCATCATTCCGGCTCTTTCGTAAAAGGCAGAAAGCCGGGAAGCCAGATATGCGGGGAAGCCTTCCTCCGCAGGCATTTCCTCCAGACGGCCGGAAAGTTCACGGAGAGCCTCTGCCCACCGGGAAGTGGAATCGGCCATGATGGCTACGTCATAGCCCATATCGCGGTAGTATTCCGCCAGAGTCACCCCTGTATAGATAGACGCCTCGCGGGCGGCTACAGGCATATTGGAGGTGTTTGCGATCAGTGCGGTACGATCCATCATCAGATTGCCGGATTTCGGGTCGATCAGTTTGGAAAAATCCTCCAGAACCTGTGTCATTTCATTGCCTCGCTCACCGCAGCCGATATAAATGATAATGTCGGCGTCGGACCATTTTGCGATCTGGTGCTGGGTCATGGTCTTTCCGGTACCGAAGCCGCCGGGCACTGCTGCAGTGCCTCCCTTCGCAATGGGGAAAAGAGTATCCAGTATACGCTGCCCTGTGATAAGGGGGATGCTGGCCGGATAGCGGGTACGGGCGGGGCGGGGGATACGGATAGGCCACTTCTGGGCCAGAGCCAGATCTTTTTCCGTACCGTCAGCCAGTCTTATCGTTACAATAGGTTCCAGGATCGTGTAGTCTCCGTCTGGAGCGGCATGAACGACGGTTCCCTCGCCGATATTGGGAGGAACCATGGATTTATGAAGAATGGAAGCCGTCTCCCGGGTTTCCGCGATAATGGTTCCGGGACCGATCAGATCTCCCTCTTTTACGGTGAGATGCACCTTCCATTTCTTTTCCGTGTCAAGAGAATCTACGCTTACGCCCCGGGAAATATATTTTCCGGAGGCTTTGGCGATCTCTTCCAGCGGACGCTGGATACCGTCGAAAATATTATGGATGATGCCGGGACCAAGAAGAACGGAAATGGCGTCCCCCGTTCCCGTAACAGTCTCTCCGGGACGAAGGCCGGTGGTCTCCTCAAATACCTGGACAATGGTCATGCCTTTTTTCAGACCGATAACCTCTCCTACCAGACGGTCCTTACCTACATAAACCATTTCGGAGATCTTAAATCCCGGATCGCCCTTCAGATAAATGACAGGGCCGTTGATCCCGTAAATAATACCTGTTCTATTCATGCTTCAGACCTCCCTCAAACTTAAATTCTCTGCGGAGAGTATTCAGTCCCTCCTGGAAGGAATTGTCGATCAGGATATTCTTATGCGGGATGGCAGCCCGGATACCGCCAAGAAAGGATTCCTCAGAAACGGTAAGGGGTACGCCTGTCTCGCCGGACACCTTTCCGGCAAGGTCCTTATCCTCCGGAGAAAGGGAAATCTCCACCTGGTCTTCGCCGGCAAACTCTTTTACCTTTCTGACCTGACGGCAGAGATATTCTGTGTATTCAGGCGTTGACATAAAAAGTTCCAGTTTTTTTCTGACTTTTGCAAAGAGATCTGTCTTCAGTTCCTCCTGCTTTTGGGACCAGTCGCGTTTAAGAGTGAGCTGCTCCGCAGAAAGAGCCTTATTTACTTCGCGGCGCACATGGCCGGCTTCAGCTTTGACCTCTGCCTCCGCGCTCTGGATACGGGATGATTTATGCTCTTCCAGCATTTGGGCGAGATGTTCTTTATGTTCCTGAATCGCTTTGGCGGCGTCTTCTTTGGCTTCTTCCACAGAAATCTCGTAAAAATGCTGGAGCTTTTCGTCTATTGTCATATTTTCCTCCTCCAAACGCACTAGATGCGCTGTTCTGGTAGATTTGGAAGCGGGCGTCCCAACTTACGCCCGCCTACAATTTCAGCCCAATGGCTTCATTTACATAGGACGTGATAAAATCCGGTTTCCGCCCTGTTCCATGCCTGTCGGGAATCTCGATGATCAGAGGCGTTTTATGGTGAAGCCGGACTTCATCTATGATTTCCGGGAATTCTCTGCCGAATTTCTCCGTCAGGAGAATAATCCCGATCTCCTTGTTGGCGATGGTGCGTTCCAGAGCTTCTTTCAGCTCGGCGCGTTCATGGACGACAGTACCTTCCACGCCAGCCAGACGCATTCCGGTATAGGTGTCGATATTGTCGCTGATCAAATACATTTTCATAAATATCAGCCTCTTAAAGTTTACCAAGGATCATGAAGGAGATGATAAGGCCGTAAAGGGCAATACCTTCTGCCATGGCAACGAAAATGATAGATTTACCGAAAAGAGAACCGTCCTCGCTGAGAGCGCCGAGAGCCGCGCTTGCGGAACTTGCAACGGCGATGCCGGAGCCCAGACCGGAAATTCCTGTTACAAGAGCTGCGCCAAGGTATCCAAGGCCTGTTGCCAGACCGTCGGCTGAGGTTTCAGCAGCCTGTACGCCGGCAGTTCCGGCGAACATTACAACGGAAGCCACAAGGATCACGCCGAAAAACATAAAACAGTTGGCGGCCAGAGTCCTTTTATAGCGCTTCCTGTTTTTTTCTCCCAGGAAAAAGCAGCCGAAAGGTACGATAATGCTTACGATCAGTGCGATTGCGGTTACAATTTGAATAATCATGTTCATGGTGATATCCTCCTGAAATTATATGAAAATTATATCTTGAGGCCCGCCGTATCGGAGCAGGCCACTGTAGGAACAGCCTAAGAGCGGTTCTGGCGGCTCTGGGGACGATATTTCATAAACGGATGAAATTCCCGTCCGCTGCCGGAATAAAAACGGCTGAAAATTTCGTAATATTCCAAACGCAGTACCTGAATGCCTACGATCAGACCTTCCATAGCGCAGACAAACAGGTTTCCGAAAACGATCACGATCCAGTTCGGGCTTCCTCCTTCCGCGGCTCCCGCCAGCATCAGGACTACCTCCATCATGGCCGCGTGGCTGACAGCAAAAGCGCCGATACGCAGGAAGGAAAGCGTGTTGGAAAGATAGCTGAGCAGCACTTCAAAAAGTTCAAAAAAGCTCTGAACAAAAAACATGCCCTTTTGTTCCGGAAAAATTTTTGCCTTCTTCTCCACCATATTGGTAAGAGGCTCCTTCAGAAACATTAAAATAAGCGGTACGAGAAACATTACCGCCAGCACAGCCGCTGCGGGAAGTTTCTTTCCGGAGACGAACAGGCCGGCCGTGAGGACAATGGAACCATAAAATACAAGGCCGGCTACGGCGTTGCTGTCGAACCAGGTCTTTTCCGGATCGTGGTTCCGGATGGAATTGATGATGTTAAATACCATACAAGTCAGTATGATAAACATTCCGAATCCAATGGCGATCACGAAGACAGCGTTGAGGCGGCCCACCAGAGGAACGTCCATCATAGCGGTCATGGGCTTCAGCCATATGGCGGGAAGAATATCTTCAAACCCGAAAAAGCTGCCGTACATAAATCCGAAGAAGATGGAAAAAATTCCAGCGCAGCTTATGATGCCTGCCAGATCAAGTTTCTTTTTCTTATACAGGAACAGTCCTCCGAGAAAGAGAAGAAGTCCCTGTCCCACGTCTCCGAACATGGCGCCGAAAATGAGAGAATAAGTGATCGCCACGAACCAGGTGGGATCCATCTCATTGTAGGCGGGAAGACCGTACATTTTTACATACATCTCAAAAGGCTTGAAAAGCTTGGGGTTTTTCAGTTTCGTGGGAGCTTTCTGCCGGGCGGGAAGCTGCTGGTCATCAATGAGACAGAAGATCTTTTCGTCATTTTTGATATCGTTCTGGAATGCCAGAGCGTCCTTTTCTGTCATCCATCCGCACAAAATGTAAAATGTATTATTATCTCCGGGAGTGCAGGCCGCCAGCCTGCGGATATCAAAACTGGAAGAGCAGGCGTCAAGAGCCGCTTTGGCGGAGATGATATCCTCCTTGTTTTTTTCCAGAAACCTGTACGCCGCCTCCTTGTTGGCGTTCAGTCCCGCGTGGATTTCCTGGTGCCTTCTGTCAAGCTGGGCGAAAGCCTCCTTGGCGGTTCCGGTATAGCTGTCCGGAACGAAGATCTGTTCAAAGTGCATGGAGGAGTAAACTGCATGCACTTTGTGGGCAAGATGCCTGGGGACGAAATAAACCCCGTATACATATTGCTCGTCCTCGCCGCATTTGATGAAAATAGTGTCCAGATTTTCGTAGATGTATTTTTCGAATTTCTGAAGATACTGTTTTTCAATCCGTCCGAAACGGTAATGAATATAACGGAAACTCAGAATTTCGGATACGTCATAATCCAGATTCCGGAAGGGGCGGATGATCTTCAGGGAATCTACCATTTCCGCGTGTTCGGCGACCAGCCTGTCATGTTCGGCGGCCAGTTCGGCGGATTCCTTCTGGATCCGGCGGATAGCGGTGACAGCCTCCTCGGTATCCATAGGCCGGGGCGGTGTTTTCTCCGGTTCTTCCAGTTGTTCATAGAAGCTGTTGATGGTATTCAGCGCTTCCTTGTAGGGGTTGATTTCCAAAAACGGTGACAGATTAGCCACTTCCGTAAGTTCTGACAGGGCGTTTTCCAGGTGAATTTCATATTTGGAAAGATATTGCTCCGTCATTCTGTCAATATCCGCCTTTGGCCCGGTGATGCTTAAAAATTTCATTTTCTCAATCACGATGTTACCTCCGGGTTGTTAATTGCTGCGAATATACTGCAGCGCTTCATCTGCAGCCACGCCGTACCGTACGCACTCAATGGCGATGGTCAGACGGTTGACTTCATGTTCCTTGTGATACAGGTAAGAATAGAGGACCGCTACAGAATAGGGATCCTTCCGGGCCTCTTTTTCCAGGGTCGTTCTAAGCATATGATTGTAAAATTCCTCCAGGTTGTGAGCGGACAGATAATCATATTTCTTACCGTAATAGGTTCTCCGGAACATTTTTCTTGCATCCTCATAAGAGGAGGATTCTACCAGATCATGGATTTCCTCTTTTTTGAGCTTATATGTCATAGGAATCAGCAGAGCGTAGATGTCTGCCGGGGCCATGCGGAAAAAACGCTTGGACCGGAATATAAACTGAAGATTCAGCATATCGAATTTTTCCCCGTATGCTTTGGTGATCTCTTTCAGGTCATTTCCGGAAAAAAGTTTTTTGCGCACATTCCAGATCTGTGAAAAATAGTAAAGATCCAGGGCCATACCATAGTCAAAAAGCAGGGCGCTTTCGTGATTCTGGATTTTGGACAGAGGCTGATAAAATTCATTTCCCTTCAGCGCGCTGATGAATTCTTCCATTGTGGTACAGGCGGCGAGCCGGTCTACATCCAGTTTGGAATGTTTCCGGAAAAATTCGCGGTAAGGGGAGATATCCACAGGATCCGTATTCCGGTGATCAAAAAGATTTGTCATGACTTCCTTTAGGACACGAATCTCGTACCGTTTGGAATACAGCTCCAGAAATTTTCTCTGTTCAGCGTTGGCGAACTGATAGATCCTGGAAAAATTGGAGAAAATAGAAGTTTTCAGCAATTTTTCGATCTGTCCCCGGTGAAGGGTGTTCTCGTCCAGAGAAGCCCAGGCTTTTCCGTATTCCTGAGTCCGTTTCAGGTAAGCGGCTACCTGGGGAACGCTGGGAAGCTGCACGATTTCCTGGAACTGTTCATCTGTGATCAGCTTACTCTGCATGGCGCGGATCTTTGCGGAGATTCCGCTGTAAGAAAGGAGAGTCCCCATTTCTTGCTACACCTCCTTCAGCCTTCCAGAAGTTTGTGAAACAGTTCTTCCGACAGTTTTTCCTGATTTTGGCTGTAATAGACGTCCAGTTCTCTGAGCGCGGTTTCCATGCTCTGCCTGAGGGATTCCAATTCAGTGTTTTTCTTTTCCTCCAGACTGCTGCGCAGTTCTTCTATCTTTTTATTGGTATCCTGCTCCAGCTCTGCGTCAAAGGCCTTGCACTGCTGTTCCGCCTCGGCGGAAAGCGCAGCCTTTGTCCTGTCGGCATCCTCCATAATACGTCGGGCAGTAATTTCTATTTCGGACAATTTATTGAGTATTTGTTCCATATTCACACTCCTTTTAACTGGTATTTTAGGAACTTTATCATATGATACACCTTTTGTTAAAAAATTACCACTTAAAAAGATACAATTTTTGGGGAATATTTTACAGTTAAATTGTTTTAATTGTATATATTTGAAAAAGCGGCCGAAAAGAAGGAAAGAGAGACGGACAACAGATGAAACAGAGGGGACTCCCGGGTTTTGCTTGCCTGACAATGAGAAAAGAGGTATGATAGCGTTGGTGTATTAGGGGATAATAAAAAATGTTTTCATCCATGAAGATATAAGGGGGAGAGCCGGTTTCGGGATAGGGATTTTGTTCATGCTGTACGATAATGCCGTTTGCAGAAATCCGGCGGGAGAAAACAGAAAAGAAAATTAATGATCAAACGGAAATCAGGAGGAATATATGAGATTAAGAAATATACCGGGAGCGAAAGACGCGATACTGGAAAGCCCTTATGTGGTACAGCAGCCGGAAAATCAAAAAGGGAAATGGGCGGAGTGTTTCCCGCGGAAACAGCCTGTCCATATTGAGGTTGGAATGGGAAAAGGCCGTTTCCTTATGGATATGGCGAGGCTGCATCCGGAAATAAACTATGTGGGGATCGAGATGTATGACAGCGTCCTGCTGCGGGCTCTGCAGAAACGTGAAGAACTGGAGGAAAAAGGAGAAGAGCTGAGGAACCTGCTGTTTATGAGAATGGACGCCAGAGAACTTCCGCAGGTGTTTGAAAAAGGAGAAGTGGAGAAGATTTATCTCAACTTTTCCGATCCCTGGCCAAAAGCCCGTCATGCAAAACGCCGCCTTACTTCCAGGCAGTTCCTTTCGCGTTATGAGAAGATACTTGTCCGGAACGGGAAAGTAGAATTTAAAACAGACAACAGAGAATTGTTTGAATTTTCTCTGGAAGAAGTAAAAGAACAGGGCTGGGAGCTTCTGGAGAGTACTTTTGACCTCCATAACCAGCCGGAGATGATGGAGGGAAATGTTATGACAGAATACGAAGAAAAGTTTTCATCCATGGGAAATCCTATCTGTAAGCTGATATGCCGGCAGAAACAAATCTAAAAATAAAGAGAAAGGCTGACGCTCCGGGGACTTTGTCCCCGGTTTTTTTAACCGTGTAGCGATCGATTTGTCATCAATAGTAAAATTCGCCGTTTCCATGATTTTGGAATTATGATAGGACGGAAATGATAAAGTATCAAATCGAAATTGAGCGAGGAGAAGGATGAAGACAGTTACAACATGTGGAAGCATGAAATTTGAAACAGAAATGCAAAGAATAGTATTTCTGTTAGAAACAAAGCATAATATGAATGTTTTGCAATGTGTGTATAATGTAGATAACCGGGATGTTACACCAATGGAACATGCTGCTCTTGAAAATGCGCATTATAGAAAGATCGAACTCTCCGATGCAATATACGTTGTAGATATTCAAGGATACATTGGAAACCAATTTTCTAGAGAAATTGAGTTTGCAAAAAGTAAAGGGAAAGAAGTTATTTTTCATTATGCATATAGAGGAAATTCACTTCCTATCTATTGAACTGACAAGGAGGAGCGCTTTATAGATGATAGAAGTGTAAGCGAAAGTACTAATGATGAAACGTTTGGAATTCTTTTCTTTGCAAAAGTATTTTCTTTTAAAGAAATACATAGTGAGATAAAGAAAATTTTGATTACAGATGATTTAGTAGAAAATTGGACATATCCATTGATTCAACCAAGACTAATTGAAGAGGCAAAAAACAGAGGATTTTTATAAACGCCTGTTTATCGGATTCTTGTGTGTTGCTTTGTGACGCATGAGAATTGTAGGCTGGAAGATAAGTCGACGAAAACGGATGAAAAAGGAGCAGTCATTCCTGCGGCGGCCTCATATAATATAGTATAGAAAAACGGCAAAGATGGTGAAATAAGCGGCGTTTCGGCATGAAACGGAGCATAAGACCGGCCGGAAGGATCTGGAGGCGTTTGTATGGCGGCAAGAAAAGGCAGCAGGATACGAAGCCTGATGACTCAGTTCAGCTACGATCACCGCAAGCTGGACGCTCGTCTGACAAAAATCCGGAAAAACGCGGATGAACTGGCGAAAATGCTGGATTCTATGTCCATGAAGAAGGATGTAAAAAAAGAAAAATAAAAAAATTGAAAAAAATATAAAATTTTTCTTGACTTTTGATGAATGGTCTCGTATAATGACTCTTGCGTTGAGAAATAAAGCTTACAGAAAAGCTTCAAAAGATTTGCGTCTTTAGCTCAGCTGGCAGAGCACCTGACTCTTAATCAGGGTGTCCAGGGTTCGAACCCCTGAAGACGCACTAAAGGCACTGTTTTTGCGGACAATGTGATTGCCGTGGGGACGGTGTTTTTTTGTTGTGTAAAATAGGAAAATAAAAAACAGAGAATCAAGAAGGATAGTCAGAGTGTCCAATCCGGATTGTCTGATTCATAGGGATGATCCTTTTAAGAAGGATATACGCTGAGTGAGGATAATACGGAAAAACAAAAAAATTACACGGTTTGGAGTATGCAGGTCCTCTTGTGCATTAACGCTATCAACGCTATGGAAATAGAAAAAGATGGTAAAAAGAAGGAGGGCCGGACATTAGATGTCCGGCGAGTATGAAAAAGAAAAGTTTATGTAAAAAAGCATTTGCTTTATTTGCTTAATAATATACCGTTCATATGTGATAAAAGTGTGAGCAATACTTGAAAAAAGAGTGATAAAAGTATAAAAAACCTATAAAAATTTTCATTGTAAAAGTTTTGGCGCTCCTATATAATAATGAAGAAAAGAGATAGGAAATCTCCGCCTTTGAGCCTTTATGCGCGTTATCTGTTAGCTGACAGGCTATTGTGGATGGACCGCGATTTTTCAGGGCGATAGACGCAGGATTAAAAACAGATCTGTTTTCCGCGTCCTGGGGGATTTCCGCACCTGTATATTTTACAGATAGAAATATCCGTCTGTTTTGCAGGCGGCAGATAAAAGCCACAAAACTCTGAGGAGGAAAAAAATGAAGAGAGAAACAGTTGTTGTATTGGATTTTGGCGGTCAGTATAATCAGCTGATTGCACGCCGCGTAAGAGAATGCAATGTGTATTGTGAAATCTATTCCTACAAGACAGATATTGAAAAAATCAAGGAGATACAGCCAAAGGGAATTATTTTTACAGGCGGGCCCAACAGCGTATATCTGGAGGACTCCCCTGCGTATGCAAAGGAAATTTATGAACTTGGCATTCCGATCCTTGGAATCTGCTACGGTTCCCAGCTTATGATGCACCAACTGGGCGGAAAAGTAGAAAAGGCTCCGGTTCGTGAGTACGGCAGGATTGAGGTAAATGTGGACACATCATCCAAACTGTTTCAGGACGTATCGCCGAAAACAATCTGCTGGATGAGCCACAACGACTATATTGCAAAGGAGGCTCCCGGTTTCCGCGTGTCTGCCTGGACCAGTGACTGTCCGGTAGCCGCGGCCGAAAATCCGGAAAAAGGACTGTACGCGGTTCAGTTCCATCCGGAAGTGCTCCACACCCAGGAAGGAACAAAGATGCTTTCCAACTTTGTATATCATGTCTGCGGCTGTGCCGGGGACTGGAAGATGGACTCCTTTGTGGAAGAATCCATTAAATCCATCCGTGAAAAAGTAGGCAATGGAAAAGTGCTGTGCGCTCTTTCGGGAGGCGTAGATTCCTCAGTGGCGGCAGTTCTGCTGTCAAAAGCTGTAGGAAGCCAGCTTACCTGTGTATTTGTGGATCATGGTCTTCTTCGCAAAAATGAGGGAGACGAAGTAGAAGCGGTATTTGGCCCGGAAGGCCCTTATGATCTTAACTTTATCCGCGTCAACGCCCAGGAACGTTTCTATGAAAAACTGAAAGGCGTTGTGGAGCCGGAGCGCAAGAGAAAAATCATCGGCGAGGAATTTATCCGTGTATTTGAGGAGGAAGCAAAGAAAATCGGCGCCGTGGATTTCCTGGTTCAGGGAACCATTTACCCGGATGTTGTGGAAAGCGGCGTAGGCGGAGAATCCACAGTTATAAAGTCTCACCACAATGTGGGAGGACTTCCTGACTATGTTGATTTTAAGGAGATAATTGAACCTCTCCGAAACCTTTTCAAAGATGAAGTTCGTAAAGCCGGTCTGGAACTGGGTATTCCGGATTATCTGGTATTCCGTCAGCCGTTCCCGGGACCGGGACTTGGAATCCGCATTATTGGCGAGATCACAGCAGAAAAGGTGCAGATGGTTCAGGATGCCGATGCCATCTGGCGGGAAGAGATTGCAAAGGCAGGCTGGGATAAGAAGGTAAACCAGTATTTCGCAGCCCTTACAAACATGAAATCCGTTGGTGTTATGGGTGACGAAAGAACATATGATTATGCTATCGCGCTCCGCGCGGTAACAACCACAGACTTTATGACGGCCGAGAGCGCAGAGATTCCTTGGGAAGTGATCGGAAAGACCACCAGCAGAATCGTTAATGAAGTAAAGCATGTAAACAGAGTGCTTTATGATTGTACCGGAAAACCACCAGCAACGATTGAGTTTGAATAAAACGAAGTACCGTAAAAACCCAGTATTTATGCGGGTTTGCGGCGTTCGGAGAAGTCTTTTGATAACAATTTGATAACAGCCATACAAGAGCCATTATTCTTGCAGTCCAGTGGTTTATGGGTTACGGAATAATAAAAGGCGGCTTGTATGGCGAAAGAAATCCATATTAGAAAGCCCTTAGCTGTGGGTAATGATTCCATAGCTAAGGGCTTTTTGTCGTTTTTATAAGGTTGCCATAGTGGAAATTATAGCATTTTTTGTAAATATACTATATCTATAAGCTGCTTTCCACACTCAAAAATTGGGTGATCATAGTTGTCGATAAAGAAATTCTTTACGACATAAGAGCGAATAAAGCCGCATTTTTCATAGAAAGGAATGGTTAATGGACTATCACCTGTTCCGACTTGTAGCACCGAATATTGCTCAGAGTATTTCGCAACAAGAAAATCAATAAGTTTTCGGGCATAACCCTGTTTTTGATAGTCAGGCAATGTAGCAATGTTCTTGATTTCCAGTACACCATTGCCCTCATCGGTGACAATGCATTCAGCTTTGACTCCATTATCGTCCAGTACATACATTGTACCACGCTCTAAATATCGGTCTACCATATCTTCTTGCTCATCGGCAAGAAGAAGTAAATGCAGATATCGCTTTTTGTTTTCGTCTATTTCTTGAATTAGCATAGTAGTAGCTCCCCGATAGATTACTCTTTCAATTTGTCCTTAAAGGCTTCGGCTAAGGCATCGCTTAACTCCTGCGAGGGCACTTTCGCCCAAAGCTGCGTGGTATCGTATTTTGGATAGTAGTAACGCCAGCGGTCATAATCGTCCTTGCTGATTTCACCGGCAGAGAGCTTGTCCGCCTGCTCTTTCCAAGCATAGAGCATTTGCAGCAGCTCGTAAGCCTCTTTGCCCTTGTCTTTGTTGACTTTCAGGCAAACTTCTCCGCCTGCTTCGCTGACGGTCAGCCCATAAACATCTTCAAGGGTAAATAAGGTGTGCATAAGACCGATCTGACTGTCAATGTCAGGAACATCAAGAGCCTGCGGGGAAACATCAAGCACCTGCGCCAGCGCAGCCGTTAAATCCGCCTTTGGTTTGCGGGAGCCGGTTTCATATTGCGCCAAGCGTACATCGGCGCTCCTTTCGGGAAAGCCGACAGCCGTACCAAGATATTTTTGCGTCATACCACGCAGAAGTCTGAAAAAATGGATTCTCTCACCAATCGCCATAGTGTTTACACTCCTCGCTTATGTATCTGCACATAGTATAGCAGATATGTTTAGTAAAAGTCAAGAGAAAATAAAACAAAAAAGTTTAAGATTTTCTCGCAAACCGCTTGACAAAAGCAAATATGCTTAGTATAATGAGAAAGCATTAAACAAATAAGTTTAATTTAATATCCGTCGTGCGTTACGGTAATGGCGTACCCGCCCGGGCAAATCGGAAGGCGGTAAGAAAGTATTCCGACACGAAATAAATGAAATTGAAAAACAGAAGGGAAGGTGATTTTTATGGAAAACAGGTTTATCCGTGCCGATGATGTGGCGCAGGAACTCAATGTATCGAAGTCCTATGCCTATAAGCTCATCAGGAAACTGAATGAGGAACTGAAAGCAAAGGGGTTTATTACGATTGCGGGGCGTGTCAACCGCCAGTATTTTTATGAAAGGCTCTACGGAGCCGGAAAGGAGAAGGAATAATGCCGGTATTCAAAAATGAGGACAACGGTACTTGGTATGTGATGGCAAGGTATGTGAACTGGAAAGGCGAGCGCAAGCAGAAATGCAAGCGTGGCTTTGTAACTAAGAAAGAAGCGCAGGAATGGGAGCGAATGTTCCAGTTGCAGAATTCCTCTGACCTTGATATGAGCTTTGAGGCTTTCACAGAGCTGTATATCCGAGATGTGAAAAACCGCCTGAAGGAAAACACATGGCTGACGAAGGAGCATATTATCCGCACGAAAATACTGCCCTTTTTCGGTAAGCTGAAAATCAGCGAGATTTCCACAAAGGAGATCATCACTTGGCAGAATGAAATGCTTGCCTATCGTGACGAGAAGAAAAAGCCATATTCGCAGACCTATCTGAAAACACTGCACAACCAGCTTTCAGCCATATTCAACCATGCTGTGCGCTATTATGAGCTGCGTTCTAATCCAGCCGCAAAGGTGGGAAATATGGGCAGCGAGGAACACAGGGAAATGCTGTTCTGGACGAAAGAGGAATATAAGAAGTTTTCCTTTGAGATGATGGACAAGCCCGTTTCCTTTTACGCATTTGAAATGCTCTACTGGTGCGGTATCCGTGAGGGCGAGCTGCTGGCGCTTACGCCTGCGGACTTCGACTTTGACAAGGAAACGGTCACGATCAACAAGTCCTATCAGCGTCTGCACGGAGAAGATGTGATTACTACGCCGAAAACAAAGAAAAGCAACCGCACCATTAAAATGCCGCATTTTCTCTGTGAGGAAATGCAGGAATATCTCAGTATGCTCTACGGCCTCAAAAAGAAAGACCGTATCTTTACAGTAACGAAAAGCTATCTTCATCATGAGATGGACAGAGGGGCGAAAGCCGCAGGCGTGAAGCGTATCCGCATTCATGACCTTCGTCACAGCCATATCAGTTTGCTGATTGATATGGGTTTTTCAGCGGTGGCGATTGCCGACCGCGTGGGACACGAAAGTATTGAAATCACTTATCAGTACGCCCACCTGTTCCCGTCCAAACAGACGGAAATGGCGGAGCGATTAGACGACTTAGGGAAAGGAGATTTTGAAAATGTCAGCTAAGAACAGAGACAACAAAAACCGTTGGAGAAATATCACGGTGGGATTTCGGGTATCGCCCGAAGAAAACAAACGCATTAACAAGGCGGTTGCTTTATCGGGATTGCCGAAGCAGGAATACTGCTACCGCCGCTGTCTGAATCAGGATGTGGTCGTGCAGGGCAATCCGAGGGTGTATAAGGCTCTGAAACAGGAGCTTGCCGCCGTCCTTGCGGAATTGCAGCGTATTGAGGCAGGAAATAGCGTGGACGAGGAACTGCTCAATGTCATTGAGCTAATCGCCGTTATTCTCGGCGGCTTGAAAGGAGAGAAACAGGATGAATAAGCAAAAAGAAATGACCGCCCGTAACACATCTGTTGGCGCAGATGATAGGCAGTCACTCCATGTAACTAATTACAGTATAACCAATCAAAACGGAAATATCAATGCTTTTCTTCTGAAAGGCGGTGGCAGGAATGGCTGAACTTAAAATCATCAGTATGGACGAAGTCCCTGTGGAAGAAGTGGAATGGCTGTGGTATCCATATATTCCATTCGGGAAATTGACAATTATTCACGGTGACGGCGGCGAGGGGAAAACAACTTTAATTCTTCGGTTGGCGGCGTTGTTGTCGAGGGGAGAAAAGCTTCCCTGCGACAGCACCGAGCGTGAGCCGATCAAAGTGATTTATCAGACCGCAGAGGATGGACTCGGAGACACAATCAAACCACGGCTGCTCGCCGGTAATGCGGATTGTTCGCAAATCAAAGTCATAGACGAGTCGGAAGCGTCGCTTACTATGCTGGACGAACGCATTGAAAAAGCGATTGTGGAAACAGGCGCAAGAGCGCTTATCTTAGACCCGGTACAGGCGTATATCGGTGCGAAAGTTGATATGAACCGGGCAAATGAAGTGAGAGCCGTCCTTTCCCAATTAGGGCGGATAGCCGGGCAATATCGGTGCGCCATTATTTTGGTCGGACACTTAAATAAAGCGCAGGGAAACAAATCCAATTACAGAGGGCTTGGTTCCATCGACTTTCAGGCAACTGCACGGAGCGTTCTGATTGTCGGCAGGTTAAAAGATAATCCGCAGATCAGGGTAATGGTGCAGGACAAGTCCTCCCTTGCTCCAGAAGGCGAGCCGATTGCTTTTGAGCTGGACAAGGAAAACGGATTTCGATGGCTCGGTCATTATGATATATCGGCGGACGATCTGCTCTGCGGTATTCCAAGAGAGAAAAAATCCGAACAGGCGGAAAATCTTATCCTTGAATATCTTTCACAGGGTAAGTATCCGCAGCAGGCATTGCTGAAGAAAGCACAGGCGATTGGTATCTCCAAGCGTGTGCTGGACGAGGCGAAGAAGGCGCTGAATGTCCGATCTCTCAAAGAGGGCAGTCAATGGTACTGGGAGCTTCCCGAAAAAACAGAGTGAGGGTTTTCAAGGTTGCAACATTGCAAAAACTGGCACACCTGCAACCTTGCAATGTTCCTTTTTCGGGAAGTAATAAAGTTTGGTGGAGAGTGCAGAGAGCACCTTTTCAAAGGTGTTCTTTGCCCCTCGGAGAGCCCACGACATCTTTGCAACCGTCAGGTTGAAAGTGTCATAGTGGGTTACGCACTTTGAAAAAGGTGCGTAACTGCACTTCCCCACAGTATCGCAAAACGAAGGGAGGGATACGAATGCCGAAGGGAGATTTCAGCGTTGCCCGTATAGAAAAGCGGACGAGAGCGAGCGTCGGAAAGTTTGAACGGCACGTTGAGCGAAAAAATGAAAGCTATGAAAATATGAATGTTGATCTTTCCCGCACGCCGATGAATGTTCACTTTCAAAGCTGCGGCGAGCTGACCTACAACGAACATCTGGACAGGCTGATTGCAGACGGGACGGTCTCCTTAAAGGGGCTGAAAGCGGATGCGACGGTCTTTAACGAGATGATATTGGATGTGAATACCGACTACTTCGAGAGAAACGGCGGTTATGATTTCGCCTGCCGTTTCTATGAAGAAGCGTTCCATTTTGCAGAGAAGTTATATGGGAAAGACAATATTATTTCCGCAGTTATGCACGCTGACGAACTGAATATCGCTATGACCGAAAAGTACGGAAAGCCGGTTTATCACTATCATCTGCACATTATGGCGCTGCCTGTAGTGGACAAAGAGGTGCGCTGGTCGAAGCGCTGTAAAGATCCGGCGCTGGTGGGAACAGTGAAAGAGGTAATTCATCAGGTCAGCCATTCAAAGAAATGGAAATCAGAAAAAGCGTTGGACGAAAGCGGAAATCCCGTACTAAATAGTAAGGGGAAACCCGTCTACCGTGCTTCATATAGCATTTTACAGGATAAGTTTTACGAATATATGAAGGACGCAGGATTTGAGGGCTTTGACCGTGGCGAGCGAGGAAGTACGGCAGAAAACCTGACTTCGCTGGGGTACAAAATCCAGCAGGACGAAAAAAGGCTGGCAGATATTGAACAGAAAATTGCTGCTGAGCAAGTCCGCTATAACGATAATCACAAGGCGTTTATGACCTTTGCGGAGATTGACAGCTCAGGCAAAAAGTCCTTCACGGGCAAATACACGGTATCGGCTGGGGACTACGAAAAGCTGACAACGCTGGCAAAGCGCAGTTACTCGGCGGAATCTGAAGCGCAGCGGTTGAGAGAGGAAAATGGTAGACTGTCCCGTCAAATATGGTCGCTGCAAAGCGAGGTTTCAAAGTTAAGAACTGCGCTGCGGGAATTGACCGAAAAGTGCAGACCGTACCTTGAGGCATTAAAGATAGCGCCGCAAAAGGTCAAGGAGTTTATCAGCGGTATTCTTGAAAAATTCAAAAAGCAGGAAAAAAGTATTTATTATGAGCCGATTTCGGCTCGTGAACAACGCTCTAAAAATAAAGATTATGAAAGGTAGGAAAACGAAATGGCAAAGACGATTTTTGAAGAACCGGGCGGCGCTTATGTACGGCAGGGAGATTATCTTCTCCCCTGTCTGTCCCCATCCGCCGAAAAAGAAAACAAGCCCATTGGAGTATGGGGACAGCGGCATCTGCGCTATCTCAAACAGCACCGCAAAGCGTTTTATACTAACCTGCTCACAAGCGGCAAGTTAAACAGTTATCTTGCAGATATTGACAAGCAGGCGGAAGATATGTTTCTTCGGCTGGTAAAACAGATGGCAGAGCGTGAAGGCGTGTCCGAACAGCTAAAGGCGGACAATCAGATAGAGTGGGTTGGTCAGATGAACAATATTCGAAATAGAGCTATGGAAATTGTAAATCACGAGGTTATTTACGCATAATGTAAGAACGGCGGCAGGGGAGAAATCCTCGCCGCCAACTTTATTTTTTTGCCCAAAATGTAAGATACATTTGAGAAACGGATTCTAATAATACAAATAAAATATGTAGAATAATAAAGATACAGATAGAGGTAATATATTTAAATAAGTAAATTGGAAAAATAGTTTGTATAAGTGAGATTGCAATGAGACCTACTAAATATATTATCTCAGTAACAACATTATAAGCTATATTAGAAAGTAGAATTTGAAATAGAGACAATTGTTTCCCCTGAACAGGTTTGTATTGTTCCTTACTCGATTCGGTTTCTTTTAAACGCTTAATGTTATTATTGTCCGCAGATACTAAAATTGTAATAATTGCTACAGAAAATGATATTAAAATCGCAACAATACTTATCTGTGTACCAATAAATTCCGAGAAAATAGATACTATTTTTTCAGAGCTTCCCATATTAAATAATATCGACAAAAACAACGCACTTAATGATATAATCAATGGAAATAGAAATTTTTTAAATACTTTTTTTCGTGAAGCAAAATAATCCGATATTGGAATTAAGATTATGCTTTTCATTTTTGGGTCCTCGTTTCATCTATAAATCCCTGTGCCTTTGTGAAGAAATCTTCACTGTTGACCTCGTTTGTTACCGACTCTGCTTTTACAGAAAGATAGTGCTTCATTTTCATAAGATCAGTATCGATTTCAAACTGTCCCGCAGCATTAGTTCCTCGTACAGAAATTTTCTTAATTCTATTATTGCTTTGCATATCGTCATAGTATGCTTTGATTAGATTGTCAGGAAATTTTTTTGCGCCCTTAGGTCGTTTAAACCAAATTTCAACTTCATCGTCAATATCATTTCGATTTGCAAATTGCATGAAATCGTCCCTTATATCTTCTTTGCTAACTGTTAATTTTAGGGCGGAGGTAGTACGAGCCTTTTTTAGCGAATCTAAGAAATCATCTCCTGGCATAATCTCATGTGAAAGTGTATAGTGATACTTATCATCAGTATCTTCATTATAGCGTACGAACTGCGTATTAAGATAATCTACGATACAGTTTATAGATATGCCATAATGATTGCTTTCGTGTACTGCAAGAAAACGATTTTGTCCTTTGGCAAGGCGGATACATAAGTGTGTTTTTTCTTCATCGCCATCTTGCTGGCGCTTTCTTGTTCCAAGTTCCTGCATGGTTTCTGTGTCTATTTCATTGCGAACATGATTATATTTCGCAGACTTAAAGATGATATTATAGTTGCCATCTTTTAAATCTGTATAAGAATCAAGCCATACAACTTTTTCTGAAGAAGTGATGTCTTTCCGCCGCTCAGTTAAATTTTTAGCCGCAATATAAGCAAGAAGTTTTGAGAACGCTTCAATGATTTGCTTTATTTCATAAACAGAGTCATCACTGTTGTCTTTTTGCTTGGAGATAGCAAGATAATAAAAATAAATTGGAACACTTTTCTTTTGTTCAGGACTACTCATTTTTGTCCTCCCTCTTTATAATACATCCGAAAGAAGTTGCCAAGAATCGCTCTTTATATCGTCGGAATAATTATTTGTGCAAATGCAAAGCTCGCTACTCTGCTTGTCTTGACGAACAATTCCACCATGTAGATGATACTTATCTATGTAGTTCTTCAATACCGCAAATTTTTTGGCAGTGTATTTGTCAATGTCCTCGCTATCGCCTGATTTAGTAAACCCGCCCTTGGTTTCTATTATCCATGTGCTACCATCTGAAGCGCCGACAATATAATCTGGATAGAATGATTTTTGCTTTCCAAAATTATCGGTATACACAATAGAAAAATATTCTATCCCTTTATCTCCGTTTTTGTAAAACCATCGAATATTAGGACTGTTTTCACAGTGCCGCTCCAAAAGTTTTTCTGGCATAGAACGCTTTTCAGCAGAAGAAAGGTATCCTTTGTACACATTTTTTGTCATTTCTACCTGTGATTTAGCTGAGCCATCATAAGTAAAAATCATTTCCAGCGGAAACCCAATTGGCTTCTCAGTTGTTTTGGGTATTGCTAAAGACAGTTGGAGCGACTCATCTGCCATAGCGTTTCTCACATCTTCAACCAATAAGTGCTTGTTATTGATGATAAAAGCGTAGAGTTCTCTTGTCCCGATTTTGAGAATCTTTGTTTCACAGTGCAATCCATCCAGAAAAAGTTTACGCATGATTGTATTTATGTTGTTATAATCCAGATTTACTTTATAACCGATTTCAGCAACACAATGATGGTATTCTTTCCCGTGCTTATGTGTGTTCAAAGCCTCATGGATAGAAATATCATTTAATTCAGCGATGTTTTCTTTTGATAAAGTACTTACCGAACCAGACTTAGTATGATCGATAATATCCTCTGAAAATGAATAACCATGAGCCTCTAATAGAGCTTTGTTTTTAGAAGCATCCTTTGTGATGTGGTATTGTTTTTCAAAGTATTTATAAATCACCTTCAGTGACAATTTGGCATCACGAGGATATGGCACATCGGTTTTATATTCGCTGATGATCTCAAAAGAACGATGTTCAGGTTTAAGGAACACTTTATAAGCGTCAAGAGCGCCTGTCCCTAAACTCAGCTTAACGCTTTCCGTGAATTTCTCATCTAATGTGTATAAATAACAGCTATCAAGCAGATCACTCCCATAGTGTTTGGCTTCGGGCATACGGCGGATTCGCCCAATGGTCTGAATCTCAAAGACCTCGCTCATGTTATCACGCAGTTTAACAAGAATTTGCGCACGAGGGCAATCCCAACCGGTAGCTACAGCCTGCTTAATTATAACTGCAATTGGTGTAGCATTAGGTTCTTCGATATCTTCAAGATTCTGCTTTTTATCTGATAGCCATACCGCAAGCAGATTATTTTCGTAGGTGATCCCCTTGCTTTCAAAATATTCCTCGACTCTGTCCAGAAGGGCATCTGATTTGTTCGGAATTTGCACAATAATAAGGGGATTGATTTCAGCATTTCGATTTAAATACTCTGAGTGCAATTCCCTCTGCTTGGTGATTGCCTTGTCAAGCAAATATGTAATTTGATCATCAACACTGATATGCTGCTCAAAGTTTTCGTTGATGATTAGTAGCTTCTTTATTAGACCTTCCGCAATAACATCTTCTTCGGGAATATCAATTAAAATGGCGTTCTTATAATTTTTAGGCGTAGCAGAACAGCGGATTATTTTATCTGAGTGAAATAACTCAATAATATCATCTGCTTTGATCGTGTCGTTTTGGTGGGACTCATCAACAATAATTTTAAAGCACAAGCCATCATCAAGAGCATTGCGTATGTGCTCGATAAAATTTGTACGCTCGCTGTCTTTTAATGCGTTATTGCCTTTCTTGGTCAGCTTTTCCCAGTTAATAAAGCAAGCGTCGTTTTCTTCAAAACCAGCAGTCATAATATCTGGAAGCAATTTTGTTTGACTGCCATGAATATATCGATCCATCTTTTCCTTGCTCTGCTCTTCAAGATTTCCTTTTCCGGGGGTGAGCCAAATAAAAACTGTTTTATGATTGCTTTTAAAATACTCATCCATGAAGTGAGTAAGGATAATCGTTTTGCCGCTGCCAGTGCAGCTTTTCAAAACAATATCTCTGTTTGGCTGCTCCATTGCAGCAATTAAATCTGCAATTGCTTTTAACTGAAAATTCGCAAGGGTAATTTCCATTTTTATCCCTCCAATTCTTGATAATAGTAGTCGGGAATGATATTTACTATGATTTTTCTATCTCGCAAGATTTGTGCTTGTTGCGCGTCCATTAGAATATCATGCCCTAAATACAGCTTTTTACATTTAACATTGTTTTCAAGACGAGAAACAAAATCATTGAGTTCTTCCTCGGTCAAGACAATGGCGATTTCCGCATTACCAGTAAAATTTACACCGTTTTCAAGCTCAACAAGCTCACGAATGTGTTTGAGCAGCTCATCGGCGTATTCATAATACATACGCTGACTTATCGGAACATAATCCACCCTATAATATTTAAGACTGCCACTATTATTTGACAAAACATTTTTTATTCGGGCATATGTAATATTCCGACAAATATTATTCTCGTTATTTGTGCAGAGAATAAATTTCCGAGTACCGCCATCAAGAGTGTTGCGTTTTAGCACAGCGTGTCCCGTACTGCCCGAACCCGCAAAAAAGTCAAGTACGGTAATATCTTTCTCGACAAAATAATCAAGATACATATTTATCAACTTGACGGGTTTTTTGCCACTATTAAAGGGAACGCCGCCCTCATGTCTGATATTGCCGAAATCCCCTGCCATATCATAGAAATTAGGGATAGGCGTTACCTTTGTTGCACCCTCTGTCATTTTTTCAGAGGGAACACCTTGATAATACTTTCCTTTTGTTGCATTTACTCTTTTAGGACCGGTAAAATATCGGTATGGATATTGATCATCACCAATTCCGTAAACTTTATAAAGAACACCTAACCCATCAATATCTTTTCTACCATCAAGATAATCACGAAAAAATCTGCCCGATGAATTGCCGTTGAGAATTGTTCCCGTTGCCCATATTTCCTTTAGACCGTCTTTAAATCCAGCATCGTGCTTTATGATTTTATATTCATTTTGCTCAAACACGATAACTTTTTTGCCGCCTAGTTCGATTTCTTTACCTGCGGATAATTCCTTAATAGAGTAAATAAATTTATCATAATCATATTCCTGCGGTTTAAGATAAGGCTTTGCTGCAAAGGATTTACGATACACTAAAACTTGTTCTATCTCCTTATGGTAACGCATATCGGATTTTAATGTTTTGTCAGGATAACGCACTTGAATATAATCTGTTTTCTCATAGTTATCTTCACTAAAAATTTCATCACAAAGGGTTTTCAAGTGTGGCGCTTCGTTATCATCTATGCTAATAAAAATGAAGCCTGTATTTGCTAACAGCTTTTTGCAAAGTTTCAATCTCTTTTTCATAAAAGAAAGCCATTTACTATGCCTATATAAATCATCTGCCGCAACAAATTTGTCATCATAAATAAAATCTTCATTTTGAGTATTATACGGCGGGTCTATGTAGATAAGATCAATTTTACCCTTGTGAGTTTTTTCAAGTAGTTTTAGAGAAGCAAGGTTGTCTCCCTCAATAAGAAAATTCATTTGCCCACCATTGTCGATGAACAGTTCCTTTTCTTCGGTAAGTACCGGAGCATGAGTATCCAAAACTTCGTCGATTTCTTCCCGATGTTCCTCAAATATAAGCCCGTATTTTTTACCGTTTACATCTTTTTCAAGCTCGGAAAGATAGGAAAGCAGATTTCCGGTGTTTTCATCTTGCGGTGCAGCGGAAATAAACGCCCGAATGGCTTTGATTTTATTCAGTAAATCCTCACGCTTTTGCTTGGATATGTTTGTACTCATTCCTGTTCCTCCCAATTAAATCCATTTGCTGTTGGCAGCAGACCAACGCTCGGTAAATGTCTTATTTTCAGCTGTCGCCGTAAACGGTTTTTCAAGAAAAATCCTTATTGTTTTCAGAATGGTACTGTAAGCGTCTGCCGTGGTATTGATCTTGCGGACAAATGCCTTCCACTTCTTCTGCATGGCAGCATCATCGCCAAAGTTCATAACCTGCTCAAATTGCTCAATGGTAAAGTTATGTTCACGGTTAGCAAATGTTTTTCTGAGAGCATCGGTAAGTACTGCTCCGTCAAAATCAAACTTGTTGGCGATGTAATAAAGATCGTAGTAGTCTTTCATTCGGCTGGAGAATTCCATCAGGCTCAAGATGGCGTCGAGTTTCTCCGCAACAGTGGTTTCAATAGAGTAAGTATTTACCGTTGGTGATTCAAAATCTGGAAGCTGCGTTGGTATCTGGCGCTTTTCCTGTTTCGGAACAATGACATCTCCTACGCCAAAATCAATGCTGAACGGCGTTCGTGTATTTTTAATACGGGCAATGATAGAAGCGCCGATTCCCGCATACTTTTTAGCGACGGCAATAGGAGCAACATCCTTGATCTCAAAGGTTACAAAATCATTGCCGGTAGGAACATCAATAATATCTTCCAAAATAGATTTTAATTGTTCCGGTGTATTCGGTATTTGTCGAAGCAAAAAGTCCACATCCACCGTTACCCGGCTGTCAAAGTCGGTCAAAGAATAAAGAAACAGCCCGCCTTTTAGCACGAGATTTTCAGCATATTTGGATTTCTCCAAACGGCGGAGAAATTCTTCCTGACAAAAAAGCTGCAAGCAGAGCTGATAACTCCTGCCGCTTTCAGCAGCTTTATTTTTCAGCCGTGCAAGCACGGAAGCAGCAATATCAGCCATTGAGCAGCACCTCCATCACATCCATCAATTTTTTATAAACCTGCATTTTCTTTGCGTAACTTGAAAGATTGCTCAGGTTTTTCTTTTTATCGGCAGCATAGGCATTGAGTGCCTTATTAAACATTTCGTTGTCCAGCTTTGTGCGGTATTTGAAACAGTCGCAAATGGTGCGTTCCCGATCATAAACAGCAAGTCGCACTCCGTTAAAATCTCCGCTTGTTTTTCCGATTTCAAACAAAGTAGGCTGTACAAAATACACCTTTGTCGCCAGAGAATCGATATGCAGCCTTGTCCGTGAAAAGGTACGGGGGACGGCAATTGACCATTGCCGTGGCGAAAAATCACTGTAGCCGTAATAAAACAGCGCCGATTCCACACATACAATGCTTTCGGGGAGGAGAGTGGCAAGCACCTGTTCTTCCTTTATATTTTCCTGCTCAGCGAGCTGGTAATATCCATGTCTGACACGCTCGATATAGCCCTCTTTACATAGGTTGGCTACATCATAGTTGGAAAACCCCTCGGCGACAAAATCAGCGGTTTTCGCAATGCCGCCGTTGTTCTTGATAATGTTTTTGACAGCATTCATCTTATCCATTCATTCACCAACTTTCAAACCACAGGTTACTGAAACTGTGTTCAGAAAATATTATACCATAGAAGCGCCCCGATATCAACAATTTTTAAAACACAGATACAAGATATTGTGAAATTAAAATTTGAAATTTTATTGCAATATAACTTGAAATCTGCTACAATATCTTCGGACGAGATGGTATTGCTCCATGCTAAGAGAGGTAAGTGTTATCAACCCTGATAACAAACTGATAACATTAGCCCATATAGGCAGGATAATATGGACACATCAAATAATCAAAAGCACCACGAATACGACAGAGAATAATCTCTAAACAAAATTGATTAGGCTTTGTCGAGTTCGAATAGTAAACAGAGAGCCGGGAAGCCGCATAAACAGCGGACTTTCCGGCTCTTAGCATGTGGCGTGATACCTTTTTGATACCTACTTACCATGTATTATTCATGACCTTTGAGTTGATTTTTATATGATGTTATTTCTTGCTCTATTTTTTTTACAAAATTTATGACGCTAGAGGCTTGAAATTTAGTAATTGAAAAATTGGTATGTACAAGTTCATTCCTTAAACGTATATATTGTTTAATTTCAGAATCTGATATATTATGAATAATATCTTGTTCACATAAAGTTTGTAGCATTAAACTTAGAGAATATAGGCGTTTATATTGATAAATATCAATGGTTGATTTTCGGATGTATTCTTCTAAATAGCGAAAGGCTGATATGGCAGCGGCATTATACTCTTTTAACTTGAATAATCGGTTTGCTTCTTCTATTCCGTTTGAAGCAAATTCATGAACAAATGATAAAATATAATTTTGTAATTGCGTCAAAAAATCCTGATCATCAAAGCTTTTGTAGTAAATAATATTTTTATTTTTAAAACGTATATCGATTAAGGAATCCTCTTGTGCAATACAGATAATATGTTTATTATTCTTCAATAAAGTGTTTAACTCCCAAATGACATTTGGATTATTTTGAGATAAATCTACCAAAGCTAAATTTGATTTTTGAATAAGAAGTTCACTTTTAGCTAACCAATTATCACTTGGAAAAAGAACTTCGTCTAAAGTTATGGGTTTTATTGAATAATCAGATAGTATTGGGAAAATATTTTCCTTGATTTGTGAAATTATTTGATGAGGAGCTGCTATATAGCATAATCTATTAATTTCATCAGGCAAAATAAGTTCTTCTTTAAGTGTGTTATCAGTGGTCTGAAATAACTGCGTACTGTTTTGAGAAATCAATGTTTTAATTTCATAAAAAAAATCTTTAAGTATATCTGGATAATGTTCCTTTTTTCCAGGTAAATTTATAACTTTAATATTTCTTCTTTCAAAACGGGAAATTTCGGTTCGACTAGCATCAACCATAACACAATAAGCTAGTTTCTTTAAACTTCCCAAACGACTATTAATGATTTGCCATAAACTCCTTGTATCATTATCATCGAAACTGTAACCAACTAAAAATAATGTTTTTGTAATAAACAAGTTAGAAATATAAGTTGCTAGTAACTTATTGTTATCTAAAAATAAGTCATAGTCTTTTTCAGTGATAACCATATTATTGGGGTGGTTAAAATCACCATGTAGCTTGATTAATTTTGTTGAGTCTTTCATATTAATCGACAATTTTTCTTCGGAAACAATCACAGAAACAGGCCGTTTACTCAATTGTAAGGTTTCATCTAATAGAAAATCAAAATTTGTAGTGCATATGGTGTCGTAAAAAATGTCACAGAAAGCCATATATGTTGGACTTGGTTGAATTTCGTGTATATGCAATTCTTTTGATAATAATTCAATCAGCTTTATGCGAGAGTATTCGCTTTCAAATATGGAGAGTGCATCTAAGGCATTAGTATATTCATAATCCATTATATATGATGCTACATTATGCCCTAACTGATTCCAGTCAGGCATAGTTATACCAGGAGGAATAATCGCATTTTTAGAAAATCCCGCACCAACGATAGGGATAACATTATTATTAACAAAATCTTCCTGTAAGGTTTTGGGGATATATTGTAAATATTGTGTCATATAAAAGCCTCCGCATTAGTTTATTAAGTGATCGATATCACATTTTCTCCACTGATAGCTATTATTTCTCTTATCATTCCCTTTTTCATCAACATCGCTACTGGTTGCAGGCCAGTTGATCTTCCATTCAAAATATTCGTCTTCTGAAATTTCTCCATTTTTTAACTGCTCTTTTCGCAGACACCATTCACGCAGAAATTCATTTACCAGACCATAATCAATCCACATACCTACAGGAGCATGAGCAGGCCATTCGTCGCTGTCATTATACCGGACAGATTTATCATCAGAAGCGTTGCACTTGCCAGGATTACGCACAAGCTGGAATAAATGAAAGGTGTTACGATTATCTTCGTCAAGCCAGAAGAATGTTTGCATAATGTCCTCGGCGCATCCAGGGGCTTCGGTGATAAAATTGATATAGTTCACATTTAAAATCTTAGCAATTTCCATGAGCGTGTCCTTTTTAGGAACACGATAACCAGACTCATATTGCGCTACACGAACATCAGCATTTCGTTCCTCGTATCCCAGCTTTAAGCCTAATTCGCGCTGTGTTAATCCACGAAATGTACGTATTCTCTTAATACGTTCTCCTAATATCATAAGTCATATCCTTTCTGAAATTTATAAATTATATGTCATAATCCATTCGTCTCCGATTTCCTTTATGATTCTAAAACCAATTTTTTGATACAGTTTAGCTGCATAATTAGCTTTTTGAACGGAAAGTGAAACATGTTTATAACCATGTACTTGTAGCAGAGACAACATTTCTTTTATCAAACTGCTCCCAATTCCTTGCCCTCGATATTTTTTATACAGAGAGATTGCAAGGGAAGGCGTCTTATCATCAATATGTCCGTAATCATTCATAATTCTCACCCAAACAGCACCAATGATTTTATTCTCGACTTCAGCAACTAATGAAAAATCATCTTTTGATGTTCCGAAATCCTTAACATAAATCTGCAGCTCAGGAGCAGTAATAATACTTTTTGAAGGTGGCTCTACTCCTTCTGGAACAAAAATGGCTTCATATAAAAAATCGTCCAATAACGGATACTCCTGTGCTGTCATTTCCCGTATTGTATATTTCATAAAGCCCTCCTGTGAAAATGGCTATCCTATTTCTTATATTTTAGCATAACTCAAATCATACGACAACAGAAACTTATCATAAATGCTAAACTTAATAAAAAAGATAAGTTTAACAAATACGCTATTGACAATAACAAAAATGCTAAGTATAATACAAATACGGAACTTAACAAAAAAGCTAAATAAATAAGGAGGACATCTATTTGAAGAATGATTTATTTGTAACAGCCGGTGAAGTTGCACAGGACTTGGGCGTTTCCAAACCATTTGCCTACAAATTGGTGCGGCAGATGAATGAAGAACTGGAAGCAAAAGGATTTATTACAATCGCCGGAAGAGTAAGCAGAAAATACTATGAAGAAAAATCCTATGGTATGGCGCAGGCAAATTAAGAGGGAGGTGAAGTCATGGCGGCGTACAAAGATGAAAAACGTGGAACGTGGTATGTATCGTTTCACTATTATGACTGGACAGGAAAAAACTGTCGGAAAGTGAAAAGAGGTTTTAAGACCAAACGGGAAGCGACAGAATGGGAACATCATTTTCGTATGAAAGAAGCTTCTGATCTGGATATGACTTTTGGCGAGTTTGTAGAAGCCTACACCAGAGATATGAAGCCGAAACTAAAACACAATACTTGGCTGACAAAGGAGCATATTCTGCGGACGAAGTTATTGCCATATTTTAAGGACAAGAAAATGCGTGACATTCGTGCGACAGATATTATCCAATGGCAGAATGAACAGATTTCTTATCGTGATGCTAAAGGAAAACCTTATGCGCCTACGTATCTGAAAACTCTGCAATCAGAATTAAGTGCTCTTTTTAATCATGCGGTGCGTTTCTATGAGCTGAAAAGCAATCCGGTTGTAAAGGCTGGGCCGCTTGGAAAAGGGAAAGCAGAGGAAATGCTTTTCTGGACAAAAGAGGAATACTTAAAATTTATTGAAGCGGTAAAAGACAAGCCATATTCATACCATGCATTCCAGATATTATACTGGTGTGGTCTGCGCGTCGGAGAACTGTTAGCACTTACTCCGCAGGATATTGATTTTGATAACAAGGTTATTCGGATTACAAAATCCTATCAGCGGTTAGAGGGGAAAGACGTCATTACAGATCCGAAGACTCCAAAAAGTAAACGGAATATAAGTATGCCGGATTTCTTGTGTGATGAATTGAAAGATTATATCAGCAGATTATATGGGCTTCTTCCTACGGATCGTATCTTTCATCTGACAAAAAGTTTTCTGCACCATGAAATGACAAGGGGTGCAGAGAAAGCAGGGGTAAAGCGTATCAGAATCCATGATTTGAGACACCCGTATGTCAAGCCCACGACAAAAAAATTTATAACTTTTTTTGAAGTTTTTC
>ERZ1643247.125-NODE-125-length-106919-cov-16.217061_pt1 | contig 106919 bp, 120 predicted proteins | sample MGYA00579264_ERZ1643247 | MGnify/ENA primary metagenome ERZ1643247 (study PRJEB29033, sample SAMEA4952262) | chicken gut metagenome | biome: Broiler Chicken; feature: Gastrointestinal Tract; material: Caecum | place: Ireland | collected 2018 | study: Broiler... | reverse complement strand
GCTTTTGCGCCGTACGAGTGTTTTGCCGCAGGCAAAACCTCGGCGCAGGCGGAATCCACTTCCGCCGAGCATTTGAATCACCGAAGGGTGGAGGCCGCCTATAAACGCCGATATTCATACGTTTTAACCTCCGTATCTGTTTGATTGTTTCTACTGTGTCCCGCCCAAACCGACTGAGGGACTTCACTAAAATTAGGTTACCAGGGGCTTTTTTGTGCTGTCCGTATAATCTGGGGCTGTTCAACAATGTCGTGCGGGGCTTTGCATCAAAGCAGCTCCTTCGTTTTTCTGGCGAGGTAAAGCGGTATATTCGTGATCTCGCCGTCCTTGCGATACCCCCGCTTTGAAAAGCGAATAGCGTGTTCAGGATGACGGTTAGCAATAAACCGCTTGAAAGACGGCGCGGACTTGTCTTCGCCGCCCTTCGCCTCAATTGGAATGATTTCTGTGCCGTTTTGCAATAAAAAGTCAATTTCTCCTGCTTTGTCTGAGTAATAGCGAGGCTCCACCGCAAACTGCCCGCGAAGCTGCTGCAAGACATAGTTTTCGGTCAGAGACCCTTTGAACTGATAATCAGCTTTCAACAGAATCGCGCTGTTGTCGATACCCGCCATGTGTTTGAGAAGCCCTGTGTCAAATAGGAACAGCTTGAATTGATCGAGCTTATCAAAGGCGGAAAGAGGATGCTCCATCTTGGAGACATTGTAGATACGGTTGAGCATACCGGCTGAGACAAGCCATTCAATTGCTTCCTCAAAGTCCCGTGCTCTGCCACCCTGCCGGACAGCGCCATAGACAAACTTCTCGTTGGATTTGGCAAGCTGAGAGACAATGCTGCGGAACACCATCAGAATGCGCCCACTGTTCACCTTCCCGTTGTGCTTGGAAAAATCGTTCTCGTAGATTTCCACGAGTTCTCGCTGGATTTGGGAAACTGCCGCAGGGTCTTTGTGGTTGACCCAAGAGACAACGCATTCCGGCATCCCACCGATGATCAGATAGTTGTTGTAGACTTCCAGCAGACGGTTATGGAAGATTTCCTCAATGTGCTGGTCCTTCTGGATGCTTTCATAGTAAGTAAAGAGAGCAGGATCAATCGCTTCCAAAAATTCATCAAAGTAAAGCGGATACAGGTCGATTAGATTGACCATGCCAACCGGGTAGGACTTCGGCCGGGCAAGTAGTGTACCGAGTAGACTTCCAGCAGCGATGATATGGTATTCGTTCGCTTTTTCTTTGAAATATTTGAGAGTATTCAGTGCCTCCGGGCATTCCTGCACTTCGTCGAAGATTACAAGAGTCTCCCCGGGCAAGATTTTTCTCCCTGCAATCATAGACAGCAACTCAATAATCCGTTGCGGATTCTTGTTCATCCCAAAAATAGATTTCAGCTCATCTTCCTCATCGAAATTGAAGTAGACAAAGCTGTCATAGTAACTTTGCCCGAACTCCTTCATGAGCCAAGTCTTGCCCACCTGCCGAGCGCCGCGAATGATCAGTGGCTTCCGTTCTGGGGCTTCCTTCCATTTTATGAGCTGTGAGAATGCGCTTCGTTTCATGCGAATCACCACCTTTATTTCATCCGAAAACAGTTTAACACATTTCTCCGGGTTTTACAACGAATATTACGCACATTTTTCTGACATTTTTCGATTGGAGAAACACATTTTTCTGAAATCGAGATTTTATATGATATTGTCATCTATGTGGGGCCGTATCTGTCATCGAACAGGATACGACCCCCTCTTTTTTGTTTTCAAAGCAGAAAATCAACAGGAGGAGGTGCTCCGTGTGATTCCGAGGAATCTGAATAGTTATGTCGGGGTGGTCAACCAACCACCTCTGCAGTGGGGTGGTGCGGGGAAACGGCTACTTCACACTAACTTTGCCCCGGGCTATGCTCCAGAGCCGGAACAAAAGCCAGTGTGCCGGCAGTTCTCCCGCTGCGAGGATTGCCCTTACCCTTCTCACGGCTTTCTCTGCTGGAGCAGCGAGGATGACTGTATGCGAACCAGAATGAAAAACTGAACGGAAAGGGGGCAAGGCATCTGCTTAACAGCGGCGAAAATATCACAATGAAACAGATCCAAATTTGGCTTGGACATAGCACCTATTCCACTACATCAGACATCTACGCTCACCTGGATCACAATGCACAGCAGGCTCCTGCAAATACAATGAATGGTATGTCCACTCGCGGTGCCAAAGATCGTGCAGAGCAAGCGATATAAAAAAAGCTGGCAGTGTGAAGTCACTGCCAGCTCTGGCGGAGACGGTGGGATTCGAACCCACGTGCGGTTGCCCGCAAACTGATTTCGAGTCGTTGGAAGCGGGTGCCTTTTGGAGCGTTTTGAGCGCCTCCCTGCGCCTTCCAGAACGCCGGAAACCCTTGATTTTACTGGGGTTTCCGGCGTTTTCGCTGTCGGCACAAGGCTTTGGGGATTTTTCTGTCAAAGCAGATTTTCAGGAAAAGTGTGAGCATTCTGTTAGCGTTTTGTGAGCGTAAACCGTGTTGACTCTGTTTGGAAGCCATTTCTGGGGGTGTCGAAAGCAGAGCAAAAACATCAGTTTTAAGAAGATTTGTGCCATTGATAGCACAAATCTTGATTTTTTCCTTTCTTTATGCTACACTCCAACCAGAGGTGATACGATGCTGAAAAACGGAAGTGAACTGCGCCGCCGTGATCTTTATTTGAATCGACTGATCGCGTTTCAGGATACCGAGCCGGTCAAGATCATCACAGGCATCCGGCGCTGCGGAAAATCCAGTCTGATGAAGCTGATGGTCCTTCATCTGCGTCAGACCGGAGTGAGCGATGACCAGATCATCGAGATGAATTTTGAATCCATGGACTTCCGCCGAATGACCGCGGAGGAACTGTACCGGTATGTGAAGGAGCGTCTGCCGGAGAAAAAGCGCGCCTATCTGTTCTTTGACGAGATCCAGCGCATTGACCAGTGGCAGGATGCGGTGAACTCCTTTCGGGTGGATTTCGACTGCGACATCTATGTGACCGGTTCCAACGCCTATCTTCTGTCCTCTGAGTATGCCACTTACCTGGCTGGACGGAGCGTGGAGATCAAGATGCTTCCGCTGTCCTTCCGGGAGTTTCTGGACTTCCATGGCTATACGGTTCGGGAGAGCAAAAGCCCCGCCGGAGGAATGCGGAAGCGGATCTATGATACTGATGGTGAAAGCTACGAGCCGCAAGAACTGCTGGATGCCTATCTGCACTTTGGCGGGATGCCCGGCATCGCGGATGTGGGGCTGGATACCGATAAAGCGCTGACCCTGCTGGATGGGATCTACTCCACGGTGGTGGTGCGGGATATTCTGGAACGGGAGCGCCGCCGTGGTCAGCGGCAAATCACAGACCCAGATTTGCTGCGGAAGATCATCATGTTCCTGGCCGACAATATCGGCAACAGCACCTCCATCACATCTATCAGTAATACCCTCGTAAACGAAAAGCTGCTGGACCAAAGCCGTAAGGGAAATCCCTCTGTTCACACCATTCAGGCCTATGTAGGCGCACTGCTGGAGTCTTATATCTTTTACGAGATCAAGCGCTTCGATATCAAGGGTAAGGAGTATCTACGCACCCTGGGCAAATATTATATTGTGGACATCGGTCTGCGCAACTATCTGTTGGGTTTCCGGGACATGGATACCGGACACATCATCGAGAACATCGTTTACTTTGAATTGCTCCGCCGGGGATACGATGTGTCCATCGGCAAGGTGGACAACAAGGAAGTAGATTTTATCGCTGCCAATGCGGAACAGAAACGGTATATCCAAGTGACCGAGTCCATGAATGAGCCAACCACCCGCGAGCGGGAATTGGCTCCTCTGCGAATGATCCGGGACAACTACGAGAAGATTGTGATTGCTGGAAACTGCAATCACCCCATAACGGAAGACGGTATCAAGATCATTAGAGTGACAGACTTTCTTTTGGATACCTGACGGGAGTACCCAGACACTCTTACAGGTACTCACAACAAATAGCATCCCGTGTATGACAGCGTCTGCGAGGAATCGCAGGCGCTGTTTTCGTCTCTGCAATAACCCCCGTCCTTCGTCCCTCGTCCGCCCGCAGGCGCGTTTTTGCCGCCCAGGAGGGGTACACCCCTACCCCCCAGTGAGAGGCGGCAAAAACGGCGGCAAAGGGGCGCAGGCTGCGGGCCAGTCAAGGCCCGTTTCCAGCGCAGCCGAAGCCGCAAAACGGGGTCCCGGGGTGTCCCCGGGCGCACGCCTTGCAGCCCCCACGGGGCGGCAAGGTATAGTGCGTTATACCGCCCTGACAACCGCACGCGAAAATGCCCGGCCCGCCTTGTAGGGGCCGGGCATTTCTCGTGGGCGGGGAAACCGCTGCAACGCCAGTCTGCCGGGTTTCACAGCAGTTTCCCTGCGGCGGGTTCCACATGGCAGGGCGGTATGTGAAAAAGCCCTCGTCCACCGCAGACCCACCATTTCAACGAAAGGAGTTTTGTGTGATGCCTTAGGCCATTATGCGCTTTGAGAAACGAAAAGGCGGACCGGCCTCCGCCATTGAGAAACACCACGAACGAAAAAAGGAGCGGTATGCCAGCAACCCGGATGTGGACACCGACCGCTCCCATCTCAACTACCATCTCATCCAGCCACAGCATAAGTACTACGCTGAGATCCAATCCCGCATCGAGCACGCTCAGCGGGAGAACCCCAAGTGCAAGGTACGCAAGGACAGCGTGAAGTTCATCGACACCATCGTCACGGCCACTCCCGAGTATCTGGATCACCTACCCCCGGAGCAGGTGCGCCGCTACTTTGAACGGGCGCTGGACTTCTTTAAGACAGAGGTTGGAGAAGCAAACATCTTTTCCGCCGTGGTCCACATGGATGAGCGCAACCCACACATGCACCTGTGCTTTGTTCCGCTGACGAAAGACAACCGGCTGTCCGCCAAGGAGGTGATTGGAGGGCGGGACAAGCTGGTGGAGTGGCAGGACAAGTTCCACGATCACATGGCGGCAGAGTTCCCGGATCTGGAACGTGGTCAGTCTGCCGCCGTCACCAGACGGAAACACATTCCCACCTGGCTCTACAAACAGTCCCACCGGCTCACCGACGAAATGAAACAGATCCGCACCGAGCTGGAGCAGATCGGGACGCTGAATGCCAAACGGCAGAGAGAAAAAATTTTGAAGCTGCTGGAGCAGTGGTATCCCCAGGTCAACGCTTTTGAAGCAAAACTGAAGCCCTACGATGAGCAGATCCGGATTTTAAAGCAGAACGCATTGAGCGACCAGCGGGATGCGGAGCGGGCCAGGTGGGAACAGCATCAGGAGCACCAGGAGAAGATGTCTCTTATCTATGAGCTACAGGAGTGTCAGGATTTCATTGACTCCATCCCCCAGGATCTGCGGAAGCAGCTGAAGGAGCGCTATGAAGCGCAGTTAGAGCAGGAACAGCAATTCAGATATTGAGGAGGTAATCAACATGCGTAATCAGTACACATCCACATTTGAGCAGGACCATCCCTGTCGGGCACAGATCATCCGCTGCAAAGCGGACCGAGATGCTGCGCCGATGAATGACTACCGCTATCCGGAGGAGAGCGGTTCCTTCACCGGGACTCTGACCTTCCGCTGCTGGCACAGGAGCAAGCCCATGCTCCTGTGCTTTTTTGATGCGGATGACGGCCGTAAGATCAAGTTGTCCATCTGGTGGCAGAACTGGGGTGTGAACTACTCTCCCTCGAAAACCCTAATCAACTTTGCCGACGAGGTGTTTGACGGTTCCCGTTGGCACTGCATCTACCGGAAGAAGTCCAACGGTTATATTCGCTGGGAGAGTGCGGAGCAGCTGGACTGACCAGATAATTAAGCAAGAGCGTCCGGGCCGGGATCATCCTCCGGCTCCGGGCGCTCTTCCATGTAGTGATTCAGTTGGTTTGACATTTCCCGCGCCAGATGGAAGCCACAGATGAAGCTGTCCACGGAGCGTTGCTCTGTCATCAGGTTCTGGACGTCGATGATCCGCAGTACCAACTTCCGCGACCGCTTGTCCAGCCGCTCAATGAGTTGCCGGTGGCAGGTTTCTATTTCCTGTTCGGATTCTACCATAGGCAGAGGGATATAGAATCTGTCGTACAGTAATCTCAGAGTTTCGTTCATGTGCCTCGCCTCCTTGTAGCAAGACACAATACCATAGGTCGGGGGAAATAGCCACAATATTATTGCCTGTTAATCATTTTCAATTATTTGCTTTGTTGCAGCGAGTTTCTGATCACTGTAAGACACAACATTACGAATCACCAGCTTTTGAATAGCAGAAATAAGATTGCCCATAAATCCGAAATCGATTTTTCCATCTTTAACGGGCACTTGAATGTATTTGTTCTGCACCACATTCCAGCCCCCCAGTTTGTTCTTATAGGAGTATATCGGTAGATCTGTCACTTTGTTGATGCACGATACAAAAAACAAGTACTGTGCGTTTGCAATATTGCCTCCAGAATTCTTCCATTGAATGGCATATGCATCAGACAAAATCGTAAACGCTTTGGGTTGGAAATACGCTCGATATATATCGCTGTTGGAAGGAATCGATATTACATTCTGCAGAATAGTTGCTCCGTCCATCGGTACATAATAGTTTAATCCTTGGTTCTGGAAACTTGATGTCAAACAAGGTAGCACATATTTTCCGCTCGCCGTTTTCGGAAGATCTTTTGCTTTATAACACAGTTTTTTGGTTTCAACCCTATGAAACAAAGCGCTCATCTTATACGGCTGCCATTCTGTCTTATCAAAATCTCGCAGTGCCTGTTCCTCATCCGGCGACAAGCGCGTATCTTTCAACCCGGTTACAGAGAGATACGCTTCCAGCTCAGCGTATCGCTGTGCTTCCAGCTCAGCGATAAAAGTTTCCATAAAGGGAAAATTAATTTTCCCGTCTTGCGTGATGGGAATCTTTACGGAAGCGTCTTTAAATGTTTGATCAACATTGCGCACAAGGACCGATAGCATTTTCGTTTTTTGTTTGTTGAGGATAGCCGTGAAAAAATGAATTGCTTTTTCAGGAATTTCTATTTTAGTAATAATTTTCCTCACAAACTGCCCTGCATACCATGGTTTCTTTCTATAGAAAAAATCCATTTGAATCAGCCCTAGACTCCAAGTACCCGCACTGTTGATGTTTTCGGCATTTACAAAACCCGTGGTTTTTAAGATTCCCTGATTTAGGGATGTCCTTGTTACATAATCATATTGATCTCCCTCCGTAAGCATATCAGCATTAAAACTCGAGGTGTTTTCTATTTCGAACAAATCTCCCAGCCTGTACTCGCCCCACTCAACTTGGCCCAACTTTTTGTTGAGTGAGGCATTTATTTTTTTAGGCGGTCATCCTCCTGATTCTGATTTTTGATCAATGTGGATACTTCCCAAGCCAAATAGTCGTTGACCGTCTTTTTTAAATCTTCCAGAGTCGGTTTTGTATCGATAGGCGCCGTTTGGTTCCAGTCTTCTCCGCTTTCCGGGTCGATATGTCCCTCATAGTATTCTTTATCGGTGAGTAAACGGAGTTTTCCTTTCCCATACCGTACAAGATCAACAACTTCCTGGTATCGTTCCTTTGCATGGTCTGTGTCGCGCAGATTTACGCTTGCCTTTTTACGGTTCGAACGGGTGTAGCCATCATTGGAAAAGTCAATGAACTTCACCACATCGTCCTTTTGGTGCGCCTCACCCACACGGAACACATAAATATTGGTCTGGACGCTGGATTTACCTATGAACAGGTCAATCGGCATTTTGATGCTGGCAAGCAGAGTGTTGCGCATTAAAATCTTCTTATTATATTCTGTTGCTTTACCAGAACCTGCCGAGCTTTGGATAATGATAGCAGCGTAGCCACCGCTCATCATGGACAGTGCTCGCTCTACAAAAACCATGCCATTCCCCCTAGCAGAGTACGGAGGATTCAGCACAAATGCAGTTGCGGGAAACTTATTTTTGTTATCTCCATAACCATAGTTGCCGTTGAAATCGGTAAGGGAGTCCTTATTCAGAATATTAGAACTTCCGTCTCCCATAAGAATCATGTTCAGGATAGCAAGCATGTAAACGCTTGATAAAATCTCCAGGCCCAACAACTGATTTGCTTTGATTGCAGCTGATTTTTCTGCGAGTTTTTCAGGAGATTTGATTCTTTCCTTAGCATCAATCAGCATCTCGTTCATTGCAGCAACAAGAAGACCAGCGGAACCCGTTGCAAAGTCCCACACATACGAATCCATATTCACACGAGCGAGCTTAACCAAAAATGTCGCAACATAGGAAGGCGTCAGTACGACATCATTTAGTTTGTCCTGGGTAAAGCCAAGCCAACTATACATTTCATTGAAAAGTTTTCCGGTAAAGTCTGTGGTCAGACCAATTTTATAATAAATACCAAGATCATCTACTATTTTTGTAAATACGCGCTTAAGCTGGCTTTCTCCGTCCGTGACCTTATTAATGTTATCCGTTGTCAAGGTATTCTGCAGCGTTCTTAGGATAAGTTCCTTTTTCTCACGAGGCAGTTGTTTCTCATTTAGGAACGCCTTAATTTTTCTTACGATGATATCGCCATCGGTATTTCCTTCCTCAGAAGAAGATTTCAGATCGTCTTTGTCAAGGGGTGCAACCTTTCCTGGAACACCAAGCGTTGCAATAATAGAAGCGGCTACGAGATAAACACGATCATTTTCACCCAAGCCCTTTTCATTTTGGTAGATATCGTTATTCAGTTTTACAAGGCTTGCGCTGATTTCTTGCTCACGCTTTTCTTTCAGCCTATCCAGTTCTTCTTGCGTCAACTGCAGCGCATTTATTTTATCAATAAATGAATCAAAGTTTTCCTTTTTCAGGAAAGAAAGATCGGTATATTCATCGACTTTTTGCCCTACGCCAAGATTTTTCTTTGATACATAATAAACGCCAATAGAGTATTCAAGTTCTCCGCACTCATTCTTAGAGCCTGTTACACCAATCGCAATAATATCTGTATAACTTGTATGGTGAAGAATGGCATTAGCGTAATGCACAGCCCCATTTACAGCATAAGCATTGATATTTTTATAGTTAGGTTCATTTTTTGCAGTTCTGTTCTCTACCCGGCCATCAGCGTCAAGTTTTATGAGTTTATCTTTGTAGCCTTTATATTCAATCAGAATAGGATATTTGTCGAGTTTGCTATCCATCAAAAGTAACTTGACATCAGGCCTGTTTCCACCAGCACCACCATTTTTGGAAAAGTAATCGTTCAACGCTTTGTCAATCTCTGCATTTAATGACTCTTGTTCCAATCTATAATCGAGCTTGTATGACTTCAGCCATCCGTTCACCAAATCAGCGATATTCGGCTCAACGGATTGAACTTTTTTTCTCGCTGCCATATTTTTCTCCTTTCTCTAATCAAACGCTTTTTCCCTTATACTTATGTTTAGACAACAGAGGTAGTATCAGTAATTTGTAGTCTATTTCTTATTGTGCGGTTGCCCACTTTCCTTTTCTCTGAACACTTTCACATTATAGTAATTTCGGCACTTTGTTCCGCAGAATTCGCTCTTAGCGTGGGTGTTGTAGTACACCTTCCCACAGTTTTTGCAGACCTTCAGAGGCACTGACTCCGCAGAGATCATGGAAACATAGGCAAATCGGATCACGGATTCCAAGCTGCGGACCTCCCACACCAACTGAGGATTTGGGCCGCTGGTCAGCCGATAGCTGAGAAAACCGGACAGATCCATAACCCTTGGATTGGGTGTAGGAACCAATTCGCCCTGCATGGTAAGGAAGTGCTGATACAGCATCACAAAGCTACTCTGGAAAAATGATACATCTTCACCATATTCCAGACTGTTCAACGGGCGGTAACACGGGGGTACATTGGGGTCTTCCGTGGCCCCTTCCCCCTTCTCGGCATTCAGGCCCAAGAGCCCGTAGCGGGCCGCAAATGCGGCACACAGGCGGTTTTTGTCCGGTGCTCCCATGTGCAACTGTCGCCCCAGTTCCAGAGCGTCCGCCACCAAAGGGCCAGGCTGCTCCGCGCAGTTATAGGTGAGATCAGTTGCACCCTCCGCAGGGATCAAATATTCCCCGCCCCACTGGTGCGGCTTGATTTGATAGGCCGACCACCGCGTCCACAGGACATTCAGACTGGGAAACATTGGCTTGAAGTCCATAACACTTCCTCCGTTGTAATACTTGTAATTAATATATCATCTTTCGTTTTGGGGTGCAAGCAAGCACCCCGTTTTCTTTTTGTTAAGGTGTAAGTACGATCAGATATCTTCTGGTTTCCGCTGGCCAGTGACCAGAAAGCGGATCTTCTCCAGCGCCTTCTGCCGTTGCTTGGTGATGTTCCGGGTGGTACACCCCATCTGTTTGGCGATGTCCTTGGTCGGGATTCCAAAGACAATATTCAGCCTCAAAATCTCCTGCTGCTGGGACGTCAGTTCCCGCATGGCCCCGCTGACGGGGTACTCCGCCACCAAATTGGGCAGATCCTCCGCCTCCTGCGAAAAGATGATGTCCAGCCAGTCATCCTCTTCATACAGTTTCAGACTTTCTGGAATTTGGTAGTGTCCATCCGCACTAATCCCTCCGTTCAAACAGGATAGATCAAAATCATCCCTGTGATCCTCGTACCTGCGGTCATTGTTTTTGTCGTAGTCATCCAACGCCTGCACCACTCCATCCCAATCTCCCTGCTGGGCTAACGCCTGTAATTGCTGCTTCAATTTCTCTTCCTTCAGGTCCCGCATGGTCTTCTTCAAGTTTCTCACCTCCCTGGTTCCGTTTTTGGCCGCCTCACCGTCTATATAATAGGCGGTGTAATTTATGTAATTATTATAATCGATTACAAAATAAAGTCAAGGGGGTGTGACCATGAGCAGAGAAGAAAAAGGGGCGACCCGTTACCGGGCCATGTTCCGACATTATCCGGATGCCCTGACCCCGGCCCAGGTACAGGAGATGTTGGGGATCGGCAGACGGATGGTCTACGGACTGCTGCGCAGGGGAGAGATCCAGAGTGTCCGCATGGGACGGCTGTACCGTGTACCTAAGATCGCGGTCATTGACTATCTCTGCGCGGTAGATAATGCAGAAAAGACTTGAAAACAGCGTCCGCTCAAGGTAACATCACAAGACCTTGAATGGACGCTGTTGATTTGAGAGGAGGAATGGATGGTTCCTATGAGTAATCGAGAAGTTACCGGAAGTCTCTTCGAACGAAACGGCCGTTACACCGCTGTTTTGAACCTGTATGATAAAAATGGAAAACGCAGGCAGAAGTCCGTTGCCCTGGGTATTCCGGTGAAGGGCAACAAGCGAAAGGCCCAGGCCCGCCTGGAGGAGTTAAAGAAGGCGTACAGTTCCGGGATCATGGAACCGGAACCCCCACAGGAGGAGTCCCCGCTGTTTGCGGACTTCCTGCGGGAGTGGCTGAAGATCACGGCTCCCACCATTGAGCGCACCACTTACCAGAGTTACAAGGGGCTCATCGACGCCCGACTGGACGCGTTCTTCCGAGAGCGTGGACTGCGACTGGAGGAACTGGAGTCCAAGCACATCCGGGAGCTGCACCAGTCCATCTTCAAGGACGGCTGCAACGCCAACACCGTGATCCACTACCATGCTGTGGTGCGCAAGGCGCTGCAGTATGCGGTGAAAAACGGGCTGGTGAACGAAAATGTGGCCGACCGGGTAGACCGCCCCAAGAAGGGAAAATATCTGGCAGCGTTCTACTCCAAGGAGGAACTGGCTGCCCTGTTTGAGGCCACCAAGGATGACTCTATTTCTGTGGTGATCCAGCTGGCCGCCTACTATGGCTTGCGGCGTAGCGAAGTGCTGGGCATCCGCTGGAGCGCCATCGACTTTGAGAAAGGCACCCTGTCCATCAACCACAAGGTCACCGAGGGTATCGTAGACGGTAAGGTCCGGCTCTACACCGAGGACAAGCTGAAAACCAAGTCCAGCTTCCGCACCCTGCCTCTGATCCCACCGGTGCGGATTCTGCTGGAGGAGCAGCGTGCCCGGCAGCAGAAGTACCGGAAGCTGTTCAAAAAGTCCTACTGCACCGACTACCTGGACTATGTTTGCACCGACGAGATGGGCAAACTGTTTCGGCCCAACTACATCACCGACCACTTCAAGCTCCTGCTGAAGCAGCACGGCCTGCGGCACATCCGGTTCCATGATCTGCGCCACAGCTGCGCCAGTCTGCTGCTCAGTCAGGGCATCCCTATGAAGCAGATTCAGGAGTGGCTGGGGCACTCCACCTTTGCCACCACCGCCGACATCTACTCCCATCTGGATTTCAACTCCAAGTTGGAATCGGCGGACGCCATCACTGCAGCCTTTGCCGAGGAGAAACCGGCAGAGAAGCAGGAAGAGGATGGCTTTGGCATGAGCCTATCTATGTGAGGTGACGGGATGGACTACAGTTATTTTTGGAAAGAATACCCTGAAACCATCTCCATGGATCAACTCTATCGGATCTGCCACATCAGCAAACGAAAAGCCCGCTGGCTGTTGGAACATGGAGTAATTCCCTGTCAGGACTCCGGCAAACAGACGCGGCGTTTTTCCATCCGCCTGGAGGATATGATTTGCTTTCTGGAACAGCGGGATGCGGGACTGCTGGATGATGTCATTCCACAGGGGATCTTCTCCAGTGATAGATCCCGCCCAGTCCGTCCGACCAGTCCCTTGCTGGATGAGGTCGAGCTTTGCGCCTACCTGTTGGAGTGCTGGGAGGACTGGCCCGATATGTTGACAACCCGACAGGCATCGGAACTATGTGGGTACAGTGTGAATGCTCTCAACCGCTGGTGGAAGTTGGGGAAGATTCAGGGGCTGAAATACCGGAATGAACTGCAGTACTCCAAGGAATCTCTGGCCTACTGGCTGGCGTCCCCCAAAGGGCAGGCCATTGCCGCACCCTCCCAGCAGCACAGGGAATGGATGAAGGCGTTTCAGGCAGAGGAGCAGAACAGCGGCATGGAGCCAGACTCCATGCCGCTGTCGTTATGATAGGGTGTAACTTGACATTCCCTTTCCCTGTGTTATACTAAAATCAAAGAAATCGAGAAACAAAGAAAATAGTATAAATTTTGCAAATGCGGCATAGGATAGGAGGGAGAACCAAATGGCAACGATAGCAAAGGAGCGGCGTATGGAGCGCAAGACCATTCGTATTTCATCCAAACGACAGGTCACCATTCCTCAGCGGTACTTTGAGCGTCTGGGCTTTGGCGAGGAGGCGGAGTGCATTCTCCGGGGAGATGAGCTGGTGATCCGTCCTGTCAAGGCCCAGAGCGGCGGGGAGTTTTCCGAGCAGATCCTGGCTGATCTCATTGCCCAGGGGTACAGCGGAGAGCAGCTGCTGGAACGGTTTAAGGCAGAGCAGAAAAAAGTGCGCCCCGCTGTGGAGCGCATGATCGAGGAGGCGGATACTCTGGCAGCCTCCGGTCAGAGCGGCCCATCTCTGGATGAACTGTTTGGGGAGGACTGAGCCATGTATGAGCTGCGGTACCTGCCCGGCGCGGAGCGGTTTTTCAAGAAGCTGAAGGAGAAAGGCTTGAAGGCCGCCTTTCGCAAGGCCTTGGAAGCTATCGCCCAAGATCCCTACACCGGTGAAAGCAAGACCGGAGACTTGTCTGGAATTTATGGCTACGATGTCTACTACAACAAGACCAATTACGAGATCGCCTACCGCATCTATGAGGAGGACGGCAAGTTGGTGGTGGTCATCCTGGCCGGTACCCGGGAGAACTTTTACCAGCAGTTGAAGCGTTACATCAAGTCCTGAAAGACGGCAGACAGAAAGACAGCGGCATGGGAAACCCATGCCGCTGTTTCTGCTCTGAGCAGGAAAAGGCTCCGGAAGCAAATGCTTCCGGAGCCTTGGCGGAGGTGAAGAGATTCGAACTCTTGCGCCGGCGAAGCCGACCTACCGGATTTCGAATCCGGACCCTTCAACCACTTGGGTACACCTCCATTTATTGAAAATCGGTCGCCCGATTTACAACCTGCTTATTCACTTTTCGGGAAAACTGTTAGCATTCTGTTAGCGTTTTGCGTTTTCTGCGCTTTTTCTAAATCCTGCAATCCCTTGCAGCACAAGGATTTGCGGCTTTTCGCCGTGCCCTCGTGAGTGACGATTTCGAGTCAGCCCCGTTATGACCACTTCGATACGTCTCCATGCTGTATTTCCAATGCTTTCCGGTTCCACGGGACGGCGAGAGCCGTGCGTAGAAAACGTTAGAAAGTGTTAGAAAAACCGTAGATATTGAGTTGTGAAAAAGCGTAGATAAACCGGAATCCCAGTAAAATCAATGGGTTGCGGGGTCAGGCGGAGAAATGACCCACACGTTTTCGAGTCAGCCCCGTTATGACCACTTCGATACCGCTGCAGATATGAGTACGCGCATGTGCGATGTGCGCCTGATAAGGATACCAGATTTTCAACCAAAAATCAAGCGGCAGCCGGAGATTTCCTCCGGCCGCCGCTATTTTCTCACTTCATCTCGTGGCTGAGCAGCAGGGACTGCTTGATATCCCACAGCTTTTGGGACAGGTCCACATAGTAGTTGTGGGGGTTCTCGAACCGCTTCACCTCGTCCCACAGGGAGTCCACCTGCCGCTGGCAGTAGGCCCGGCTGGCCTGGAGGTTGGGGACCTGATAGACCAGCTTGCCCTGCTGGAAGATGGGCACCATCAGCTCCTTGGCTTCGATGTTGGTATACACCTTCCGCTTCCAGGTGGCGTCCGGATCAAAGAGCTCCAGGGGCTGCTCAAAGTCGATCTCCTCGTCGTGGAGGCAGATCAAATCGGCCTCCGCCTTGCCCGTGGCCTTGGAGAAAATGCGGTAGATCTTCTTGAAGTGGGGGGTGGTGATCTTGGCGGCGTTCTCGCTGATTTTGATTTTGGGGATGATGTTCCCGTTGTCGTCCTCGATGGCCACCAGCTTGTACACCCCGCCGAACACCGGCTCGCTGCGGGAAGTGATCAGCCGCTCACCCACGCCGAAGGAGTCGATGCGGGCCCCCTGGCGCACCAGGTCCCGGATGATATACTCGTCCAGGGCGTTGGAGGCGATGATCTTACAGCCGGTCAGCCCCGCCTCGTCCAGCATCTCCCGGGCCTTCCGGGACAGGTAGGCCAGGTCGCCGGAGTCCAGGCGGATGCCGCACTTGGTGATGCCCTTGGGCTCCAGCACCTCCTTGAACACCCGGATGGCGTTGGGGACGCCGGATTTTAAGACGTTGTAGGTGTCCACCAGCAGGGTGGCGTTGTTGGGGTAGAGCTCGCAGTAGGTCTTGAAGGCGGTGTACTCGTCGGGGAACATCTGGACCCAGGAGTGGGCCATGGTGCCGGTGGCGGGAGAGCCGTAGTGCTGGTCGGCCATGGTGCAGGCGGTGGCCGAACAGCCGGCGATATAGCTGGCCCGGGCGCCCAGCAGAGCGCCGTCTGGGCCGTGGGCCCGGCGGGAGCCAAATTCCGCCACCGGGCGGCCCTCGGCGGCCCGGACGATGCGGTTGGACTTGGTGGCGATCAGGCACTGGTGGTTCAGGCACAGGAGTACGAAGGTCTCAATAAACTGGGCCTGGATGGCGGGGGCCCGGACGGTGAGGATGGGCTCCCCCGGGAAGATGGGCGTTCCCTCCGGAACCGCCCAGATGTCGCCGGTGAAGGAGAAATTTTTCAGATAGTCCAGAAACTCCTCCGAAAAGCAGTCCTTGGACCGCAGATAGGCGATATCCTCCTCGTCAAAGTGCAGGTTCTCAATATACTCCACCACCTGGGCCAGGCCCGCCGCAATGGCAAAGCCGCCCTGGTCGGGGACTGAGCGGTAGAACACATCAAAATAGCAGATGCGGTCGGTCAAACCGGTTTGGAAATATCCGTTGCCCATGGTCAGCTCATAAAAATCACAGAGCATGGTCATATTTGTTTTTGCTTTCATTCCGGGGCTGCCTCCTCATTTGAAGGGTGACATGACACCCTAGGTTGGCTTTATTATACTCGTTTCCCAAGGAAAAGGCAAGGAAAAGCGGCTGCTTTTGTAAATTCCCCGTTAAGAAGGATAACCGGAGCAAATTGGGGCATACTGGAAGCGAACCCAAATAATCTGAGGAGGGACTGTTCCATGCCAGAGAAAACCGAAGCCTTTGCCCACAGTCAGACCCGGGAAAACCTGATGCGGGCCTTTGCGGGGGAGAGCCAGGCCCGCAACCGCTACACTATTGCCGCCGGAATCGCCCACAAGAGCGGCCTGGAGGTCATTCAGGGGCTGTTTCTGTTCACCGCTGACCAGGAGAAGGCCCATGCCAAACAGTTCTACCGGCAGCTCCACGACCTGGGCGGACAGACCATCCGGGTGGACGGCACCTATCCGGTGGACCTGTACGCCGACCTGCTGGACTACCTGCGGGCGGCCCAGCACAACGAGTACGGAGAGTGGGAGCACGACTACGCCAGCTTCGCCCGCACCGCCATGGAGGAGGGATTTCCTCTGGTGGGCAAGCTATTTGAGAATATCGCCAACGTGGAGAAGATCCACGGGGACCGGTTCGGCAGGTATGCGGACATGCTGGAGCAGGGCCAGCTGTTTGCCAGCGACACAAAGGTGGAGTGGATGTGCCTGAACTGCGGCTATGTGGTGGATGCCACCGCCGCTCCGGCCCACTGCCCGGTGTGCCGCCACCCCCAGGGCTACTTCGTCCGGGTGGAGCTGGCGCCCTACCACAGCGGGCCGGTGAAATAGACAAAACAACGGGCTGTATGTGTACAAAAACACATACAGCCCGTATCTTTATTTTAGAAAAAAACAAAAAGTTATCACTTCTCGGCCGCACGGTCGAAAAAGTCCAGCATCTGCCGGTTGGTCTCCCGGCTCTCCGGCCAGTCCCACCAGCCCACCTCGAACACGTGGGTGAGCTGCTCCCCCTGCTCCCGCTTCCAGAGGATCACCTCGTGCTCCCAGGGGGAGCGGTTCAGGTAGTCTATCAGCCGCTGGCTCTGCCGGTAGTAGCGGTCGGGCTCGCTGGCAATGACCAGAATGGGGGGCAGGTCCAGACCAGGGGCGGTGTCCTCAAAGCTGGCGTGGCCGTAGAGGGGGGACAGCTTCCACCGGGGGCCGAACAGCAGCTTCTGGTACTCCCGGCTGACCGCCTGGTCAAAGGGCGGGCGCAGGAAGGCGAAGCGGTACACATCGCACACCCCGTGGGCGATGGCCAGGGCCGTAAACTCACGCTTCAAGGGCTGAACCCCATAGAGGGCCTGGAGGGCGGGGCTCTTTTGAATGCAGGCGGTGAGGCCGGCCAGATGCCCCCCGGCAGAATCTCCGGTGAGCAGGACCCGGGACAGGTCGAAACCGTGCTCCCCCCCGTGCTCCTCCAGCCAGCGGAGGCTGGCAAACACGTCCTGTACCTGCCCCCGGAGGTTCACCTGGGGCAGCAGGCGGTAGCTCATCCCCATCACGGCGTACCCCTGGGCGGCCAGGGCCATGCAGTAGTTCCGGTTCAGCTCCCGGTCCCCGTACATCCAGCCGCCCCCGTGGATATCCACCACCGTGGGCAGAGGGCCCTGGGCCCCCTCCGGGCGGTACAGGTTCAGGGTGTGCATGGGGTCCCCGTCCGGCAGATAGGCCAGTCCGGCCTCCGCCGCCACCCCCTCTGGGCGGGGCTGGCGGGCCAGGCGGAGGGCGTCCTTCCGGCCGTTCTCCCGCCACTTCTTCTCAATCAGCATCCGGGTCAAATATCCCATTCAAAACTCCTTCTTTCGGCCCTCCCCAAGAGGAAAAAACAGCCCCGGCTTTCGGCCGGAGCTGTTTTTCTTCCTGTGGAACTTAGCCCTCAGAGATAGCGCCCATGGGGCAGGTACCAGCGCAGGAACCGCAGTCCAGGCAGGCACCGGCGTCGATCACATAATGAGCGTCGCCCTGAGAAATGGCGCCCACGGGGCAGGCATCCGCGCAGGAACCACAGCTGATGCAAGCATCGCTAATGACATAAGCCATTGGAATACACCTCCCTTAAATGTACACCTTATTGTATCACATCTTTTTAAAATTGCAATGCTAATTTTTGCAAAAAGCGGGCATAGTTAAAAAAGAATTCCCGGTCAGGCGTCCAACATTCCGCCGGTCAGGTGTTGGGATGGTCTCTTTGGCGCCATGGCCGAATCCATGCAGACTGCGAGGCGATCCACAATGGCGGACAACCGCTTTACATCCACCGCCCTGGGGGCCATCCGGTTGGCCCAGGAAAATGCCGCCCGGCTGGGGCACAGCTATGTGGGCAGCGAACACCTCCTGCTGGGTCTGGCCAGTCAGGAGTACAGCTTGGCCGCCCGTCTCCTCCGGGAGACGGGAGCGGACAGCCAGACCCTCCGGGCGGCCATCGCCCAGCTGGTGGGCACCGGGGTCCCCAACCGCACCCTCCACCAGGGGCTGACCCCCCAGTGCTGCCAGGTCATCCAGCGGGCGGCGGCGGAATGCCGCCGCCTCCAACAGCCCTCCGTCAGCGCAGAGCATCTGCTGCTGGGGCTGCTGCGGGAGCCAAACTGCTCGGCGGTGCGGCTGCTGGCCGACTGCCAGGTGGACAGCCAGGGCCTCTACCGGGCGGTGTGCGCCTCCCTGGGCGGGGAGGAGAATCCCCTCCGGTCCATCCGCCGGGAGCCGGAACGGGTCTCCGGGGACACCCGGCAGCTGGACCAGTGCGCCCGGGACTTGACGCGGATGGCCGCCGACGGCCGCCTGGACCCGGTGATCGGCCGGGAGGAGGAGCTCCAGCGGGTCATTCAGATCCTGTCCCGCCGCACCAAGAACAACCCCGCCCTCATCGGGGAGCCCGGCGTGGGCAAGACGGCGGTGGCGGAGGGGCTGGCTCTGGCCATCGCCGACGGCACCGCCCCCGCCCACCTGCTGGGCAGGCGGGTGTGCGCCCTGGACCTGTCCGCCATGGTGGCGGGCACCAAGTACCGGGGGGAGTTTGAGGAGAAGCTCAAGCACGTCCTCCAGGAGGTGCGCCGGGCGGGCAACATCATCCTGTTTATCGACGAGCTCCACACCATTGTGGGGGCGGGCTCCGCCGAGGGGGCCATCGACGCGGCCAACATTCTGAAACCCGCCCTCTCCCGGGGGGAGATCCAGGTCATTGGGGCCACCACCCTGGACGAGTACCGGAAGTATATCGAGAAGGACTCCGCCCTGGAGCGGCGGTTTCAGCCCATCACCGTCCGGGAGCCCACCCGGGAGCAGACCCTGGCCATTTTGAAGGGCCTCCGGGGGCGGTATGAGTCTCACCACCACCTGACCATCACCGACCGCGCCCTGGAGGCGGCGGTGGACCTGTCCATCCGCTACCTGCCCCAGCGGTTTCTGCCCGACAAGGCCATCGACCTGGTGGACGAGGCGGCCGCCCAGGCCCGGCTGTCCGCCCGGGCCCTCCCTCCCGAGCTGCGGCAGCTGGAGGAGCGGGCGGTCCAGGCGGGACGGCAGCTGGCCCAGGCCATCCGCAAGCAGGACTTTGAGGAGGCGGCCATGCTCCGGGACGCGGAGGGGGACTTCCGGCGGGAGCTGGAGGCGGGCCGCCGCCGCTGGCAGAAGCAGCAGGCCCCCCGGTCCGTGGGGGAGGCGCACATCCGGGCGGTGCTGTCTCAGTGGACCGGGGTCCCGGTGTGCGACCCGGATGAGGCCGACCGGAAGGCCCTGGCCGGGCTGGAGACCGCCCTGTGCCGGGACCTGCTGGGCCAGGACCAGGCGGCCCAGACGGTGGCGAGGGCCATCCGCCGGGGGCGGCTGGGGCTGAAGGACCCCCGGCGGCCGGTGGGCTGCTTCCTCCTGCTGGGCCCCACCGGGGTGGGCAAGACCCAGCTGTGCCGCTCCCTGGCCCGCACCCTGTTCGGCAGCGAGGAGGCCCTCCTCCGCTTCGATATGTCCGAGTATATGGAGTCCCACAGCGTCTCCCGCCTCATCGGCTCCCCTCCGGGCTACGTGGGCCACGAGGAGGGGGGACAGCTCACCGAGCGGGTGCGCCGGAAGCCCTGGTCGGTGGTGCTGCTGGACGAGCTGGAGAAGGCCCACCGGGATGTGTGGTCCATCCTCCTCCAGGTGATGGAGGAGGGGGTGCTCACCGACGCCCAGGGGCGGAAAACCGACTTCCGAAATACTGTGCTGGTGATGACCTCCAACCTGGGGGCCCGTCATTTTCACCAAAAGGCCCGGCTGGGCTTCTCCCAGGGGCCGGAGGCCGACCGCTCCGCCCTGGAGCAGGCGGTGCTCCGGGAGGCCCGAAACACCTTTGCTCCGGAGTTTTTTAACCGCCTGGACGCCGCCCTGGTGTTCCATCCTCTGGACAGCCAGACCCTGGCCGCCATCACCCAGCAGCTGCTCTCCCAGACGGGGGAGCGGCTCTCCGCCCTGGGGATCGGCCTCCAGGTGGAGCCGGAGGCGGTGCGGCTCCTGGCCCAGACCGGGGCCGGCCAGGACTACGGCGCCCGCCCCCTCCGCCGGGCCATCGCCGCCCAGGTGGAGGACCCCGCCGCCGACCTGATGCTGGAGGGGTGTCTGAAAAAGGGGGACAGCCTCCAGGTATGGGCGGAGGAGGGGCAAATCAGGGTTGGGCCAACCGGATTTCCCAATTTTCGCCAGTCTTAATATAATATTAAAAATTAGATTTGGTAGTTTTTTATATTGATATTCCCATAGAGCTGGGGTATACTGTATTTGACAAAGGAAATTTCAACCGGAACTCCCCCGCATTCCGCGGGCCTGTTCCGGCTGTCCGGAAAAGAGAGGAGTGTTCTTGATGCGTGAACCTGCTGTGGCCCTCGGCGCTGCGGTCCCCCGCGTAAAACCCCGCCGCCGGAAAGAGGTGCGGGACCCCTATGACGGCCTGCGGCCCTGGTCGGCCATCACCCACGGCATCGGCGCGGGGCTGGCGGTGATCGGCACTCTGCTGCTGGTGGGACGCTCCCTGTGGGAGGGGAACTGGTTCCACGCCGTGGTCTTTCTGATCTACGGCCTGTCCATGATCTGCCTGTACACCGCCAGCACCCTGTACCACTGCGTCAACACCTCGGTGGCCAAGCGGATCGCCCTGCGGAAGTACGACCACTGCTCCATCTATCTGCTCATCGCCGGGAGCTACACTCCCATCTGCACCACCGTCCTCCGGGAGGACGGCGGAATCCCCCTCCTGTCGGTGATCTGGGCCCTGGCTTTCGCCGGGATCATCCTCACCATCGCCAAGCTGGACATCCCCCGCTGGCTCACCAGCGTCATCTATCTGGTGATGGGCTGGCTGTCCCTGGCGGCCATCGTCCCTCTGGTGCGGCTGCTGCCCACGGCGGGGATGGTGTGGCTGGTGCTGGGCGGCGTGCTGTACACCGTGGGCGGCGTGCTGTACGCGGTGAAGTGGCCGGGCCGGAACAACCCCCGCTTCGGCTGCCACGAGATCTTCCATGTGTTCATCCTCCTGGGCTCTCTGTGCCATTTCTTCCTGATGTATCAGGTAATTGCCCACCTATGAATCCAAACAAAAACCGTCTGAGGTTCTGTGGACCTCAGACGGTTTTTTTGCACTTATTTTTTAGGCAGGCTCAGGGGCTTGATCTCGTGCAGGTACACCCGGCGCAGGAAGATGGTGCACAGGGTCAGGGAGAACAGCTCCGCGATGGGGAAGGCCCACCACACCAGCTCCAGCTTTCCGGTGAGGGAGAGCAGGAAGCCCACCGGCAGGAGGACCACCAGCTGCCGCACCACGGACACCGCAAGGCTCAGCACCCCGTGGCCCAGGGCCTGAAACACGGAGGAGCACACGATGGCATAGCCGGCAAACAGGAAGCTCAGGGAGATGATCCGCAGGGCGGGCACGCCGATGGTGAGCATGTCGCCGCTGTCCCCTTCCGCCCGGAACAGATTCAGCATGACGTCGGGGGCAAACTGGAAGATCAGCAGGCCCACCAGCATGATGCACACCGCATAGGTGATGCTGAGCTTGATGGTCTTCATGATCCGGTCCGGGCGGCGGGCGCCGTAGTTATAGGCCACGATGGGCACCATGCCGTTGTTCAGGCCGAACACGGGCATAAAGATGAAGGACTGGAGCTTGAAGTACACCCCGAAGACCGCCGTGGCGGTGGTGGTGAAGGAGATGAGAATTTTATTCATGCCGAACACCATCACCGATCCGATGGACTGCATGATGATGGAGGGGATGCCCACGCTGTAAATGCGGGCGATGATCCGCCCGTCCGGACGGAAGCCCCGGAACTGGAACTGAATATCGTGGTTCCGGGTTAGATTGAAGAAAATGGACAGGCAGGCGGCCAGGATCTGGCCCAGGACGGTGGCCAGGGCGGCTCCCGCCACCTCCATCCGGGGGAAGCCGAACAGGCCAAAGATCAGGATGGGGTCCATGATGATGTTGATAATGGCGCCCACCGCCTGGGTGATCATGGTGTAGAAGGTGCGCCCGGTGGCCTGAAGCACCCGGTCAAAGGTGATCTGTACGAACAGGCCCACCGACAATCCGCAGACGATGGTCATGTACTCCGTGCCGTAATCCACAATGGCCTGCTGGCCGGTCTGCACCTGGAAAAAGAACCGGGAGCAGGTCAGGCCGATGGCCATGAACACCAGGCAGCTGAGGATAGCCAGAAACAGGCCGTTCATGGCGGCGGCGTTGGCCCGGCGCTGGCGGCGCTCGCCCAGGCTTTTGGACAACAGGGCGTTGATGCCCACGCCGGTACCCACGGCCACGGCGATCATCAGATTCTGTACCGGGAAGGCCAGGGAGACGGCATTCAGCGCGTCCTCGCTGATCTGGGCCACAAAGTAGCTGTCCACCACGTTGTAGAGGGCCTGCACCAGCATGGAGATCATCATGGGGATGGCCATGGACAACAGGAGCCGGTTCACCGGCATGGTGCCCATCTTATTTTCCGCAGGGGGCTGACGTTCGCTCATCACACACAACTCCTTTTTCTTTTCATCTCTTTTCTTGGGGGAAAGATGGAGAAAGCCAATATTTTGAGGGGCCAAGCATGTACCTGGAGACTATCCAACCGGCCTTCTGGCCGGCGGCGCTTTTGCGCCGTACAAGCGTTTTCGCCGCAGGCGAAAACCTTGGCCCAGGGCGAATTCATTTCGCCCGAGCATTTTAAATCAAAGGGTGGAGCCGCCCTCCGGGCGGCAAAACCCAAAAAGAAAGACATCTGCAAAGCAGATGTCTTTCTTTTTGGTGCGGCTGACGGGAGTCGAATTGCTTAACAAAAAGGACAACGCTTCTTTGCGATTAAATTATATACTAAACCGAGACTTTTGGCAACTTTTTAATAACATTTTTTCTCTTTTAAGGTGATAATATTTTCCCTTATAAAGGGCAAAAAAAGGGGAAAATTACACAAAAATCAAAGCCGCACAGCTGCGATCAATTTTTACTTCATGCGGGGTCCTTCTTGGCCGCCCTCACAGCGGCCGTGGCCATGACCATGCCCTCCTCACGGGTCATCAGGTCTCTGGGGCGTGCGCCATCCGCAGAGATCCCCAGCGCCACGGCGTCGGCTACCAGATCCGGCATGGTAGCATTTTGGGCGGCCAGCTCCTTCTGGTAGCGGGCCATGTATTCCTTCCACTGCTCGTACGTCATAGTGTCAATCTCCTCCTGAAGGCGCCGGGTAACTTCCTCGGCAATCGCTCCTTGCCGGTCCAGCAGGTACTGCCCAGGGCAGGCCTTGGCCGCAAACCACCGATGGACGGTCAGGACCATCTCATCTTTGGCCGGCTGGTAGGCCAGGGTCTTGTCCTTGTCTCCCAGCCATACCAGCCGCTGCTTACCGTACCGCCGGCAGATGTCGGTACAGAGGTCCAGCAGGGCCTTGTACGCCTCTTTTGTAACTGCGTAGGGGTGGGTGGTATCACTGGCCGTTTCGATGGTAATCGCCCGGCTGTCGTTGGAGGGACTGGAGCTGCACCAGGCCCGGTCGGACTCCGGTACACACAGGCCGATAGAGCCGTCACGGCCCACCACATAGTTGCAGGAGGCCCCGCCAACGGGGTCATAGTTGACGAACCGGCTCCCGCTGCACCCCTGCTCGGCGGTCACCTGGCCCACATAGCAATGGATTGTCATCCGGTCCACAGTTCGGGTCCGGGGGCTGCTCCGGTTGGGACTGATCCTCGTGTAGGTTACCAGCGGACTGTTGCTCATTCAGCTTCCGCCTCGCCGCTGGGCTCGTCTTCGCCGGCGTCGCCGTCCTCGGCCTTGGCCGCATGATAGGCGTCATCACTGCCCAGCTGTTCCAGGACCAGAGCGTCGAACTTGGCCCGATTGCCCTCCAGGTAGAGCGTGCGGAGATCTTCTTCGTTTCTGCCCAGCACGGATCTGGCCTCCCGCTCGCTCATGGCCTCTCCGGTGGTGTCGGAGACGATCTGGGTGTCACCCGTCCGGGTCATCTCCAGGCGCAGTTCACCCTGGGCCTCTTCGGGAGACTCCCCCTCCATCTGGTGCTGAATGTCGATATACTTCCACAGATATTCGGTACACTTCATGATTTGTTTCTCCTTTCAGTCTTTGAAAAATATTGGTTCAGCTTTCGCTGTCGCCATCCAGTTTTTCCCCGGCCTGATCCACCGCAGTTTTTCCAACTGCCAGCAATTTGATCAGCCAGCTAGGGACCGGCGCCCCCATTTCGGCCGCATTTTCTGCCATCGATCCCAACTCCGTGATAATGTACCACACTAACACAATCGGACAGACCATCCCGCTATACTCGATAGGCAGGGAGATCCCTGGCAGATGCTGAAGCACCATGGAGATCAGCAGGTCTGCTAAGGCGGCCACAATGACCACCACAATCATCCCTGCTTTGTGCCAAATGCCCTCTCTGGCTTTGGCCGAGCTCCAATCCCCGTCCTTGGCTGCGGCCGCGCTTCCGGTGATATAGTCCAATGCCATGCACAGAATCCAGCCTAGCACCAGCCACCCCATCCACCCCCAGAGGCCCGTGAGGGCCCCTGTTACAGCAGCAACAGCCATCTTAATGCCATTGATATGGTTTTCCATTTGATTCACCTCCTCCCTTATCTACTACTGGCCCTGTACCTCCTCAACGGTCCCCAGGTCCGTCCAGGAGCCGGGGAGCTGGGAGGGCGGGTAGACTGTGTTGGCCTGGGTGCACTTCCACACATGGCCGTCCTCGGTGCAGCACTCGTCTGTCTGATACATCCCCCGCGTGCCCTGGGGCTCTGCATAAGGGGTGGCCTTGGCCGGGTCGGTGGTGTGGCAGATGTCCCACAGGCTCACCGCCTGGTCCGGCGACCAGTCCGGCTGCTCCGTGGCGTCGTGCTGCTGCCAGAGTTTGTACACGATCCCATTCCACTTGTAGGGGGTCCCGATAGGCACGCTGGAGTAATCCCGCTGACGCCAGGTGGGGATGGTGTCCTGGCTGGCCATCAGTTCGGTCCCGTCCGCTTCGTTGGAGACAGCCCGGGCGGCCAGGGCCGCCGCATCCGCTTTACCCCGGGCCTTCAGCTCGTCCTTGGCCATGGTTACAATATCAGCCATTGCTCTCTACTCCTTCCTCATAGGCGGCCTGCAGGTCGGCCTTGACCGTCTCGGCGGTGCCCGCGGCCTCCAGCTCCTCGATGGCGGCCGCCTGGCTGTCAATGGTGGCCGTCTGGGTCTGGATGGTCTCTTCCTGCTGGGCGATGGTGCTGTCCTTTTCTGCGATAGTATTCTGCTGGGTCTGAATGGTGCCCGCCTGCTCCTGGATGGTCCCCTGGAGCTCCGTCACCTGGGCCTGGTAGCCGGTGACGTCACCCAGGTACTGGGTTCCCACCTGCAGCACCACATGGTAGCTGCGGGTAGCGGCGCTGTACTGGATATCTTTGACGGTGAAGCCGTAGCCCGCGGGCAGGATACACTCCCCCTCGATGGTGGGAGGGTCCCAGTTCAGGGCCTCGATCTCCTCCAGGGAGGCGTACTCCCGCTCGAACACCACCCGGTACTCCCCGTTGGCCCCGCCCCGCAGCACCAGGCCGCAGGACAGGCCGCCGATCTTAAACTTGTCTCCGTATAAACTCATGTTCTCGCTCCTTTCTGTTTTCTGGCGGGAAACAAAAACCCCGCCCTGTCTCACTTGACAAAGCGGGGGAGAGTTCCTATAATGAACATAGAGGGGCGCTGTTACAGCGGTCAGCCCTTACAGTTGCATAAATTTCCTATGCTGACTGCTCGTGCCACCGGGCAGTCAGCACGCTTTTATGGTCATGATGTATGCCATGATGGCAAAGCACACCAAGTACCGCAGGAATTGCTTCCATCGGTGCCCCATATCCGCATCACCTCCCTTCTCAGGGAAGTGGCTGGCCGCCTCTATGTAACAGCGCCTGTCCCATTATAGAGATTCACGCCGCGTTTTGTCAATCCCGCCCCTATTCCGGGGCGGGTTTTTCTGTTTGTCGCAAAAAAGGCATTAGGCCTTTGGGCCTTACTTTACCTGCTGACCGGTATCCCCTCCGGACGGCCTCTTCCTTCAGGGCAGTTTTTCGGGCAGCCTGCTCCTGACTCTGGGCAGTCTCCGGCAGCTCTACATCCGTCAGCTCGCCGGCAGCGTCCACTACCGGGGTGATCCAGGGGTAGTACATCCGGATCTTTTTCCCCAGCTTGCTGGACATCGGCACCTCCCACCACTCCTCCGGAGAGAGGTCCGGCGCCGTCCGGAAGGTGTATTCCCGTTCCACGGGCACCTGAAGCCCGCTCTTGGTATCCAGATGGTTTTCTCCTGTCCAGAAGGTATCCAGCACCCCCATGGTCTGTTTATGGATCAACACGGGCCGTCACCATCCTCTGGAGCTTCACGTAGGTTTCCGGGTCCAGTCTGGCCCCGATGGTGTCTCCTGCCGGCTCCGGGAGCTGCCCCACCTGGATTCCCAGCCGCTTCAGCCGGCAATAGGCCGCCCGCACGGTCTGGGGCTTCAGGCCCAGCTCCTGGGCCACCTGGTCCACACTGTCCCCCGCCTCTCGCCGGCGGGCCAGCTCATAGTTGTACCGGCTCAAGCCGCCCACCTTTTGCCCTCGGAAACAAAATCTGTAATAAAAATATAAGGCCATGTTGGTTTGGAGGCACAGAGAGAACTTGTCCGCCCCCTCCCAGTTACGGATCTCCGGCCGGGTGGTGGCCTCACCCCTGGCCCCCAGCTGCTGGACGGTCTTTCCCGCCCGTGTCAAGGTGCGGCTGACGGTGCTCTTCTCCAGCTCCAGCTTGTCCGCCAGCTCCTCCTGAGTCTTCGGCCACTTGGACAGCACCAGCAACATGAGCTGCCTCTGTCGGTCGGTGAGCACAGGAACCTTGGAGAGGTACTTTGTCCAATCAAACCCGCCCCGGCCGTCGGCACATTCCTGGATCATCCGCTTGGAGTCCACCCAGGCCTGCATCCGGTCCAGGCCCCGCCGTACACAGCGGCTCACCGTGGACTTGTTCACCCCGTGCTCCTGGGCGATCCGCTCCAGGGAGAGGCCCTGATTATAGTAGGCGTCCAGATAGATCCTCTGGCGCTCTGTCAGCCGCTCCGAGCCCTCGGCCATCCACTGCTGCAGCTGATCCATAGAGGCTCCCAGCTCCACCGGGTCGCCGGCCTCCACCTGGTCCCAGGTGTGGCCATCCAAGCCGCTCCAGACTACATTGTTCCGCTCGAAGAAGTCGAAGGACATGGCTCCAATGTCCAGCCTCCGGTTCTTCCGGGCGCGGGCCTTGCGCTCCTTGGGCGGGTCCAGAAAATCGATCTGCTCCTGGAGCTCCCGGATCATGGTCCCGTAGGTGCGCAGCTTCTGCCGCAGGGCCTCCCGCTCCGAGGCGGAACCAGCGGCGCGCAGCCGCCTCTTGTACTCCTCCCGGCGGGCCCGGAGCTTATCCATCTGGACCCGAAATTCCTCCAGCTGGGTCATGTCAGCACACACAAGTCTCCGGCGAAGGGGTCTCCCCGGACCACTAAGTCCTGGGTTTCCAAGTCCCAGTAGACCTGGGCCTCAATCGCACCCCAGCCGCCGGCCACCAGCTTCCCGTCCAGATCGTACTTGGTCACCGTGCCCACATTGTCGGCCTTCCGGCGCAGCCGCAGGCTTTGGAGCACCACATCCGTGCACAGGGAGTCCAGGGTAGCGGAGGAGCCGTCCAGGGCGGGGATATAGGCCGCTGTCAGCACCTGGTCCAGCGTAACAGCTGACGCCGCCCCGGTGATATCCCTATCCTGCCAATCGAAGCCCTTCTCCGCGGCCTTGGCCTGAGCCTCCGTGTCCGAGGTCAGCACCTTCTCCAGCAGGTAATACTGCACCTGGTGCCAGGTGAGCTGCACATGGCCGTCCTCGGCGGTGGGGTAGGTGTCCGGGGCGCTCTCGTTGGCCGCCAGAGCGGCCTTCATGGCGGCGGTAATGTCCAGCCGACCCTGAGCGGCGGCGTCTCCGTAGTAGTCCAGAGCCGTCCGGTCCACCCGCTGGCGGACAACCGACATGGTGTACTTTTCCGTGGGAGTCATGCCGTGCTCCGTCTTTGGAATGTGCAGCGCTCCGTCCTCGTCATCCCACTGCTCCACCTCGAACACCCGCCGCCAGGCGCCCAGCTGGGGCAGCTGTTCGGGCACCACCTTGCCATCCTCCCCCAGATCCGCTTTTTTGTCCAGGTCGGCCTTGTCCGCCTTGGCGTCCAGCTCCTCCCTGGTGGCGAAGATCAGGGAGGTATCAATTACCGTACTCACATTGGCGGCGTTGTCAAAGGACAGCTCCATGCCGAAGACGAACTCCCGGAGCTTTACGGTCCCTGCCTCAATGGTCTCGCCATTCCCCCTGGCCTCGCCCACTGCGTACAGGATTTCTCCCTCGTCCGGGTCGGTGGCCAACAGGCCCAGCTCCTCCCACACAAATTCCGACATACCTGTGTTGACGAACTGCCCCAGAATGGTAGCCTTGTTCCCAGTGGTGGAACACGAGGAGATCGGGAGGTACTGCAGCGGTGACACTAGGGCCGTCATATCCTCCACAGCCAGCTCTGGAGCCAGCACCCCGGTGCCCATCTGCCAACGGGTAACGGGGATCTCTGCCCCGCTGGGGGTCTTGGCCAGCAGAGCCTGCCCCTTTTTGGTCAAAATACAATTTGGGATCGACATCGATCAGCCCTCCTAGCTCTGTTTCAGGATGATCCGCTCACTCTGGCGGGACAGCGCTCCCACATAAGCTTCCACCTGCCACTTGGGCATATGGTATGGCTCCTGTCGAAGCAGGAAATACTCTGCGCTCCGGGACACGAAGGCCGCGTACACATAGCTGCGGCAGGTTTCCCGGTACTTCACCGCCCACTCCAAATGGGCAGGTTTGATCTCGTTGACGATTGCCGCCAGGTCCTCCGGGTGCGCGATGGGCCCGATGGTCTCGGTGTACCAGATCTCAAAGCGGTACTGGTCAAAGAGCTCCAGGATCTCCACCGCGCTGTCGGAAAAGGCCTCCGCAATCCCCTGGAGCTTGGCCACTGTGGTGACGCCGGTTCCTTTGACTTTGGCCAAAATCCGGCTGCGCCGCCGGCTCTCGTCCATGGAGTAGTCCACCGGAATGCCGTAGGCCCTCTCCCATAACTCCAGGCCCCAGCCGCTAGCCATGCTGGGATACAGCTGCTCCAGTGTCAGCTCCCGGTCCGCCTGAAGCTGCTCGGCCAGCAGGCCCAGCACCCGCTGAAGCTCCGCGTCCTGGGGGCTGATCTGGTAGTGCTGGGGGAGCTGTGTGATCAGCGTCACGACACATGCACCTCCTTCAGCACCGGCACACTGTTGGCCGGGATGGAGATGTCCGCTGTGGTATCATTCACCGTGAGTGTGGAAAAGGTCTGCACCCCGTCGATGGTCAGCAGCAGCGCCAACACCCGGTTATAGTAGAGGGTGTAGGCAGTATCCAGTTCCGGCCCGTAATAGATGGTCTGGTACTTTTGCTGGATCAGGGTCTTAAAGTAGTCCCGGAGCCGGGTCTCAAACTCTGTTTGGACCTCTGTGGCAGAGGTCCCGGATACCGTGACCACAGCGATCACAGAGATCTCCAGCTCCGCGGCCGAGGCCACCGATACCGAGGCCCCGGCGGGCCGCTTGGCCTGAATATTCTCCTGTACCTCCGCCACGATCTCCGGTGAGGCCGCCTCAAAGTTGCTGTCCACCACCGTCACGCCCACGGTGCCGGCTCCATTGACCAGCTCCACGACCTTGGCCTCGCCGACGCCGCTGACCTCCATGGCCCAGCCACGGTAGTCCCACCCGTTTCCGCTGGTGCGGGGCCGTTTTCTTGCTTCGTCTACCCGGCCGAATAAGGCGGCGTCACTTTCTTCATCGGTCCCGCCCTCGCCCTGGGTGTTCACATAGCTCTCCAGTCCGCTGACGTTGACATACATCTTGGACAGGGTCCCCGGAGCGATGTTGTAGGCGCTTCCTTCCTCCGCCGCCTCCAGCTCTCCCACCGCAGTCCCCGCGGACCCAATGGTTACGGAAGACTGCAAAATAAACTGCAGGCCGGTTGCCGTGAGAAATACGGTCCCTGCGGAGAGGGTCGTCCCTGGTTTCCCGGTGAGGGTAACGGCACATCGGGTCTTAGTCCCTTCCCGGCGCTCCAGGTTGTGGTAATCCCTGGCTACCAGGTCAATAAATTTCCCGCTGCTCTCGTCCACAAACAGCATCGTGAGCACTGCGGGGAGCGCTTTATAAGTCTTGCTCATCTCCCGGCAGATCGGGCCCATCACGCCGTCGGTATAGCTGCCCGCCATGGTGGAGATCCCCGCCGCCGGATCAATGGCCGCCAGCGCGTCCCGCTTGATGTTCTCTGTGGTGCGATCCTCAAACATCGATACGCTCCTTCCCATATACGGTAGAGAACTCCACTGTCATGTGCAGGGTGCTCCCCTCAAAGCGGGTGTCTGATACCCGCACCTCGCGGATGTAGGGGGAGACCAGCAGGGCCTCCTTCACATACCGCTCCGCCTCAGATTTTTTGGTCTCCGCCTGGTACGGCTGCCCCACCAGGTTCTCCAGCTCACAGCCGTAGGACCAGGAGAAATGGGGATACCGGTACCGGGCCGTGGCGATGGCCCTCCATGCCCAGCCTTTGACCGCCTCCAGACCGGTGACAAACACCGGGTTGCCGCTCTCCCACACCGGGCGGCCGGTCTCATAGTCCATAAGCACATCCCGATAGAGAGGCAGATCCTGGCTCTGGACTGCCGTGGGGGCAGTAAACATGGGGAACAGAGTCGTACTCATACCAGGCGCACCACCTTGCATAGAAGATAGTAGGCTTGCTCGTCCTCGGTAAGCAGCACCACCCGGTCTCCAGCCGTCAATGCGAATTCAGACCGGGTCAGCTGATCCTTTGTCACCGGGGTGTTCGTCCCTCCGTCCGGACAGGTGCCAGGCAGGCTTCCGATGAGCTTGGGACTGTACCCTTCCAGCAGAGCCTCATTGATCCAGATGTCCGCCGCAGTGAGGACATTCCCTCCGCATTGGACCTGGAGGCCCTCCTGGGAGCCCACTAGGACCTGACCGATGGCCAGCGCCATAGGTCCCTGGCTTCCCGAGCCCATCTGCCCCATGGCGGACAGGAGCAGGCCCACGCTCTCGTCCAATGTCTTGGCCATCTCTGTTTCCCTCCTATCCCATTAAATTCCGAAAGTTCAGCTTAAACTTCCCAAAGTGCTGACCGTTTTTCCAGGTGTGGGTATCCCCGTCCACCCAGAATAGGCCGCTCACGCCGCTGCCGGTGTCCCGAAGGATCACCGCGGCCCCGGTGATCAGGTCCAGGGGCGGGTCCAGCACTTCCACGGTCAGGTTCTGCTGCAGGCCGTTGTCCTCCAGCCAGGCCTGGGCCTCCGCTCCCGCGTCCTCTCCGGCGCGCTGGGTGATGATGTGCTCCAGGCGGCCATTGAGCCCCTGGGAGCCTCCGTCCTCGACCCGGCGCACCAGGGCTCCGTCGTCGGTATATATGGCCACGCTGTTGCACAGGTCTGTGATGTCCCAGGTGTTGGTTACTCCCATGGTTTGAGCGATCTCCAGGCTGGCGGAGGATGGCTTCTCCACCACCTCCAGGGCCCCATCACCGCTGAAGCGGATCAGGTACCGGCGTCCATTTCGTTCTCCCGCCATGGTGTACATCTTGCGGATGATCTGATCCAGAGAGTCCCGGCCGGGGAAATTCTGGGTCAGGGGCACGCCGGTGGAGGCCAGGGAGCCCACCGGGATGCCGAAGTCGCTGCAGATCATGGACGCGGCGGCCTCCGCGGTGGCATTCGTGAATTTATAGCGCCCCTTGTTGCCCACCAGATACCGCCCCCGGTCCAGGGCAGACACATTGACCACCACAGACTGGGTGTTGGTGGAACACTGGAGCAGCGGACCGAAGAACAGGTTCCGGCTCTCCGCCTGCATGGTCAGCCAGGAACCCTCCTCCAGGGGCGGCGTCTCCACGCTCCCGTCCCGGGGGACTATCAGGGCGGCCGTCAGCTCCCTGGCAGTCTGCCGCACATCTCCCGTCCAGGAGATCGACTGCACCAGCTGGGTAGTATCCCGGCTCTCTCCGCCGCCCGGCGCGGTGACCAGGAAGCGATAAGCATATCCGTCTACCATCAGCTCTGTACCTCCAGCTCCAGGTCCCACTTATCTCCCGTCCAGGTGCTGCGTACATATCCATCCAGAGACCTGCTGCTCTCCTCGTTGGCCGCCGGAAGGTTGTCCGAAGGCGGAATGGTCAGCACCTGGCCTGGGTAGATCAGGTTTGGGTTGGAGATCTCCGGATTGGCGGCCGCCAGCTTTTTGTATTCGGTCCCGGCCCCATAGAACTGCTCCGCAATGGTCCAGAGGCAGTCCCCAGACTGCACCGTATAAGTCTTTGTGGACGACGCCCCCGTCTGGCTGTCCCGCTGGGTTGAGGCTCCGCCTCCGGACAGGGAGAGCACCGGGGTCTCTAACCGGCGCCACTGCTTCATCACAATGGTTAAGTACAGATCGTTGGTCCCGTCCCGCTCCCCCTGGGTGATCTCCTCAATCAGCACCGAGGCGTTGACGGATGTCCCAGATACGATCCACTGCAGCTGTGCTCCTGTGTCACACCACACCTCCAGGTCGTACAGGTAACCGTATGGGTCCACACGGCCGCCGGGGACAATAAATGGGTACTGCTTGGCGGGGAGCAGCACATCCTCCAGGGTGCAGTCTCCCATTTTATATCCACCGTGCAGGGTGGCCTCTCCCAGCTGGTCCAGGCTCACGGTCTCCAGCTTGGTGGGGTGTCGCCAGAAATACCGGGCGGGCGTGACCGGCAAGATCAGCTCCTTGCTGGTAGCCGGCTCCACGAAGGACATAATCCGCAGCATTGTGACTCACCCCCGATATCCAGCTAAGATCTTCCGTACTGCGGTATCCGCAATGGCCTCCGCTACCGCTGTCTCGTCCATGCCGGCCCCGAAGGTGTTCCCGGAGACCGTAACGGAGATGTTTGGCGCGGAGCCGCCCTGATCCATCGCCCTGGCCTGGGATGCGGTGAGCACCCGCTCTCCCTCGTGGAGATAGGTCAAATAGTTGTCGTAAGGCACCCGGTCCAGGCCCCAGGCGTTGCCACCCAGCGCCTGGATCTCGTTATATTTGCTGGCTGCTGTGGAAACGATGGATTCTCCAGTCCCCTTCGTCTTTTCCTGCTCCACCTCATAGTCCTGCCCCCAGGCGGCGCTGCCTAGGGCAGCGGTGTTCTCTCGGATGGCGGCGATCAGGTCCAGGTTCACATCGTGGAGGTCTTGGGACATCTCGCTGGCGTCATAGGCGCTGTCGGCCATGGCTTGAGCCTCCTCCTTCAGAGCCTCGATCTGGCTGGCGATTACTGCCTTGTCCTCCTCGGTAGCGCTTTGGTACTGATCCACCAGGGAGGTATATTGGTCGTGCATCTCCGCCAGGCGGTTTGCCTGGTCTTCGCCGTAGACGGTGGTGCTGGTACCCAGGGTCAGGGCGGACAGGGCCTCCCGGCTGTACTGCCGATCCAGATTTTCTGCAATGGCCTTGCCCTCGCCGATGATCTCATTGGCCTGGGCCAAGGCGTCGCCCAGCGCGCCTCCGTAGGCGTCGATGTCCGCCTGGAGGCCTTCCTTGGCCTTCTCGTTGTAGCCCTCACCCATGGCGTTGTCGATCTCCGTCATGGCGTCCTCCAGGGTGGAGGTGAGACCGTCAAAGGTCTGGGCCATGGTCTCCATGGCGCCGCCGTACATGGACTCCATACCGGCCTGGATGATGTTCACGGCCTCCTGGCCGTTGATGTCTCCGCCGGAGATCATGTCGTAGATCTCCCCCTGGGTCTTGCCCAGGGCGTCGGACAACATACCGATTACATCCACGCCCCGGTCCTGGAAGATGTTCAGGTACTCCAGGGTGGCCTTGCCGCTGCTGTTCATACGGCTCATGGCCTGGGCCATGATCTCCATGTCGCTGGCGGTGACGCCCACGGCGCTGCCGGCGTCTCCAATGGCGGTCATCAGCTCCAGCATCCGCTCCGGAGCGTCCCCGAAGCCAGTGGCCAGGGCGCGGGACATGCTGGTGAGGTCCCCGTACTCCATGGGGGTGTCCGCCGCTAGTCTGCGCAGGTCCTCCAGGTACTGGTCCCCAGTCCCTTCGCCCAGGAGCCGGTTGAATGCGATAGCGTCCAGCTCCCGTTGGGAGGCGGTGTCCCCGCCGGCGGACAGGCTCTCCTCCGCCGCGGTCTGCTGGGTATCGTAGAGATCCGAATAATATTGCTTGAACGCGTCGTCTCGCCCCTGGGCGGCCTGGGAGCCCCCCTGGAGCAGGCCCAAGCCGCCGCCGATGGCCGCGCCCACAGCGGTGCCTACGGGCCCCAGGAGAGATCCCATGGCCGCTCCAGACAGGGCGCCAGAGATCCCGGAGGAGACCACTCCACCCACTTCAGATCCGAAGGTAGAGCCTACCACCAGATTTCCAAAGTCCAGGGCCACATCCCCGGCCATGTCCATCAAGCCGGCCTTGCCCAGAGCGGACAGGACGCCGCCTGACGCTGACCCGGCCCGGTTATCCGCCTTGCTGATGGCGTCCGTGGCGTCTAACAGGTCTCGCTCTGTCTGCCGGGCCTGCTTGCTGACCAGGTTCAGCTGGCGGCGGACATTCTCATAGTTCTGGTTGGCCCGCTCGAAGTCCGCCCTGGCTGCTTCGCGATCCGCCTCGGTAGCAGTATCTCCCAGCTCCTGGAGCGCCTTCTTGGTGCGGTCCAGTTCCTGCCGGGCGTCCTTCAGGTCGAAATTCTTCAGCTGGAACCGGGTGCTGTCCAGTTTGTCCAGCTGCTGCTGCAGGCCGGTCACATCCTGCTTGAAGGAGTTGACGGAGTTCTTCATGCCCACAATGGACTGGGACAGGTTATCTGTCACGCTGAAGGCAACACTGGCGTCTGTACGCTGGCTGGGCATTTAGATCTCACCCTCCTTTCTCCGCTGGGCGTCTACGAACAGCGCCCGGATCACGGCCCGCTCTCCCGGCGGGCGGCCCAGATAGTCCATGGGAAATACCCCATGCTCCAACAGGAGCCGCTGGGCAAAGATCAGATCCGGGCGCTTCGTCAGTTTTTTTCCAGCTCTGCCACCGCTGCGGCCACGGCCTGGTTCTGCATATCCTCTTCCGAGACGGGCACCACGCTGCCTACGCTGTACCCGTGGAGCAGGTCGATGGCCCGACAGATCTTCTCCACCTCGCCCTTGCGCAGCAGTTTCTTCAGGGCGTCCACCGGCGTGGCGCACCCCTTTTTCTCCTTGTACCAGGCCTCCTGTTTCAACTCCGGGTGGTTGCTCACGCAAGCCAAGATCAAATGGATCTGGGCGTCCCTTTCCTTGCTGATCCGTACCAGCTTATCATAGGGCAGCTCCTTCAGCTCCAGCACGATGTTCAGACGCGGAAGCTTGACAGCCGAGGTCTCCGGCTCAAACTCCGGCAGATCCAGCAGACTGTTGATGATAGAAGATTCTTTCTTTTCCATAGCCACTCCTTATTCCGGCTCAATGGCGTCCAGCAGCTCATACCCGCTGAAGGTAAATGGGGCCGTGATACTACCCACTGTGGCCGCCTGCCAGTCCGCAAGAGTCAGGTCGTCGAAGCTCACATTGTACAGGGCGATCCGTTCTGCCCCCCACGCGTCCGGGTCCCGCAGCTTGGTGATCACGGTGGGGCGGGAGTCCTCTCCGTCCTGCAGCCCCTGATTGCGCTGGATAAATCCACTGTCTACCTTGTGCATGGTCAGGCTGCCGGTACCGCTGGCGCTGGTGGCCTTGGTGTCGGTCATAAACTTACCGCACAGGTAGATTGTTTCCTTGTTCTTGGCCACCTTGGCTTGGCAGGCGGTGCTCTCAGCGACCTTCTCACCGTCCACCCAGACCTCGCCATAGGTGCCGTTAATGACCCGCTTTGCGCTGTCGATCGTTCGTGCCATGTGTCATTCCTCCCTCATTTACGCAGCCGCAGCCAGCGTCTGGGCGTTGAACAGGATCTCGAAGTCCTCCATAGCGTCCACCAGACGGCCGCCGCACCGGATGAACACCCAGGAGCCGGTCTGATACTCCAGCACCTGCTGGCGGGTCAGGCTGGACACCTCTACCCCCTGAGAGCGAAGCCAGTTCAGCTGCCGGTCATAGTCGATCTCGCAGTAGCTCGCCCCCGGATTGAGTACCCCGGCCGTCTCCAGCTCCTGGAGGTACTGCAGAATGAAGGCTACCAGCAGCTGCTTGTTGTCGTAGGTGTTGGGGTACTGCCCCACATAGCTGTCCTCGATGGTGGTGCGCAGGAAGTAAGTGATCAGGTCCATGCCCTCCACGATCTTGATCTTCCGCCAGTCTTCGCTGCCCCCCGTGGGAATGGTGGTCAGACTGTTCACCGCCCGGGCAATTTTTGCCTTCTGACCGTCGTGGATCAGGATCAGCTTTCCCGCGTCGATGGCGGTGGTCTGCTCCGTGGAGCTGCGGGCGGTGACCTCTGTCAACTCCGGCAGGGAGGCATAAGTGGCCGACATGCCCATGGGGATACCGCACAGGATACCTGCCATCCGTGCGCAGTAGGCCGCGGCGGTCACTGCGCCGGCGGCATTCTTCATGCCGGTCTCGTCAAATTCGATGATCCCCATGTTGTCGCTGCCCGCAGTCTTAAAGGGCCGTACCAGCTTCACTGTGCGGTATAGGGCCCGCTGTCCTTCGGTCCACTCATTCAGGACCTCCAGCTCGTCGTCCGTCACATCTGCAGGGGCGGCCAGGTAGTCCACCGACACCGACTCCAGCAGCTTCAGGCCGCCCTCCAGAGCGGTGGTGTCGTCCGTCCCCGTGGCAATGACCACCAGGTAGATCAGACTGGGAGTGCCCCGGTCGCTGCCCTCAAAGGCCAGCTTGACCTGGGCCTGGTTTGCTTCTCCCAGCTCCGACGGGATCATGGTGGCGCTGCTCAGCTTGTGCAGGCCCTGGGCTTTCGTGTCCCGCACGATCATGGCCTCATAGCCCTTCTTGGACCGGTTGATGGTCTGCTGGGCCGCCGCCTCAAAGGCGATCTGCAGCTTAGGCAGGCCAATACTCGTGGGAGTGCTCATATCTATCCATCCTTTCCGTGGGCAGGCCTCACTCCCGGTTTCCCGGATAGCTGCTCACCTTGTTGTTGATTTCAAAATCCTCCATCAGCGGGATACCCGCAGTCTGCTGGTCGTTGGGGTCCTCTGGGTCATGGTAGCCTGGCCTGGCGTCGATCCAGGAAGCGGTAAAGGTCACATAGGCCTCACCGGGTCCCGGTGCGTTCGCGGTGGCATAGACCGCGATCTGCCGGTCCCCCACTTGGATGGACGGCCCAGCAAACAGGGCCAGGACCGCGTTTTGATCCGCCCGCAGCGCCTCGGTGCTCTCCACCGTGTAGGAGTCCGTGGCGGCATACAGAGTAAGCTCCGCCTCAAAAGTCCACTCCACCAGACCGATGTTGACATCGGTAAATCCGGCGTTGGTCACATACAAAAATCCGGAGGGCCGTTGGAAGTCTGTGGGACAGAAGTCCCGGTACAGCATCCGCTTTGGCCACAGCGTGGAGATCATGCCTGCAATGGTTTCCATCAAATCGATATAGGTCATAAGCGCCCCTCTAATCCGTTGAGAATCGTCTGCATCAGGTCATCCACTTCGGCCTGGCTCATGTTTGCCACATCTTGACGGACGGCCTGATAGAACCACTTACCGGGCACTGCTGCGGTTTTGTAGCGGGCACGGTACCGGTACCCCTTCTTACTGCTCCCCCGGCGGCCGCCGTGCTTATGGCCGCCCTCAATGACGTTGGTGACATAGCCCACAGCATACCGCTTCCCGCGCTTGGTGGTTTGGTAGGTTTTGGCTTTGGCACGGACGGCCACATAGCCGCCGCCGGACCCCATGTGCGGCTCCTGCCAGCCGGCTACCTTGCCGCTGCCGCCGATCTCCTCCCGCACATTGGCCAGGAGGTCCCGGCCCATCTGCTCCAGGGCCCGGCGTTTTGCCTCCGGGAACTGCTTCAGCAGCCGGTCCCAGCTCTCCACCAGCCGGTCGATCCCACGGGTGTCTACGGTCTGCATCACACATCCCCCCGCCAGACGATCTCGTACTCGTTTTTATATGGGTCCAGCACATGGCAGATGGTCACATAGTAGACCCCCTTAGCCGGTCCCTCCTGGACGGTAACCAGGTCGCTGGCCTGCAGCTGGATCGCCTTGGGGACCACCAGCACATAGCTGGTTTCATTCTCCGCATGGGTTTCCTCACGCTCGTACCTGGCGTATTTTTCCGTCAGGACCCCAGGAAAGGTCATGCGCATGGTCTCCGCCGTAGTGGGCCGCCCGGCCTCTCCAACAGTATCCTCGGTCCGGGTGGCTAGACAGGTGACCGGCTCCACCAGGGCGGCCTGCACCCGCAGGTGCAGCCGCCCCTCTGGGAGGATGGCCGAAAGAAAAAGGTGCTGCTCCCCCCGCAGCAGGGCGTTGTGGAGGGTAAGGTCCTGGCGGCGCAGGACGATCTCCGCGCCGCGGGCTCCAATTCCTACCGTGGAAAACAGGTTTTTCTTTGTCTGGAGGGTGAGCATGGTCCATGTCCTCCGAATGGGCCCCCACTCCCAGGCACCGGGTGCGGTTTCCCGTAGCTCCAGCACCTGAACAGCCTTATTCAGCCTTCCCGCGCCAATCTGCTCAGACATGCCTCATACCTCCTCCACCTCGGATGTGTCCAACTTGGACACATCCTTGTAGCGGAGCTGCATTTTCAAACTCTGCGTCAGATAGCGCATGGAGTTGGCCTCTGCCGCCGTGAGCTCCCGCTTGTCATCCAGATCGGTCACCAACAGCTTGGCGAGCATCTTAGCCTGGGGGCTCTCCCGGTCAAATCCAGCCCGGATGCCGTCGTCGATCATGCTCTCGGCAACCTCGATGAGGGCCGTCATCTCCTCGTCGGTGGACTCGTAGTCACGGGCATAGGCCCGCGCCTCCTCCACAGTGATCACCATATGTTCTCACCGCTCAGCCCGCTGCCGCGGCCTTGGTGGTAACTTCCCCATCGACGGTCACAGTCACCGTGGGCATGTTAGCCGCCGCCGGGTCGAGGAGCCCGTAGCAATAGGCGTCTGCGTCTGCCTGAATCACGTCGTAGCCCTCAATAACCCGCATTAGGGTGCGGTTCTTCACGAAGCCCGCGTGAGCGCTGGCATCGAAGAACTGATAGGCAAACTCCACGAAGTAGCAGCCGCTCTTGAGGTCGCCGTAGAAAACGGGGGCCTTCGTGCCGGCGGTGCTGTCGTTGGGGAGCTGGGCGTCGGAAAAGACATGGACGGGCAGGTTCTTGAAGAGCTTCCGGGTGGCGTTGGCGGGGTCGGGCTGGAGCATAGGACGCCCGTTGGCGTCTTTTGCCTTGTCCAAGACATTCCAGCCGGTCTGATTGGTGACGAGCACACCTCCCACCAGGCATGCGGGGTCCAGATCCAGGTTGATAGACTCTCCCAGGGCATCCAGGCTGGCCAGTTCCTTGGCCGACTTGCTGGCTTTCAGCGTGTCAAAGATATCCTTATTCTCGCTGTAGATGGCGTTCTTGACGAACCAGTTGTTGAGATATGCGATCAGGCCCGCTTTCTCCACCGCCGTCAGGATGTTGGACACAGGGATAATCATACCCTTGAGGGCGATGGCAAACTTCACCGCCTTGAAGGTGGGGTCCGTACCGTCGGGCACGTCATCGCCGTCGTCAAAGTCCTTCAGGCCAGTGACAGAGCCCGACTCAAAGTCAAAGCTGCCGGAGAGGGAAGACGTGGGGATTACCGTTACCAGGTCCTTGGCGGAGATGTAGCTCCGGCGCAGTTCCCGAATAGTGGTGTCCACGTCCTCAGGGATTAGGTTAGCCTCCCCATTGGTGGCGTTTGTGCCCGTGACCAGCGCCTTCAGCTCGGGCTCCACCGTGATTGCTGCGCGCTCCTCTTCGGAGAGGGGCTGGCTGCGAAGCAGCTTGGCAATGATAGCAAAGCCGGAGATCTCTTTCTTGGAGTCCGGGTCGCTCAGGTCAGTGCCCTCCGGTTCGTCAGGAACCAGCGCCCGCTCCCGCTCATAGAGCCGCTTCTCCAGGTCAAAATCCTTCTGGAGTGCGTCGCACTCGTCCATCAGCTTGGCCGCGTCCTCGCTGCGGCCCTCGTCCTGGGCCTTCCGCGCCTGGGCGAACTTGTCCTGCATCGCCTTGTGGATCGCTTTCATTTTTTTGTTCATCTGTTATTCCTCCATTCCCATCAGCGCAAGGCTGGTGTCTATAAACCGCATCCGGAGCGTCAGATCCGGGGCCTCCTCCCCCGGCTTGGGAAAGGCGTCCGGCTCGCCCTTCCCCCCATAATGCTTGATAACTCCGGCTTCCCTCTGGGCCGGTACCGCCACAAAGGACAGCTCATAGGCGTCCGTTGGGTCGTCCAGGTCGATGTGGCACTGCTTGCCCTCATATTCCTGACCGGGACAGTGTCCGCAGTAGGTTTCTCTGCGGTTTGTCCCGCAGATCGAGCAGATGGCCTTCGCCATCTGGCAGCCCACCGACACCTCCCGGAGGATACCGCCCTCAATGGCGGCGATCAGCGGTGCCGTCTGGTCGTTGCGGAGCATATATGCCCGCAGCACCAGCCGCTGCACGCCCTCCGATTCCTCCACGGCTCCGGCATAGATCCGGGCCGTCTGGCCGTTGGCGGACCATTTGTGATCCATTATCACGGTTTTTCCCACGTACAGCTCAGCCAGCCGGGCCAAAGCTGCCTCTGTAAAGCGCTCTTGGTCCCGGTCAACTTGGTTGTCGCAGGCGGCTACCCGGAACACAAAGACATCTTCCGCCGCCAGCTCCTTCAATGCCTGCCGGTTGATGAGGACAAGTTCCTCTTCGGCAAGAGCCTGCTTCTCCACTCTGGCCGCTTTCTGGATTGCATCAGCTCCCATACTATCACTCCTCTCTGCTTCCATACTGTTTCCCCACATCCTCTAAGGGGATAATATTTCCATTGGCGATCAGCCGGTCCCCGCCGGGAGCTGAAGCCATCCCCAGGTAGGCGCGGGCCTCATTGGGCATATAGACCGAGTTGGCCACGGCCTGCACCATGCTCTCAATCTGGGTCTTGGTGTCCGCCCGGAGCATCACCGCCGTGTTGAACTGGGCCGCCTCCCCCCGGTTGATCTGCTCGGGCTCCAGCAGCTTCCAGCTCAGCTCTTCCTCATAGCCTTTGAGTATCCACAGCAGCGTATCGGTCAGAAAGGCCAGCTGCTGCGACTCGGAATTGGCAAAGGAGGATTTTTCATAGTCGTTGACCTGGTTGGGCTTGACGCCAAAGGCCGCCGCGATTTGAAGGGCGCTGTGCTTTCGCAGTTCAATGAACTGGCTGTCCGTCAGCTTGATGTTCAGCGGCTCGATTTTGGACCCCAGGGGCACGGGAATGAAGGTCTTTGTGGCGTCCATCTTGCCTGTGGCATAGGCTTCCAGGCCCCGCAGGAAATTCTGCTCTGCCTCCGAGTTGAGATCGCCGGTGTACTGGACGGCGGCCTTGGCGGTAAAACCGTTCTTGTAGAGGGAGTTGAGCATCTGCTGAGACTGCAGGCTGCCGTCCAATGTACTTTGCAGGATTTCCTGTACGGACAGCCCGGTAATCCCATCCAGGCTCAGCCAGGTGCGGAAGTGAAGCACCTCATCCTGGCACAGCTTGTAGCGCTTCCCGTCTGGTGCCGACCAGATGTACCACAGCCGGGCGTCCGGGCCCAAAATGCGGCGGTTGTCAAACCACACACTCACCCGGTCGCTGCGCATATGCCAAAGCTGGGTGTTTGCGCCGTGGCCGAAGATGGCCGCGTAAGCGTTGCCGTAGTGATTGCGGGACATCTCCATATCAGCCCAGAAGTAGGTTGCAGCCTGGAGTGGGTTGGGCCGGTAGCGCAGAATCCGATAGAGCGGATTCTGCCGCATCTCCTCAACCCCGTGCTCCTGGGTGCTGCGGATCAATTTGAGCGGCAGTTTAGAGACTCCCTCGCTCAGCACCCGGAGGCAGGTGAAGTAGGTTGCCTCGCTCAGCTTGCTCCGGGGAACTCCCCCCAGGTTCAGCAGATCAATGAGCTGGCTGAGCGTTACCTGCTCCGATCCGTCCGCCGGCGCCGCGGTCTGGCCGTCTGTTTTCTGCACCAGTCTCTGAAATAGTCCTATGGTCAGTCACCTCCTTTCCTGCGGCGGCGTCGGGCCCACACCACAACTCCCACCGCCAGCCACGGCAGGAACAGGAGCAGGGCTAAAAGGAGCCGCCCCAGCCACCGGCATCCCCGGCCCGCCAGGATAACCAGCTCGCCCACTGTTTCCAGCGTCCAGCGGTAACCCGGCTCCGCCCACTGCCAGATTGTTTTGATATAGTTCATGTGTTCCACCCCATCTTGGTCAAATACTCCGACATGGCCCGCTCCAGGTCCACCGGGGGCGATTCGGTAAGCTTCATCCGTGCCACATGGGCATCGATGGCCGCGTCCACCGGGTCAATCCGCCTGGTGCGCCTGCCAGCCTCCTTGTCCACTTTTATCTCCTTGAAACTGTTCCGCACAATGCGGGCGTTCCGGAAGGACATATCCAGCAGCTCGTTCTGCTGGTCATAGAGATACTGCCCCGACTTCATAAGGAGCTGAAGATCCTCGGTGCCGCTGTTCAGAAATCGGGCGGACTGCTTCACTTCCAGCAAAGGTACGCCCAGTTCCTCCAGGTCCTTGAGGAAGCAGTCCGCATTGTGGGGGTCATACCCAAGCCCCAGGAGAGTCAAGTCATAGGCGGCCAGGGTGTCCCGCAGGGTGGAGAGTATGAAACTGTAATCGTTTTTGAAGTCCTGGAGGCTCCCGGTAGCCAGCAAGAGTCTATTGTGGGTCCATACGTCATAGGGGGCCAGATCCGTCTTAATGTGTTCCTCCAGCCGCCCTCGGGGCATGAAGCTAATGCTCCAGCCGTAATACATGGGCCGGTCTCCTTCCGTCCACTGAAACTCCAGGGCCAGGGTGGTGAGGTCGCCGCCGGAGGATAGATCCAGTCCAGCAAAGCAGGAGCAGCCCCGGAACCGCTCCAATGTCAGCGGGGAGCGGCACTTCGTTAAGATGGCCGGAGTCACCAGCTTTTCGTCGGCGTTCTCTGACCACATGTTCTGGCATTTGGTTATGTAGTCGGCCAGTTCCCGGCCGCCGGCGTCCCTGGCTGTCTGGGCGTCGGCCATCATAGTTTCCATGCCCTCCTCTGTCTGGCAGAGAACTGGGTTTGATTTGAGGAAATACTCCGGAGCGAAAATGTCGTCCCCGTCGTCCAAGCTATAGATGTCCACGAAGAAGTTCTCCGCCGTGGAGCCGCCGGCCAGAATCGCCTGGCAATACTCATCCATCTCAAAGCAGAAGCTGTTGAGATCATCGCCCCGCGTGGTGATCATAGAGGTCAGGGCCTCCTTCAGTGACCGCTGGCCATTGTAGATAGCCTTGTAGATCTTGTTGTCCCGGTGCTGGTGAATCTCGTCGATGGAGGCATAGATGGAGCGGAAGCCCTCGTCCAGGCCGCCCTCTCGGGACAGGGCCTCAATGGTGCAGCCGGTTTCCCATGCGGTGATTAGGGATTTATAGTCCTGAATGCGGAAGCATTCCATCAGGTCGCCGTCCGCCAGGATAAACCGCTCCACGTCCTCCCAGGCTAGCCGGGCCTGGCGCTTCTTGGTGGCCACGGTAAAGAGCTTGCCGAAGCGGTAGCCGCCGAAGCCAGCCAGGTAGGCGGCTGTGATACCGTTCTCGAAGGTCTTGCCATTTTGCCGGGCCACTGACTTGTACTTGCGCCGAAACCGGCGATAGCCCTTGCGGTTGACCCACCCCATAGGCACACCCAGGTCGAAAGTCTGGCAGCCATAGAGACGGACCGGCCGGGGCTCATCACCCTCCATAATGGTCAATGTCTCGGCAAAATCCAGGATCTCCTCACTTTTCTCAGGCCGCCAGAGGTAAGGGAATTCATCGGTTCCTTGCCGTTCCAGATCCCGCAGATGGCGGCGGCACGCCTGGATGTGGAGCTCCCCGGCCACCACGTCGCCGGCTACTACCTGCTCGGCGTAAGCCGTCGCCCGGTCCTTCATTCACCCTCCGCCGCTTTCTTGAACCGGTCGAACTTGTTGGATTTCGGCACTGGTGGCTCCTGGGGGATCACCAGCTTGCACCGGCTTGTGATGTTGAGCCCCAGGGCCCGGGCGGTAGTCTCACACTGGGCAAAATATTTATCCTGAAGCAGAACCAGACTGCGCTCCAGCTCCAGAGCTGCGTCCTCGTCGTCGATCTCCTCGCCGGCAACTACGGCCCGGCCTTCCTCCGCCGCCAGCTTAACCCGCAGCTCCCGCAGCCGCGCCCGCTTTTTCTTGGGCAGGGTCCGCAGAAGCTTGGTGTATCTGGCGTAGAAACCGTGGGCAATCACGTACCGGGCCAGCTCCCCGGCGTCCACATTGCCGATGATCTTAATCCGCTGCAGTTCTTCCGCCAGGGCGGAAAATTCGTCCCGCTGCTTTTTGGACAGATACTCCGGCGGCTGGATAGCATCGGCCGGGGCCGTGGGCTCGGTGGCCATACGCCGCTGGATGTCCTCCTGGGTCAGGTGCTTCCGCCCCTTGGCTAGCAGAAGATTGATGGGCTCACGATTGTTTGGCATTACGTGTTCCTCCTCTCTCGGTGTGTCCAAGTTGGACACATTTCCGGGTGTAATTTTGCCCCTTTTTTCGGCCTGTTTTGTCTCGCGCGCGCCCAGGTAGCGCGCGAGCGACGGCTAAAAAGACCAATCCCACCAAAGCCACCGAGGTGGATTTTCTCCCATCGGGGAGTTTTTGCCACAGAACAGAGGCCTTGCGGTCATGCACGTTGTCCGCTCGTACTTTTTGACCCGCCCCCTGGGCGCTTGTGGTGGCTCTCCTCAGCACTGTGATGTGCCTTGCAGTCGCCTTTGAGGTTCGTAATATCCAACCGCCGGTTCCAGTTGACGTCGATAGGCTCAAGGTGGTGAACCTCTGTGGCAAGCTGGATGTCCTCCTCGCGCCGAAGGCCAGCTTGCCACTCTCGCACACACTCCTCGCACCGATAGCCTATGGACTCCAGCTTCTTACGGCGCAGCGCCCTCCACGGTCTGGAGCGGTAGAACGCCACCTTGGCCGGGTCACGGTGCTTGTCGTAGCCTGCATGTCGCTCCCGCTGCATCGCTGACAAGCGTTCCGCACACTGGTCACATATGGCGTTGTAGTTCTGGGTGGCTGCTCCGCATTTACTGCAAAGCTTCAGCAGCATGTCACACCTCCAGGCAAAAGAAAAAGCCTGAACCAACATGGGCCGCATCATGCGGACCATGAGGCTCAGGCTCATTGGCTCAGGCTCAAATCGATATCCAGATAACGCTCTTGCCTGCAGTGTCGGCAGTAGACATAGGCCTTCACCTTGCCGTCCGGGACCAATCGCAAGAGCTTCATCGTTTTGCACTTTGGACAGATAACCCATCCATCCTTTACGACTATTTTACCAGCTTCTCGCTCGTTTCGCAATAGGCTCGCCCCCTGTTCTTAAAAGTGTGTCTAATTTTCCACTAGATTTCAAGATAGACGCGTGTGCGTGCGCGCGCGGGCGTGCGCGCGACATATTAAAAAAAGAATTTCCCTTCCTTTTTTTGGATATAATTACCGTAGTAGTACGCTCCAAAGTCGTTTTGACAGTTTCCTCGACGCGCCCAAATCACGTCATCTGGGATCTCAATACACCCGCTTTCATCCTTCCAGCGCTCTGGAGGAGCAAGCTGGTGATTCAGGCTGCGGGAACAACTCCATGGATGCCGGCCTATTGGAATCCAAGCTCCGTCTGTGCGTTCCTTGTTGAAATATTCGGCCAGCCGTCGGTACCCGCCTTCCGCCATCAGTACCGGCTCGTCCCATGTTTCGCCAGCCTTCCACAAGAATCGAACAACGGCCGGAGGAAGATCGCTGTCCCGGAAAACCGTGTGGATATGGTATCGGTGATCTCCATGGAGCCCTTCAATGCAGTAGATATAATCAAAGGGCTTATCAATAAACCGTTTTGACCGGGCCATGAACGCCCGGAGAGCTGACCGGACTCCACTGAAATTCCGGGGAAGGTGTTCGTCGTCAAAGGTCAGCGTGTGGTGAGATCCTTCAAACCCAAAGAGCGCAAGCCGTAATTCCAAGCGGTCCACTTTGGTCCGGCATACAGCAGAATGCTGATAGCGTATAATTTCATTCTTGCCTCGCCGCTCTTCATAGCTGTCATGCTGTGAGAGACGGGGCCGTAGTGCCCGGCACTCCTTAACCAGAGGTCCGGCCCGCTGACGCACACAGTACCACAGTTTGTCATCCGCCATCGCCCTCACCTGCAGCAGCCAGCTTGTCCAGGGCTTTTCCGATCTGTCTCCATCCCTTAATGTCCAGCGTGACTTCTCCCTGAAGTACGCCTCTTAGGACGTCATCAGTAATATCGCGTCCAGCCTTTTCTGCAACGATAGCCAGATACCCCAGGCCGTGATCCTTCCGATACTGTCTCAGCCGGTCCAGAATCGCGGCTTTCTCTGTACTGCCCCGGCCGGTCATCGCAGGCTCTGCTATGCTGTGTTCTCGCAGCAACGTCTGCGGCACAGTCTCGTCCGGAGGATTGCACTCTGCAGACGATGGCCGAGGGGCTGCCCGCCACGCTGCCAGCAGAGTGCCGGACACATCGATCTGACGGCCAGCGGCCTCGCAGGAAGCGCATACATCGTCTACCCGGCAGGCTCTCGTCAACTGCCCCGACCTCTGCTTGGGCCGGATATAGTTCTCTGGCATAGGTTTCCCACAGACGTCACATGTATATTGGATCATGTTCCTCTCCGCGCTCCTTCCTCAGCTCTGCTTGCAAAACCGATTCATCAGCCAGGACTTAGCGCAGCTCTGCCCCGTGGCGGAGCTGTCAGATCCCATGGTCATCAAATGCTCCAAGGCCAGCTCCGCACTTCCGTCCCGATCCTCGGAGGCAGCGTTGATTTCATCGACCTGGTTTTCCATATCCTTCAGCTTGGCCAAGGCACCATAGACCTGAGGTGGGAGTGCGACCAGCGTCTTCCAGTCTACCCCCTTCAGGCCCCAGCTGCCATCTGCATGTCTGTACGTCAATCTGCTCATCTTATCTCCTCCTCGCGTGCCGCGCTGAGCGGTTCGTCCAAATTTACCGTATGCCAGTACGTCCCGGTCCGGCTGTAATGAAGATACTGGGCCATCGGTGCCTGATACACCAACCGGGCTGCCGGCCGGCCGCACTTGGGGCAGACAATGCTGTACCATTGCGGGCGCGGCCAGAGGTCGTCTCGGTCGCCAGCTTTCATGGTTTGCCCTCCGGCGGGCGGCTTAAACCTCTCAAAATTTCTGCCTTTTTTATCATGCACCACGAAAAAGGCGGAAACTGAAAGTCACTCTGTGTAGAACACTGAGGCAGAAAGCCGCACTTTTCACAATGGCCCTCTACAACGGCCAAATGGATGGCGATTGCTTCCGCCTGTTTGTCTGCCGGGTATGGCCGGTCAAACAGGGTAATGTGCTTCCAATCACTCATTAGCTTCTCCCTCCGGCGGGCGGCAATAATGATCCGTTTTTTCTCGGATACAATCAATGCATTTCCCAAATGAACCATGTGTCTGCCAATAACATCCCTCACACGTCAGCGGCTCATTCGGCTGACAGCGGTATACCTTGTAATCTCCGCTGGGACGATCCAGAGTTTCACCATCACAGGCATCCAGAAGCAGATCCTCAAAAGCCGACCCGTCGAGCGTATCAATGGCGTACAACTTCCCGTACAGCACGACACCTTCTTCCCCGCAGCGTTCGTCAGAGTCATCCAATCCATAATCAATCCAGACGCGGTCAAAGTGCATTTTATCTATGTCTGCCTGTGTCAGCGGCTCGTTTGGCGGGACAAGAGCGGTCATTTTCGTGAGGTCACGAAAATGATCAGGCGAGGTGGAGGCGGGCGATACCCCCGCAACATAGGTGTCCAAGCCGATCCCAAGCGCATTGGCTAGGTCGATCAGATTCAAAATGCCTGGTGCAACCTCCATCTTCTCATATCTCCGGATCAGGTCTGGATACAAATGCACCTGCATGGCAAGTTCAGCACGAGTAACACCTTTGGCTTCCCTTGCCGCCAGCATGTTTGCCCCGATTTTGGTGGGGTCAATCGCCATATTCCCGCCACTCCCTTCCCCTATAGACAGCTGCATCATGCAGGGCGATCATCTTTTCACGGGTCAGCTTGTCGATGGCCCGGCCAATATTACGGTCTCCTTCCATCTCGGACAGCCGCTCTAGATTGTGTAGGGTTTGGGCAGTTACCAGAACATTCAGCCGGCGCAGATTCTTTTTTCGGGTCATGTTCCCGCCCCCTTGTTTTCTTCGGCGGCCATGTTTTCCACTGCGGCCTTGATAGTGACGCCCTCCGCGAACCAGCTGAGAAACAGCATGCGCTTTGCAGACAGCCCTTCTGGAATTGGGCGGCCGCAACAGGGGCACGGATCTCCGGCTTTCAATAGTTTCATAGGAAATCTCCTTTCCTCAAAATTCCGGTCCTTGTCAATGTCTCAACGACCAATTCCGACCATTGGGCAGAAAAGACACGACAGACCGGGCAAATCATATACGCTGTATCTGGCCCTGCGGAAAAGTCAAAAGCCATGCGATACTTTGGATCGTAAATCCGTATTCTGAAGCAATGTGGATAACCTGCAAAAAAGATGACATCGGCCACTCTGTCTGACCGATCTGAAAATAGAATGCGTGCCACAGAGTCTGCCTTCTCCGGCAGCCATTGCTCGCCGTCCTTAGTTGGCTTCACAGAGTAAACTCGACATTTCAGCCCACTATTCATGCTTTTCATGCAGCCACTCCTCGCGTGTTTTTCCCTTCAGGAACATGCACGCCTCCGGTTTGGCCAGCCGGGTGGTGAGACAGCAGTCCCGGCAGAACCGATCCCATAGTGTCTCACCCGCGTGTACCTGGTGCATGGCCGGGGCCTCCCCGCAGCAGTCGCAGCAGGATTGGCCCCGGCACTTCGCGGTGCAGGGTTCTATATGCACAATCTCATCCATCGGACAGCTCCAGCCTCTCCCAACGCATGGATTCAGGCAGCTCCGGACAGGGCATCCAGAGGCACACACTGGGAGTTAGAACCACTCCCTTTGCACCAGCGTGTTCCCACTGGCTTGTGGAGGCCTCCCACCAGTACAAGCCCCCGCCCTTCGTCAGCGGCCCAGTGAGGCACCAGTACAACCCGGACTGCACGGGTTTCTCTGGCCACCAATGCCAATCTGTACCCTCATTTGCTTTGACGCTTGGCCGGTCCTGATCTTCCCTTCTGCAGCTCTGTTTTCCGTTGCATCGATCATCGCAAATATCACAGCATTTATCACACCAAGGGTGAGCTGCTTTGCATTGGTCACACAAGTTTTCTTGCTGCTTAATCGCAGCAGGCGGCGTCTCTCGCTGCGTTTCTGCAGCGTCAGCGGCCTCTTGCTGCGCTGTCGCAGCGGGCGCAATGTCCTCGGTCAGTCCCAACAGGAAGTCGGTGGAACAGCCAAGGATCTTCGCAGCGTCCATGAGTTCATGGCACTTCCCAGGGAGCAACTTGGCGTAGCTCCAGCCCGCCGGGTCATCAAATTCTCCAGCCGCCCACTTGCGGATCACAGCCACAGAGTGCTTGGTGTAATACTCCCAGGGGATCTGGTCTGTGTCAGAAAGGCCGGCGGCGTCAATGGCCCGAAGGAGCCGTCTGGCGTTCCGCTCTGTCTCTTTCTGGTACTTGCGGCCTGCTTTCACCATGCGCTCATGCTCGGCTGCCTTCTTTTGGTCTGACTTCTCTTTCCGCACCGCTCTGGCCTTACTGCACATACGCTCACACGGAGAATAGGCATGCTTTGCCATGTCACAGTTCAGACAGCAGGTATTGCCGCCGCACATCCCTGTCCACCCAGGAGACTCGCAATCCCTTCGGAGGAACGTATCTCCACGTTTACATGCCTTTCCGTCTGGACAGGTCAGCTTCGGCTCCCAGCGCCACCCGTCGTTGTACTTAGCCAGCAGCTTTTCGGCCCTGCCGCCTCCAGGCGGCTTTGACAATACCCGATTCAGCCGCTCCTGGAACTCTCCCGGCAGGCGGGCCAGCGCATAGGCTGTCTGTTCTGGCAGCTCGTCCTTGTTAAATAGCTCCATATAGGCCGGGATCAGGCCTTCACGGATCACCTTCAGCCGGGCTAGTTTTGGAGCCGAGATCTTACATATCTCCGCCACATGGTCCCGCATACGACCGGGGAACTCAAAGCCCTCCTCCTGAAGCTGGTAGAGCAGTATCTCGATCCTCAGTGCCTGCTTACTCAGCTCCGCTGCGGTCAGGTCGCGGTTATCACTGTTGGCATAGATCAGCTTCAGCTCCTGAAGCGTTTCCGAGCCGCCACTGTCCCGGATACAGGGAACCATGCGAAACTCCTTATGCCCATCGTCCACCAAGCGGCGTATTGCCTCCCGGCGCCGGTGGCCGGCTATAACGGTATACCGTCCCGGCTCCGTGCTTAGCTTGACTCGAAGAGGCTGCAGCAGGCCACACAGCAGAATATTCTCCTTCAGCTGCTCCAGCCCGTCCATGCTGTAAAAATTCTCCGGGTCTGGATCTAGGAGATCAATGTCGATCAGTTCATATCGGTCCTTACCAGCTGATGTGTCCAACTTGGACACTTCGGCAGCAAGGAGTTCGCCCAAATCAAACCCCTTCATAGCTGATCCCTTCCTGTGTCAGCAGTTCTGCAACCCAAGCTCGGTAGTCACGGGCAGCGTTGCTCCAGGGGGACCACTGGGCCACAGCTTGACCGGCCCACGTGGACTCGCGCACCTTGTCATCGCTGGCCCGAATCACATGGCGATATATGTGCACCGGGCCGTCCTCACGTAAGTAGTTGATGGCGTCCTCCGCCACGTCGGACTTCTTCCAGCGGGTCACCAGGCAGCCGGAAATCACAACATTGGGGCAGGCCTTCCGGAGGTTGTCAATCTGCCGGACCAGCTTCCCCATACCGCCGGTAGAGAAGCCGTCTGTGTCAGTGGGAATGATGATCCGGTCGGCGGCCATGATCGCATTGACGCAGGACAAGCTGAAATAGGGCGGGCAGTCGATGACGACCAGATCGTACGCGTCGTCCTCGGCCAGGACTTCCAGGAAATCGCGCAGTGCAAAATACCCAGGTTGTTTCAGGCCCGCCATGCACTCCAGGTCCAAGTCGGCCAATTCGTCACTGGCCGGGAGCAGGTCCAGGTTCGGAATGTCAGTATGATCGATCACGTTCTCGTAATACGCTTCTTCACCTTGGAGCACCGCTGCCAGTCCCGACTCATTAGGATTGGCGATAATGCTGGAGGCATTGGCCTGACTGTCGGCGTCGATTAACAAGACACGCTTTTTACAGCTGGTGGCCAGTATGTAGGCTAAATTTACGGCGGTAGCGGTCTTTCCCACTCCGCCCTTTCGATTCACAATGGCAAAAGTACGCATATTGATAATCTCCTATTCAGTTTTTTCAGGTTGATCAAATGGGGTAGGCCCGTCGAGGTCGAAGAAGTCCATCTGATCCTTGGGCCGTTTGTAAGCCTTTCGCCTGGCTCCCGGGGCGGGCTCTTCAATGGCACTCTCTCGGAAGCGCTGGAATTGTCCATCAAAGACCAAGTAGATCCGGCCCCGGGTGCCCTCCTTGTTCTTGGCGATCTTCAGCACCCGCCGGCTGGCCTCCGGCCGGTTGGGCTCCTCCAGGTACAGCAGCATGATGACGTCCGCGTCCTGCTCAATCTGGCCGGACTCCCGCAGGTCGGACATGGTGGGCTCCACCTGCTCGTTTTTGCCGGTGTGCTCTGCCCGGCTGAGCTGGGACAGAGCCACCACCAGCCGCCCGGTGCCGTGGGCCAGCTGCTGGAGGCTCCGGCTGATCCCGGACACCTGCTCGGTGCGGTTGACCTTCCGGGTCTCCGGCTCGATAAGCTGCAGGTAGTCGATGTACACGATCTCGTACCGGTGAGCCAGGGCGTCTGCCTGGATGTCCTGGGCCGACATACCGCTGGCCTCAATGAGCTCCAGCTTCCTGGCCCGGATTCGGTCAGACCGGTCGGCCAGGCGCTGCCACTGCTCCCCGGTTATCTCGTTGCGCTTGATAGTGGGCATCTCAATCCCCGCCAGATTGGCCATCAGGCGGTCGGCCAGCTTGTACTGGTTGGTCTCCAGGGAGTAAAACCCCACCCGCCTGTCTTTCGCCTGGTGGTAGGCCATGGACACCGCCAGGGCGGTCTTGCCCGCCGAGGGGTAGCCCCCCAGCACCACCATGTCCCCCATCTCCGCATAAGTGCCCGCGTCAATCTTGGGTAGGCCCCAGGTCATATACTCCACCGGTGTCCCGCTGTGCCGGTCCGTAAAGGTCAGCAGCATCTGGGCCATGTCCATGCGCTGGACGCCCCGCCGCTCCACCAGCAGCTCGTTGAGCTGGGCGATGTAGCCCCGGGCCCCATCCAGGTCCCGGGCCGCCTGGAGCAGGCTGCCCAGTTCGGCCACCTTGGCCATCCGGGCCTGCTCCCGCATGAGGGCAGCGTACTCCCACACATTGGCCGCCGTGGGCGTCAGGTCCATGAGCTCCAGCAGGTACTCCGTCCAGCTGTCCCCGTCTTTGCCCCCCAGCCTGCCCCGAACGGTCACCGGGTCGGTGGGCCTGCCCTCGGTGTACAGGCTCTTGATGGCCTGGAACACCATGCGGCACTTGGGGGTGAGGAAGTCCTCGGGGCGGATCTTCTCCAGGGCCTGTCCCACCAGCTCCGGCTGGATAAGTAGGGAGCCCAGCACCGCAACCTGTGCGGACAGCCGCCCGTCCTGCTCTACCATGTGGGCACCTCCTCCCGGGCCACCAGCTTGGGAGCGGAGGGCTCACCGGCGGAGGGCCGAGACTTGTCCTCGTCCTTCCAGCGGCGGTTATTCAGCCAGGTGGAGGCGTAAGGGATTCCAATGCCCCGCTGCCACTCCTCCGACTGCATGGCCCGCTTGAGTCCCAGGGCCATCTCCCGGATCAGGGCGTCGTCCGGCTTGAGCTTGTCCCAGGCCCGGATGGCCGCCTGCTTGGACTTGCCGCAGGGGTAGGCCGCCCAGAAGGCGGCGAAGCGTTCCGGCTTCCAGTCCGGAGCCTCCTTGGGCTCGTTTGACCGCTTGCGTTTCCGCGCCGGCGCTTCCCCCTTGGGGGGACTATAGGGGGGATATTCTTCTGTACTATTCCCTGTATTATTCTCTCCGCCATTTTCACGGGGAGGTCCCTCCGATTTCACGGGGACCCTCCCCGTAAAATCACGGGGAGGGGGCACCGAAACCCCAGGCGGACCGCAGATCCAGATTTTGCGGCGCAGCACCTCCTGGCTGTCCGGGTCCCGCTCCACCTCCATTTGGATGTGGCCCCGGTCCCGCAGCTGCCGGAGCAGGTCCTCTACCGTGCGCTTGGAGATGCCCAGCGTCTCGGCCAGCCTGGCATTCCAGGCCCAGCAGTAGCCCTCGGCCTGGGCCAAGGCGGACAGCTCCCCATACAGCAGCTTGGCGTTGGGGCGCAGGGTGTGGTCGTCCCGCACCCGGGCCGGAATGACGGAGTACAAGCTCCGATAGATCTCACCCATACCGCCTACTCCTTCCCGTGCAGCCCAAAACGTGCCGTCCGAATACGCTCGGACCACATCTCCTCACGGTCACGGTGGTCCGGCTCCTCCAGACCCAGCCACCTCGCCAGCATGTACGCGCCGGATAAGCTGTCATGCCAACTCCAGGCCAGCCGGAAGTTTTTCTCCTCCAGACTTTTGCGGATCTGCCCCTCATAGAAGGCAACCAGGTTATGCAGCGTCTCCAGCTGGGCGCTCCGTGTCTGGGGCTCCATATTCTTTGGGATCATATCCGATTCCCCCTTGTCAAACGCATGTTCCCATGGTATAATACATTTGTTCTCATGGTAGACAATCCCTTGTCTGCCGCCCCGGGGGGCCGCAACTCCCCGGGGCTTTTCTTATGCCCGGACACTCAGGTACACCCCCAGGGCCAGGAGAAATGCTCCCAGGGCCAGGGCGAAGGTTACCCACTCCAGGGCCTCGTACAGGCGCGGCCAGCGCCGCCGTAGCTTGTCCCACATCGCTCACACCTCCTCCTGCATCTCTCGCCACTCTCGAAACTCTTGCATCACAGGGCAGTCCTCGCACTCAAATTCGTCCACCTCATTGGGTTCGTTGTACCAAGGGCATTTTACGTCGCGAAATCGTACGCACTGCATGGTTTACACCTCCTCCCGGCAGCTGCTGACTATTGCAGCCGAGGGGACAGATTTTCATTGATAGGCAGCCGCAGCCACCATATGTCATAAAACTTCTTCACTCTGGCCACGGAGAGAGTCCCGGTCTGGCCTTCAAAATAACTTTTTCCCGCCTCGGTCAAAAGCTTGCCGACGTCGTAACGCTCGGACCGTCCACCACTCTTGGGGATCATGTGCAGGACAATCAACTCGCCGTCATATGGGCCGACGCCCTGGCTCCGGCGCCGCAGATCCAGCAGCGCCCAGTTCTCAAAGCGCACCATGACACGCCTCCTTCCGGAATGGGGTTGCATTTTGTTCCAGGTATGCTATAATAATTTTGTCCCCGTGTCGTGGGCCATGGGTCCACGTTGTTCCGCCGCTTGGGTGTTCCAGCACCTGGGCGGCTTTTTTATATTCTCTGTTCATAGCCAGTCCTTTCTGGTTCCTGCCACAAACGGCCGTGAGAGGACAGCGGGATGGGGGTTAGAGTCAAGAAGAGGGGAAGGGATGTGAGTGTAGAGAACCCGCTGCCCTCTCAAGGCCGTTCGTGGTTTTGTTGTGATCAGGCAAATACGTCTAATTCTAGGCCAGACTGTATGATTCCTCGCAGATCGTCCATAATGGCCTCGAACTCCGGCCGTTCCTTGTCGTCGATCTGGCCGTCCTCTGCCATGGCCATCAGGCGGTCTACGCTGTGCTCCTCATTGAATTGGGTGAGGCGCAGATACATGCGGACTGCCATTTCCAGCACACTCCGGTCCTGAAGGTGGGGAACGATCTGCGGGATCAGACAGTTGGTGTCCTGCAAGTGTTCATAAATCAGGTGAGGCGTATGGTAGTACTGCGCCATCCGCTCCACGATGTCATTAGGTGGAGTCCGGTACCCGTTTTCATAGGCACGGATACTTTCCACGGACACCGCTATTACTTCGGCTGCCGCTTCTTGTGTATATCCGGACTCACGCCTTGCGGCTTTGTAGATATTCATGTGCTCTTCCGCCATAGACATTTTCACTCCTTTGCGCTATTTTGAGTTTGCTGATAATCTGCTTCAGAGCCTGGCGCGGGTTCCTGCTTGATAAACGCGATCAGATCCTGCTTCAAAATGCGGATTTGATTTCCCACCCGTATGCTCCGGAGCTGGCCGGAGCGGACCAGTTCATAGACGGTTGGTTTCTTGACGCGGAGGATTGGCAATACGCCTTCCACCCGCATCACCAGCGGAATGTCATCGTACGACAGGGCCGGTCCTCCGTTCAGAGGGGTGCTCTCCTCGTTGCCGCAGGCGTCCAGCTGTACGCTGCCGACTGTGGCTCCCAGGTTGAGTGCAGACGACGCCGACTCTGTTCTGACGGCCCGGCACGCCGCCTCGAACTCGCAGCCCTGACAGACGCCGCCGAAGCCCGCCGGCTTCTTGCCCAGGGTGATTTCGTTGGCGGCGGCAAGGTGCCGCCCGGAGCAGATGATGGCCTCTCTCGATATATCCATGGTTTACCTCCTTCCCCTGTTGTTTTCCGGTATGGCACTCACCCGGCCTGGGCGCCGGGCGGTCCGGCCCGGCCATAGAGCTCATCAATCGTGCAGCCGAAAAGGTCGGCCAGTTTAGGCAGCTTAGAAGCCCTTGGCATAGCCTCCCCCGTCTCCCAGCGGGACACGGCCGCAAAATCGACGCCCATGATCTGGGCCAATTCGGTTTTAGTCAAGCCGCACTTTTCCCGATACTCTTTGATTTTCATAACTTTCCCCCCTTTGTCCAATTCTTGATTTTAAGTCAGGTTTATGGTAATATGAATTTGATTGAAAATCTGATTTGGGTGAATATATCATGCGAGAAAAGTTCTGGGCGATGTATGAAAACATTAAGTACTCGGAACGCTATTTTTTCTATTACCGAGAGCAAGCATGGAGACGAGACAGATATATAAAAATTTTCCTTTGTATTGCGTCCCTGTCCAGCGTTACGAGCCTGGCCCTCTGGCACAAAGCACCTTTTATCTGGACCATTATTACTGTGGTAGCTCAGGTACTTAGTGCTATTGCCTATTTAATCCCGTACTCTGAACAGGTAACGGCACTAAATAACTTGCTCCCTGAAATGGATCAACTTCTTCACCGAATCGACTACGATTGGGATCGGATCAATATTCTCCAGGCGCTTTCGGATGAAGAAATCAATACGCTTGTTTTAAAATACAATGCGGAATTTACAAATCTGGAGAATCGTTTTACGCAGGGGATTCAGTTCGCTCCAAGCAAATCTTGTGTTAAAAAGGCCCAGGAAGATTGTGAAAAATATAAATTCTCTCGCTTCGGCATTACCCAAACTGACTACTTAGAGGAGACTTTAAGAAATGCAAGATAAATCATCTCCCAAGCCCGATGGTTCCATTGATCGTGGCCTGACACCGCCTTCATCTGCTAAATCACCCCCGCCACCGCCTCGTCCTAAGAAAGACTGAACTAACATGGTTCTCTAAGGTCCTGTTCTGAGCGAAGTATAAGGGCCCGGAGTTCATCCAGCATTTTGTCAGTAATAAGAAATGTTCCGTGGGTATGCATTCCTGCGAAGCTGAAGAAATACTCAACTTCTCCAACAATGAGTGCGCCCGCTTTCTTATACGGAAATTCTCCTGGCCTAGGCGGAACCATTTTTCTTACCTTCCTCCATGACTTAGAATCAGTTTGCAGTTAAATCATAATCCTTAAATTTACGGAAGTCAATATTGCTATCCGTAAATTTATGTTTTCTCTGTTATGCCTAATTCCTTTTTTAGAGGTGTTATTCCCTTTGAATGTGGAAAAATTTGTGCAAAACATAAAAACGCTTTGCAAGCTAAAGGGAGTAACCCCATCGTCTGCTTGCATGGCCAGTGGCGCAGGCCGCAATTTTATGGACAATATCAAAAAAGGGAGTATCCCGTCTGTCGAGAAAGTTCAACTCCTCGCTCAATACCTTGGCGTCACTGTGAGCGAACTCCTGGGGGAGGACGCTTCGGAGACTGCCCAGGGTCCGGCCCAGCCTTACCTGGTCATGCGCTATAACCAGCTCTCCCAGGAGGGGCAGGAAAAGGTGATGGCCTTCGTGGAGTTCACCGCCCTGCAGGAAAAGCAGGCAAAGAAAGAAGATGAGTAAAGCATGACGTTGGATCTGCCCAAGCTGCTGCACCGCTACGTTGACGACTGCGGCTATTCCTGGCCGCTCACCGTTCAGGTGATAAACCGGATGTTGGGAAGCAGCTACACTCAGGAGCAGTTGCGTGCGCTTTACGGGAAAAAATAAATATGTCCAAGTTGGACACAAAGATGCAACGCTATGTTCTGTTTATGATATAATTGTAATGGGGGCATGGGTATGGGACCTATCAGTGACACCTTACTGCAGGAAGTCCTCTTTTGTGATAAAGTCGCTGTCCGAGCGGATCGAAAAAAGCTCTCTTTTTCAAACCGCCACCTACGAAACAATATTTATCTCATATCGGAAGACAAAAAGTATGAGTACAAATTCTATCTGCGCCAATCTGAGGATTTTCTTGAGGATTTTTCGGTGGGACTCATATGGACAAACCCAGCTCAATTTATTGAGATATCCAAAAGCAGCGTAATCCTGCTTCGGTGTCAGGGGCCACATGATGGAAAAGCTCCCCTAGGGACAGATATCCACCATGATTACCACATCCATACCATTACTCTGGATGATTTTAAAGATAAGCGTTATCAAAAACCATCGGGACGTATGCCTACCTCTGACTTTTCTTCGTTTGAGCAAGCTATTTTTTATCTTATGAATCAGTACAAGGTCAGGGATGTAGAAAAGTTTGTAGACCTGCCTGAAGAGGTTGACCAGACCACTCTTTTTGAGGGGGTGTGACTATGCTTGATCTGCAAGGCCTGGAATCCTTAGCTACAGAGTTCAAAACGCTGCAATTTAGAGAGAAGCGCTCTGGGCTATTTAAGGTCCTTGTGCCATTCTTTTATGAGGATGGCGATATGTACGACATTTTTGTAGAAGAGTGTCCCCATAATAATAGCTTACTCCGTATTTCTGATCACGGACTCACGCTGATGAAACTATCTTATAATTTCGATATAGAAACACCAAAAAGGCAAGAGATATTAGAGAGTACCATTTCCCAAAATCGGTGTCTTTTTGATGACGGAATGATATATTTGGATATTCGTCCGCAACAATTTGTCATGGGGATATATCAATTTGCTCAGGTCATTTCCAAAGTTAATGCTATGGATATGCTAAGCTACGATATTGTCCAGTCCCTCTTTTATGAAAATCTTAATTCTTGCATGGAACAAAATCTGAAGCAATATAACTACACCAAGGATTTTCTCCCAACTAGAGATAGCCAGTTGGTTGTCGATTATCAGATACCAGCTCAATCCAACAGTATGAAACCCTTATTTATTTTTGGCGTCAATGAGAACACTAAAGCCTCCAAAGTGGTAATCAGCTGTCTATACTTTCAGAAACAAAAGATTCCATTTCGTAGCCTTATCATCCATGAGGACTTTGAGGGGCTAACTTCTTTTAACCGCAACCAAATTACCAATACAGCAGATAAGCAGTTTACTTCTTTGGATGATTTTCGGACAGAAGGTATTGAATATATCAATCGTGAACTTGCTTCATAACTCGTTGCAATGTATCCAAGCCGGACACAAAAAGCCGCTGCCTCTGGATTACCAGAAGGCGGCGGCTCTTATCTTTTTAGAAACCTGTTGCATTTTCGATCCGGCTCTGCTATGCTGTTGTCATCAGTATCCGAGCTGCCTTTGGTAGCATAGTAGCCGTGTTTCAGAGGATCCGGAGTCCTGCGGGGGCGCCGGGTCTTTTTTTGTCTGAAGGTCAGCACATAACCACAAAATATAGGTTTATGTATTGACAGACACAATATATTGTGGTATAAAGACCGTGTGATTGATTATTGTGCGCACTCTGCTGAAATGCGGGGGGCAGGCCGTTTACGGACTCTCCACGTGCCTCCGCGTGGGTCTTGACATTTCGGAGCCGCCTCGGTATAATGCAAATAGACAAAGGCGTTGCCGGACACGGTCAGCCCAGCTTAGACTTTGAAGTGATCGCCGTACTTGCTAGGGTGCCGGCGGTCACTTCTTTTTATGGCTCAAAAAGAGGCCGATAATACCAACAATGAGAATACCAATCTGAATCAGATCAGAGTATGTAACCATTGGGCAGCCCCCCTTTCTTGGGATCGGGGGGCAAAGGAGCTGCCCCCCGTCTGGAGGGCTGACCGCTTCTGTCTGGCAACGCCAAAGTTAAAATATCATACTTCAACATAAAACGCAAGCCCAGGGTTTCCCTGAGCTTGCGTTTATTTTGTTTCCTGCTGCCCACCAGCGCCATCAGGAGCCGCTTCATCCCGCTCCATGGTCTCGGATATGGCCCGGTTGATAAAGCCGTTCACGGACTCTCCACGGGCCTCCGCGTGAGCTTTTATATCATCACGGCGTTCTGTAGTAGTCCTGATTTGTATCGTCGCTACTCGCTCCATGTATTTTTTTTGTGCTTTCTTTTGCGCTTCTGTCTTAGGCGGCATATTCGTTACCTCCTCATTTGGACAAGAAGCATTATAGCACTTGTAAAACTATAAAGCAATTCTACATGTAGATATATTTTGCACAAATCTACTTGTAGATATTCTGACAACTTATCCAATTGTTATCTGCATGTAGATATGTTATGATGTTCACGTCAAAAGAAAAGTTTCTCAGACAAAAGAAGCCGTCCCGGTCTCGCACACCAGGACGGCAGGAAGGAGGAAGCGCCCATGACGAAAATCAAGGGCACCTGGTATTACCAGGGACGGGCTTACGCAAATCTGCACGACGCGCTGACTGCCATTTGGCCCAGATAAACCAGCAGGCCGGGGGCAACCCCGGCCCATTTCATCTGTCATCCTCCGAAATCATTATAGCATGGCCTCCGGAGGAAGTGCAAGGAGGAAATTCTATGAATGAGTTACAGGTTTTTCAATATCACGACCGCGAACTCCGCACCCTCCAGAGGGACGGGGAGCCGTGGTTTGTCCTGAAAGACGTTTGCAAGGTCCTGAATATGGACACAAGCAAAATTAAACAAGTAGCCGACCGCCTTGACCCAGATGAAAAGGGTCGGTATCAGATACCGACCCCTGGCGGTCCTCAGGATACCACCATCATCAACGAAAGCGGCCTGTATGCGGTCATCCTCCGCTCGGACAAACCGGAAGCCAAGCCCTTCCGCAAGTGGGTGACTTCCCAGGTCCTGCCCTCCATCCGCAAACACGGCGGGTACATCGCCGGGCAGGAGGTGCTGCCCCCGGACCAGCTGATGGCCAAAGCGCTGCTTGTGGCCCAAAAGACGATGGACGAGCAGTCCGCAAAGCTGGCCGACCTGGAATTGGAGAACCGCAGGCTGCTGGCCGCCATTCCATGGGGCCCGCCCGTCCGTCTGTGGTCTCAGTCAGAGTTGAGCTATATGCTGTTCTACGCCTTGTCGCAGGGCCGGGAGGACTACATCACCGCCATTTACATGGGCTATTATCTCTCTCTTTCTCCGGCCGAGTGTTTCGCCCTGGAGACCTCAGTGGCCGCCTTTGCTGTACAAGCCGAGGCCCTGACCTTTCCAAACCGGAAAGCCGTCCCGCTGAATGGGATTCTGATTCAGAGATTCCGCCGTCATCTCTCGGAGAAGCTCGGCGCCCGTCTCCTGCTCCGGGACGGAGAGTCCCTTTATGAAGCCGTCTCCGCGTTCCACAGCTTTCTCTCCCGGTACTGGCCCCTCGCTTCGAACCGAACTTTTTATGGGAGAGGGGGTGCGCGTCGTGGCGAATAACAAGCGTCCCACCTCGTTTGACCGCCTCCCCTTGCTGCTGAAGCCGGAGGAGCTGGTGCCGCTGTTAGACGTGGGCAAGGGCACCGCCTATGAACTGGTCAACTCCGGCCGGATCAAATCCCTGTGGGTGGGCGGTCAGATCCGTGTTCTGAAATACGATGTGCAGTCCTTCCTGGAGCACAGCTGCAGCCCCTACACAGATGACCTGTCGAAATAACAATAGATCGGGTATCATGTGTAAGATCTCAGCTGTGCGGCGAAAGGAGGATTTGTATGCCGCGCGGAACAAACAATAGCCGGGGCGCCTCTGGAGGCGGCTCGATCCGAAAAAAGATCATTAAGAGAAACGGAAAGGAATATCAATACTGGGAAGCCCGCTATACCTCCGGATATAACCCGAAAACGGGCAGGCAGATCCAGCATTCTATTACCGGCAAAACGCAGAAGGAGGTGGCCCAGAAGCTCCGACAGGTCACTGCGGCCATTGACCAGGGGCTTTATAAAGAACCCTCTCGCCTCACGGTTGGCCAGTGGCTGGAGATCTGGATCAACGATTATGTGGTGAATGTGAAGCCGAGGACGCTGGAGGCCTACCGCTGTCAGATCAACAACCACATCCTGCCGGAGTTGGGCAGCGTACAGCTGGAGAAGCTGCGTCCCCATATCATCCAGCATTTTTATAACGGCTGCCGCAAGACCCTCTCGGCGAAAAGCGTCAAGAACATCCACGGCATTCTCCACCGCGCCCTTCAGCAGGCGGTGGCCATTGGCTACCTGAGCGGCAACCCCACCGAATCCTGCGTGCTGCCCCGCGTAGAGAAGAAGCCGATCACGCCCCTGGATGATGACGCGATCCGGCGTTTCATGGCAGCAATCAAAGGGCACCGCTTCGAGTGCGTCTACCTGGTCACCCTCTTTACCGGAATGCGCCGGGGCGAGGTTTTCGGGCTGACCTGGGATTGCGTAGACTTTCAGCAGGGGACGCTCCTGATCAACAAACAGCTCCAGAAGATCAAAGATGAAAGCGGCCGCACCGTGTACAGCCTGGTGACCACCAAAAACAGCAAAGCCCGCAAGATCACACCCGCTGCGTTCGTCATGGCGCTTCTGCGCCAGCAAAAAAGCCGGCAGACAGAGCAGCGGCTCCGGGTCGGGCCGGCCTGGGCAGACAAAGACCTTGTGTTCTCGGATGAGCTTGGGGATTACCTGAAACCCCATGTCGCTTATGACAGCTTCAAAAAGATCGTCGCCCAGATTGGGTGTCCGGAGGCCCGATTCCACGACCTCCGCCACTCATACGCCGTGGCAGCGATCAAAAGCGGGGACGACATTAAAACCATCCAAGGGAATTTGGGCCACGCCACTGCCGCCTTCACCCTCGACGTCTATGGCCATGTGACAGATCAGATGCAGCGCGAAAGCGCCCAGCGGATGGAGGAGTATATCCACAAAATTTCCGGCTAAAGGGAAAACAAAGGGAAACTCCGATCTCCCCATAGACAAAAAATCCCCTGGGGCCTTGCAACACAAAGCCCCAGGGGATTAGTTGAGTGGTGCGGCTGACGGGAGTCGAACCCGTACGCCCGTCCGGACACAAGCACCTCAAGCTTGCCAGTCTACCAATTCCAGCACAGCCGCAGACAAGCGGTTTTCAAAACCGCTTTATTATTATACTGTCACAGGACCGGTTTGTCAATGGTTTTTCCAGCCGAATCCCTCACTTTTTCTGCTGCCGCTGGGCCTGCATGGCCTCGTGCTCCCGACGCAGCTCAGTCCACAGCTGCTGAGAGGTCCAGGTGCGGTTGGTGGGGGTGAGCATGGCCTTCAGGGCGATGCGGGGCAGGCCGGCCCGGCCCATGGCGGTGAGCAGGTGGTCCAGCTTCTCATGGGGGAGATTGCAGAACACCAGCATGGGGTCGGAGAATTCCTCCTCCACCGGCGTCTTCTCCTCGCTGCGGCCCAGCAGCTCCTCCAGCGTCAGGCCGTACTGGTCCGCCTCCACCGGGCGGATGCGCACCCGGAGCATGAGGAAAATCTGGCGCAGCTTGGCCCACTGCTCGCCGCTGCAGTTGTACATCAGGACGGTTTCTACTGCCATAATGGATCTTCTCCTTTTGAGATGGGCTCGGGGGTATTTCGCCGCCCGCGGGCGAGTCTCTGTTTCTGCTTCGCAGAGGAGTTCCGCCGTCTGCGGACGGCGGGTTACTTTGCCCGCGGCGGCAAAGTAACCAAAACGCCGCCGGGGACGCGGCCGATGGACTACGGCTCCGCTCTGCTCCGCCTAGGTCCATAGGTCCGCTTTCCCCGGACCCCATTTACGGGGGTTATCCCTTGAGCCGGGCAGAATATTTCCGGCGCGCAAAATTTGAGTGGTTGGTCTGAATTCCTGCCGGGCCGCTGGGCCCTGGGTTTGCAAAAATTGATACCGGTGCGATTCCACCGCCGCGCCTGACTTTGGCGAACCAACGTCCCCGGTGCGTTTTCGCCGTAGGGGCGGTCCTGCGGTCGTCCGCGAAGGCCGCCTCTACACTCTTCACTCTTAACTCTCCACTCTAAAAGCTCAGACGTTGGCCAGAGCCTGCTCCAGGTCGGCGATGATGTCCTTCACGTCTTCAATGCCCGCCCAACCGCCTGTTTCAGGCGGTTGGGTGCCCTTCGGGATTGAATACGTCTGGGTAGAAATGAATTCTACCCAGACGGCAAGATTTTGCTGCGCAAAATGCTTGCGCGCGCCAAACGGCGCGCCCCCACTGCGTGGGGCCCCCTCCGTGGGCTGGGCAAAGTTTTCTTAAACTGCGGCCAATGCCTGCTCCAGGTCGGCGATGATGTCCTTCACGTCTTCAATGCCCGCCCAACCGCCTGTTTCAGGCGGTTGGGTGCCCTTCGGGATTGAATACGTCTGGGTAGAAATGAATTCTACCCAGACGGCAAGATTTTGCTGCGCAAAATGCTTGCGCGCGCCAAACGGCGCGCCCCCACTGCGTGGGGCCCCCTCCGTGGGCTGGGCAAAGTTTTCTTAAACTGCGGCCAATGCCTGCTCCAGGTCGGCGATGATGTCCTTCACGTCTTCAATGCCCACGGAGAAGCGGACCAGGTCGGGGGACACCCCGGCGGCGGCAAGCTCCTCGTCGTTCATCTGCCGGTGGGTGGAGGAGGCGGGATGGAGCACGCAGGTCTTGGCGTCGGCCACATGGGTGGCGATGGAGGCCAGCTTCAGCCCGGCCATGAACTTCTCCGCCGCGGCCCGGCCGCCCTTCACGCCGAAGACCACCACGCCGCAGGTGCCGTTGGGCAGGTACTTTTTGGCACGCTCGTAGTATTTGTCTCCGGGCAGGCCGGCATACTCCACCCAGGCGATCTTCTCGTGGCCCTGGAGGTACTCGGCCACCGCCTGGGCGTTCTCACAGTGCTTCTTCATCCGCAGGGGCAGGGTCTCCAGGCCCACATTCAGCAGGAAGCAGTTGTGAGGGGAGGGGATGGAGCCCAGGTCCCGCATGAGCTGGACGGTGGCCTTGGTGATATAGGCCCCGCCCAGGCCGAAGCGCTCGGTATAGGTCACCCCGTGGTAGCTCTCGTCGGGGGTGGTGAGGCCGGGGAACTTGTCCGCGTGGGCGTTCCAGTCAAAGTTGCCGCTGTCCACAATGGCGCCGCCCACGGTGAGGGCGTGGCCGTCCATATACTTGGTGGTGGAGTGGGTGACGATGTCGCAGCCCCACTGGAAGGGACGGCAGTTCACCGGGGTGGCGAAGGTGTTGTCCATGATGAGGGGCACCCCGTGGGCGTGGGCCGCCTTGGCGAACTTCTCAATATCCAGGATGGTGAGGGCGGGATTGGCGATAGTCTCGCCGAACACCGCCTTGGTGTTGGGCCGGAAGGCGGCGTTCAGCTCCTCCTCGGAGCACTCCGGGTCCACGAAGGTGAACTCGATGCCCATGCGCTTCATGGTAACGGCGAACAGGTTGAAGGTGCCGCCGTAGATGGAGGTGGAGGAGATCACATGGTCCCCGCAGCCGGCAATGTTGAAGATGGCGTAGAAGTTGGCCGCCTGTCCGGAGGACAGGAGCATGGCCGCGGTGCCCCCCTCCAGGGCGCAGATCTTGGCCGCCACCATGTCGTTGGTGGGGTTCTGCAGGCGGGTGTAGAAGTAGCCGCTGGCCTCCAGGTCGAACAGCTTGCCCATCTCCTCGCTGGTCTCATAGCGGAAGGTGGTGGACTGGATGATGGGGATGTTCCGGGGCTCCCCGTTTCCGGGGCGGTAGCCCGCGTGGAGGCAGTCGGTGGAGATCTGATAATCGGACATGGGAATTCCTTCTTTCTGAATGATCCGGCGGAGAGAAACCCGCTCCGGGAATTTTTGATAAAAAAATGGTAGCGTGCTTTTTCCCGTTTGTCAAGCGGTTCCGGAAAAAACCAGTGCGGAGAGGCCGCCCTCTCCGCACGAAGCTCTATTTATGGTAGCTGGACCCCTCCTGAATCTTGAAGGCCCGGTAGAGCTGCTCCAGCAGCATGACCCGGGCCAGGTGGTGGGGGAAAGTCATGGGGGACATGGACAGGCGCGCCCAGGCCTCCGCCTTCAGGGCGGGGTCCAGGCCGTAGGAGCCGCCGATGAGAAACACCAGGTGCTTGGCGGAGGTCTGTTCCCAGGCAGAGAGCAACTGGGCGAAGTCCTCGCTGGAGCGCTCCTTGCCCTCCACGCACATGGCGATCACGCTGGCGCTGGGGGGCAGCTTGGCCCGGATGGCCTGTGCCTCTTTGGAAAGGGCCTGGTCGATCTGCCCCTGGGTGGGATTCTGGGGCAGCTTCTCCTCGGGCAGCTCCACCAGAGCCAGCTTACAGTAGGCGGACAGGCGCTTCTGGTACTCCGCCGCCGCCTCCAGATAAAATTTCTCCTTCAGCTTGCCCACGCAGATGAGATGGACGCTCAGCATAGGGCCGCCCCCTCCCGCAGCGGAAAGGAGACCATGTCCCGGCCCCGCTCCAGACGGAACACCGGGCCGCACTCCTTCCGGGGAGCCACGGTGAGGGAGATATCCCGCTCCGGGTCGATTCCCCCGGCGGACAGGCGGCGGGACACCACATCCCGGGCCCGGGCGGGGGTGTTGTTCTCCGAGGACAGATGGGCCAAAACCACCGTGCGGGCCCCGGACTCCACCGCCAGGGCGGCCAACTCCGCCCCCATTTCGTTGGACAGATGGCCCTGATCCCCCAGAATGCGCTGCTTTAAATAGTAGGGGTAGGGGCCGGACTTCACCCAGTCCTCGTCGTGGTTGGCCTCGCACATCAGCAGGTCGCAGCCCTGGACCGCCTGGAGCACCGCCGTGGTAAGGCACCCCAGGTCGGTGGCCACCGCCGCCTTGCAGCCCTCTCCGGTGAGGGTATAGCCCACGCTGCAAGCCGCGTCGTGGGAGGTGGGGAAGGAACCCACCCACAGCTCACCCACCGGAAACCCGTCCCCCGGGTCAAACTCCCGGCACAGCCCATCCAGAAAGGGGATGCGGTAGCACAGCTGCCGCAGGGTGGGGGCGGTGGCGTACACCGGCAGCTTCAGCTGCTTGGTGAGGGTGGTCAGACCGGAGATGTGGTCGCTGTGCTCGTGGGTGACCAACACGCCGCTGAGGGAGGCGGGGTCCACCCCCAGGCTCTTCAGCGCGGTGGTGATCCGCCGGGCGGAGATGCCCGCGTCCACCAGCAGGCGGGTGGCGCCGCAGCTCACCAGCGCGCAGTTCCCGCTGGAACCGCTGGCCAAAGTTGTGTATGTAAGCACAAAATCCCCCCACAATATCATTCAGATAGGAATTAGGAGATAGGAGATAGGAGTTTTACGGAAGACGACCGCACCGCGTCAACTCCTATCTCCTATCTTCTATCTCCTAACTCCTATCTCGTAACTCAGTATCAGCCCGCCTGGGACTTCGCGTCCTCGTCGGGAACGGTGATGGTACGGATGTCGGCCCCCACGCCGGCCAGCTTACCCACCAGATTCTCATAGCCCCGTTCGATGTGGTAGATGCCGTCCACCTCGGTGACGCCCTGGGCGGCCAGGCCGGCGATGACCATAGCCGCTCCGGCCCGCAGGTCGCAGGCGTGGACCGGGGCCCCGGTGAGGGCGGGCACCCCCTCGATGACGGCCACCTTGCCGTCTACCTGGATGTGGGCCCCCATGCGGCGGAACTCATCCACATAGCGGTATCGGCTGTCCCACACCCCCTCGGTGAGGACGCTGGTGCCGTTGGCCAGACACAGAACGGCGGCGATCTGGGGCTGCATATCGGTAGGAAAGCCCGGGTAGGGCATGGTCTTTACATTGGTGCGGCTGATGGGGCCGCTGCGGCGGACCCGGACGGCGTCGTCCAGCTCCTCCACCTCCACCCCCATCTCCACCAGCTTGGCGGTAATGCAGTCCAGGTGCTTGGGGATGACGTTCTGGATGAGCACGTCCCCGCCGGCGGCGGCCACGGCGGCCATATAGGTACCGGCTTCGATCTGGTCGGGGATGATGGAGTAGGCTCCGCCCCGGAGCTGCTTCACACCCCGGATCTTGATGACGTCGGTGCCCGCCCCCATGATGTTGGCCCCCATGGAGTTGAGGAAGTTGGCCAGGTCCACGATGTGAGGCTCCTTGGCGGCATTCTCAATGATGGTCATGCCGTCGGCCAGCACGGCGGCCAGCATGATGTTCATGGTAGCCCCCACGGACACCATGTCCAGATATACCTGTCCGCCGGCCAGACGGCCGCCGGGCACTTTGGCGCAGATGAGGCCGCTGCGCACATCCACGTCGGCCCCCATGGACACAAAGCCCTTCACATGCTGGTCAATGGGCCGTCCGCCCAGGTCGCAGCCCCCGGGCAGGGGGACCTCCGCCCAGCCGAAGCGTCCCAGCAGAGCGCCCACCAGATAGTAGCTGGCGCGGATCTTCCGGGCCAGCTCGTAGGGGACCTGCCGGTTGCGGATGTGGGAACAGTCGATGTCCACGGTGGTGCGGTTGACGGTGCGGATGTCCGCCCCCAGCTCCTGGAGGATCTGGAGAATCAAAGTCACGTCGCTGATCTGGGGAATATTTTCAATGCGGCATACCCCGTCCACCAAAAGGGCGGCGGGGATGATGGCGACAGCGGCGTTTTTGGCGCCGCTGATGGTGATGCTTCCACGAAGGGGCTTTCCGCCCTGAATGTGATATTTTGTCAAATCTGGCACCCTCTCGATCCATATTCATTAGATTGGGGTCTATATAAGATCATACGGCCAAAGCCATAACATATCGAAATCAAGCATGCGCGCAACACAGGCGGCGCATGGAAACAAGTATATTATAGCATCAGTATGTCCAAAAGGCAATGAAATTTACAGAGTAGACATAAAATTGTGAAAAAAGTAAGAACAAATGAGGTTTTTTGAGGTGCCTTGGGCAAGATGCAAAGTTTTCTTCTCCTGCCATTCTCCGGCTCTCCGGCTGGAAGGGTCGTCCGCCCGGACCAGGCCTGTTTTTTCAGGGCTGGTCCTGTCTGGGGCGGATCAGATCCTCCCAGCTGGCCTGCTCCTGCCGGTCCAGCAGGTCGCCGATGAGCTGGTTGGACACCAGGAAGCCCCTGGGGGTGAGCCGCCAGCGCCCGTCCGCCTCCTCCGCCCAGCCCTGGGCGGCAAACTCCCGCAGGCGGGCCTCCAGGGGAGCGAAGTCCATGAAATAGGTGTGGCGGTACTCCCGGCCGTCCACACCCCGAACGGTGCGCAGGCGGAGCATCAGGTACTCCCCGCACCGCTCCCGCTGGGGGATGAGCTCGGAGGAGTCGATGATGTCGCCCCCCTCCAGCACGCCCCGGATATAGGCGTCCAGGTCCCGGACAAAGGAGTAGCGCCGCCCCCCAAAGTCCGAATGGGCCCCGGGCCCGAAGCCGATATAGGGCCGGGTGAGCCAGTAGCGCAGGTTGTGCCGGGACTCGTACCCCGGCTTGGCGAAGTTGGAGATCTCATACTGGGGGAGCCCGGCCCGCTCCAGCCGGCCCACCGTCCACAGGTACAGGTCGGCCTGCTGGTCGTCGTCGGGCAGCACCTCCCCCTCCGCCACCCGGCGGGCCAGGGGGGTGCCCTCCTCCACCTTCAGTCCGTAGCAGGACAGATGCTGGGGGATGAGGGACAGGGCGTGCTCCACCGTGGCCTTCCAGCTCTCCATGGTCTGCCCGGGCAGGCCATAGATCAGGTCCAGAGACAGGTTGGTGAACTTGGCCTTCCGGGCCGCCTCCACCGCCTGGTTGGTCTGCTGGGGGGTGTGGATGCGGTGGATGGCCCGCAGCTCCCCCTCCTGGGCGGACTGCATCCCCATGGACAGGCGGTTCACCCCCGCCTTGCGCAGAATGCGCAGGGACTTCAAATCCACGCTGTCCGGGTTGCACTCCACGGTGATCTCCGCGTCCTTTTCCACCTGAAACAGCTTGGACAGGTGGGCGAGCAGCTCCTTGATGCGCTTGGCCCCGTAGTAGCTGGGGGTGCCGCCGCCAAAGTAGATGGAGTCCACCGGGTAGCCCTGGGCCAGGGGAGCGGTCTCCTTCAGATGGGCCAGCAGGGCCTTCTGGTACCGGTCCATCTGGTCCTCCCGCCCCGCCAGGGAGTAGAAGTCACAGTAGTCGCATTTACTGCGGCAGAAGGGAATATGGATGTAAATACCCAGCTTGTCCGCCATGGAGACACACCTCGACAAAAAAGTTTCACCGTATTATATCCCATCCGGAGCGGGAGCGCAAGCGGAGAAACGCCGGCCGTCCCGTTTTCCCGGATGACAACCGGCTCTTTTTTTGCTACAATGCTCCTTGTAAGCCGGCCATATTGCGGCCGGGAACCATCTGAGGAAGAGGGGCGCAACGCCATGCTGGACATTCGGGATGTGTTTTCCAATCTGTTTGGGCTGTTTCTGCTCATTGGGGTGGGCTATGGGACTGTCCGGCTCCGCGTGCTGCCCGCCTCCGCCTCCAAGATGCTCAGCAGCCTGCTGATGAATGTCACCATGCCCGCCACCATCTTCACCTCCCTGGTGCGGCCCTACGATCCCGCCTTTCTCCGCGCCGGGCTGCTGGAGGTGGTCCTGGGCCTGGCCCTCTACATCCTGTACGGAGTCATCAGCGCCCTGCTGGCCCGGCCGTTCCGCGTCACCAGGGAGCGGCGGGGGCTGTGGACCTTCGCCTGCGCCTTTAACAACAACGGCTTTATGGGCTTTCCCATCGCCCTGGCCCTCTTTGGGGAGGAGGGGCTGGCCCTGGCCGTCTTTTTGGGCATCCCCTTCAACCTGCTGGCCTACACCACCGGGGCCACCCTCATCTGCATGGACCGCAGCGCCTCCGGGGATGCGCCCCCGGTCTCCTGGCGGTCCATCCTGCTCACGGTGGTCAACGGGGCCACCCTGCTGGGGCTCATCCTCTATGCCGCCCAGATTCCCATTCCCGAGGTGATCGACACCCCGCTCACCTATCTGGCCGACGTGACCACTCCGCTGTCCATGCTGATCATCGGCATGAACCTCACCGGCGGAAGCGTCTCCGCCCTGCTCCGGAACCGGGACGTCCTCTCCTCCGCCTTTCTGCGCCTGCTGTTCCTGCCGCTGCTCACCTGGTGGATTCTGATGCTTCTCCCGGTGGAGGACCCTCTGGTCATCGGCGTCACCCTGATCATCATGGCCATGCCCTCCCCCGCCGTCACCTCCATTCTGGCGGAGACCTACGGGGGCGACACCCAGTTTGCCTCTGAGGCGGTATTTCTGTCCAGCCTGCTGTGTCTGGTCACCATCCCGCTGATCTCCCTGCTGCTGTGAGGCCGCCCCTAGTTTAGACCGTCCCCGCAGGGTTTCATCCCACCCCAATTCCATACTGTTCCGCCCAATTCAACCGCTGGTCGAGCGGCCGGCGCCCGCAGACAGACGGAGCTCAACCGATGGTATGTGGTGATTCGGTTCTGGAAATCGTATGCTCAGGTCAGAAAGGAGGGGCGCCCATGGATCAGGAAAAAATCGGCGCGTTCATCGCCGCATGCCGGAAAGAGGCCGGCTACACCCAGGCCGCCCTGGGGGAGAAGCTGGGGATCACAGACCGGGCGGTCTCCAAATGGGAGACTGGAAAAAGCATGCCGGACCCATCCCTGATGCTGGAGCTGTGCGGGCTTCTCCATATCAATGTCAATGAGCTCCTGACCGGGGCGCGGATGGACATGGAGCGGTATCAGGAACAAGCGGAGAAACACCTGCTGGAGCTGCAGCGCCAGGAGGCGGAGCAGAACAAAAAGCTCCTCTCTCTGGAGACGGTGATCGCCGCCTCGGCCACGGTCAACTATCTGGTTATGATATTTGCCGCTGTCTTCGCGGTGGAGATGCTGGCATGGCGGCTGGCGCTGGTGCTCACCGGGCTGGCGATCCTGGTGGCGGCCATCGCCTATGCCCTGCGCATCGAGCACGACGCGGGCTACTATGAGTGTCCCCACTGCGGCGCCCGGTATATCCCCACCATGCGGGCGGTGGTGCTGGCCCCGCACATCGGACGGAGCCGGAGCATGAAATGTCCCCGCTGCGGACAGCGGGGATATCACAAAAAGGTATTGACCAAATGATGCTTTCCCGGGGCTGCCGCAAAGGGGCGGCCCCGGGTTTTTCCGGAGCCGGCGCACTTCCGCCGCATCCCAAGAGGCAAAAGAAATAACCCCTGATCGTCTTCCGTGGTTCTGACAATCAGGGGTTATTTCTGGTGCTTCTTGTTATCTAACATCATATGGTTACCTCTCTTTCTGCAGATTCTCCAATTCCACACGTTCCGCCTGCAAGTTTCCATCCTGCGTTCAACTCGTTCTTCTGCGCTCCTCTGAGCTGCACCCCTCACACATGAGGTCCTGTTCTGTTGCGCGATTTCGTCCTTCTTGCGGCATTCTGTGGAGTTTTGGAGTGGGGTCCAGATGTTCTTCTCCGGCCGGCGCGCGTTGCTTGGAACTGAATGGGACAGTTACTTCTTGGTGCCTGGGAACCTTGAATTTCCTTTGGTCTGCTTCCGTGTTTTCTGCGTTCCAGGGGTCTTTCAGGATTCTTGGGTTACACTTAGGAGATCACTGCTTGGGTTCCGAAAATTTTCTTTCCTTTCCGCGCCTTTCTCAATCGAACTTCTTTATTTCAATCTCAGCCGCCGAATCCGGTGACATCTGGGGTCCAGGTTTCTTACCACATTGGTATCACCCTTTCTGGCTATAATATAGCACTCGAGCCCGGATTTGTCAACTGGTTTTAGAAGAAATTACAAATCTTTTTGCAGGATTTTTGAAAATCACTTGCAGGCGTCTCCCTGGCCCGCTCCGCCGGAACAGCCCGGGCAGGCGGGCGGAACCGCCTGTCTCTTCCTCCGGCGGCCCGCCAGCAGGTCCGCCGCGATCAGAACCGCACACCAGAACACCAGCAGAACCAGAATCAGAATGGCGCAGTTGCGGAAAAAGTCCTCCGGAAGCAGGAGGATAATGGGGTCGGTGCGCCAATCGAAGATCCAGTTGGTCTTACCCGGGAAGAAAATGGAGTGGAAGATCACGAAGGCCCGGTCAAAATCCGTGGCGGCCAGGGCGCCCACCGCCAGAAAGACGGCGGCCAATCCCGCCGCGGCCCAGAATCCCGGCCCGCGGCCCAGCAGACGGGCGGGAGTGAGCCGGCGCTTCCGGGCAAAGAGAAACAGGAGCACAAGGGCCGCCGCCGACAGAACCAGCAGCACCAGGTCCAGCTGGAACAGCACACGCACATCGGCAAAGTGGTCCCGGCCCGACTCCGACCAGGGGAGCACCCCCACGGAGAAGTCCTGCCGCAGGCCCAGACAGAAGTCCAGCATCTCATCAAAGGCCTGCTTGATCTGGTCCACCGTCAGTCCGGTGTACTCGGGCATGGACATGGCCTCAATGTGGGCGTAGTAGAAGGGCCGGCACAGGATGGGCACGGCGATGGACCCGGACAGCACCAGCACGGCGGTGGCCAGGGCGGTCAGCAGAGAGAGCGGTTTGCTGGATTTCAAGATCAGTCACCTCAGGTCAAAGATTCCGGCAGCCCGGACAGGGCGATAAGCACCTGTCCCGGCAGATAAAACAGCCACATCCCCACCCGGGCAGCCTGGAAAACCGCGTCCGGAAGGGAACCTGGAAATTGATAGGCGGCCACGCACAGGTCGCAGCACAGGAACAGGCACAGGCCGGCGGAGAAGATCCGCACCCGCCGCCCCGGGCAGCCCAGGCTGAGCAGGGCGTTGCACAAGAAGTTGGAGAAGTAAAAGAGGGCCAGGACGTTCAGAGCAGTGAGCAGCCCCAGGAATCGCAGCGCCACCAGAGACAGCAGGAACAGCCCCAGCCGGGCCCCCCACAGACTCCGCCGCTTCTTGGGATACAGCCGGAGAAAGTAGCACAGCTGCACCCCGCAGAACAGCAGCACGCCCGCGGCGTAGTGGGCGTCCAGCTCCAGCAGAAAAGTGTCCGCCGCCCCGGTGAGAACCAGGGCCAGGGCCGTCAGCCGGTCCCCGCCCCCAAACAGGGCCCACAGCAGGGAAAACAGGGCGCACGACAGAATGGCCGCATATTTGACCGGTGTGGAGCCGGGGCCGCCGGGGGACAGATCCAGCCACAGAAACGTCCCGTAGAGGACTGCCTCCGCCAGGAGAAAGGGCAGCACGCCGGGACGGCGCAGATCGTTCATACCAGAACCTCTTTCCGCCTGGCACATCCCAGGCATACGGTCATGATAGCACAGGCTTCGGGGAAAAACAAGGCGAGGCGGCGTGGAAAGGCGGTCTTGGCGGAAAAGCCAGGGAGCTTCTCCACCCCCAGAGCCCCACTGCATGGAATGCGTGCCTGAGAGACAATCGAGGAGGACTTCCGGGCGCCGCTTGAGATGATTACAAAAATGCCGTAGGTCGGCACAATCTTTCTCTTTATTACCTATTGACCGAATTGGTTTTTGGTGGTATACTGCCGGAAACACACCGCCGCGGCGTTTCGCTATCTTCCGAACACAGAAAGGATGCTTCCCATGGCTCACAACTTCTCCTATCGCTTCGAAACCCTCCAGCTCCACGCCGGACAGGAGAACCCCGACCCGGCCACCGGCGCCCGGGCGGTCCCCATCTATCAGACCGCCGCCTACGTCTTCCCGGACGCCGCCCACGCCGCCGCACGCTTTGCCCTGGAGGAGCCGGGCAACATATACGGCCGCCTCACCAATCCCACCCAGGAGGTGCTGGAGCGGCGGATGGCCGCCCTGGAGGGGGGAAGCGCCGCCCTGGCGGTGGCCTCCGGCGCCGCCGCCATCACCTATACCATCCAGGCCCTGGCCCAGGCGGGGGACCACATCGTGGCCCAAAAGACCATCTACGGCGGCACCTATAACCTGCTGGCCAACACCCTGCCCCCCTTTGGAATTACCGCAACCTTTGTGGACGCCCACGATCTGGCGGAGGTGGAGGGGGCCATCCGGCCCAACACCAAGGCGGTCTACCTGGAGACCCTGGGCAACCCCAACAGCGACCTCCCCGACCTGGACGCCATCGCCGCCATCGCCCACCGCCGCGGCGTCCCCCTGGTGGTGGACAACACCTTCGGCACCCCCTACTTCATCCGGCCCATCGAACACGGGGCCGACGTGGTGGTCCACTCCGCCACCAAATTTTTAGGGGGCCACGGCACCACCTTGGGTGGGATCATCGTGGACGGGGGAACCTTTGACTGGAAGGCCTCCGGCCGCTTTTCCCCCATCGGTTCCCCCAACCCCAGCTACCACGGGGTCTGCTTCGCGGACGCCGCCGGCCCCGCCGCCCTGACCGCCTACATCCGGGCCATCCTGCTGCGGGACACCGGGGCGGCCATCTCCCCCTTCAATGCCTTCCTCCTGCTCCAGGGGATCGAGACCCTGTCCCTCCGCCTGGACCGCCACGCCGGGAACACCCGGAAGGTGGTGGAGTATCTCTCCCACCACCCCAAGGTGGAGCGAGTCAACCACCCCTCCCTCCCGGACCACCCGGACCACGGCCTGTACCGGCGGTACTTCCCCCGGGGCGGCGGCTCCATCTTCACTGTGGACCTGAAGGGGGGACAGGAGGGGGCCTTCCGCTTCATTGACCACCTGAAGCTGTTCTCCCTGCTGGCCAACGTGGCCGACTCCAAGAGCCTGGTCATCCACCCGGCCACCACCACCCACGCCCAGCTGCCTCCGGAGGAGCAGGCGGAGCAGGGGATTCTCCCCGGCACCGTCCGGCTGTCCATCGGCACCGAGCACGGGGACGACCTGCTGGCCGACCTGGAGCAGGCCCTGGAATCCGTGTAAATACATGCGGCGCGGCCCATCCGGGCCGCGCCGCATGCTGTCGAAAAAGTCCGAGGACTTTTCCGGCAGCATGCAAAAATGCCGTTACTTTTGTGCCGCACTGCGGCGCAAAAGTCCTCGCTTCGCTTGCCGGAAGCCTTGCACAGCAAGGCTTCCGGGGCATTTGATCCCATTCGAGGCGGGCGGCTGCCCCCTCGAGCTCCCCCGCCCTGTCTCAGGCGGATTTGATTCCGCACAGGGTCTTCGACAAACTGCGGCGCGGCCCATTAGGGCCGCGCCGATCTTGTTTTATGCGCGAAAAACCGTTTTTCCGTTGAGCACCGTCTCCACGACCTTCACCTTTGGGAAGTCCGCCGGGTCCATGTGGAACAGGTCCCCGTCCAGCACCACCAGGTCGGCCAGCCTGCCCACCTCCAGGGTGCCCCGGACCCCCTCGTCCCGGCTGGCCCAGGCGGCGTCCGAGGTGAACAGCCGCAGCCCCTCCTCCACGGTAAGGGCCTGCTCGGGCAGATAGGTCTTGGTCCCCGCCCGGTTCTGCCGGGTCACCGCCGCGCGCAGGTTGTCCAGGATGTCAAAGGGCTCCACGGGGCAGTCGGAGCCGCCGCTGGCGTGCAGCCCCAGCTCCAGCATGGACTTCCAGTTGTAGCACTCCCGGGCGTGGGCCTCGCCCACCCGCTGGGCAATGACCTCCATGTCCGCCTCAATGAAGATGGGCTGGATGTAGGCTTGAAGGTTTAATTTCTGCATCCGCTCCAGCAGGGCGGGGGAGGTGGTCTGGGCGTGGACCACCCCGTGGCGGGCCTGGGGCCAGGGGTCCTCCCGCTGGACCCGCTCCACCGCGTCGCACACCTTTTGCAGGGCCAGGTCCCCGATGGCGTGGACGGCCACGTCCATCCGCTGCCGGTGTGCCGCCCGGATCAGCTGATACAGCTCCTCTTCCGTGTGGATGGGGATGCCGTGGTTGTCCGGCTCGTCCACATAGCCGGCAATCATCTCCGCCGATTTGGCCCCCAGGGAGCCGTCCTGGAGCAGTTTTCTGGGCCCGGTGCGGAACAGGCTGGTCCGGTCCTCCGGGTCGCTGCGCAGGACCTGGAAGGCCTCAAAGTCCTCCGGCTCCACCAGGCACTGCTCGTACACCCGGACGGTGAGCTCCCCGTCCCGCTCCAGCGCCCGGAACAGCTCCACCAGGTGGGCGGGGCTGGTCCCGGAGAGCACCTGCAGGTCGTCGGAGTGGACGCAGGTAATCCCGGCGGCGTTCAGGTCGGCCGCCCCTCTCCGGATCATGTCCCGGATCTCCTGGTCGCTCTCCGGGGGGATGATCTCCATATAGAGGCGCATGGCCTCCTCCCGGAGGAAGCCGTGCTCCACGTCCACCTTCTCCCACACCGCCGGGGGCACCTGGTCCCGGATCTCCGTCAGCCGCTCCACCATGGCAGTGTTGCAGGCGGCGATGTGGGCGCACACCCGCAGCAGGCAGATGGGGATTTCGGTGGAGATGCGGTCCAGGTCCCGCCGCTCGGGCATGCGGCCCTCCGCCAGGTGCTCCTGGTTCCAGCCCATGCCCAGCAGGCAGGCGGGATGGTTTTGGGCGATCCGCTCCCTGCCCATGCGGACGATGGACTCGATGGAGTCCACCCCGAACAGGGCCAGATTTTTCTGAAACAGCACATAGTGGAGCAGGTGCATGTGGGTGTCCGAGAAGCCGGGGAGCACCTGCCTCCCCTCCAGGTCAATGATCTCATCCCAGTTCTGGGTCAGGGCCTCCTGGTCGGTCCCCAGAAATACAATCGTCTCGTTCTCCACCCCAACGGCCTCACAGCGGCGCGTGGGGCGGGCCATAGAGTCCACCTTGCCGTGGCACCAAAGTCTGCGCATGTCGGTCTCCTCCTGCATCTTGGTAGTTCCCATTATACAGGATTCTTGAAAAAAGGCCAGAGAAATTCAAAAACGCGGACCGCATAAAAGCGGTCCGCGTTTTGTCTGGCCGTCAATTTTCGGAGTACCGGGACAGGAACTGACGGGTGCGCTCCTGCTGGGGGTTCTCGATCACCTGCCGGGCGTCGCCCTGCTCCACGATGACCCCGCCGTCCATGAAGATCACCTGGTCGGCCACATCCCGGGCGAAGGCCATCTCGTGGGTGACAATGATCATGGTGGTCTTCTGCTCCGCCAGGCCCCGGATGACCTTCAGCACCTCGCCGGTGAGCTCCGGGTCCAGGGCGGAGGTGGGCTCGTCAAAGCACAGAATGTCCGGGTGGAGGGCCAGAGCCCGGGCGATGGCCACCCGCTGCTGCTGCCCGCCGGAGAGCTGGTGGGGGTAGTGCCCCGCCCGGTCGGCCAGCCCCATTTTGGCCAATAATTCCCGGCCCTCCGCCTCGATCTCCGCCAGAATTTCTTTCTTCCGGCTCTTATAGTCGGGCTGCTCCTGGGCCAGAAGCTCCTTGGCCAGGGTGACGTTTTTCAGGGCGGTGTACTGGGGGAACAGGTTGAAGGACTGGAACACCAGGCCGAAGTGGAGGCGCTTCTTCCGAACCTCGCTCTCCTTCTGGGTGTTGGGATCAGCGGCGTCGAACAGGGTCTTGCCCTGAACGACAATCCGGCCCTGGTCCGGGGTCTCTAAAAAGTTCAAGCACCGGAGCAGCGTGGTCTTGCCGCTGCCGGAGGAGCCGATGATGGCCAGGGCCTGCCCCTCCTCCAGGTCAAAGCTGATATCCTCCAGCACCTTGGTGGCGCCAAAGTGCTTTTCAATGTTATGTACTTCCAAAACAGCCATGTGGTTTCCCTCTCTCTCAGCGGAAATAGCTCAGCTTCTTCTCAATCCAGCCAAACAGCAGGGTCAGCGCCCCGTTAAAGACCAGGTAGTAGACCCCGGTGAAGAACAGGGGCCAAACCAGGCCGGAGTAGCCGTGGGAGCTCTTGATGAAGGCGTAACCGGCCCAGATGACCTCCTGCAGAGAGATGATCCGCGCCAGAGAGGTATCCTTCACCAGCGTAATAATCTCGTTGGACAGGGGGGGCATAATGCGCTTCACCATCTGTAAAAGGGTAACATGGAAAAAGATTTGGGACTTGGTCATGCCCAGCACCTGCCCCGCCTCCTGCTGTCCCACAGGGACGCCCTGAATCCCGCCCCGGAAGATCTCCGAGAAGTAGCAGGCGTAGTTGATGATGAACGCGATGGCAGAGGCTAAAAACCGCCCCGATTCTCCGCTGGGCCAGGGACTTCCGCTTTCCAGGACAATGCCGGGCACAAAGAAGAGGATCAGCAGCTGCAGCATCAGAGGCGTGCCCCGGATAATCCAGACCACAGTCCTGGTCAGCCAGCGCAGAGGGGTAAACCGGCTCATGGAGCCAAAGGAGATAATCAGGCCCAGCGGGAGCGCGCCAATAAGCGTCACAAAAAACAACTTCAAAGTCTGCAGGAAGCCCTCGTTCAGAGCCCCGATGACCGTCAAAAACATGTCCATGGAATCATCCTTTTCGGTGATATCTTAGTAGAGAAAAGATGCCGGAAAGCCGGCCAAAAGCAGAGGACAGAGCCTCTGCTTTTGGGTTATGCATTCAATTTCCGGAGAATAAACGTCTTACTCCTGCACCAGGGCGTCCTGCACCCCGTAAGTCTCCGCCAAAGTCTGGATGGAACCATCGGCGTACTTACCGCTCAGGAATTCATTGAGGGTGGCGGCCAAGTCGGAACCCTTGCGGAAACCGACGCCGTACTCCTCGCTGGTGAGGGCCACAGTGGAGGTCATATCCGCGTAACTGGTTCCCTCGCCAATCATCGCACCGGCCATCAGGGAGTCGATGATGGCGGCGTCGGCAGTGCCGGAGGCAACCTCCAGCAGGGCGGTCGCCTGGTCGGCCACTTCAGTGTAGCTGTATCCGTTGGCCTGGGCCACCTCGCACCCGGCAGAACCGATCTCAACGGCAAAGTTCAGGTCAGCCAGACTCTCCTCTGTCTGATAGTCCTCCGCCACATCGGCAGGAACCACCACCACCTGCTGGTTAATCAGATAGGGCTGGGAGCATTCCATGGCGGCCAGCACGTCCTCGGTGAGAGTCATGCCGTTCCACACGACGTCAATGGTCTTGCCGTCCAGCTCCATGACCTTGTTGTCCCAGTCAATCAACTGAAATTCAACGGTCACGCCCAGACTCTCAGCAAACTCTTTGGCCAAGTCGGCGTCAAAGCCGATCCATTCGCCGTCGGTATTCTGGTAGTCCATGGGCTCAAACTCGGTGATACCCACCACCAGGGTCCCTTTGTTCTGGACATAAGCCAGGTCGCTCTCGGTGTTGGCGGAACTGCTGGAAGTGCTGCTGTTCGCCTGGCTGGAGCTGCCGGAGGCGTCTGCGGGAGCAGAGGAAGAAGAACCGCCGCTGTTGCCGCAGGCGGCGAGGGAGAGTGCCATTGTCAAAGCAAGTGCAAGAGACAGAGTCTTTTTCATCGTTCAAACCTCCAAATCATGTGGTAAGGTCGGGGAATACCCCCTTCTTGCTTTCACATTTTAGCACGCTAATGTAATATTGTAAAGAATTATTTCCGCTCCCCAAAAGTCTTTTCTGTTTCCACCAAAAATTTCGTGTGGTTTTTGTGAGAATTAGACGTTTTCATTCATCCGCTTCAAAGCAGAACAAACACTGCTATCCTAGCAGAAAAAGCCGGGCATGTCCATCCCGGACAGAGGAAACCTGTCATGAGAGTTGATCGTCCAGCTCCAAATGACAGCTCTCCCCCTCTTGGGGATGGCATACCCGGCTGCGCTCACCTAGTCATAGGCGGGCTTATGCCCAGCTTGAAGCGCTTACTTCAGGCCGTTCTCGTAGGACTCGATCATCTTCTTGACCATCTGGCCGCCCACAGAGCCGGCCTGCTTGCTGGTCAGATCGCCGTTGTAGCCCTGCTTCAGAGTGACGCCCACCTCGTTGGCGGCCTCCATCTTGAACTTGTTCATGGCCTCGCGTGCACTGGGGACAACCAGCTTGTTGCTGCTGTTACCGTTGCTAGACATAATTTTTGTCTCTCCTTTTCTTTTTGTCTTGGTGTTGGATATTGCCTTGGATGGAACATCCGCGTCTATCTTGTCCCCCGCAAACGCTTCTATGCGCCATCCGGATTTCCTGTTTTCGTCATTTTTCCATGCATTAGGGAGCAGCGGCCGTACCACGGCGCGGAATTGGCAGGTTTCAGGTCCTGTCTTTCCGATTTGCTTCACAGCGCGCCTAGTCCCTGTATAAAACATGTCGGCCTGCCTAAGCAGCGAGGTCTGTTCCGCCACCCTGCGTTGATATTCCCCGCAGTTCGACACATCTCCAATTTTCAAACAGGACGCAGAAGTTCCGATCATAGATAAATTTTAAGGAGAAGCACTGAGCATGCCTGACTGGCATAAACAAAAAGGCCGACACCCACATAAACCGTGAGCGCCGTCCTGCTCTCACCCTATCATACGCTTCGTCTGTGGCGTAAGTTCGGCAGAGCCATCTTTTCTTACGCTGAGACCTTATCATTTCAAGGGTTTATGGCATTGATCAATACATGCCGCCCATATCGGGGTTGGCGGAAGCGGCGGGAGCGGGGGCCGCGTCGTCGCGGATTTCATATCCCTCGCATCGATCCGGTGGGCAAAGCTCACTCACGGCTTCGCCCACAAGCCCCAGCCTGCAAAAAGCCCCACGGCACAGGGCCGTGGGGCTTTGAAAGCATATTGCTTAGTACATGCCGCCCATGTCGGGGTTGGCGGGAGCGGCGGGAGCGGGGGGCTGGGGCTTGTCGGCGACCAGGGCCTCGGTGGTCAGCAGGGTGCTGGCGATGGAGGCGGCGTTCTCCAGAGCGGAACGGGTCACCTTGGTGGGGTCCACGATGCCGGAGGGGATCATGTCGCAGTAGACCTCGTTGTAGGCGTCGAAGCCGTAGCCGGTCTTGCCGGACTCCTTGATCTTCTCCAGAACCACGGAGCCGTCGATGCCGGCGTTGGCGGCGATCTGCTTCACGGGAGCGGTGAGCGCCCGGGCGATGATCTGCATGCCGGTCTTCTCGTCGCCCTCGGCCTCGGCCATCAGCTTCTCCACGGCGGGGATGGCGTTCAGGTAGGCGGTGCCGCCGCCGGCCACAATGCCCTCTTCCACAGCGGCGCGGGTGGCGTTCAAAGCGTCCTCGATGCGCAGCTTCTTCTCCTTCATCTCCACCTCGGTGGCAGCGCCAACCTTGATGACAGCCACGCCGCCGGCCAGCTTGGCCAGGCGCTCCTGGAGCTTCTCACGGTCGTAGTCGGAAGTGGTGACCTCGATCTGGCTCTTGATCTGAGCCACACGGGCCTTGATGTCCTCGGAGCTGCCGGCGCCGTTGACGATGGTGGTGTTCTCCTTGGTGACCTTCACCTGACGGGCCTGGCCCAGCTGAGCCAGAGTGGCCTCCTTCAGCTCCAGGCCCACGTCGGCGGAGATGACCTGGCCGCCGGTGAGGATGGCGATATCCTGAAGCATCTCCTTGCGGCGGTCGCCGAAGCCGGGGGCCTTGACGCACACCACGTTCAGGGTGCCGCGCAGACGGTTGACGATCAGGGTGGACAGGGCGTCGCCCTCCACGTCCTCGGCAATGATCAGCAGCTTCTTGCCGGCCTGGACCACCTGCTCCAGCAGGGGCAGCAGCTCCTGGATGTTGGAGATCTTCTTATCGGTGATGAGGATGAGGGCGTCGTCCAGATTGGCCTCCATCTTCTCGGTGTCGGTGACCATATAGGGGGTGATGTAGCCCCGGTCGAACTGCATGCCCTCGACCACCTCGGAGTAGGTCTCGGCGGTCTTGGACTCCTCGATGGTGATGACGCCGTCGTGGCCCACCTTCTCCATGGCCTCGGAGATCAGCTGGCCGATGGTCTCGTCGCCGGAGGAGACAGCGCCTACCCGGGCGATGTCGGCGGAGCCGTTCACCTTCTGGCTGTTGGCCTTCATGGCCTCAATGGCGGCGGCGGTGGCCTTGGCGATGCCCTTCTTCATGATCATGGGGTTGGCGCCGGCGGCCAGGTTCTTCAGGCCCTCCTTCACAATGGCCTGAGCCAGCAGGGTGGCGGAAGTGGTGCCGTCGCCGGCCACGTCGTTGGTCTTGGTGGAGACCTCCTTCACCAGCTGGGCGCCCATGTTCTCAAAGGGGTCCTCCAGCTCGATCTCCTTGGCGATGGTCACGCCGTCGTTGGTGATGAGGGGAGCGCCGAACTTCTTGTCCAGCACCACGTTGCGGCCCTTGGGACCCAGAGTGATCTTCACGGTGTCGGCCAGCTGGTCCACGCCCTTCTCCAGAGCCTTGCGGGCCTCCTCGCCGTAGCAAATGATTTTAGCCATAACGCATTACCTCCAAATTGAGAGAAATTCAAATACGATCAGGAATGTTCAGATAGGAATGATGAGATAGGAGATAGGAGTTTTGGTGTCCGGCAAAGCCGGACGAGATTCAAATTGGTGCGCCTTTGGCGCACACCACAACTCCTATCTTCTCACTTCTATCTCCTATCTGCCATTGTCGAGTTTACTCGACAATGGCGAGAATATCGTTCTGACGGACGATAGTCACCTCTTCGCCGTCCTTCCCACGAAACAAGGTTTCGTGGGGGCCCCTTGGAATTTGACCTGCGGCCGTCGGAAGTGAATTCCGCCGGCCTCCGGCGCTTACCGCGCCGCCCCATCTGCGATGGGGCCCCAAGGTGGACGGCTTACAGATTCATCTCCGCGGCCTTACTCGACAATGGCGAGAATATCGTTCTGACGGACGATAGTCACCTCTTCGCCGTCCACCTTGACCTGGGTGCCGGCGTACTTGCTGGTGATGACCTTGTCGCCCACCTTCACGGTCATGGTGACCTCCTTGCCGTCCACCATGCCGCCGGGGCCGACGGCCAGGACCTCGGCCACTTCGGGCTTCTCCTTGGCGGCGCCGGTGAGGATAATGCCGCCCTTGGTGGTCTCCTCGGCCTCTACCAGCTTGACAACAACGCGGTCTGCGAGGGGTTTGAGTTTCATAACAGGTTCCTCCTTATATGATGATTGGAATAAACAAAGTTCATTAGCTTTAGCACTCTTTCATTCTAAGTGCTAACCACAGTTCTCATAATACCCTTGTCAAAGAAAAAAATCAACCCCCAATTTCAAAAAATTTGAGATCAGTGGGGGAGAATTTACTCTTTGTTCACAAACAAACGTGACCAGTGCTAATTCCGACGCTTTTCCGGCTGGTAGGACAGACCGTCCGGGTAGAAAAAGTTCACCCGTTTTTCGGACAGGCGGACGGTAAAGCGGGTGTCCTCCATGACCTCCCCGTCCACCACCACGGTGATGGGCGCTTGGGCGGAGAAGGACACCTCCCGGCCGTGATACGAGTCGATCCACTGGGGGTATTTCCAATAAAGTCCCTTGGCATACCTCCCAACCAGGCGCAGAAAGGTGGGCAGGCCCACATCCCCCACCCGCAGCGCGTCCAGAATCCCGTCATCCGGCATGGCGTCCCCCACCGGCATGAATCCGCCCCCGTAGTGCCGGCCATTGCAGATGCACAGCACGGCGGTGGGGGCCTCCTCCCAGCGCCGCGCTCCCATCTCCACCGTCATGGGGCGGGTGATCCCCCGGAGGAACACCTGCTCCGCCAGAGAGAGCCGGTAGGCCCACCGGCCGGAGACGCCCCTCAGCCGCTTGTACCGGTGCACACCGGCGGCGATGCGGGCGTCCACCCCGGCGCACACCACGTCCAGCCCCAGCTTCCCGTTGCAGTCCATCAGGTCAAAGGCCGTCTGAGGACCGGCGGCCAGGGCCTCCAGATCGGAGAAGCGCTCCCGGTACCGGGGGCCGAACAGCTTGAGGAAGTCGTTGCCCGTCCCCTTGGGCACGTTGGTCACCGCCAGGAAATCGTGGCCCGCCGCCCCGTTCACCACCTCGTTGAGGGTGCCGTCCCCGCCGCAGGCGTAGAGCCGGGCGGGCGCGCCCTCCGCGGCGGCCCGCTCCGCGATTTTTCTGGCCTCCCCCGCCTCCCGGGTATAGAAGACCTCGTGGGGAACGCTCAGCCGGGAGAGCTGTTCCTCCAGCCGCCGGGTGGTCTCCCGCTTCCCGGCGGCGGGGTTGATGATAAAAATATGGCGGATGACAGACGCCCCCTTTCCCCGCGTCCGGCCGCCTGCGGCGGCTAGGCGCGCATCGTTACAAATACATAAACAGATCGCACTTGAGCATGCCGTTATAGAGTTTGCGCTTTTTGTCCGCTTTCTTGCCAAAGGTGCGCTCAAACTCGGTGTGGGAGGAGAGCAGGTACAGCTTCCAGCCCTCGGGGAATTTACTCCAGGCCCTGCCGAAGGCCCGGTAGAGCTCCTCGGCCTCCCTCCGCTCCATGATCCGCTCGCCGTAGGGGGGATTGGTGACCACCCGGCCGTACAGCCCGCCCCAGTGGAAGGTGCGGGCGTCGTCCACGTCGAAGCGGACCACGTCGTCCACCTCGGCCAGGGCGGCGTTGTGCCGGGCCAGCTCCACCGCCGCCGGGTCCAGGTCCCCGCCCCAGATCTCATAGTCCCCATGGAACTCCTTATCCATGGCCTCGTCCGCCGCCTGGAGCCACAGCTTCTTGTCCACGAAGGCCCACTTCTGGGCGGAGAAGGTTCGGTTCAGGCCGGGGGCCCGGTTTTTGGCGATGAGGGCGGCCTCGATGGGGATGGTCCCCGACCCGCAGAAGGGGTCGCAGAGGGGGTCCCGCCCCCGGTACCGGGACAGGATCACCATGGCCGCCGCCAGGGTCTCCCGCAGGGGGGCGGCCACTCCCTGGGCCCGGTAGCCCCGCTTGTGGAGCCCCGCCCCGGAGGTGTCCAGCATCAGGACGGCCTCGTCCCCCATGATGGAGAACTGCACCTGATAGAGGGCCCCGGTCTCTGGCAGGGTGTTCAGGCCGTACTTGGCCCCCAGCCGGGCGGCAATGGCCTTCTTGACAATGGACTGGCAGGCGGGCACCGAGTGGAGGGCGGAGTTGAGGCTGTGGCCCTTCACCGGGAACTGGCCCTCCCGGGGGATGAAGCGCTCCCAGGGCAGGGCACGGGTGCCCTCAAACAGGGCGTCGAAGTCCTGGGCCGGGAAGGAGCCCAGCACCAGCAGCACCCGCTCCCCGGTGCGCAGGTTCAAATTCAGACGGGCGAGGTCCAGGGCGGCGCCCTGGCAGAACACCCGCCCGTTCTCCGCCCGGACCTGGTCCAGGCCCAGGCGGCGCAGCTCGTCGGCGGTCAGGCCCTCCACCCCGAACAGGGTGGGGACGGAAAAAGTCAGCTCTTGAGACATGGGGGAAACCTCCTGAAACGCCGGACGAGGGCGTCCTGCCGGCGTATGTTTCTGATTCCCCCTCAGTATACTGGAAAACAGGCCCGTTCGCAATTCCCCCGGGAAACTTTGTCCGGGCCCGAAAATAAAAGCGCGGCCCCGTGCGGATGCGTGCGGATGAGCCGGGGGCGCCGCGGAGGTGCAAAACGGCCAAAATCTTAAAAAAACCTTACAAAACCGCTGTGGAAAAAACACGAATCTTGTGGTATTATAATGGTGCAGCCAGCAAAATAGGACGTGTGGCCGAGACTGGAGCTCCGAAGCGGACCTGGACGGCTGGAGGCAGAGCAAAACAAGTTCCTTCCAATGCAAAATTTTGAAGAAAGGAGCCGCATATGCAACCTATATTTTGGCTGGCCGCCCTGATCCTGTTCGGCGTCGGGGAAGCTGTGACGGTGGGCCTCACCTCCATCTGGTTTGCCCTGGGCTCTCTGGGCGCCCTGATCGTCAGCAGCCTGGGCTTTGGATTCTGGCCGCAGTTCATCACCTTTGTGGTCCTGTCCGCCATCTCCATGGCCCTCCTCCGGCCCATCGCCCAGAAGCTGCTCAAGCCCAACTACTCCGCCACCAACGCGGACCGGGTGCTGGGGACCACCGGACTGGTCACCGAGGAGATCAACAACATCGCCGGCAAGGGCCTGGTCAATCTCTCCGGGCAGGTTTGGAGCGCCCGCAGCAGCCAGGCCGACGGCGTGATCCCTGCCGGTCAAGAGGTCCGGGTCCTGAAAATCCAAGGCGTCAAAGTCATTGTCGAACCTGTGTGAGGCAAAGACTGAATTTCCAAATGTATCACAATCCACAGCATTTTTAAATCATTATTTAAAGTAAGGAGCGGAGATCATGTTAGACAATATTGTTGCCTTTATCGTCCCCGTCGTTGTGATTGTCCTTGTGCTGGCCGTGCTGGCCGCCAACATCCGCGTGGTCCAGCAGTCCCGGGCCTTCGTCATTGAACGGCTGGGCGCGTTCCAGACCGTGTGGGGCGTGGGCCTCCACTTCAAGATCCCCTTCATTGAGCGGGTGGCTAAGAACGTGTCCCTGAAGGAGCAGGTGGTGGATTTCCCGCCCCAGCCCGTCATTACCAAGGATAACGTGACCATGCAGATCGACACCGTCATCTACTTCCAGATCACCGACCCCCGCCTGTATACCTACGGCGTGGAGAACCCCATGGGGGCCATTGAGAACCTCACCGCCACCACCCTGCGGAACATCATCGGCGACCTGGAGCTGGACCAGTCCCTCACCAGCCGTGACCACATCAACACCCAGATGCGGGCCATCCTGGATGAGGCCACCGACAGCTGGGGCATCAAGGTCAACCGGGTGGAGCTGAAGAACATCATGCCTCCCCGGGACATTCAGGAGTCCATGGAGAAGCAGATGCGGGCCGAGCGGGAGCGCCGCGAGGCTATCCTCCAGGCCGAGGGCCAGAAGCAGTCCCAGATCCTGGTGGCCGAGGGCGAGAAGCAGTCCGCCATCCTGCGGGCCGACGCCGAGAAGCAGGCCGCCATTCTCCAGGCCGAGGGCGCCAAGCAGGCCAAAATCCTGGAGGCCGAGGCTCAGGCTGAGGCCATCATGAAGGTGCAGCAGGCCACCGCCGACGCCATCAAGCTCATCAACGAGGCCAACCCCGGCGACGGCGTCCTGAAAATCAAGGCTCTGGAGGCCTTTACCGCCGCCGCCAACGGCAAGGCCACCAAGATCATTGTCCCCAGCGAGATTCAGGGGCTGGCCGGTCTGGCCGCCGCGGCCAAGACGGTGTTTGACACCGAGGACCCCAAGGCCACCATCACCAAGACCGTCCCCAAGCAGTAACTTCCTGACAGAAGCAAGGGCCGCCCCAGCAGAGGCGGCCCTTTTTCAAACCCTGATAGGAGTGAACCACATGAAGAAATGGTGCTTTCTGCTGGCCGCGCTCCTTCTGCTTCCCCTGAGCGCCTGCGGCGGCAGTGAGGATGAGTCCTGCCTCCGGGGCCGGGTGGCGGAGGTCCAGCGGGGGGCGGACGGTCTCCCCTCTGCTCTGATTCTGGACATCGGGGATGGGGAGCAGGAGGGTGTGCTTTGGGACGAGGCAACCCAGTGGGCGCTCCCTCCGGCGGCAGCGGAACTTTCCCCAGCTGAGGTCTGGGAAGACCCCCTGGGCATGGAGGTGACCGTCTACCTCAGTCCGGAGGCGGGGCCGGGTTCCCTTACTGCCCGGAACGGCACGGAGTTTTCCGACGCCGGCACGGCGGATTTTTTGACGGTGGATGAGATCCGTCTTCCGGAGTTCCTCACCCTCTCCGACGGAACGGAGGCGGAAATCTGGGTGGACTTCTGGGGAGACCGGTCCTACCGCCTGTCCGACGGGACGGAGTTGCTCCGGGAGCGCCCCCAGGAGATGGATTTTTCCACTTACCATGTGGAGGGGGACACCCCGCTCACGGCGCTGCCCGCCGCCCTGCTGGAGGGGGTCGCCGCCTATTACCAGGAGCGGGGCGACATTTATGACATCCAGGAGGTGGTGGAGCGGGCCTATCAGGCCTTCCGGCAGTCGGAGGACCCGGAACAGTTTTCCAACTTTCTGGTGGAACAGCGGGTGGGGTGGGCCGCCACCGCCCCCGGGGTGTACTACTTTCGCACCACCGTGATCCTTCCGGTCCGGGAGCAGGAGATCACGGAGCACCAGTTTACCGACGCCTTTGACAAGGAGACCGGGGAGCACATTCCCAACCAGGACCTGTTCTCGGTGGGACAGGCGGAGGCCATCGCAGCCATCGTGGCCGGGACTCAGGCCGTCGGGCAGGAGGCCCAGACTATGGAGGAATATTTTCAGTGGTCCTATCTGTCCTTTGAACCGGATGAGCTGGTGGTGTGTTATCCGGCGGGAGCTCTGCCCGGACAGGAGCCCACCAGTATCTGGGGAGTGGACTACATCGGGCTGGAGGACGTGCTGTACCCCTGGGCCGTGCCTCAGATGCGGGAGCAATGACCAGACACACAACAAACCCGCCCCCTGGGACCGCCTGTCGGAATACCTACAAGGGTCCAGGAATTTTTAAGGAAATCTTTATTTGACTTTCCATGGTCCACTGCTACAATGAAAATATCTTTCCGGAACGATTCCGGAGACCCGGAGAAAGGAAGATGCACGTGAAAAAGAAACTTATCAGCCTGCTGCTGGCCCTGGGTATGCTGGGCGGCACCCAGACCGCCCTGGCGGCGGAGCCCGCCGCTCAGGAGGCGGCCCCCCTGCCCGCCTGGTCCTACGGCATGCTGGCCGACGGCTACTCCCTGGGGCTGTTTGGAGACGAGATCTACACCCAGCACAGCCAGACCGTGACCACAGAACAGCTGGATACCATGACTAAGGTGGTGGCCGGCAAGCTGGCCCTGCTGGAGGTGGAGACCCGGCCCGCCGCTGAGGAGGGCCTGGTCATTGACACCACCCGGGGCGGCGTGGTCAACGCCCTGTACCAGGAGGCGGCCGCCTACGCCTTCCCCGGCATCGAGGCGGGGGCGGAGGAGTTTATGACCTCGGTGGGCGCCCTGGCCGGCGACGGCTCCAGCCTGCGCCTGGAGGAGCCCTGCACCCTTCTGGAGGCCGCCGCCATGGCCGACAGCCTGATTCTCAACCTGTACGACCAGCAGAACGCCGGTTCCCTGGGCCTGCTGTGGAAGGCGGACAACGGGGAGGGCAACACCCTGTACCTGCTGGGGAGCATCCACACCGACGTGAACAACACCTACCCCTTCCACAAGCAGCTGCGGGACATCATCCTGAACGCGGACCAGGTGTCCTTTGAGCTGGACTTCAACGACCAGGCCCAGATCGCCGAGTTTGCCGCCATGCAGGTGTACTCCGACGGCACCACCCTGGCCGACCACGTCTCCCCGGAGCTGTACCAGGCCACGGTGAAGGTGGCCGCCCAGCTGGGAATGGACGAGCAGGCCATCGCCCAGTACAAGGCCTGGGCTCTGGCCACCTCCTTCCAGTCCCTGGCCACCGTGGACGAGACCACCAGCTCCAACGCCATGGCGGTGGACCTGTACGTCAACGCCAAGGCGGCCAACGCCGGCATCCCCATCGACGCGGTGGAGACCTACGCCTTCCAGGGCGGCATCTTCGATAACCTGTCCCCCGCGTACCAGGAGACCTATCTGGCCAGCGGCCTGCTGATGGCCGTGGACGTGAACACCGTGGACCAGGAGACCCGGGACGCCCTGGTGGCCGTGCTGGGGGAGGAGGCCCTGGAGCCCGCCACCCAGGAGGCCATCCAGGCCCAGGTCGACCAGATCAGCGCCATGATGGAGACCTGGAAGAACCGGGACGTGGCCGGCTTTGAGAAGATCTATAACAAAGAGGCCATCCTGGAGAGCGACGACGAGCTCAACAGCAAGCTCTTCACCGACCGGGACCCGGGCATGATCCGGTACGCCGCCGACTACCTGAGCCAGGAGGGCTCTCACACCGGACTGATGGTGGTGGGCGCCGGGCACATGGTGGGCGGCACCGGCATCGTCCAGGGCCTCATCGACCAGGGCTATACCGTGGAGGTCGTCCCCAACCCCTGAACTTTCTCAATACATCCCAATCCCGGCCATCTGGCCGGGATTTTTTAACTGCTGGTTAACGTCCGGTCCGGCTTTCTTTCCCAACGCTCCGTTGTGCATTGGCGCAAACTCTGGTAGGATAAGGACAGAGAGAAGGAGGGAGCGCCATGAAGCTCAACGAGGTGATCCGCACCCGGCGGCAGGCCCTGGGCCTGACCCAGGAGCAGCTGGCCCAGAAGCTGGGGGTGTCCGCCCCGGCGGTAAACAAGTGGGAGCGGAATCTGAACTACCCGGACGTCACCCTGCTGCCCGCCCTGGCCCGGACCCTGGGGGTGGACCTGAACACCCTGCTGTCCTTTCAGGAGGACCTGACCGACCAGGAGATCGGGCTGTTTTTGAACCAGCTGTACGAGGCCAGTCAGGAGGCGGGCTGTGGGGCCGCCTTCCAGCTGGCCCGGGACAAGCTGCGGGAGTACCCTAACAGCGACAAGCTGGCCTACAACGTAGCGGGCATGCTGGCGGGCGTCCTGGCCCTCCAGCCGGAGGCCGGCGGCCCGGAGCGGCAGGCGCAGGAGGCGGAGGTCACCGCCCTCTATGAGCGGTGCGTCCGCAGCGCCGACCCCCAGGTGCGGGAGTGGTCCACTTACGCCCTGGCCTCCCGCTGTGTGAAGACCGGGGCGTTGGACCGGGCGGAGGAGCTGCTGGGTCAGCTGTCCGACGCCCACCGGGAGAAACGAGAGCTCAAGGCCCGCCTGCGCTGGGCCCAGGGGCGGCGGGAGGAGGCCTGGGTATTCCTGGAGCAGGAGCTGTTCGACCGGGCCCACAGCATTCAGACCACCTTGCTGTCCATGATCGACTGGGCCCTGGAGGAGGGGGACCGGGAGCGGGCCCACATTCTGGCCGGCGCCGCCGTCCGCTCCGGGGAGGTCTTTGATCTGTCCGACTACGCGGTGCTCTCCACCCCCTTCCAGATGGCGGCGGCGGAGCAGGACGGGCCCAGAGCTCTGGAGCTGCTGGAACAGCTCCTCCACAGCCTGACGGTGCCCTGGGACCTGGCCGCCTCCCCCCTCTACCCCCACCTGCCCACCAAGGACGCGGTGGGGGAGGATCAGCGCGCCCTGATCCCGCCCATCCTGGACAGCATGGAGCGGGACCCGGAGTGCGTCTTTCTCCGGGAGACGCCGGGGTACGCGGAGCTGATTCAGCGGTACCGAAACGAGGTCACCTGACGTTCAGACAAAAAGCCGTGGGTGACGCCTTTCCATGCGTTCCCACGGCTTTTATTGATTCGGGTTTGTTCAGCGGGCGGCGGTTTTCTTCTCCGCCTGGGTATGGCAGTACCACAGGAGCAGCCCCACCCCCAGGCCCCCCGCCAGATTGCCCAGGGTGACCGGGATCAGGTTGGCGGCCGCTCCCGCCAGGGTGAGAGAGGACAGGTCCACCCCCGCCTCCACCGCCAGAGCCGCGTACTCCGGCACGGTTGCGGCCATCAGGGCGGCCCCGATGTAATAGAGGTTGGCGATGCAGTGCTCAAAGCCGCACAGCACAAAGAAGCACACCGGCAGATAGGCCCCCAGCAGCCGTCCGGCGGTGTCCTTGGCGGAGTTGGCGGCCAGCACCCCCAGACACACCAGGAAGTTGCATAAAATCCCCAGGCCGAAGGCGTTTCCAAAGGACATGGCGCACTTGGCGGCCCCCACCCGGATGGTGTACACCGCCAGAGCCCCGGCGGAGTAGTCCAGCTGGCCGCAGAAAACGCACAGCGCCGCCACCAGTCCGGCCCCCAGGATGTTACCCAGGTAGGACAGCGCCCAATTTCGCAGCAGCTGTCCCACCGTCCCGCCTCCGTCCAGCAGGGTGATGGGCAGCATGCAGTTGCCGGTGAACAGCTCCGACCCGGTGACCACCACCAGCCCCAGGCCGAAGGGGAACAACAGGGCGCAGACCGTTCGGAGGGTCCAGGTGTCCGCAATGCCGTAGGCGGCGGTGTTGGTGGCGGCGCCGGCCACCGCGATGATGGCTCCCGCCAGAATGCCCAGCAGCAGGAGGCTGGCTGTCGGGCGGTTCAGCTTTCCCCGGCCCGCCGCGCTGTAAGCGGCGATCATTTCCCCCGGGGTGAGATAGAGACGCTCCATATTTGTTTCCCTGTTTGAGGCAGGGTACACTCCTTTCCCATCGGATTTTGTGTAAAAGGGAAGGCGGGGAACTGGTTCCCCGCCTCAGCTTGTCGAAAAACCTCTGTTCAGACGAATCCGCCCGAGTGTTGGCGGGGGAGCTCGAGGGGGCGGCAGCCCGCCTCGAGTGGGATCGAATGCCCTGAATGCCTTGCAGGGCAAGGCGTTCAGCGAGCGCAGCGAGGACTTTTCCGCCGCGCAGCGGCGGGAAAGTAACGGCATTTTTTCAGGCTGTCGGAAAAGTCCTTGGACTTTTTCGACAGCCTGAGGCGGGGAACTGGTTCCCCGCCTCCTCTTTGTGTTCAGAAAGGGGGATCAGAACAGGCCGGTGATCTTCCCGTTCTCATCCACATCGATCTTCTCCGCGGCCGGGACCTTGGGCAGCCCGGGCATGACTTCCCCACGGGTCAGGCCCCGTGGGGGCCCCTTTGGATCGAAATGCTCGGGCGAAATGAATTCGCCCTGCGCCAAGGTTTTGCTGCGCAAAACGCTTGTACGCCGCACCTGCGGCGAAAACATGCCCATGCCCGGCTCAGAACAGCCCGGTAATCCGGCCGTTCTCGTCCACGTCGATTTTCTCCGCGGCCGGGACCTTGGGCAGGCCGGGCATGGTCATGATGTCGCCGGTGAGGGCCACCAGGAAGCCCGCCCCAGCGGACACCTTCACATTCCGTACCGTAACTGTAAAGCCCTTTGGGGCCCCCAGCAGGCCGGGGTCGTCGGAGAAGGAGTACTGGGTCTTGGCCATGCAGATGGGCAGGTCCCCAAAGCCCAGGTCGGTGAGCTGCTTCACCTGCTTCTTGGCGGCGGGGGTGAGGACCACTCCGTCCCCGTGGTAGATCTTCTTCACAATGGCCTCCAGCTTCTCCTCAATGGGGAGCTGGGCGTCGTAGGCGTACTGGAAGCGGTTCTCCTCCTCGCACAGGCGGACCACCTCTTCGGCCAGGGCCTTGCCGCCCTCGCCGCCCTTGGCCCACACCTCGCTGAGGGCCACATTGACCCCCAGCTCCCGGCACTTGGCCTCCACCAGGTCCAGCTCGGCCTTGGTGTCGGTGGGGAAGGCGTTGACGGCCACCACACAGGGCAGCCCGTACACAGTTTTGATGTTGCCCACATGCTGGAGCAGGTTGGGCAGGCCCTTCTCCAGGGCCTCCAGATTCTCCTGGTTCAGCTCCGCCTTGGGCACGCCGCCGTGGTACTTCAAGGCGCGCACCGTGGCCACCACCACCACCGCCGCGGGGGTCAGGCCGGCCATGCGGCACTTGATGTCCAAAAACTTCTCCGCCCCCAGGTCGGCGGCAAAGCCGGCCTCGGTGACCACATAGTCCCCCAGCTTCAGGGCCATGCGGGTGGCCATGATGGAGTTGCAGCCGTGGGCGATGTTGGCGAAGGGGCCGCCGTGGATAAAGGCGGGGGTCCCCTCCAGGGTCTGGACCAGATTGGGCTTCAGAGCGTCCTTCAGCAGGGCGGTCATGGCACCCTCCGCCTTCAGGTCGTGGGCGGTCACCGGCTTGCCGTCGTAGGTGTAGGCCACGATGATGCTGCCCAGCTTCTGCTTCAGGTCCATCAGACTGGTGGCCAGGCACAGCACCGCCATGATCTCGCTGGCCACCGTGATGTCAAAGCCGTCCTCCCGGGGCACGCCCTGCATCCGGCCGCCCAGGCCGTCCACAATGTGGCGCAGCTGCCGGTCGTTCATGTCCACCACCCGCCTCCAGGTGATCTGCTTGACGTCGATGCCCAGGGCGTTGCCCTGCTGAATGTGGTTGTCCAGCATGGCGGCCAGCAGGTTGTTGGCCGCGCCGATGGCGTGGAAGTCGCCGGTGAAGTGCAGGTTGATGTCCTCCATGGGGACCACCTGGGCATACCCGCCGCCGGCGGCTCCCCCCTTGATGCCGAACACCGGGCCCAGAGAGGGCTCCCGCAGGGCGGCGATGGACTTCTTTCCAATTTTGCGCAGGCCGTCCGCCAGACCCACAGAGGTGGTGGTCTTGCCCTCGCCGGCGGGGGTGGGGGTGATGGCGGTCACCAGGATCAGCTTGCCGTCCTCCGCCTGTACCTCATTCAAAAGCTTGTAGTCCACCTTGGCCTTGTACCGGCCGTAGCACTCCAGGTACTCCTCCGGCACGCCTGCCGTCTCTGCGATCTCCTGGATGGGCTTCATTTGGGTGCTCTGCGCGATTTCGATGTCAGTCAACATGTCCAAATTCCTCCTTCGTCATAGAAAGCGGTGAGCCCTGCATAAAAAAAGGGCGCACCCTCAGTTCGGTGCGCCCAGACGGTCGGCATTGAGGCGGCTTTGGCGCCCGCTATACTTCATGTGGTTTCCATCCACTTCCGTCAGTCGTATAGCTCCTGTTCCCCACGGGAAAGTATTTGTAGTGTATCACAGCTTTTTTCATCCGTCAAGTCGTACTTCACATGTCCACCCGCCGTCTGAGGGCCAAAGGCCTGGTCCGGGAACCTGTCTCTTGTGGAGCGGAGCTGCGAGCTCAGCGGTCCGTCTCCCACTCCAGAATCGTTCCAGTGGAGGCGTCGATGGTGAAATCGTATTCGGTCTGACCGCTGCGCAGCTCCCCCTCATAGACCATGCGGCCGTCGTCCCGTTCCAGCTTGAACTCCCGGTAAGTGCCGGTAGTACCGGCCCGCTGTTCCACAATTTGCTTGGCCCGCGCCTCGCCGATGTAGGAGCCGGAGGAGTCGGCGGCCGTGTAGCGCTCCGCGTCAAAGTCGTAGCTCAGAATCTCTCCGGTGGCGGCGTCAATCTCGTAGTCGTACTCTTTGCTGCCGCTGTAAAACTCAACCTCATAGGTCCGGCGGCCGTCGTCGTAGTCCAGCTTGGCGTGGAGAAACACTGCGTTGGAAGCGGACACCCCGGCATGGTTCAGGGCGATGGTCTTGGCCTTCCCCGCGCCGATGTCGGCGCTGGACTGCGTGCCGCCGGAGGAACCGGGGACATACCCTTCAATGTCAAAGTCGTAGCTGACTATGGCCCCGGACTGGGCGTCGATCTCGTAGTCGTACTCCTTGTTTCCGCTCCAGAAATCCACATCGTACACGGCCCGGCCGTCGTCGTACTCAAATTGGCTTCGGACGAAGGTAGCCTGAGAGGCGGAGATGCCGGCGTGGTTCAGGGCAATCTCCCTGGCTTTGGCCGCGCCGAGATAGGAGCCGGCGTTGGCCGCGCCGCCGCTTGTTCCGGTGGACTGGGACTCAGAGCTGGTAGTGAGAATAACGGTCTTGGTGCTGTTGTCCCAGGACACGTTCAACCCCAGGGCCTTTCCGATAGAGGCCACAGGCAGATACGTGGTGCCGTTGATGGTGAAGGGCTCCACCTCGTTACCGTAAGCGTCCCGCAGATCGACTGTCTGTCCATTCAGGGTGACCTTCATGTTCGCGTAGCCCAGATGGGCGATTCGGGAGCCGGAAGCCGCCAGAGTGGGGAGGGTCAAAGCGCTCACCAGCAGAGTGAGAGCCGCGCCGCCGGCGATCCAGGTTTTCCAATTCTTTTTCATATCCAATTCCTCCTGTCGTTTTGTGGCAGTTGTTTTGTGCGTTCAATTATGTAATGCGGCGGCAGGGAATTTTATTGCGCTCCAAGAAAAATTTTTCAGAAATTTTTTTGAATCCGCGGGACAGCGATGCGGCAGAGCAAAATTGTCAGAATTCGTACGCATACGTCCGGCTCTTGCATCAAGCCGCCCGGCAAAAGGAGGAAGCCCCCCTATTGCGCGCGCATCCAGATGAAAAACGGGAGAGGCGCGCTGGCGCGGCGTCTCTCCCAGGAAAAACCTATTGTTTCTTTTGCGCTGCCCGCGCAACTCAGGGCAGTTCAGCGCTCTGGGAAACGGCCCTGTTTACCAGGGGAACCAGCCGTCGTCCTCCCGGGCGGCCAGCACGTCCAGCGCGCCGTCCAGCAGCCCGGCCGCATCGGCCCGGGTGAGGGTATCGCCCAGGGCGGCGGAGTTGGTCTCCTCCTCCCGCAGCACGCCGGAGGCGGCCAGGTTGGCGGCGGCCTGGCTGGCCCAGTGGGCCCCGGTCCCCTCAGAGGCAAAGACCTCCAGAGGCACGTCGGCCACGTCCAGCAGGTTGTTGAGCATCACGGTGGCCTCCCCCTGGGTGATGGCTTCCTCCGCCCCAAAGACGGGGGCGCCGCTGCCGTCTCTGGAGCCCTGGATCACCCCCGCCGACAGGGCGGAGGAGACGCAGCCCTTGGCCCAGGTGGGGATGGCGGCGTCATCGGAGAAGCCAGTGACCGTCACATCCTCCATGGGCTCCAGACCGGCGGCCGCCATGGCCAGGGAGAGGAACTCCGCCCGGGAGACCGCCTGGTCCGGGTCAAAGAAATACTGGCCGTTCCGGTACTCGCCCACGAAAATGCCCTCCTCCGCCAGGCGGAGGGCCGCCTTGTGGGCGGGGCTGCCGTCCAGGTCGGCGTAGTCCACCTTGGTGTCCGGTTTGTCGATCCGGATGGTCACCCTGGCCTCGGGAGAGGTGTTCCCGGCGGAGTCGATGGCCACATAGGTGAAGGAGTCCTTGCCCGTCTTGTTCTCATAGGGGGTGTAGACGAACCGGGCGGAGCCGTCCTCGGAGAGCTCCACGCTGCCCCGGGCGGGGGTGTCGGTGAGTTGGAAGGTGAGGGTGTCCCCCTCCCCGTCCACCGCGTCAAAGTAGCCGGTGATGGCCACGTTCCGGTAGGTGGACAGGTCCATGTTCCGGGCGATGGGGGCCTCATTGGCGGCGGTGAGCAGGTAGAGGGTGACGGTGGTGTCCTCCGGCTGGACGGAGGAGGACGAGAAGGCGGGGGTGAAGGTGAAGCTGGTGGTGGTGACGGTGGGGGCGGGGCTGGACTGGAAGGCCAGCCCGGACAGGGCGGTGGCGTCGATCACCGTGCCCACGGTCAGCGCCTGCCCGCCCATGGTGAGGGAGCCCGCCCCGGGGTCGGGGAGGGAGACCAGGGTGATGTGGGACAGCACGGCGTCTGCGCCGGACTCCACCGCAAAGTCCTGGGGGGAGAAGGCGATGGTGTCCCCCACCAGACCGTTTTTGGTGAAGTCGGCCACGGCGGGGACCTCCTCCTTCTTGTCCCAGAAGAAGGCGGAGGCGGACAGGGGCAGGGCGCAGACCAGCAAGAGGGTCAGCACGGCGGCCAGTCCGCGCCGGAAAAGAGGAAACTGTTTCAAGGGGATGACCTCCTTATTGAATGGATGTGCTCCTAGTATCTGCCTGGATGGGGAAATGATACAGGAAAAGAAAGGGGGGCGTTTCCGGCGGGGCGAAACAGGGAAGGCTGGGGGCGGAAAAAGAGGCGTTTTCCCCGCCGCGCTGCTCCTTGTATCCGGGGAAAAATCGTGATATAATAAGACGGTTTCCGAGTTTTCCCATACAAAATGGACCATACTACCGATTGAGAGGCTGCTGTTATGACTTACAAGGAAGAATTTATTACCTTTATGGTGCGCTCCGGCGTGCTGACCTTCGGGGACTTCACCACCAAGTCCGGGCGGAAGACCCCCTACTTCGTGAACACCGGCAACTACAAGACCGGCGCCCAGGCCGCCAAGCTGGGCGACTACTACGCCGCCTGCATCCAGGAGCACATGCCCGACGGCATCACCTGCCTGTTCGGCCCCGCCTACAAGGGCATCCCCTTGGCGGTGTCCGCCGCCGCCTCCCTGTACCGGAACTACAACCGGGACCTGCCCTACTGCTTCAACCGCAAGGAGGTCAAGGACCACGGCGAGGGGGGCTCCATGGTGGGCTATAAGCCCCAGGACGGGGACGATGTGGCCATCATCGAGGACGTGGTCACCGCCGGCACCGCCGTGCGGGAGTCCATCGAGCTCTTCAAGCACGTGGCCGACGTGAACATGAAGGCCCTCTTTGTCAGCGTGGACCGGATGGAGCGGGGCACCCGGGAGTGCTCCACCCTGGACGAGCTGCGCCAGGACTACGGCATCCAGGTATTCCCCATCGTCACCGTGCGGGAGGTCATCTCCTTCCTCCACAACAACCCCATCGACGGCAAGGTGTATATCGACGACGACATGAAGGCCAAGATGGAGGCCTATCTGGAGGAGTACGGAGCCAAGGGCTGAGCCATAAAATCCTCCGTCCCTCTCGGAGAGCGGAGGGGGGCCTCCGGGGGGAACTGGTGCCCCCCGGAAAACGCGGCGCGCGAACGCGCAGAGCGGTCCCCGCAGGGACCGCCCGCGTTTTGGATGGAGGCCTACCTGGAGTAGTACGGGGCCAAAGCATAACCATTTGAAATTGGCCTGCGGCCAAAGGAGCGGTTTTGAGATGTTGAGTGTACTCTTTGCCCTGAGCGTGTTCCTGGCGTTTATTTTTCCTGCTGCTTTAATCCTGGCCATCAAAGGAGCGATTCAGGGAAATGAGCGGATCGGCTGGACCTTTTTGTGCTGTCTCTCCTTTGCCATAATCGTGTTTACCACTATCATGGTGGCCGGCACCTATTAAGCTGCCTGTATTCTGCCGGGAGAGGAGGAGACCCTTATGCCTGACAAACCTAAACATCGCCACACCGGACACCGGGAGCGGATGAAAGCGGAATTTCTGGCCCGGGGGCTGGAGGGCTGGCCCGACCACCGGGTGCTGGAGCTGCTGCTGTTCTACACCATCCCCCAGGGGGATGTGAACGACCTGGCCCACGAGCTGGTGGAGCGGTTCGGCTCCCTGGCCGGGGTGCTGGACGCCTCGGTGGAGGAGTTGAAGAAGGTGAAGGGAGTGGGGGACCACACGGCGGTCTTTCTCCGCATGCTCCCGGCGGTGCTGGGCCGGTACCAGGGGGCCCGCACCCGGCTGAGCGCCATCATCAACAGCCCGGAGGAGGCCTACGCCTGGCTGGAGCCCTACTTCTTCGGGGCCCGGAACGAGATGGTCTACGTCCTGTGCCTGGACGGCAAGCGCCAGGTCCTGGGGGTCCGAAAGGTGGCCGAGGGCAGCATTGAGCTGGCGGAGGTGAACACCCGGCGCATCGCCGAGGAGGCCATCGGCCTGCGGGCCGCCCAGATCTACGTGGCCCACAACCATGTGAGCAACCTGGCCATCCCCTCCCAGGCGGACTGGCTGACCACCGACACCCTCCGGGGCGCTCTGCGCCCCATCGGCATCGAGCTCATTGACCACCTGGTGTTTGTGGACGGGGATATGGTCTCCCTGAAAGACAGTGAGCACCTCAAAGGTTTACAGTACGTGTAATGTGTGACGGGCATGCTCCTCTCCATTTTCATTGGAGAGGAGCAAAACCATCTTGCTGGGGAACATTTGTTCTGATATAATAAAGAGAATCCAAACAGGGGGAGGGGCGGAGATGCCCAAATTTGAAGTGGTTTCCGAGTATACGCCCTCCGGCGACCAGCCGGAGGCCATTGAGGCGCTGTCCAACGGCATTGAGATGGGTCTGGACGAGCAGACCCTCCTGGGCGTCACCGGCTCGGGCAAGACCTTCACCATGGCCAAGATTATCGAGAAGGTCCAGCGCCCCACCCTGGTGCTGGCCCACAACAAGACCCTGGCCGCCCAGCTGTGCGCCGAGTTCCGGGAGTTCTTCCCCAACAACGCGGTGGAGTATTTCGTCTCTTACTACGACTACTATCAGCCGGAGGCCTACATCCCCCACACAGACACCTTCATCGAGAAGGACTCCGCGGTCAACGAGGAGATCGACCGGCTGCGCCTGTCCGCCACCGCCTCCCTGCTGGAGCGGCGGGACGTGATCGTGGTGTCCTCCGTTTCCTGTATCTATGGCCTGGGCGAGCCGGAGGACTTTGCCGCCATGATGGTGGCCCTACGGGTGGGCATGACCATGGAGCGGGACGAGCTTTTGAAGCGCCTGGTGGCCATCCGCTATGAGCGCAACGACATCGCCTTCGAGCGCAACATGTTCCGGGTCCGGGGGGACACGGTGGAGGTGTGGCCCGCCTACTGGAAGGACACCGCTCTGCGCATCGAGTTTTTTGGGGACGAGATCGACCGCATCAGTGAGATCAACGTGGTCACCGGAACCCCCATCCGACGGCTGAACAACATCCCCATCTGGCCGGCCACTCACTACGTCACCCCCAAGGAGAAGATGGACGCCGCCATCCAGGAGATTTATAAAGAGCTGGAGGAGCGTGTGGCCTTCTTTGAGAGGGAGGGCAAGCTCATCGAGGCCCAGCGCATCAAGCAGCGCACCATGTACGACATCGAGATGATGCAGGAGCTGGGCTACTGCTCCGGCATTGAGAACTACTCCCGGGTCATCGAGGGGCGGCCGGTGGGGTCGCCCCCCCACACCCTGCTGGACTACTTCCCCAAGGACTTCGTGCTGTTCATCGACGAGAGCCACGTGACCCTCCCTCAGGTGCGGGCCATGTACAACGGGGACCGGGCCCGGAAGACCACCCTGGTGGACTACGGCTTCCGCCTGCCCTGCGCCTATGACAACCGCCCCCTGAAATTTGAGGAGTTTGAAAAACGCCTCAATCAGGTGGTCTATGTCTCCGCCACCCCCGGCGAGTACGAGCGCACCCGCTCCGGCCAGATCGTGGAGCAGGTCATCCGGCCCACCGGCCTGCTGGACCCCAAGGCGGAGGTCCGCCCGGTGGAGGGCCAGATCGACGACCTGATCGGAGAGATCAACACCCGCACCCAGCGCAACGAGCGGGTGCTCATCACCACCCTCACCAAGAAGATGGCGGAGGACCTCACCGCCTACCTCCAGAACACCGGCATCAAGGTCCGGTATATGCACCACGACATCGATACCATCGAGCGCATGGAGATCATGCGGGACCTCCGTCTGGGCACCTTTGACGTGCTGGTGGGCATCAACCTGTTACGCGAGGGCCTGGACCTGCCCGAGGTGTCCCTGGTGGCTATCCTGGACGCGGACAAGGAGGGCTTCCTCCGGTCGGAGACCTCCCTCATCCAGACCATCGGCCGGGCGGCCCGAAACGCCGACGGTATGGTCATCCTGTACGCCGACACCATCACCCCCTCCATGCGCCGGGCCATGGACGAGACCGAGCGCCGCCGGGAGAAGCAGGACGCCTATAACAAAGCCCACGGCATCACCCCCAAGACGGTGGTCAAGTCGGTGCGGGAGCTGCTGGAGATCTCCGCCACCGCCGAGGACGTGGCCTCCGACGAGCGCCAGGGCAGGGTCAAGGCCATGACCAAACAGGAGAAGGCCGCCGAGATCGCCCGCCTGGAAAAGGCCATGAAAGAGGCGGCAAAAATGTTGGAGTTCGAGCTGGCGGCTTCGTTAAGAGACCAGATCATCGAGTTGAGAGGGAAGTAAGGAGAATTTTATGGATTCTCTCCCAAAACGAAAACAGAATCGGTTGACCGGATACGATTACAGCCAACCGGGGTGTTATTTTGTGACAATATGCGCCAAAAATCGCCGCTATTTATTTTGGGACGAGTTTGATTGGCGCGTAGGGGCGGCCTGTGGCCGCCCGCGCCTATCCCAAATTGGCACCATTGTGGAGAAAGAAATCCACCGGTTGTCCCAGATATACTCAATGGTCTGTGTGGATAAATTTGTGGTAATGCCAAATCACATTCATCTTTTGATAAGAATCCGCTTTTCAGAAAGCGGGGGGCCACACGGGGCCGCCCCTACAACGTGTCCGAGACCTGCCCCCTCATCCGTTGTGCTTCGCGCGACACCTTCCCTATCCCTTCTGTCGCTGCGCGACATCTCCCCTTGATAAGGGGAGTCGGCCCCCAGGGGAAGGCTTTCGGTCGACCCAGTGTACCGTCCCTACGACGGGCCACGGACTATTGGGGGAACGGCGGGAGGGGCAAGCCCCTCCCCTACGGGTTTTCGGGAAGCTACCTAGGTTTGGGTAGGGGAGCCCCTTGGGGCTCCCGCCGTCAACGGACCCGGCGCCGTTGGCTAGAGAACCTAGGCGCACAAATTGAACCGCAACAGCGGCAATTTTTGCAGACCCAGGGCCCAGTGGCCCGGCGGGAATTTAGACACCCACTCAAATTTTGCGCGCCGGAAATGATGTACAAGCTCTCAGAAGAGCGTCCCCCGTAACGGGGGACCGGGGGTAAGGCGAATATGAGCGCGGAGCGCTCATTCTGAGCCGTCCCCCGGCGATCCTTTGGTTTCTTTCCCATCGCTGGGAAAGAAACTCGCCGCCCGCAGGCGGCGAAATCTCCCCGCCAAAACAGCAAATCTCTGCCGGGGCGGCGGGGGCAAGCCCCCGCCCTACAAAGGTGCGAAACGGCGAGAAAGACAGCGAAATCCCCCATAATAGAAATGAGGAAAACCACATGTCCAAAAAAGAAGAAAAAACCAACGTGATGCGGGTCCTGGATCAAAAAAAGATCCCCTACACCCCCCACACCTACCCCCACGGGGACGGCGAGGCCCCGGACGGGGTGACGGTGGCCCAGAGTATGGGCATCGACCCGGCCCAGGTGTTCAAAACTCTGGTGACAAAAGGCGCCTCCGGGGGATACTATGTCTTTGACATCCCGGTGGCGGCCACCCTGGACCTGAAGAAGGCCGCCAAGGCGGTGGGGGAGAAGTCCATCGCCATGCTCCACAGTAAGGAGCTGCTCCCCCTCACCGGCTATGTCCACGGGGGCTGCTCCCCCATCGGGATGAAGAAGCAGTTCCCCACTGTGTTCCACCACAGCGCCCTGGACCAGGAGACCATTTTCGTCTCCGCCGGGAAGATCGGCTTCCAGGTGGAGCTCTCCCCCGCGGACCTGATGAAGCTGGTGCGGGGGACCGCGGCGGACGTGACCGCGGCCACAGAATAACCGAGAGGCAGGCGAGAGACCATGACCATCCGACCGGCCCAAGCGGGCGACTATTCCGAGATCTATTCTCTGGTCCAGACGGCCTTTGCCACGGCGAAGGTCAGCGACGGGACCGAGCAGGACTTTGTGCTGGAGCTGCGCCGGCGGGACACCTACCGCCCGGAGCTGGAGCTGGTGGCCGAGGAGAACGGACAGCTCATCGGCCACATCCTCCTCACCATTTTGCCGGTGCCCAGCGCTCCCCAGGGGCTGCGGGGGCTGATGGTGGCCCCCCTGTGCGTCCGGCTGGAGGACCGGAACCGGGGCCTGGGCGGCCAGCTTCTCCACGAGGGGGGCCGCCGGGCGGCGGAGCTGGGGTACAACGCCCTGTTTTTAGTGGGCGACCCGGACTACTACGGCCGGTACGGCTTCCAGAACGCCGTCTCCCTGGGGTTCCAAAACGCCTCCGGCGTGCCCGACCAGTTTTTGCTGGCACGGGGGTTGACTCCGGATGCTTTGCGAGACGCGGGGGGCGCGCTGGCGCTCCATTGAAAACCAGGCAAAAATCCACTTCTGTCGAGGAGGGCTTACCATGACCGCGCTGAAAGCAAAGTGGAGCGAAATGTCCCGGTACCGCCGGGGGCTGTTGATCGTAATGGTCATAGAAATCCTTGCGTTTTTCTTTGCTACTCTGGTGATGATAAACCGGCCCGGTTTGGAGTATCAGGACGCTCTGCTCTATCCACGGACGGAGGGGGAGCTCCAGATTTACCAGGGCAGGGTGGACGGGGAAACCGCCCGGTTCACCGTCGCGCCGGGTGGAGAGGTCTCCTACCAGTGGGGGGAGTACACTTACGGTCCCTATCAGATTTCAGAGGACCCCTCCGCTGCGCCGGAGGGAAAGGGCCGTATGACCGGCCTGGAAATTTCTTTGGGCGATGAGGTCCTCTTCCGGGGCGGCTATCAGCCGAATTCCGCGCTCAGCCTGTACCAGGAGAACGGGGAGCCGCTGTGGAGCATCAGCGTATCTGCCACCATGTCAGATGGGACTCTCATCGGTGAGGATGGCCGGGTCATCAGCCCGGAGGAGCAGCACGAGCCCACGTTATTCGCTCTGGTCCGGGTGGCCCTGGACCCGGAGCTCACCCGCCAGGGGAATATTCTGCTCTACCTGCTGATTACCGTGCTGGCTGTATTTAACATGTTTCAAATCTGCTTTCCAGGTCTCTTCTTCCGATGGTCTATCCGGTGGCATGTGCGGGACCCGGAGCTGGCAGAGCCCTCCGACTTCTACATCGCCATGGAGCAAATCGAGTGGGTGGTTTTGGCATTGGCGTGCCTGCTGTTCTACTACATGGCTATGACTACGATACAATAGAGAACGCGCCTGTCCCGCGGGGCGGGCAAAACGAACACAAAAAAGAGGAAAAACCATGCAGGATCATATTTATGTAAAAGGCGCCCGGGAGAACAACCTGAAAAACGTGGACGTGACCATCCCCCGGGACAAGCTGGTGGTGCTCACCGGCCTGTCGGGCAGCGGCAAGTCCTCCCTGGCCTTCGATACCATCTATGCCGAGGGCCAGCGGCGGTATGTGGAGTCCCTGTCCTCCTACGCCCGGATGTTCCTGGGGCAGATGGAGAAGCCCGACGTGGACTACATCGACGGCCTGTCCCCCGCCATCTCCATCGACCAGAAGACCACCTCCAAGAACCCCCGCTCCACCGTGGGCACGGTGACGGAGATCTACGACTACCTGCGCCTGCTGTGGGCCCGGGTGGGCACCCCCCACTGCCCCAAGTGCGGCAAGGAGATCAAACAGCAGACCATCGACCAGATCATCGACCAGGTCCTCTCCCTGCCGGAGGGCACCCGCATCCAGGTGATGGCCCCTGTCATCCGGGGCAAGAAGGGCGAGCACGCCAAGGTCTTTGAGGACGCCCGCCGCTCCGGCTATGTGCGCTGCCGGGTGGACGGCATCACCTACGACCTTTCGGAAGAGATCAAGCTGGAGAAGAACAAGAAGCACTCCATCGAGATCGTGGTGGACCGGCTGGTCATCCGGGACGACATCGCCCGCCGCCTCACCGACTCGGTGGAGATCGCCTCCGGCCTGTCGGGGGGGCTGGTGGTCATCAACGTGGTGGGGGAGGACCGGGACATCCTGTTCTCCCAGAACTACGCCTGCGAGGACTGCGGCGTGTCCATCGAGGAGCTCACTCCCCGCATGTTCTCCTTCAACAACCCCTACGGGGCCTGCCCCACCTGCACCGGCCTGGGCAGCCAGCTGAAGGTGGACCCGGACCTGGTCATCCCCAACAAGAACTTGTCCATTCTGGAGGGGGCCATCACCGCCTCCGGTTGGAGCAACATCAAGTCCGACGGTATCTCCCGCATGTACTTTGACGCCCTGTCGAAAAAGTACCGCTTCAAGCTGGATACCCCGGTGAAGGACCTGTCCAAGGAGGTCATGGACGTGATCCTCTACGGCACCAAGGGGGAGGAGCTCACCCTCCACTACGATCAGCCCCGGGGGAAGGGCACCCTCCATCAGCCCTTCGAGGGCATCTGCAACAACCTGGAGCGCCGCTATAAGGAGACCCAGTCCGACGCCATGCGCCGGGAGCTGGAGGACTGCATGAGCGAGTGCCCCTGCCCCACCTGTCAGGGCCGCCGCCTGCGGAAGGAGTCCCTGGCGGTCACGGTGGGCGGCCTGGACATCGACGCTTTCTGTCACAAATCCGTCACCCAGGCTCTGGACTTTGTGGACCACCTGGAGCTGTCTGAGACCCAGATGATGATTGCCGAGCGGATTTTGAAGGAGATCAAAAACCGGCTGGGCTTCCTCCAGTCGGTGGGCCTGCAATATCTCACCCTGTCACGGGGGGCGGGTTCCCTGTCCGGCGGCGAGAGCCAGCGCATCCGCCTGGCCACCCAGATCGGCTCCTC